>Ga0181531_10003232_pt1 | contig 10010 bp, 6 predicted proteins | sample PEATcosm2014_Bin_38_FD_119743 | JGI IMG/M metagenome (GOLD analysis project Ga0181531, IMG submission 119743) | Peatland microbial communities from MTU Mesocosm Facility, Houghton, MI, USA - PEATcosm2014_Bin11_10_metaG | ecosystem: Environmental > Terrestrial > Soil > Wetlands > Peat | place... | reverse complement strand
GGCGAAGTATGGTTCTTTGCCGACGGCGGGATCGTTTTCGGCGTGCCATTGTTGCGTGTAGGCGTCGCGCATTTTTTGCGGGAAGCCAGCGGAGTAATAGCTGGGGCTGGTGTCGATGCCGCGCTGCGGGGAGACGCGGATCTCGAATTCGCCGGTGTCGAGAATGCCCTTGGGACCCATGAAGCGGGCTAGTTCCTGCGTTTCGGTGCCGAGACCGAGTCGGACGTAGACGGGGACGCCGTGGTAGTCGAAGAGGACCACGTGCAGATCGGGCATGTTGCGGCCGTCGGGCCAGCGGGAAATGGCGCCGAGGGCTTGCGCGCTGCGGGGGATTTCGTTCCAGCCGAGGGTGTTTTGCATGCCGCTGAGCAGGTGGACCATGAGGTCGCCGCCGACGCCGGTCCCATATTCCTTCCAGCAGCGCCAGCGGGCGAAATGCAATTTGTTGAAGGGGACTTTGGGGGCATCGTTGAGCCACGTATCCCAATCGAGATTTTCCGGCGAGAGATCGGTGGGCGGGGGATATTCCCAGGCGCCGGTGGGATCGTTACGGCCGAGGGTGAGTTCGACCATGGAGACGTCGCCGATGACGCCGTCATGGTAGAGGTCGCGGGCTTTTGCGCCGAGGACGGAGCTGACGCGCTGGCTGCCGATTTGCACGATGCGGTGATTTTTTTCCGCGGCGGCGACCATGTCGAAGCCTTGTTCGGCGGCGTGGGACATGGGTTTCTCGCAGTAGATGTCTTTGCCGGCGTTGCAGGCGTCGACGACTACGCGCTTGTGCCAATGGTCGGGTACGGCGGCGACGATGCAATCGATGTCTTTGCGGTCGAGCAAGTCCTGATAATGGCGGCTGACGGGGAGGCTGGGATTTTTGGTGATTTCGCGGGCGAGTTGGTGGCGACCATCGTAAAGATCGGCGGCGCCGACGCACTCGACGCCGGGGAGCGTGATGGCGTCGGTGAGCAGGCCGGAGCCTTGCATGCCGATACCAATCATGCCGAAGCGGATGCGGTCGCTGGGGGCGACGGATTGCGCGGCGGTGGTGTAGGGGTGCGGGTCGAGGGGGATGATGTTTGTGGCTTTAGCGCTCGCGGCGTTAGCGTTGTTGGCGGCGAGTAGGCTGCCCGCGGCTGCGGCGCCGGTTTGCAGGAATTCGCGACGCGAGAAGTCTTTGCGTTTTTTCATGGGCGTCCTTTTTCGATGTAGTTTTTTGCGAGCTTGGAAAGCGGGCTACTGCTTGGCCGGGTTAGCATCAGCGCTTTTTTTCAGCGGGGCGATGGAGACCTCTTTGAAGAAGACTACGTCGTTGTCGCTGTGATTTTGCAGGCCGATAAAGCCAAAGTTGGGGCGCGGGCCGCGCTGCGGCTCGAAATCGAATTTGCGGTCGGGCACGGGATCACCGTCCTTGTAGTCGGTGATCTTTGTGCCGTTGAGGACCACGATGGTGCGCGGGCCGTCGAGGGTGATGTCCATGACGTTCCACTCGGGGCCGGGCTTCCAGGCTTTGGCGAGCGGCTTGGTGAGCGAATACAGCATACCGGTGGAGTGGTATTCGTCCTCGTTGGAGGTTTCCGGATGATTGTCGATTTGCACCTCAAAGCCGTAGTGGACTGGCATCCACTCTTCGCGCGGCTCGATGGGGATGCGGATGAAGACGCCGGAATTGTCGTTCTCGTCGCGCATGCGGAAGACGACGTGGATCTTGCAGTCGCCGATTTTTCCGCCGGTCCAGTAGAGCAGGCCCATGCCGCCGTGCGTGTGGATGAGGCCGTCTGGCTCGACGGTCTTGTAGCCGGGGCCGACGTGCTTCCAGCCGGTTAGATCTTTGCCGTTGTAAAGCTGGCGGGGATGATCGGGGTCGCCGACGCAGGCGTTTTCCGCTTTTGGCGGCGCTGGGGTCTGTGCGGCGGCGGAATAACTTACGCAAACAGAAGCCAGACAAAAAGCCAGGACGAAGCGATCGAGCATGCGTACCTCTCGCGGGAAAGCGATTGAATCGATTCAGTAGGGCTAAACGGCTTCCCGGGACCGAAGGGAGTTTCTCTCCGCAGCGAGCGTGACGCAACAGGTTTTTTCGGGTGGCAAAAAATAAAGGTCCGGACGCCGGCCTTCTTGTAGCGCGGCGTCAGGACCCGTCTGCTCAGATCACGTCCAGGGGGGTCGCATCCCTAGGCGCGGGCGGAGCGAGCTTTTTTCTGGGTAATGGGAGTTGCCTTGTTTGCGTCGGATTCCTCCCCGGCGTTCGAGTTCGCATCGCCGGCTTGCACCTCGAACTGGTCCAAGAGACTGACCAGTTTCTCGTCCGTCTCCGTTTCTTCCTCGAGGGTCTGCTCGAGCAGCTTCGCGGCTTCGTCTTCGCCGAGGAGTTCGGCGAATTTGATCACCGTGCTGTAGGCGGCCATTTCGTAGTGTTCGACGCGGCGGGCAGCGCCGATCAGGGCGGCATCGGCGACCTCGCCTTCGAAATCTTCGTCGATGGTCTCTGCACCTTCGGCCACGAGACCCTCCATAGCCTTGCACTTTTTGCCGGTGGGCTTTTCGCCAAGCGACTGGAAAATTTGCTCGATGCGTTGGGCGTGGCCTTTGGTCTGTTCGAGGTGCTCTTCAAATCCGCTGCGCAACTCTTCCGAATTAGCGGCTTTGGCCATCTTGGGAAGAGCCTTGATCAGCTGATTTTCGGCGTTGTACAGGTCTTTGAGTTCGTCGATGAACAGTTCCTTCAGTTCTGCGCTTTCCATGTTTTCCTCCGTGAGTGGGTGCGACAAGGACGAGGCTACGCGACAAGAGGAAAGAGGGAATATCCCACGCTCGCAGTAACTTGCCGGTGTGAATCCTGTAGCCGTCCTTAGAGACCGGGCTAGAAAACGAACAGGGTTTCGCGCAAAGGCTTGCTAACAAAATCTTTAGACGCGGCTCACCGTTTCTTAAGCCTGGGGAGGCTATACTTCTCAGGTCGATAGAGGAGTTTACGTGCGCGACTTACTGTATTTGGCGGTAACCGTGGCGTTTTTCGCCATCGCGATTTTGTATCTGCGTACGTGCGAACGGCTGAAATAAGGGAGCGTCCGGGATGTCTGGAAATTTGCTGCTCATTGTGGTGTGCGTGCTGCTATTTGGATATTTGTTGTTCGCGCTGTTGAAGCCGGAGAAGTTTTGAACATGACCGCTAACGGCTGGTTTCAGATCGGATTGTTTGTTCTGGCGATCTTCCTCGTGACCAAGCCTCTCGGGGTCTTCATGGTGCGCGTGTTTGAGCGCGAGAAGACATGGCTAGACCCCGTTCTGGGGCCGGTGGAACGGCTGATTTATCGAGTTGCTGGCATCGACGATGCGCATGAGATGCGCTGGACGGAGTACGGGGTGGCCATGCTGGCGTTCAGCGGCGTTTCGATGCTGCTGCTTTATTTGCTGGAGCGGGTGCAGTTGTGGCTGCCCTTCAATCCGCAAAAGCTCGCGAACGTGACGCCGGACCTGGCATGGAACACCGCCGCTTCATTCACCACCAACACCAACTGGCAAGCGTACGTGCCGGAAACCACCATGAGCTACATGACACAAATGGTGGGCTTGGCGTATCACAACTTTGCCTCGGCGGCGGTGGGTATTGCGTTGGCCATCGCGTTGATTCGCGGGGTGGCGCGGCGGGAGTCAAACACCTTGGGGAATTTCTGGGTGGATCTGACGCGCTGTTTTCTGTGGGTGCTGCTGCCTATCTGCCTGGTAGTGGCCCTGGTGTTTGTTTCTCAGGGCGTGGTGCAGAACTTGAAGCCTTACGCTGTGGCGCAGGTTGTCGAGCAGCAGACGGTCACCGGCACGGGCGCGGATGGGAAACCCACAAGCAAAGTGATTACGCAGCAGGTGATCGCCACCGGACCCGTGGCTTCGCAGGAAGCCATCAAAATGTTCGGCACCAACGGCGGCGGTTTTTTTAACACAAACAGCGCTCATCCGTTTGAAAATCCCACGCCCTTCGCAAATTTTTTGCAGATGTTTCTGATCTTTGCGATTCCCTCCGGCTTGACGTACACGCTGGGACGCATGACGCGTTCGCCCCGCCACGGCTGGGCCGTGTGGGGCGCGATGCTGGCGTTATTTCTCGTCGGTGTCACCACAGCGTACTGGGCGGAGGCGCGCGGCAACCCACTGTTGGTTGGCGTAAACCAACACGCCAGCGTCACGCAGCCTGGCGGCAATATGGAAGGCAAAGAAGTGCGCTTTGGCATCGCCAACTCCGCGCTGTTTGCCACCGTTACTACCGACGCGAGTTGCGGCGCCGTGAATGGTATGCACGATTCGTTCACACCGCTCGGTGGCCTCGTACCGCTCGTGAATATTTTGCTGGGCGAAGTGGTGTTCGGCGGAGTCGGTTCGGGACTTTACGGGATGCTGGTGTTTGTGATTCTTGCGGTGTTTCTTGCCGGGTTGATGGTGGGCCGCACGCCGGAGTATCTGGGCAAGAAAATTGAGGCGTACGACGTCAAGATGGCGGCGTTGTCCATCCTGGTTTTTCCGCTCACCGTGTTGTTGTTCTCCGCGGTGTCTTCCGTTTCCAGCTTTGGCGTTTCCAGCATTAGCAATCCAGGGCCGCACGGGCTGTCGCAAATGTTCTACGCCTACACCTCGGCAACTGGAAACAATGGTTCGGGTTTCGCCGGGATCAACGCAAACACAGTTTGGTACAACGCCACGACCGGAATCTCCACCCTGCTAGGCCGTTTCTTCGCAGTCATTCCGATTCTGGCCATCGCCGGCAATCTCGCGCGCAAGAAAACCGTTCCTCAGTCCGCGGGAACCTTTCCCGTGACCACGCCGCTGTTTGCGACACTGCTGGTTTCCACGGTGGTTATCGTGGGCGCGCTGACGTTCTTTCCGGTGCTGAGTCTCGGCCCGATTCTCGAGCATCTGTTGATGCTCGCTGGGAGATCTTTCTAAGTCGCCATGAGTCAAACTGCCCGCAGTTCATCGTTTAAAGACAGCGCGTTGCTGGGCCGCGCGGTCTGGGATTCCGTATTAAAACTCGATCCGCGCAAGATGTGGCGCAACCCGGTGATGTTCGTCGTGGAGGTCGGCGCAGTGGCGGCCAGTATCGACCTTATCGATGGCGTGATGCACCACGCCGCAGGATTCGCATTCAGTCTACAGATCACCATCTGGCTGTGGTTCACGCTGCTCTTCGCTAACTTCGCGGAAGCCATGGCGGAGGGCCGCGGCAAAGCGCAAGCCGATACACTCCGCAAATCGCGGGCGGAAACCGTGGCGCGCCGGCTGAAGGAAAACGGTGAAACGGAAGAAGTCTCCGGTGCGAAGCTGCGCTCCGGAGATGTGGTGCTGGTGATCGCCGGCGAAATGATTCCCGGGGACGGCGAAGTGATCGAAGGTATCGCTTCGGTGGACGAGTCAGCCATTACTGGCGAATCGGCCCCGGTGATTCGCGAATCCGGCGGCGACCGTTCCGCAGTTACTGGCGGAACTCGCGTGCTCTCCGATGAGATTCGCGTGCGCATCACCTCCAACCCAGGCGAGACGTTTATCGACCGTATGATCAAACTAGTGGAGGGCGCGGAGCGGCAGAAAACACCGAACGAGATCGCGCTGAACATTTTGCTCGCGGGCCTGACGATTCTCTTTTTGCTCGCGGTTGTAACCCTGCAGCCGTTCGCGGTTTATTCCGGCGCGCCGCAGAGTTTGTTCGTGCTCGTGGCGCTGCTCGTCTGCCTGATTCCCACGACCATCGGCGGCCTGCTTTCGGCTATTGGCATCGCGGGCATGGACCGTCTGGTGCGCCGCAACGTTCTCGCCATGTCCGGCCGCGCCGTGGAAGCTGCCGGCGACGTAGACATCTTACTGCTAGACAAAACCGGCACGATTACGCTGGGGAACCGCGCGGCTACGGCCTTTATTCCGTCGCCCGGCGTCGACGAAAAAGATCTGGCCAACGCCGCACAGCTAGCTTCGCTCGCCGACGAGACGCCCGAAGGTCGCTCCATCGTGGTGCTCGCGAAAGACAAGTATGGATTGCGCGGACGAGATTTGTCCGCCCGTGACACGCTCTTCGTCCCCTTCACCGCACAAACGCGCATGTCCGGCGTCAATATCGATGGCGTCGAGATTCGCAAGGGCGCCAAGGATGCCATCGCCAGGTACATCGCGGAACGCTGCAACGAAGTGCCGGCGGAGACCGCGCAGGCGGTGGCCGACATTTCCAATGGCGGAGGTACGCCGCTGTTGGTCACAGAAAACTGTCGCGTGCTGGGCGTCATCGCGTTGACCGACATCGTCAAGGGCGGAATGCGCGAGCGCTTCGATCACCTGCGCGCCATGGGCATCCGCACCATGATGATCACGGGCGACAATCCGCTAACCGCGGCGGCCATCGCGCGCCAAGCCGGCGTGGACGATTTTCTCGCTGAAGCCAAGCCGGAAGACAAGATGGCGCTGATCAAGCGCGAGCAAGCCAAGGGCAAGTTGGTGGCCATGACCGGCGACGGCACCAACGACGCGCCCGCGCTCGCCCAAGCCGACGTCGGCGTTGCCATGAACACCGGCACGCAAGCCGCCAAAGAAGCCGGCAACATGGTGGACCTGGACTCCAATCCCACCAAACTCATCGAAATTGTGGAGATCGGCAAACAGTTGCTCATCACGCGCGGGGCACTAACCACATTTTCCGTCGCCAATGATGTGGCCAAATACTTCGCTATTATTCCCGCAATGTTTGCCGCGGCGTTTCCGCAACTCAATGTGCTGAACGTGATGCATCTGGCCACGCCGCAATCGGCGATTCTCTCGGCGGTGATTTTCAACGCGCTCATCATCATCGCGCTTATTCCGTTGGCGCTTCGCGGCGTACGCTATCGCCCGCTGGGGGCCGCGGCGCTGTTGCGGCGCAACGTTTTGATCTATGGCGTAGGTGGAGTGGTTGCGCCTTTTATCGGCATCAAGCTGATCGACGTGCTGATCCGCTACTTACATTGGGCCTGAGGACACTATGAAAACGACTCTGCGTATCGCGGTGATGATGACCATCGTGACCACCGTGTTGTTTGGCGTGATCTATCCGCTCGCCGTCACGGGATTAGCGCAATTCTTCTTTCCTGCGCGCGCCAACGGCAGTCTGATTCAGCGCCACGGCGTCGTTGTCGGCTCGCGATTGCTCGGCCAGGCCTTTACCGGCCCGGGATATTTTCACTCTCGCCCCTCAGCGGCGGGCGATGGCTACGACGCGGCAAATTCCAGCGGCTCGAATCTGGGGCCGACCAATCACGCGCTGCTGGATCGCGTGAAAGGCGATGTGGACAAGCTGCACACGGAAAACCCTGCTGCGCCAATCCCGGTGGACCTGGTCACCAGTTCCGGCTCCGGGCTGGATCCGGATATTTCTCCGGACGCCGCGGAGTTTCAGATCCCGCGCGTCGCGAAAGAACGCGGCATGAACGCCGGCGATGTGCGGGCCATCGTTGCGCGGCATACGTTGCAGCGGCAATTTGGCGTTTTCGGCGAGCCCCGCGTGAATGTTTTGGAATTAAACCTGGAGTTGGACGATCTGAAGAAATAATACGCCAACCGGCGGTACTACGCCCACCAACGAATCAACCCATCGGGAGCGAGGTCATTCTGTAACAGTTTCTGCGGCGTCCCCGCCGCGCGCAGCAGTGCTTCCGCCGCGAGGTAGCCGCTGCGCACCGCCCCTTCCATGGTCGCGGGCCACCCTGTGGCCGTCCAGTCGCCCGCCAGAAACATGCGTTGGACGGACGTTTGCTGCGCCGGGCGCCACCGATCCACGCCTGGTTCGGGCGAAAATGTCGCCGCCGTTTCCTTGATCACCGTAGCTTTCACCAATTGTGCGTCGCGCGCTCTGGGCAGCGCTTGGCGCACTTCCTGCAACACGAGATCGATAATTTCTTGCCGAGATTTGGGGATCAAATCGTAAGAAGCGCTGATCACCATCTGTAGATACTGCTTCGCGGTCGTTCCTGGCGTCCGGTCGCCGACACCCGAATTCTCACCAGCATGCTCGTCGCTGTACAGCATCGTCTTGTTGAAAATCCACTGCGTGTGGGTGTCCAGCAACGTCACGAAGGGCTCGCCCATAACCTTGCGGTCGAACCAGAAGTGCACGCCAGTGATGGGCGCGTCCTTAATTTTTTCGAGATTATGGAAAGCTGGATCATTGACGCGCTGCGCCTCCGGCAAAAGGCCAGCGAGCGTGGCATGCGGTAAGGCGAAGACATACGCGTCCGCGGTTTCGGTCCGCTGCTCGTCGAACGCAATTCCGGTAACGGCTCCATTTTCGATGGCGATACCGCGCACTGGCGCGCGTAACGTCACTTCTCCGCCCTTCTTTTCAATGGCGGCCTTGCAGCCATCGTAGAGGTCGGCAAGCGGCACGGTCGGCACACCCATGCGATACCCGGTGCGATTCGAGAGAAATGCCTTCCAGAACACGTCGACACCAAACCGCGCGTCTGTGCGGTCCAGCTCTTCGTCGAGTGCACTGACCAGCACCACGCGCCAAAAGCGCTCGATCGCGCCGGCCGTCTGATTGCGTCGCGCGAGCCAGGTCAGCATGGAGATCGCGGGGGTTTCGTCGAGTTCCGTCGGATGCCCCTTGGCCAGCAAGATATCCAGCATGGCTCGGGCAATAGAGAATTTGTCCGCCCACGTCAGCGGCGCAAACGTGGCGAACGAACCGGTCATGTGAAATGGCGCCGGCAGCAAGCCAGCCTGCATCTCGCCGCGCCGCCCCTGCGGATCCACAAACACCAACCGGTCAAAATATTTGATTTTGTTGCTGGAGCCGACGCGACGGTAAAAATCTTCGAGGTTGGTGCAGCAGCCCAGGGTTACGTGCTGGCAATTATCGACGTGCTCGCCGCTGGGCAAAACATAGGACGTCGCGCGGCCGCCGAGGAAGGGACGCTGTTCAAAAAGCCTGACTCGCCAGCCCGCCTCAGCCAGCGCGACGCCGGCCGCCAGACCCGCCAGTCCGCCGCCGATCACGATCACGTTTTTCAAGGATATTCTCTTCCGTCAGGCGCGCGAACCGCGCTTTGGCGATAAACAACATTTTTTCCGCTTTGCTGAGCCGCACGCGCTCGCCGAACACCGCGAAGTCCACGGCTTCGATGCGCGCCAGTAGTGCGCTGTAAGTATGCACCAACAGCCACAACGCGCCGCGGCTGTCGGTATCGATCAAATTCAGCAACCCCGCGCCGGCTTCGTAGTTTTCCCAGGCGCGGCCCGCTTCAAAACGCAGCAGCTCACGCACGCCGAGTGTGGCTTCACCGCGCGAGAAATCTTCCGGCGTCACACCGTATCGGGCTAAATCTTCTTCCGGCAGGTACACGCGTCCCACGGACTGGTCCTCATGTACGTCGCGGATAATATTGGTGAGCTGAAATGCCAGCCCCAGCTTCTCCGCCAGGTCAATGGCGCGCGAATCGCGGAAGCCGAACACGTGCGTGCACGTCAGGCCCACCGTGCCCGCCACGCGGTAACAATATTCCTTCAGCCGTTCAAAGGTGGCGTAGTTATGGATCGTCAGGTCCATCTCGGCGCCGGAAATCAGATCGTGCAGATAGCGCGTCGGGATTTTGTAGCGCTCCAGCGTGTCGGCCAGCGCCGGCAAAACTTCCAGTGACGAATTCGGCGGTGCGTCCGCCATGCTTACAGCGGCGGTGCCATCGAACAATTGACCCGCGCCGGTAACGGCTTCGTCGAGTTCCGCGCGCCAATGCGCCAAGCCACGCTGTTTTGTCGCAAGGTCGTCGCCTTCGTCGGCTACATCGTCCACCAAGCGATTGAAGGCATACAGCGCGGCCAGCGCGTTGCGCTTCGCTTTTGGCAGCAGATAGAACGCGTAATAAAAATTGCTATGCGCGGCGCGGGCGACGTTGTGGCAGCGTTCGTAGGATTGCGCCACTTCCGATCGCGTCACCTCACGCGACTTCGGCACTAAGAGCCGCTGCGACACTGGGGTGGCCGGTTGTGAAGAGCGCAGCGACCCG
>Ga0181531_10003231_pt1 | contig 10011 bp, 11 predicted proteins | sample PEATcosm2014_Bin_38_FD_119743 | JGI IMG/M metagenome (GOLD analysis project Ga0181531, IMG submission 119743) | Peatland microbial communities from MTU Mesocosm Facility, Houghton, MI, USA - PEATcosm2014_Bin11_10_metaG | ecosystem: Environmental > Terrestrial > Soil > Wetlands > Peat | place... | reverse complement strand
TCGCCGAGTGAAACGTCAGCGTCACTTGATGCGGTATCAACCCGGGCCCCTGCTGCATGATGTAGCTGCAAATCGGCATTAACGGAAGAGTTCCGGTTCCGCCGAGCGGGACCTGGTTCGGACTGTTCTGACCGCGCACCGCGGCGTACCGCGCACCCGCCTTCACAGCGTATGCGAGCGTGTGATAAAGCCACATGCCGCGGGCCAGTTCGCAGGTCGAAATCAAAACGCACAGCAGCGGTATCCCGACCAGGGTGAACTCGAGTGTAGCGTTGCCGCTTCTTCGTCCTCGTCTACCCATATCAATAGTCCGCCGTCGGATCGATTTTCATCTCCCACTTTCGATCCACCACGAAAGAACCCGGCAGAACGCCGGGAATCGGGACCATTGAGAGAGTCGTATATTTTACTTCCACCTGGGCTGCATCCGAACCGTCCAGCCCGCCGTTGTTCAGCAAGCTGGCGGTTACCACCAGCGGCGCGGCGCTGCATGTTGAAGAAATCGTCCGCCCATAAGCCGCCCACGTCATCTCACTCAAGACGATGGCGCACGCATCGGTTTGATCGGTGGCCGCAATTTTACTCTTCGACGTCAGCAGCACCGCAGCTCGCGCCGCATTCTCCACCGAAATAAACGAATAAGCGTAAAATCCAAAATCCAGCACGCCCACAAACAGGAAAAAGATCCAAGGCGCCATCAGCGCGACTTCGATCACGGCGTTCCCCCGGCGGCCCTCGCGATTCTTATTCCTTCGCATCACTTACACACTTACTCCGGACGAGTAAGATGAACTCGACCGCAAGCCCGATATATTGGACGTTCGATACATGCTAAGGCCACAGCCGTGGAATAACAATGGCGCACCATCGCCTTCAGTACTAGAAATAAGACCGCCGAGTCCCGGTTCCCATTATTCATGGGCCCGATTGGAAAATCCGCGGCCGCTCGGGTATTCGTCGCCTCGCGCAGGTTCCGGAGAATTGGCTGCGGCCAGGAAGACCCGGTCCATAACCGGCGGCGTGGCAAAACCATCGGCCGATTTCGGCCCGGACCGCAGGCCGAATAAAGCCAGTTCATAACGGTCGCGAACTCCCACCTTTTCGAACAGCCGCGAGAGATAGACCTTCACCGTGCCTTCCGTGATATCCAAAACGGTGGCGATTTCCTTGTTCTTCAGACCCTGTGATACCAGGCTGATCAGTTGGTTTTCCCTCCGCGACAACCGGACCGTCTTGCCGCTCAGAAACGTGTCGGTGAGCGTTTTCTCAAACCACAATTCGCCCTCGTAAACCCTTTGCACGCACTTGAGAATCATCTCGCTCGGCAGGCTCTTGCGCAGAATGCCGCGCACGCCGCACTCCTTGGCTCGAAAGGCCGATTCGGCGGCTATTTCATGCAACCAAAGCACCACGCGGGAAAGCGGCGACTCGCGATGCAGCGTGTGTAACAGACCCCAGTCCAATTGGCCGTCCACCGAAAGCAGAATCACATCGGGCTGGCCGGCCACCACTTGTTTCTCGAGCGCCGGGAGATCGGCAACGATCGACGCCGAGAAAGTATCGGGACACGAATCCACCAAGGACGCGAAGGCCATCGCGTTCAACGGCTCACTGGTATAGACGACCAGAGAAATCACTCAGTAACTCCTTGACATGCCCGAGTAACTCGTTCGGGCCACTAACCAACTAATTGCCGACTGGATCATTGTAACGGGCTAATCGCACAACGCAAGTACTATAGAGTACTCCCCACTAACTTCCGTTAACGGTACTCTGTTATCCTTCGCAGCCTTGTTCCAACCAGGCATAACAGTGTAAATTTCTAACTTCCGCAATGGAACGAAGGCGTGGAGTGAGATTCGAAATCCAATTGGCCTGCCGGTTTAAACGGCACGGGGCTTACGAAATAATCGAAGCTACCACCCGAAATCTCGGCCGTATGGGAGCGTTGCTGGAAACCGGCCGCTCCACCTATACCGATCCTCAAATAGCTCCTCAGCCTGGAGATCTAGTACAACTTGAAGTCGTACTACCAGCTCATCGGAACTTCGAACAGCGCTGCTTGTCTTGCGATGCGATTGCGGTGCGCTCTGCCGCGGCAAACGGCGGGCTCCTCCTCGCACTCCAATTTGAGCGGGTTGAGATTCGGAAGCTTACATTTCAACCTGCCGCCACCGGCCGTATGGGGGTTATGTGATGGCAGCCGCAACGCGCCAGCGGCGGCGTAGCGTAGCGCTGCGCCTGTTCCCTTCCCTAACGGACGTGGCATTCTTGATGCCCATAGTTTTCCTCTTCACGCGCATGCAAGGCGCTAAGTCGATGCTCGGGGATGGCGATACCGGCTGGCACGTGCGCACTGGAGAATGGATTCTCGCTAATGGCCGCGTGCCTCGCGAGGACATGTTCTCATTTACTAAGTCGGGACAAGCCTGGTACGCCTGGGAGTGGCTGTGGGACGTTTGTTTTGCGTGGCTCTATCATCACGGAGCCATGGCTAGCGTGGTGTCGGCCAGCATTCTTGTTTTGTGCCTGACTTTCGCGCTGCTTTATCGCCTCTCACTGCGGCATTGCAGTAACCCGTTTCTGGCCATTGGTGCGACGTTACTGGCGTGTGCTTGCTCAGCGGTGCATTGGCTTGCCCGGCCACACTTATTTACCTTATTGTTCGTCGTGATTTTGCTAACGATCCTCGACAAGGTGTACGAAGGAAAAACTCGATTGCTCTGGGTGATTCCACTGTTGATGGTCCTTTGGACTAATCTCCATGGCGGTTTCCTGGCGGGCTTGATTGTCTTAGCCGCATTCACGGCCGGCGAAGCCGCGCGAGCCATATTCGCGATGGAAGCGGAAGAACGCCGCCTGGCCTTCTCAAGAGCGAAGTGGTTTGGAGCAACAGCCCTCGCCAGCGCCGCTGCCACGCTGGTGAATCCTTATACTTACCACCTGCACGAGCATATTTACCGCTTTTTCTCCGAGCCGTACCACATGCAGAACATCTCCGAGTTTCAGTCCATCAGCTTCCATGAAATCACGGGATTGTACTTGGAAGTTTTACTGCTCCTCGGAGCTATAAGCGCAGTTTGGTTCGTGATGAAGCGCCGGAACTTTGTCCCGGCGGTGCTGATCGTGGGATGGGGACACTTAGCGCTTTATTCATCCCGCAATATTCCCCTATTCGCAATTGTGGCGGCGCCATTTGTCGCGCAAGCGCTGGACGAGATGCTGGGCAACTTGGAGCGCGGCCGCTTGGCCGCATGGGTAAAGCAAGTGGCCACCCTCTTCCATGAGACAGGGGCCGAGTTTGCTCAAACGGACAACCAATGGAGACTTCACGCGGCCAGCGCCGCAGGCATGGTTGCGATCACCCTGTTGCTGGCGAATCCTAACGCCACCGGCAAGCTCAGGCCCGAATACGATCCCCAGCGCTATCCATCGGAAGCCCTGACGCTCTTACGCTCCGATCCGGAATCGCGCATCTTCACCGACGACGAATGGGGAGATTATCTGATTTACCAGCTTTACCCCGGCCACAAAGTATTCGTCGACGGCAGAAGCGATTTCTACGGACAGGATTTTGAACAAAAGTATCTCGATTTGATGAACGTAAAGTACGACTGGCAGCAGTATCTGGACCGCTACAAGATAGACACCATCGTCTTATCCACCACCACCTCGCTCGCGAGCGCGATCAAAGAATCGTCCCATTGGCGAGCGGTTTACGACGACAAGGTGGCGATTGTATTCCGGCGGGCGGACCTGCCAGTCCATCAACGGTTTTCCACAGCAGTAAGTGGGAAGGACGATGATCCTAGGATCACGAAAGCCGGGCAGCCTGAGGTCAGGTTGGCTCCGGAAAAACGCATAAAGGGAGTATAAGCCAATCATGAACATTCTGAAGAATTTTCTCAGAGACGATCAAGGCCAGGACTTGATCGAATATACACTGCTGATGGCCTTCGTGGCTTTGGCGTCCGCTGCGCTGTTTGTCGGCGCCGGCGGAAGCGTCAATACCATTTGGACCATCGCAAATTCCAGGCTCAGTGTCGCGGCCTCGTCGGCCAACGCCAGCAGCTAAGTGGACAAGTAGCCCGGCGCGGTCACCAGTTTTCCCGCGACCGGTTAATGCCAGAAAGTGAGCGTGGCTGTGCTGCGAACACGAATTGGTCAGATAGTTATTGGCGCGTGCGCGCGCTTTGTTTTGCAATTGGGCAGGGCTTCTGCGTAGTGCGAGCTATCAGTGGTGCCGAGCTATCAAAGGTCGCCCTGCTCTTATTTGACTTAGTAAGTCGTCTGGTATAGGTGGAGTTTTGAGACTAAGCGCGGTTCAGCAGTTAGTAAGAGATTTCGTGTGCGAAGAGTCCGGCCAGGACGCCATCGAATACGCGCTAATCCTGGCTTTCATCTCGTTAGCGGGCGCCGCGATGTTTCTGGGTATGAGCGGCAGCGCGAATACTCTATGGTCGGCGGCCAACAGCAATCTCGCGGCAGGTAATGCAGGGAGTTAGGAAAAATGAATAAACGTCTATTGTCCGTTTTAGCATTTGCACTCGTCGTATCGGCTCTTGCAAGTGTGGTGTTATATCGTCTTATTGCGACTAAGCTGGCGGCCAGCGCCAAAGCCCCAACCTTTCAGGTTGCAGTGGCTAGCCATGACTTAGTAATTGGAACTCTAATCAAGAACGGCGACCTGAAAGTCGTCGACTGGAGCGGCCCTCAGCCCAAGGGAGCCCTCTACAATCCCTCCGATGCAATCGGACGCGGAGTGGTGGCGAACATTTACGCGGGCGAACCCATTTTGGATAGCCGTTTAGCAACCATGGGCGCGGGAGCGGGCCTGGCAGCCACTATACCGAAAGGAATGCGTGCGGTGGCGGTTCGTGTCGACGACGTCGTGGGTGTGGCCGGATTCGTCGTGCCCGGCATGCGGGTCGACATACTCATCGCCGGCAATCCCCCGGGCGCTACCGGCAACCAGGGGACCCAGAGCAAGACCCTGCTGCAAAACATCGAAGTGCTCTCCGCCGGACAGAACATTCAGAAGGACTCGGAAGGCAAACCGGTCAACGTCCCCGTGGTTAATCTTCTGGTTACTCCGGAACAGGCTGAGACTCTGAGCCTGGCGAGCAACGAAACTCACATCCAGCTTATTCTTCGCAATCCGCTGGATACCGACGCGGTCAAAACGCCCGGCACTGCGATCGCCAAGTTGTTTGCGGGAAACAAGGGTGTGCCGGAAGCTCCGGCGGCTCATGCCGTCACTCAACATAAGGCGCACCCGGTCTCGCCGAAACCCGTTGCGGCTCCTCCGCCGGATTCCGCGAGGATCGTCATCCCTCTCACGGTGGAAGTGTTCAAGGGAAGCAATCGCGCAGAGGTAACGGTGCAACCTTCAGAGGGAAAGCGCCCGTGAACCATCGAAGTTCACCGCCCGGGTTCAGCCTCAGGCCCAGCCCCGGGTTCAGCGTTAGGCTCAGCGACGGCTTCAGCCTCGGGCTCAATCGCCCACCGGTTGGGCCCGGCCCATCAATGCTGGAGGCATGAGTGTACCCCCTGACCGCCGGAATTGTCGTCGAAACCAAGAGCATTTGGGAAGAACTGCAATCCTGTTTGCGCGATCTGCCCGTTCGCATCGTCATGGAGCAATCTGAGATCGGCGATCTCGGCCCACTGGTGGAACGCGTAGAAAGAATGCGGCCCGACGTAATATTCCTGGATATTTCGACCCTTCGCGAACCGTTGGATCAAGTAATCCGGAAAATTCGCTCCAGCGTGAGCGCGCCGGCGGTATTGGCGCTAAATAAAACCGCCGATCCGGTCTCAATTCTGGAGGCCATGCGCTCGGGAGCAGCGGAATATCTTTATGCTCCCATGCAGGAGCAGGTAAAGACGGCGCTGGAACGTATCGGGATGGAACGCAAGAACGCGAATCAATCGGTTCGCCGCGGAGGCCGCACCATCGGGTTCCTTTCCGCCAAGGGAGGTTGCGGGGCAACCACGATCGCGCTCCATGCGGCGGTGGAACTTCCGAGGGTGACCAACTCGAAAGCCTTGCTCGCCGACCTCGATTTCGATTCCGGGATGGTGGCGTTTCTCCTAAAAACCGGCAACAAATACAGCATCGGCGACGCCATGTGGAACACGCAGCGGTTGGACGAGAGCTACTGGAAGGCGCTGGTTACTAATGGAATTCCCGGCCTTGAAATCATCGGAGCGCCGGTCCCCACCGCTCGCGAGGCTCCCAAATTCGATTATCTGCACGTGGTGCTCAGCTTCGTGCGCACCCAATATGACTGGGTGGTTCTGGACCTCGGCCGCGGCCTGGGCTCTTCCTCTCTGGCGGCCCTGGACGAAATCGATGATGTGTTCGTCGTGACCACGTTCGAGGTGCCGGCCCTGCATCAGGCGAAAGCCATTGTACAGCGACTGCTCGGCAGCGGATATTCTCCGAACCGCCTGCACCTGGTGCTCAACCGCGCTCCCAAACATTACGAGATCACCATGCAGGAGCTGGAGTCCATGCTGGGAACTCCGATCTATGCGGTTATTCCGAACGACTATTCGACGTTAAGCGAGTGTTATGCGGACGGTAAACTGCTTCCTGCGGGCAGCACTTTGAACCAATGTTTTACCAGCCTCGCCATGAAAGTGGCGGGCATTCAGCCCGCTGAGAAGAATAAGAAAAAGAAATTTGCTTTTTGGACAGGTGCATAATGGCAGCGGCAATACAATCTCCGAAACAAGACGCAGGCTGGGTGGAACGGCTTTTTAATCCGCAGTCGTACACCCCAGAACATCAGGAACTCAAATTTGCGCTGCATCGCAAGCTTCTGGACCGCATCAACTTGGAGGCGCTCTCCTCGGTAGCGAGCGACCGGGTGCGGAACGAGGTTCGCGCGGCTTTAGCCCGTCTGGTCGAAGAGCAGAAGACCCCGCTCAGCGCCGTTGAAAAGGACCGGGTGGTGGAAGAGGTTCTCGACGAAGTCTTCGGACTGGGACCGCTTGAACCTCTGCTGGCCGATCCAAGTATCTCGGATATCCTGGTCACCACGCCGCATCTGGTGTTCGTCGAGCGCGGCGGCAAACTTTATCGCACGCCCGTCGAGTTCAAAGACGACGCTCATCTTTTGCGCATTATCGAAAAAGTAGTATCGAGAGTCGGTCGCCGCGTGGACGAATCTTAGCCGATGGTGGACGCCAGGCTGCCCGATGGTTCGCGAGTCAATGCGGCCATTCCTCCGGTTGCCGTCGACGGTCCGCTGCTGTCCATCCGGCGTTTTGGCCGGGAACGGCTCACCGCCAGCAACCTCGTCGAAAACCTTTCCATGACGGCCGGAATGCTGGATCTTCTTACCGCCTGCGTCAGGTCGCGGCTCAACGTCGTGATTTCGGGAGGAACCGGCGCCGGGAAAACCACGCTGCTGAACGTGGTGTCCACTTTCATCCGCGACGACGAGCGCATCGTGACCATCGAGGACGCCGCGGAACTAAAGCTCAACCAGATCCATGTGGCGCGCATGGAAACGCGGCCTCCCAACATCGAAGGCGCCGGCGCCATCAAAATGCGCCAGCTCGTAATCAATGCGCTGCGCATGCGGCCGGACCGCATCATCGTGGGCGAGGTTCGCGGCGAAGAAGCGCTCGACATGTTGCAGGCCATGAATACGGGCCATGACGGATCGCTCACCACCATCCACGCTAACTCGCCGCGCGACGCCATCAGCCGCCTGGAAGTTATGGTGGGAATGGCGAACGCCAACATGAGCGTTCACTCCATCCGCCAGCAGATCAGCTCGGCGGTAGATTTATTCGTTCAGGTCACTCGCATGAGCGACGGCACCCGCCGCGTCACCAGCATGACGGAATGCGTCGGCATGGAGGGCGAGCTGGTGACGATGCAGGATATATTCGTCTTCGAAAAGAATGGTATGACCGAAACTGGCCGGGTTAAGGGGAAATTCCGCGCCACCGGCGTTCGTCCCAAGTTTTACGAGAAGCTCAAATCCGCCGGTGTAACGATTCCCCAGTCGGTATTCCAGACCAACGTCGAGATTTCCTGAGGATATATGTCCACAATATTCTTCATTCTCTTCTTCTGCGTGCTGGCGGTTGTTCTGGTTTCCACTGCTGTCGGATTCAATTTCCTGGAATCGCAGCGCAAGAAGCAAGTCAAGAACATGCTTCGGACGGTGGACGGGAATGCGCCGGAGCAGGAGTTTTCAGAAATCCTGTTTGAAGCAGAAGGAGCCGAGGACCGGGTGGCACGAGCGGTTTCGCGGCTCGCCTGGGCCAAAGGCGTGGAAGTCAGCCTGCAGCAGTCCGGCTTGAACTGGTCCATGGGACGCCTGCTCACCTATATGGCCGCCGGCGCGGCGGCTGGCCTGATCCTGGGATTGAAATTCAATATCCTGGCCTTCTCGTTCTTGAGCGTGCTGGCCTTGTGGATCGCGTGCGGCTCTCTCCCCTATCTGTTCGTTCGTCACAAACGCCGCAAACGTTTTGCGGAATTCGAAGAGCAATTCCCCGAAGCGCTGGACTTTCTGGCGCGCTCCATGCGCGCAGGCCACGCCTTTTCCATCAGCTTGGAGATGGTGGGCGAGGAATCGCCCGACCCACTGGGGATGGAATTTCGCGCCCTGTTCAATGAGCAAAACCTTGGCGCGCCTATCGAAGTGGCCCTGGCCAACATGGAGCGAAGGCTTCCTTTAGTTGACGTTCGCTTCTTCATTTCCTCGGTCATGTTGCAAAAACAGACCGGAGGCAACATGAGCGAGATTTTGACTCGTCTCGCGTATGTAATTCGGGAGCGGTTTCGATTAAAGGGCCAGGTAAAAGCGGCCAGTGCGCATGGGAGATTGACCGCCACCGTTCTGACGCTGATGCCTCTCGTGCTCCTGCTCGGAATGATGTTCGTCGCGCCGGGTTATTTGGAAGGAATGGCGAAGGAGCCGGAAGGCAAATGGCTGCTCATTGCGGCCATAACCGGCCAACTTCTCGGTTATTACTTTATCCGCCGGATCATCCGGATCAAGATTTAGGAGAAACGTTATGGCTGCTTTGATATCTTTCGCCCTGTTCGCCATCCTCATGGCGGCCATTTCCTTCTATGGATACCGCCGCTACGCCAAGCCCGGCCGCGTCTATGAGCAGTTGGGCGGTCGAGCGATAATATCTAATCCCTTGGTGGAAACAATTTCGCCCGGCCAACCCGGGCTCACTATAAACGTTATCGAGCAGATTGGCCGGAATGTTCCAGTTTCGCCGCAGGATGCCGCATTAACGCGCCGCGAATTGATTTCCGCCGGTTACAGAAATGACAGCGCGGTTCCGATATTCTACGGCTTAAAGATAGTTATTTGCGCAACTCTCGTGATTCTCGCGTTTATCTTTCGCCATGACGTGACCTCGAATCCGGTCCTCTCCATGGTTCTAGTAGTGGCAGCTGGGTTCCTGGGATATTTCGGGCCTAATTTCTACCTCGATCATTTAATTGACAAACGTTGCGAAGAGTTGCGACTGTCCCTCCCGGATGCGCTCGACCTGATGGTGATTAGCGTCGAATCCGGCTTGGGCCTGGATCAGGCTATTCAATACGTTGCTCGCGAACTGCGGACAACACACAAGATTCTGGCGGAAGAACTGGGACTTCTGAATCTCGAAATCCGCGCCGGTAAGCGGCGGGCGGAAGCGCTGCGGAACCTGGCCGATCGGTCGGGCGAGCGCGAGTTGCGAAAGCTGGTGGCAATCTTGATCCAGACCGACAAGTTCGGAACCAGCATGGCCGATTCGCTGCGCACCCATTCCGACTTCATGCGTGTGCGCCGCCGCCAGGAAGCCGAGGAGCGCGCTGGAAAAGTCGGCGTGAAGCTGGTATTCCCAATCTTCTTTTTTATTCTGCCGTCGATGCTGCTGGTAGCCGCCGGCCCCGGTCTTTTGCAAGTTTTCAAGCATTTGTTCCCGATCATGCGTCAGTTTAAAGGTTAAATCTTTCATAAAGGATAAATACTCATCATG
>Ga0181531_10003230_pt1 | contig 10013 bp, 11 predicted proteins | sample PEATcosm2014_Bin_38_FD_119743 | JGI IMG/M metagenome (GOLD analysis project Ga0181531, IMG submission 119743) | Peatland microbial communities from MTU Mesocosm Facility, Houghton, MI, USA - PEATcosm2014_Bin11_10_metaG | ecosystem: Environmental > Terrestrial > Soil > Wetlands > Peat | place... | reverse complement strand
GGCTTGAACATGGCTTTCTCCCCCTCCGAAGTCGGTTTCCCGGCCTCGGACATCCCTTTCTGGGGCTTCCATTGTGGTAAGTCCACCGCCGAAATGACTAAGTCGAGCAGGGAAATCCCTTTGTCCAGCACCGAAATCCCCTTTTCCCTCTTCGACTTCCGGTTTTCCGTCTTCGACTTCCCCTTGTCCATCGTGGAAAAGGGGTTCTCCAGCTCTGACTTCCCCTTGTCCAGGGTTCAAGAGGTGGTCTCCACGTTGGACAAAGGGATCTCCACGTTGGAAAAAGGGATTTCCATGACCGACTTCCCCTTTTCCGTCTTGGACTTCCCCTTTTCCATGACCGACTTAGTCATTTCCCTCTTGGACTTAGTCATTTCCAAGGGCGACTTTTGTTGATTATCAACGGTTTAGCTCAATCCACCCCCTGACCGGGGGCAGATGTGGTCATTTTTAGACACCACAAGGGAACAGGCCGGTTTCGGAGCGGGATTTTGGTGGATTTGGCCCCCAAAACGCCCTATCTCCCTCGCCTCTTTTGGAGGAAAGGAGGGCAAGGCGGGTTGCCGGAGTTGAGCGCCATTCCCATGCAGCGGCGGTCCATGACCGACGACATTTTCCGGCTCCCATGGAGCGCCGCCACAAATACTTCTGCGGGTAACACCCCATGGCGGCCATGCCCGGAAAGTGGCAGGGTCTGGGATATGAGATATTTTCTGCTTATTTTGGCCGTCATCCCGCTGCTCTCGGCCACGGGGTGTATTTTCACCGGTGGCGGGGATCGCGGGGGCGATCGCGGCCATCCGGATGATCAACATCATGATGACCATCCGCCAGGCGGGGACCATGGCGGTGCTCCGGGAGATCCAGACCATGGGGACAATCATTAAACGCAAAACCCAGAACCTGATCCAACCCATGAGATATTTGCTGCTCATTTTGGCCGTCATCGCGTTGCTCGCCGCCAGCGGATGTTCGATGTTCACCTCAAGCCGGAACAATGCCAATGATCGGAACCATCCGGACAATGGCGGCGATGCCAATCATTCGTCGGTCGTGAATCATGGCGAATACACGGGAGACTCGGATTAGCAAAAACCGGTGAAGTTAAAGGGCAAGGTTCGTCAGGATTGAATCCTGTCCGTCCGTTAATCCTGCCGCAATCTCCCGTCGTGGCTGACGTCTCGTCCAGGAAATCCGGGCTGGCGAGTTGCTACGTTGCCGGAGTCATGCAATCTTCCAAGGCAAGGTGGTATTGCGCCGGGAAAAAGGCAGCGCGACCGCCAGGGTTGTTTTCAAACACACCATCACATTGAAAGACATCCGGCAAAACAAGCACAGAAAAATTGAGACGGCAAACATGCAGGCAAATCGTTGATCATGGGCAAACTGGGAAAATCCGCTCATGCCCGGGTTTTGCTGGCAAGCCTTGCCATCCAGGCCGCCGTGGGCTATGCCGATTACACCACCGGATTCGAACTGAACCTGGACGTCCTGTATTTCGTCCCGATTTCGATCTGCGCATGGTATCTGAGCCGGAACGAGGTAATCGCCTCGGCAATCATCGGGGCCCTGACCTGGGGTTATGCGGACATCCGTTCCGGCCATCACTACACCAGCCAGGCGTATTTGTATTGGAACATTTTTGTCAGACTCGGCTCGTTGACCATTCTGGGGCTGCTCGTAAAGGGCTTGCGTGACAATATCCGGAAGCAGGCGCTCGCGCGGCGGGAACTGGAAAAGACGCTCGCCGACCTGCGGCAATCGGCGGAGGAAATCCAGAAGCTGCAGAGCCAGTTGCAGGTGGTTTGTGCATGGACGAAACGCATCCGCGTCGAAGGCAAATGGATGACGTTTGAGGAATTCTTGAAAAACCATCTGCACTTCAAACTGTCGCACAGCATTTCTCCCGAAGCCGTGGACCAGTTCGCCAGGGAAATCGAGGGGACAAAAAAACCTGAAGCGCCGGGCGGCCAAAAATGAATCGCGCCCGGATGGCGGCCATTCTTCCCCGTGCCTGACGACTGGTCCAAGGAATTTGTGCTCGACCCGTTGCGCGTGATGCCGGATGTTCGTGCGCGAATGAAAAAATTCATTTTCCTGTTCAGCACCCTATTTGCCGCCCTCGCCGGGGCGCGGGCGGATTTGGTCATGGAACAACAATCCGGCAACACAAACATCACCGACCATGTCATCTTGAAGGTGCATGACGATAAAATGCGCATGGACCAATGGGACAGTGACGGTTACGCCGACAGTGACGGTTACGCCTTCAGTGTGGTCGTTGATTTGAAAACGCGCGATTCCCTGACGTTGTTTCCCCAGGGAAAAATGTTCCTGAAGCGTTCGGGCGCGGAAATCCTCCGACAGATGGAGACGGAGAGAATTGCCACAAACGGCACGAACACGATGGACAACCCACCCGACAAGGCCGTGGACACCGGCAGGAGGGAACAAATGGATGGTTACGACACGGAGATTTACCAATGGTCGGGTGCCCGCGGCCTGACCGAAACCTTGTGGGTGGCCAAGGACTTTCCTGACTACGACGCCATCAGGACGGAACTCGCCAAGATTGACCGGTTTGACGCTTCCGGCCCGCACAAAGATGCGCAACCGGAATTAAGCCTCCTTCCGGGCATGGTCGTAAAGGCCGAAAAGACAGCAGGCGGTCATAAGGTCACCATCACCCTCGTCTCGGCGAAGGCGGAACCCGTGGACGCCTCGCTCTTTGAAATGCCCGCCGATTATACACCGTGGAAACCACCGGTGGTGCAGGTGACAAACCCGGAAATGACGCCAACGAATGGCAATGCGCCAACCCCGCCTTGAAAACACACCCAGGCGGGGTGACACAGCAGCATTTATCGCATCATGCCTGACGACTCGTTCAAGGAATTCGTGCTGGATCAGTTGAGCGCGCTGCCGGATGTGCGCGCAAAGGCGATGTTCGGTGCGCATGGACTTTATTCGGGCGAACATTTCTTCGGGATTCTCGACGAGGGGCGGCTGTTCTTCAAAACAGACGCGCAATCACAGGCGGATTACACAGCACGCGGCATGGGGCCGTTCACCTACGAGTCCAAGGGCAAGGTGATGACGATGTCGTATCACGAAGTGCCGCCGGACGTGCTGGAAAATGTGCCGGAACTCACGGACTGGGCGCGCAAGGCCATCGGCATTTCCGCCAGTTCCAAGAAACCGGCCAAACGGGTGAAGCGAGATTAAAAAACTTGTTGTAACTCGGCAATTCCACTGCCGTCTAACAGGATAATCATGCGAAGGCTATTTACGTTTGTGTTGCCGTTATTCCTCCTGGTTTTCAACGCGACGATGGCCAGCGCGAATGTTCCCGGCGGCGGCGCGAAAGGGCCGGATGTGACGCTGACCGAATCAAGCAACACGGTAGTGCTCGCGAATGGAATCATCACGGCCACGATCTTAAAGGCGAACGCCCGGATCACCTCGTTCCAGTTCCGGGGCTACGACATGCTGCGCGACGGGTATTACAGCATGGACGGTCCGCCGCATTACCGCGTGCCGGGGCATTGCACTTATTCGGTCAAGACGCAGACGCCGGACTTGGTTGACATCGGTATGAAGAGCGTGTGGAGCAATGAGGCGCAAGCGTTCGACATCGAAATCCATTACGTGCTCAAGCGCGGCGCGTCCGGGCTTTATTCGTATGCCATCCTGGATCATCCGGCAAATTATCCAGCGACGGGCGTGGGCGAATGGCGGATGGTCTGGAAGCTGTCGCCCGACTTGATGGAGAAAATCTACATTGACGATCTGCGCCGCTGGATGATGCCAAGCTCGGACGACCTCCGGCACGGCACGCCGACACCCATCAAGGAAATCACCAAGATCAACACCGGCCCGCGTGCCGGAACATATGATTGCAAATATGATTTCAACGCGAACTACTGGGACCTCGGCTGCTGGGGCCACGCGAGCGATGTGCGGAAGATCGGTGCGTGGATGGTGCCCGGCAGCCATGAGTTCTTCAACGACGGGCCGACGAAGCAGGATTTGACGTCGTCATCGGGCGGCACGCTCATCCATTTCGGACTGGATCATTATAACGGGCCGGGCGTCAAGGTTGCGTCTGGCGAAAGCTGGCAGAAAATTTTCGGCCCCTTCCTGCTTTACTGCAATCACGAGTCTGGCGGCGCGGACGCCTGCTGGGCAGACGCGCAGGTGCAGGCTGAAGCGGAAGAAGCGGCATGGCCTTACGCATGGTTGACGGACAATCCGGCCTACCCGCCGGCGAACGAACGCGGGAATGTGTCGGGACTTTTCATCGTTCGTGATGGGTTGAAGCCGAAGCTCACAAGCGCGAATGCCTGGGTCGGCCTGGCGCAACCGGATACAAACGGGAACTGGCAGTTTGAATCCAAGCATTACGAGTATTGGTCGAAGACGGGCAGACATGGAGATTTCACCATCCGAAACGTCCGGCCTGGAAACTACACGCTCTACGCCTTTACCGACGGCGCGGTCGGGGAATTTTCAAAACAAGATGTCACGGTCACGACCGGGAAGACGAAGCTGGGGAACCTGGAATGGAATGTCCCGCACAAAGGCTCGCGCATCGCGTGGGAAATCGGCGTCCCGGACCGCACGGCGAAGGAATTCGTGCATGGCGACAATTATTTTCACGGCTACGTCTGGACGAACTTTGCGAACGAGTTTCCCAGTCCGCTGGATTATTTTATCGGCAAAAGCGATTGGAGGACGGACTGGAATTATGCGCAGACCCGCTACGCAAAACCCGGCAGCACCAACGCCGTGCCGTGGAAGTGGCGGATACATTTCAATCTCGATAGAGTTCCCGCCGGTGCGGCCACTTTGACTCTGGCCATAGCCAGCGCGCAGCGTGCGCGGATTGATGTCTGCGTGAATGATGACAGCAGAATCCTGATCACGGTCACACCTTCAGTCCAAGGCGGCAACGCCCTCCTGCGCGAAGGGATTCATGCCAAGTATTGCGTCGAATATGTCAGCATCCCGGCGGAGAATCTGAAAACCGGCGAGAACATCATCACTTTAGGTCTTGAGGGAACCCGGTCAGCCGACGCACACGTCATGTATGACTACCTGAATCTGGAATTGCCGTGAACGAAAAACCGCCCAATCCGATTTCGTCATCAAGCCGGCGCGCTCGAAAGCTACGGATGATTGGCGTCATCGTGCTGGCATTGGGCATCGGCGGCGCGGGCCTTCTTTACTGGCTGCGAACCCGTTCGCCCGATGTGTCGGATGACCTTTCCATGGCGGGATTCAACCGGGCCGAGCAGCGGCAGATGGGACAGCTTTACGGCAAACAGGGCCAGTTGATTGAACAATGGTCGGACGACCTGAAGCAGCCCGGCACACAGGCCATCCTCATCGCCGGATTTTCCGTGGTGGTATTCGCCGGCTGTTTTTATTTTGCGCGATTGCTGGACTACGACGACGAAAACGTGTGACGAAACCATGGCGGCGGTCGTTTTCGGCTTTTCTTCAATCAACGGCCGGAGCAACATCATGCCATCATGAAACGATTTCTGGTCCTGACCGCCGCGGCTTCAATCGTTCTTGCCGCGCGGGCGGATCTGGTGATGCAGGAACAGGCCGATTTTGGAAGTCCGGGCAAGCTCATCACCATCACCATAAGAATTCACGGAGACAAAATCCGCCAGGACATTGCCGGCATGGGGCCGGGCGACATGAGCCTGATCAAGGATGCGGCCACGGGCGGCTCCATCGTGCTGATGCCTCAACAGAAGATGTTCACCAAACCCGGTGCCAGGGCGCCAAACACCGCCAGCCCGGATGCCGCGCTGTCAAGACCGCTGGACACGGGCAAATCCGACATCGTGGGCGGTTATAATGCGAAGATATTCGCCTGGGCTGCCGACCGGAAGCTCTGGAACGACACCAATGGCATGATTGAGACGCTGTGGGTGGCCGGGGATTTTCCAAACTTCGAAAATATCAAGGCCGACCTCGCCAGGCTGGATCGCGCCAACGTCGCCTTCCCGGGCAAGGGCCTGCAGCCGGAAATCAGCTCGCTGCCCGGCATGGTTGTGAAATCCCGGTTGATCGTGAAAATGGGCGAGATTGTGCAGACCATCAACATCACGCTGGTTTCGGCGAAAGAAGAACCGGTGGACCCGTCCATCTTTGAAGTGCCGGCCGACTACAAGGCATGGACGCCGCCGCAGCCGTCCGGCCAGTCGGCGCCATAAACAGCGCCGGAAAGTTAATGCCGGACAAATCGTTCAAGGCATTTGTCCCGGCCCGGCGGCGCGTTTCGGGAAATTGCCGCGGCTGAAAAGAAATTGTTCCCCTGCCTCGTTGCGTTATCATCGAGCCTGATGCCAGTCCAAAACCGAATCGTCAAGGTCCAGAAACGCAACCGCGCGCTCGTCCGCTTCGATCCGGACCGCATCGTCAAGGCCATCGCACGCGCGGCGGAGTCCATCGGCGGCTTCCAGCAGGATTTTCTGCCGGGTGTGAACGACCGGATTTTTAGCGCGCACGGCCCGGACGACGACATCGCGGCGTTTCTGGCGGACGCGGCCATCGTCTGCCTCAACTCCGACCCGCACCACCTAATTTCCAATTTTCCGCCGACGATTGAGACGATCCAGGACGAGGTGCTGCACGCGCTCCGCAGTTACGGCTTCCAAAAAACCGCCGACGCCTACGAATGTTACCGCTGGGGCCGGCATTGGCTGCGCGAGGGCGCGATCACCAAGGAACAATTCTCCGGCAACGGTTTTCCGCGCGAACGCATGGCGCAAATCCTCGATTGGAACCGCCGGCATGGCGTGGACACGGTGGCGGGCTTGAACGAAACGATTCGCAGCGGGCGTATCAACGACGTGATTGCCGCGTCGCTCGCGGCCTACGAGGCATCGCTGGACGAGGCGGCGCAAAAAGTGGTGACGCGCCTGAACGCGGGCGACCCATTGCGGATGATGTGGGTGAGCGGGCCGAGTTCCTCCGGCAAGACGACGACGACGGTGAAATTGACGGAACGGCTCAAGCAGCACGGCCTCCGGTTTTTGATGCTGAACCTTGACGATTATTTCTGGTCGGCCATCGAGCATCCGACGGACTGGCTGAACGACCGGAATTACGAAGCGCCGGAGGCGCTGGACATCCAGTTGTTGAACGAACACCTGCGCGCGCTGCTGGAAGGCCGGACGATTGAGAAGCCGATTTACAGTTTCAAGGAGGGCCGGCGCATCGGGACGAAACCGGTGAAACTGGAGCCGGACCAGATGTTGCTGCTCGACTGTCTGCACGGGTTTTATCCGCCCATCACGGAAGGCATTGACGCCTCCGCGCAGTTCCGAATCTACATCGAGGCGATGAACGTGCTTTACGAGGGCGACGGCGGCACGAAGCGGCTGACGCAATTCACGGACGCACGTCTCATCCGACGGATTTTGCGCGACGTGAAATACCGCAATCACGGCGCCATCAACACGATTTTGCACTGGCACTACGTCCGCTACGGTGAATTGTTCACCATCATCCCGCTGATGGGTCTGGCCGACCATGTCATCAACGGCGGGATGCCGTTTGACCTGCCTGTCCTGAAACCGTTTTGCATCGGCGACGGCGGACTGCTGCCCAAGCCGGCGGAATTCGCGCCCTACGCGGGTTTTCTCGACGCGCGCATCCGCTACGACCGCGCGAAGGCGCTGCTCGAATCGGTGGAAGGCTTCACGGAGAAACAGGTTTTGGATCACAATATCATCCCCGGCGACGCGATCATCCGCGAATTCATCGGCGGCAGCACCATTCAAATCCCGCACAACGAGTGAGTTGATCGCACCAAGACTCCTGCTGTTTGGGCAATCACATTGAAGTGGATTTGCGCGCGGCGCTTGAAACCGCAGGAACACCAGTTCCGCAATCAATACCAGCCCTGCCGTCCGATGACCGCCATCGGCGGATGAGGGAAATGCCGCAGGAGCCCTGTGAAATAATGCCCCGCGCCAGGGCTTCCCATTGTCTCCGCCGTATTTCACAGGGCGCGCCCCGCGCCCCGTTGCCCCTGCGGCATTCGGATTTCCGCGTAGCGGCTTTCGGCAGAAAGCCGCCATCTAAAATTCCCGTCACAGTTTGCGGCGCACTGCCGAGACGCCGCTGCGTCAGGGTGTCGGCGCGGCAAATCCGCCCATTTCGGGGGGCAATTGGGTGAATAAGAATAACTCCCTGAAAATCAGGCATCTGTCTGTTTTCGGGACGACCGGGACCTTCGCGTGGACGACGCGGCCATCCGTGTAAATTTGTGACTTGCAATGGCAGGCGCATATACCAAGGCCAGAGTTCCGACGGTTGGCACACATTTGGCACACCGGTATTGGGATTTTGCCCGTTTTGCCCAGAAAAGCGTGGAACTTTCGTGACGAGATGCGAATCTCGCGGCGTTTGTTTATCAACACGCGCCATTTGCAGCGCAACACGTGGCGTTTGCAGCGCGACACACCCCGTTTGCAGCGCAACAAACGGCATTTGCAGCGCAACACGCGCCGTTTGCAGCGCAACACGCGCCGCGAGATTCGCGTCTCGTGACGCGAGACGGTAATCTCGCGAGATTTTCCTGGCCGGTAAATCGAATCTCCGCGCGACAATCTGGCACAGTCAGTCCGCGGTTGACAGCCTGTGTGTTCATCCCTGTCAATCTGCATCAGGAAGCCGTGCGAAGCGCGGTGTAGTGTCCGGCCTGTGGCCGGAAAAGCAGGGTTTTGGGCGGGTGAGGTCGAGGCACAGCCCCGACGCTCCATCTTTTGCAGATAATCCCAAAAGGCGCGCACGGGGTGAAGGTCCCCACCATTCATTCCTCGAAGCAGGAGCGCGATGAATCGCAGGTGTCCTTGTGGACGGGCCGGTCATCCACGCCGATGACGGTTTGCGTGAGGTTGCACCAGAAATGGCTGTCCGAGGCGTGCTGGCCTTCCTTGTCCGCGAAGGCCTCCTCCGGCGTCGCGCCGATGAACATTTTTTTTGTGCGCAGATGCTTGCAGAATTTCTGGCTCATGCGTCTCCTTTCAATTTGAGCAGCGTCCGGCGGATGAGCGCGTGCGCCAGGGGCACCTTGTAGCCGTTGTGTTCCAACGGCGTCGCGCCGGCCAGAATCATGTCCGCCGCCTGTGACGCGGTGGCGTCGTCCAAGGTTTTTCCGTCGAGAAAATCGTTGGCGGCCTGGACCTGATGCGGCATGGGCGAGATGCTGCCGAGCGCGACGCGCGGCTGGCTTAATTTTCCGTCCACGACATTCGCCGCCGCCGCGCAACTGACCAGCGCCCAGTCGAAGGCGTGTTTGTCGCTGACCTGCATGTAAGCGCTGCGAGTGCGCAACGTCGGGATTCTCACGCGTAAAATCAGGTCGCCGGGGTTGAGCGAATTGTGCGCGGCCACGTCCTTCCACGCCTTCTGGTAAAGGTCGGCCATATCCATGAGGATCTCTTTTCCGTCGCGCAGGACAATGGCGGTGGCGTCGAGCGCGGCGAACGTCGTGGCGAGGCTCGAAACGACCGGGCTGATGCAGTCGTTGCCGGTGAACAGGCTGTGGTAGCGGTTCTCGCTGTTGCGCGCATAGCAGAGGTCGCCGCCCTTCTTGAGGCAGACGGTGTCGCGATGGCGGAAATACCAGCAGCGCGAATGCTGCGAGAGATTGCCGCCGACGGTGGCGACATTGCGGATTTGCGGCGAGGCGATTTCCGACGCGGCGTCGCGCAGACCGGGGAAAACTTTTGCAACTTCCGGGTCGCGTTCAATTTCTCCAACGGTGACAAGCGCGCCAATCACCCATTTATTTTCGCTGCGGACAATTTCGCCCATGCCCGGCAGCGACTTGATGTTGACGAGAATGTCCGGGGCGGGGACGAGATATTCCTTCAGCAGTCCAAGCAAATCGTTGCCGCCGGCAATATAGGCGCCGTTGCTGGCAACCAGTTCGCGGGCGCTGTCGGTCGAGAGCGCGGTGGCGTATTCAAAGGCTTTCATGATTT
>Ga0181531_10003226_pt1 | contig 10028 bp, 11 predicted proteins | sample PEATcosm2014_Bin_38_FD_119743 | JGI IMG/M metagenome (GOLD analysis project Ga0181531, IMG submission 119743) | Peatland microbial communities from MTU Mesocosm Facility, Houghton, MI, USA - PEATcosm2014_Bin11_10_metaG | ecosystem: Environmental > Terrestrial > Soil > Wetlands > Peat | place... | reverse complement strand
GCGTAGCCTCCAGCCTTTGCTGACCTTCAAACTCTGGCAGCTCCTTCGCCGGGGACGGCGACGAATCCATTGGCGTCCACTCCTTCACCCCTGAATGCGCTCAGCATGTCCTCGAGCACGTGACGCGGATCGCACGTCGCGCTATCGGCCACAGCTAGCATAGTAGGGCCAGCCCCGCTGATGCATACACCGGCGGCGCCTGCCTCCTTTCCCGCCCTCCTCACGGCGTCATATCCAGGAATCAGTTTCTTCCGAGCTCCTTCCACGACGCGGTCGTTCATGCCCGAGCCTACGATCGCGGTATTGCCTCTGGCGAAACCGGACACGATTAGACTCGCGTTTGCAACCGTTGAAACCAGCATATTCAGGGGTACATTCGGAGGGAGCACCGACCTCGCATACTCCGTCTTTCGCTCGGGTAGCTTCACCTCGGGCGTTGCCATGCAGAGGCACATTCCCTTCGGGGCCTCATAGCTTATCGCCGTTGGTTTCCCGGAGGCCTGGACGATCACGAAGCCGCCGAGGATTGAAGCTGACACATTGTCGTAATGCGCTGTGCCAGACACCAACTCTTCTCCCTTTCCCGCGTAGAATATCATGTCATCCCCGCTCATCCCGAGACCGAAGAGATGATTCATCCCTACGGCCGCTGCTGCAGCCGATGCTCCACTGCTGCCCATCCCTAGCCCAATTGGAACTCCTTTGTAGACTTCCAGCGATATTCTCTCCTTGATACCGAAGTCTCTGGCAATCGCGAGGCAGACAGCCCCCGCTCCATTCTTCGACGCCAACGAAGGTGTCTTGATTCCCTTGACCTGTTCGATGTTGACGGAGAGACGGGTTGCTTTCTCCGTCTTTAGCGTGATTCTGTCCCGGGGAACGTCTAAGGCAATGGCAAAGACGTCGAATCCGGGTCCTAGATTTGCCGATGAGGCCGAAGCTTCGACTGTTACCTTCAATCTTCTGGTACCTCGCGGTTTTCGTGCGATTATATGACTATCGCCTGGCCGATTCCGGACAAACGCTTTTTAGCGCTAAGAGATTCTCATTAAGAAATCCTTTGGCGAGCGAGAATACACTTCAGCCGCGAGAGTATCAGCAGAACATCGCGGAGACGGCGTCACGAACCAACACGCTCGTGGTTCTGCCGACGGGACTCGGCAAGACAATGATTGCAATGCTGGTCGCCAAAGCTAGACTCGAGAAGTTCCCAAAAGGGAAGGTGGTAATTCTGGCTCCGACCAAACCCCTTGTCTTGCAGCACCTCGAGACATTCAAGCGAATGCTCAAGCTCGAGGACGGCGAGGTCGCCGTAATGACCGGTGAGACCGATCCTGCAGAGAGGAGTTACCTTTGGAGGAAGTCCCGTTTTGTCTTTGCGACGCCGCAGACGGTCAGGAACGACATCAAGGGAGGCAGGATAGAACTCAACGACACTGTATTGCTGGTCTTCGACGAGGCCCACAGGTCGGTCAAGGACTACTCGTATACCCAGCTAGCCACGATGTACAAGGAGCAGGGCTGGACTCCGCTCATCCTGGGTTTGACAGCCTCACCGGGCGGCTCAAGGGAAAAGGTCGCCGAGATAGTGAAGAACCTCTTCATCGAAAAGGTGGAGGCCAGGAACGAAGAAGATGAAGACGTCAAGTCCTACGTTGAGGAGACCAAGCTCGAAGGAATCAAGGTCGCACTCCCGCAGGAGTACTCCACTCTGCTCGGAGCACTAAGAGAGGTCTATAACGAGAAGGTCACCAGACTCGTCGAAGGCGGCTTCATCCCGAAGACGCGCCTTTCGAAGAAGATTCTCTTACAGGCGCGCGGAACAATCTCGTCACGCCTTCGGAGCGCCGAGGCGAGCGGTTCCGGCAAGGGATACATCTTCGGCGCTCTCATCAGCCAAGCGCAGGCCATAATCATAATCCACGCGATCGAACTACTGGAGACTCAAGGGCTGGGTGTGCTGCAGAAGTATCTCGTGAGGCTGAGGGAGAGACCAGATCAGGGCAAGTCGGCGCAGGCGCTTCTTAAAGACAAGCGCTGGCTTCTAATCGAACAGGAGGCGGAGAGGCTCCGGGACATCCCATACCCGAAGCTCGAGAAGCTCGCGGAGATCGCGCAACAGCAAGTATCATCGAAGAAGGACTCGAAGATCATTGTGTTCACGCAGTACAGAGATACCATAGAGACGATAGTCGAAAGGTTGGCGAAGGTCGGTATCAGCTCCAATCGCTTCGTCGGACAGGCTAACAAGACAGATAGCGAAGGCATGGACCAGAAGAGACAGACGTTGGTGCTGGAGCAGTTCAGGAATGGTGAGTTCACCACCCTCGTCAGCAGCAGCATCGGAGAAGAGGGCCTGCACGTGCCGGATGTGGACCTCGTCGTCTTCTTTGAAGCTGTCCCCTCAGAGATTCGGTCAATACAGCGCAAGGGCAGGACCGGCAGGACGAGGCCCGGCAGGGTGATCATATTGCTGGCAGAGGGGACAGTCGACGAAGCATACTACTACAGCAGCATCAAACGGGAGAAGTTCATGCGAACCCTTGTCTCAGACCGCGAAACAAAAAAACCTGAGAAGCGGACGAAGCCAGCGACGCTATTGGACTATATGTGACGGACAGTACCTCTCAGGGGCCCGCTTGTTCCATCGCCTTCTTTATCCCCTCGAAAATCTCCTTGACCTTCTTCTCAGAGAATCCTTTGAGGATGCTCGAGCCTATTCCCGCCATCACTCCGGTTATCTCGGCATCCGCCACCCACTTCATCTTCGTTGTCATGTCGCCTTCGAGGTTGAAGTCACTCGTAATCTTCATGTTACTGCCGCTACCCGTTCCTTCCACAAGGAGCCTGGCGTGCTCTGGCGGCACCTTATCAGTCAGCTTCATCTTGACGTTCATGTTCGTCGTCAGGAAGGAAATACCGATCTTCATCCGCGCCTCCAGGTTGCTGTCATCTATTACCTTGGTCTCCTGGGCGTCAGGAAGTGACTTCGCGATGAAGCTGGAATCCGTCAGTAGCTGATAGACTCGTTCCCTAGGGAGCGCCAAGTCCTCGGCCCCCTCAAGATGTAGCTGCATGGTCGGGCTTTCGCTACCTGTGTCTTTATCCCTTCTCGTCCTTACCTGTATGCTTCGAAATCCTTCCCGAGCACCGTCGACGCGATCTTCAGCTCCATGACCTCATCTGTCCCTTCGTAGATTCTCGCGACCCTTGAATCGATGAGGTGCTTCGCGACCGGCGAAAGGATGGAGTATCCGAAACCCCCGAAGCACTGAACCGCGCTGTCAGCAGACTCCCACGCTGCCTTGGTGGCCACATACTTGGCGACGGCAGATATCCGGTCAGCCTCGGCCCTCAAGCCGAGGTCAGCCTTGTTGTTGTCGTACTCCTCTTTCTTTATCGCGGCCTGGTAGACGAGCCACCTTGAAGACTCGAGGTTCGACGATATCCGGGCGACATGTCTCTGGATCAACTGGTGCTTACCTATCTGCTTGCCGTGCTGCGTCCGCGACGAAACCCGCTCCTTGACCTGATTGAGGCAGTCCTCCATCACTCCGAGCGAGCCAGATGCTATCCCGATTCTACCGTTCAGGAGCCCCGAGTAAGCGACGGACAGTCCCCTGCCTTCCTCACCTACGATGTCCTCCTTTGGAACCTTGAGGTCGGTAAACGAGAGCATGGCGGTGTCAGATGTGAATAACCCCATCTTCTCCTCGAGCCTCATGTCGACCGCGAATCCTGGTTCCTTCGCGTCCACCAGGAAGGCCGTCATCCCCCTTGTCATCCCTTCGGGATACGCGAAGACTATCAGTCTGTTGGCGATTGAGCCGTTCGAAATTAGATACTTGGAGCCGTTGATGTAGTAGTTGTCACCGTCCTTCCTGAACGTCGTCTTCAGGGAGGCTGGGTCGCTGCCGGCCTCCGGCTCGGTTAGAGCATAAGCTAGGATGACCTCACCCGTGGCGGCCTTGGTCAAGTATCGCTGCTTCTGCTCTTCGTTTCCCCATTCTTGGAGCGTCAAGCTGCCGAGCGCTTGGTGCACGTCGACGAAAGTCACGACGCCGAGTCCGAGTTGACCAAACCTCTCCAGAGTGAGGGAGTGTACGAGTGGTCTGGCGCCGTCTCCTCCGTACTTCCTGGAAATCGGCACTCCCATCAGGTGACGCTTCTTCAGGACTTCCGGGACCTTCTCGTCGAACTTCCTCTCGATGTATCTTTCGAATTCTGGTATCAACAGCTCGCCGCACGCGTCGTCGACCCTCTGGAAGAGCGCGCGGTCGTCTTCTGTGAGCTTAACGAGCTTGGACGCGTCGCTGACCGACCTCTCGAAGAGCTGCTCCATATTGGGCCATCCATGCTATGGTGATTAAAGCATCTCGGAGGCAGGCTTTTTAGTTGACGTCGCACCAGTGAGATGATTGGAAATAGACGACGCGGGAGAGCTGCTCTTCCGAACCTACTTCATGGTTGACTGGACGGCGGTTCGGCAGACCGGCTCCGACCTGCGCTGCGTCACTTGCGGGGGCCAGATGAAGGGGGTTGAACCCATCCGTGACAAAAGGGGTTTGGTCTACGATGGTCTTGTGTGCCACAACTGCAAGGCTCTGTTCTGGCTGAAACGGGGCTAGACGACTACGAACCTTCCGAGTATCGCCGCTATTGCCACGACGTACACGGCATAATTGTAGACCTTCAGCAAATACAGTGCGTCCTTCCACGCAGGTGAATCCCTGCTCATTATAGCTAGGTGGTGCATCATGACCACACTAAGACCGATGAATATCGAGAGACCTATCGCGAGCAGGCTGAGGGTCGATGCCTGGATGAAGTAGGCGCCCAGGAACGGGATTGTGCCCCAGGTGAGGCCAAAACCGATGTAGGAGTGCACAACCTTCGGGTTCTCTCGGGGGTAGGCGACCGCAGCGAAGCCTTCCACGAGCACGAATGCCAGGAAAAATATGTTCCACCTGGCCGCCATATATGCGCCGACGAGTATCCCCAGCGCGACGGCGACAATCCCTACAGCCAGCATCGAACGCGGTATCTTCAAGTATGGCGAGAACTTCTCCCTGCTCGACCCGATGTCGATATAGTGCGCGCCGACAACAAGTCCGAGAAACGTTGCCAGTAGTGTGAGGAGATAGATCTGTAGGTTGAAACTGGGGGCTATGGCCTGAGCCAGCGTTATCCACCCGATGAAGACGAGGCTAAAGGGGGTTCGTAGTCCATAGAGCCACGTATTCCTCTTCCAAAGCCCTGTCATGTCGGGCTCGACAGGAGGGGTGTCCAAGCTTGGACACTTCAAAGAGGTTCAGATTATTAAGCTCTGCAGGAAACCGGGTCAATGTGGATTCTGGGGTCCAACCCCTCGCTCAGAGAATATTCGAGGGGCTCTCTCCGTCTTACGACACGGTACTCTCAGCGGCCACCCTGATGCAGGACGCATCGTGGAAGAGATGGCTCCTTAATCGCGCCGATATTGCGAAAGGAGACCGCATCCTAGACATCGGTTGCGGGACGGGGGTCCTGGAAGAGGATATCAAAGGGGCCGATGTCGTCGGCGTCGACATCACCGAGGAGATGGTTCGCCTAGCGCAGGGAAAGAGAATCCCCAGCCTTGAATCGCTTAGTCTCGGCGACGGAGAACATCTTCCTTTCAGGGACGCTTCATTCGACTCGGTTCTCTCGTGCTATGTCGTGAAGTATTGCAACCCTGACCGCTTGGTCAGAGAAATCGCACGGGTGCTCCGGCCGGGAGGGGAACTCGTCCTCTATGACTTCTCCAGTCCACGGGGACCGTTTGCTCCCTTCCACGCCCTCTATGTCTACGGCGCACTCAGGCTCTTCGGCAGAATCCTGCGGCCCTTCGATCCCGATGCGGCATTCACCTACGAAGCATTGCCCGAGGTGATTCGCTCGAGGATATGGGACGCCAATTTTGGAGAGACCCTCAAGTCCGCGGGTTTTTCCCCCGTGGGAAGCAGGCGCCTCACCGGCGGGGTCGTCACTGGCTACTGGGCCACCAAGGCATGACGGTGGGCGCGACCAAACTTTTTAGTTCACTTTAGCATGTGCCCGCCCATGTCAGTGGTGAGCGGTAAGGAGGTCGCTGCCTCATGCAAGTCGTTCGTCAAAATCAACCCGAACGGCGTAGACCTCGCCCCCACTCAGGTCTCCCAGCTCCCGATGGACCTGACCGTCTTACTTCACGGAAACAGAAGAGGCTACCTCGGTCCAGGAGGGGCTCTGACGACCGAGAAGACGAAGGTCGCCCATGACGCGGAGGGATTCTATAATTTTGAGAAAGGGGCAATGTACGAGCTGCGTTTCCCCGAGGTCACGATCCCGGATACCTGTACCGGTTTCGCCTTTCCCCGGTCCTCAATCAACAGGTTGGGAATAATCAAGCTTGAGTCGGCCGTCTTCGACAGCGGCTACCACGGCGAACCGACTCAGGTCATATTCACTCCAATCACTGCAAAGGTCCACAGCGAAGAGGCAATCATCCAACTGGTATTCATCAGGAACGAGAAAGCGGCCGAGACACTCTACAGCGGGTTCTATCAGCACGAGAAGAACACTTAGTTGGTTCGACGCTTGGGAGCGACCACGTCTCTGTAGTACTCGCAGTTTCCTGTCAGAGTGCACACGTCGCACTTGGGACCGATTGGCTTGCACGTGGTCTGGCCAAACCTGACGAAGAGTTCGTTCACCTCCAACCAGTATTTCTTCGGGATTGTCTTCGTCAGCGCCTCCTCCGTCTGTTCCGGGGTCTTCGTATGGACGAGCCCAAGCCTGTTGGCTATTCTGTGGACGTGCGTATCGACGGGAATAGCCGGCTTGTTGAACCCATAGACGAGCACACAGTTGGCGGTCTTCGGTCCCACTGCATGAAGAGTGAGCAAGCTTTCAAGGTCGTCGGGCACTCGCCCTCCGAATTCTTCTACCAGCTGTTTGGCGACCCTGATCACGTTTCTGGACTTCACGTTATAGAACCCCACGGACCTTATCAGTTCCTTCACCTTCCTGACGTCGGCGTTTGCCAGCTTCTCTGATGTATCGTAGACTTCGAACAGTTTCTCAGAGGCCTTGGATGTGCTCTCGTCCCTGGTCCTGTGCGAAAGCACTGTCGCTATCAGTATCCTAAAGGGATCATCTCCCTCCGTCTGCTTAAGCTCCGCCAGCGCTGTCGCACGCTTGTCAGTGCTGGAGGAGACCATCTTGCTGATTTTCTTTAGAATCTGGCCTATGCTAGGTCTTGTGTCGACCATGGTTCTTTCCGGTTCCATTCGGATACCTCCTCGGCGGTCTTCTCGATGGTATAAGCTGGCGTGTAAGAAATCTTGTTCCAGGTTTCCTGTTGCTTGAGGACCAGGGCCGCCCTTATTTGCTCTGTCGTGTAGGTCGGTAGGAGAGTCTTGCCCGAGAAGAGGCCCGCGGACTTGACCTCCGCTTTCTTCCCGGTCGCGTTCGAGAGCTTCTTCGCATAGTCTTCAGTAGTAGCGTCGAATGATTTGACCATGCAGATCTCCAGGTCTCCCACGTAGGTCGCTGCCTTCAGCAGTGACTGAGCTATGTCCTTGGGATGGCTGAAGGAAATCGCAGTATTGGCTCCCGCTGGAAGTATCACTTTACCGCGCTCGACCATCTTCAATAGAGGTACGGTCAGTGTCGTGTCTCTCGGACCGATGGCCCTGGCGGCCCTGATGATGCGCACCTTCATGTCCGGCTTTTCCTTCCCGAAATCACTCACTATCTTCTCGGCGTCGAGTTTGGCCTTCTGGTACTCATCCCTCGGTCTCGGCGAGGCGCCTGCTTCGACGGGACCCGGGCCGTAAACATCCAAGCAACTCAGATAGACGAAGACCTTCGCTCCGTGCTCGTTGGCCTCCTCAAGCAGGTTGTTCAGCGCTATGCTGTTGAACTTTGCATACTCCTCTGCGGTGGCTCCCGGAGGTGGCGACGCGAGGTCGTAGACCACGTCTACCATGTCGAGCGGTTCGTGGAGGGTATGACGGTCCATTACGTCGGCTTCGATGCATTGTATGCCGCACTGGTCCATTATGCGAAGATGCGACCCCTTCCTGAATATCCCCTTTGAGATTTCCCCTTCTTTGAAAAAATACTCTGCAAGATGGCCACCTATGAATCCTGTCCCTCCAACTATCAGGTTCGTTCTCTCGTCTCTCCGCTATGCTGGTGTGTGTGCTCGTGGACGACCCCGTCTTTTTGTTTCATGTCAAATTCGCCCCCCACAAGCCTGAGCTGAAGGTCCTCTTCGAACGCCGAAACATCTCCGAATATTGCTTTGACCTTCTTCTTTGCTGCCGGGGATAGTTTCGGCGCGACGTTCTGGCCGCCGTACCTCCCGTACGCGATTCCCGTGAAACGCACTTTCTCTCCTTTGGCCGTGATGTAACCTCGGATAATGTTCGCTATGTCACCTCCGCTGACTTCCTCGATGACGATTTGATACTCTGCGAGGTTGCTCTTCCTCTCTGGCCTCAAGATTTACGCGCTGCGCCGCGGAGCTATATGAATGATGGGGGTTACTCGTTGAGCAGCGGATAACGGAAGTCTTCCTTGTATGTGTTGAGAACCAGATGCGTGTTGGTTCTTTCCACGTGCGGCACGGCCAGCAGCTCCTTCGTGAACTTGCTCACGTCGTCCCGGCTTCTGAACTTGGAGATCACTATGCTGTCTTCGATTCCCGTCACATCATACACCGCGCACACAGAGTTTAGCTTCGCAATCCTCTCCTGGACTTCGACCAGTTTCCCTTTGGAGACCGTCACCTCGGTAATGGTTGTAATCTCGTATCCGAGCTTCTCTTGATTGACTATCCCAGAGTATCCCTTTATTATTCCGTCCACCTCCATCTTCCTGACCCGCTGAGCTACTGTAACGACCGAGACGCCAGTCTTTTTAGCTAGGTCCCTGAATGACTGGCGCGCGTCTCCTTCTAGCTCCTTCAGAAGGTGCCTGTCCAGGTTGTCCAGTTTCATTTGTGAATGCGACCTCCCATTTGACTCTCATTTGATAAGCGTTTGTATTATTATCATTAACGATTGTAAAATTGCGGAGCAAGATTTATAACTGCTGCACCTTGATGGCGGTCGATTTGCCTTTCGACAAGACGGCAAAAGGCCCGATTCCGCGGAAGAGGACACCAAAGCAGATTGTAGACGAGGTAGCGTCTAAGGGAATCCGTTTCATTGACCTGCAGTTCACCGACGTTCCTGGACGCTCCCAGCATGTCACAATTCCCTACAACATGCTCGAAGTGGATACTTTCAAGGAGGGCGTACCGAAATTGGACGGCTCTTCAATCAAAGGATTCGCCGAGATATTCGACTCGGACATGCTCCTCGTCCCGGACCCTTCGACGTTCGGGATAATTCCTTGGGGCGACGCGCGGTTCCCAACTGCCAGGATGATTTGTGATGTCCACTGGGGATATCAGAAGGGAAGGTTCTCCAGGGACCCCAGATACGTTGCACAGAAGGCGGAGGAGGCGGTAAGGTCCGCTGGCTTTACCGAATCATACTGGGGGCCGGAGATGGAGTTCTTCGTCTTCGACTCTGTGACATGGGACATCTCGAGCCCATTCGGCAGCAGCCACAAGATCACTTCCGTCGAATCTGCGCACGAGGCCAGGGGAACAAATTACCCCATCAGGTTCAAGGAAGGCTACTACCCGACGCCACCGTCGGACACTCTCCAGGACTACAGAAGTGAGGTCGCATACCACCTAGACGAGTCGTTCGGCATAATCAACGACGCTCATCACCACGAGGTCGCAACGGCAGGGCAGTGCGAGATCAACATCTTCAGGGACACGCTCACTCCGATGGCAGACAGCATGCTGACCTACAAGTACGTCGTCAAGAACGTCGCCTCGAACAGGGGCCTTGTAGCCACAATAATGCCCAAGCCAATATTCGGAGACAACGCTTCTGGCATGCACGTTTCTTCGAGTCTCTGGAAGGGCGACAAGAACGCCTTCTACGACGAGAGCGACGAGTATG
>Ga0181531_10003225_pt1 | contig 10028 bp, 10 predicted proteins | sample PEATcosm2014_Bin_38_FD_119743 | JGI IMG/M metagenome (GOLD analysis project Ga0181531, IMG submission 119743) | Peatland microbial communities from MTU Mesocosm Facility, Houghton, MI, USA - PEATcosm2014_Bin11_10_metaG | ecosystem: Environmental > Terrestrial > Soil > Wetlands > Peat | place... | reverse complement strand
CGGCTGTTCATGAGCCTGCAAATGGAGGACCGGTTCCCGATCATCGATATCCTGGAGCAGACGCCGGCGATCCCGGAGAATTGCCAGTGGGCGACGTTCCTGCGGAACCACGACGAGCTGACGCTGGAGATGGTGACGGACGAGGAGCGGGATTACATGTACCGGATGTATGCGTCCGACCCGCGGGCGCGGATCAACCTGGGGATCCGGAGGCGGCTGGCGCCGTTGCTGGGGGGCTCGCGGCGGAAGACGGAGCTGATCTCGATGCTGCTGTACTCGCTGCCGGGGACGCCGGTGGTTTATTACGGGGATGAGATCGGGATGGGGGACAATTTCCACCTCGGGGACCGGAACGGGGTGCGGACGCCGATGCAATGGAGCCCGGACCGGAACGCGGGATTCTCGCGGGCGAATCCGCAGGCGGTGTATCTGCCGGTGGTGATCGATCCGGAGTACCACTACGAGGCGCTGAACGTGGAGAACCAGGAGCGGAACCTCTCGTCGCTGCTCTGGTGGACGCGGCGGGTGCTCTCGATGCGGAAGCGGTTTCATGCGTTCAGCCGGGGGACGACGCAGTTTCTGCCGCTGGAGAACGGGAAGGTGATTGCCTACGTGCGGCAGATCGAGAACGAGACGGTGCTGGTGGTGGGAAATCTGTCGCGGTTTGCGCAGGTGGCGGAGATCGATCTCCCGGCGTTTGCGGGGCGGACGCCGATCGAGGTTTTTTCCCGGAATCATTTCCCGGTGATCAAGCCGCAGACGCCGTACGTGTTTACGCTGGGGCCGCATGATATTTACTGGCTCTCGCTGGAGCTGGAGGAGGCCGGGGCGGCGATTACGGGGGAATACACGGTGCCGGTGCTGAGCGCGCCGCCTGGGCTGGAGATTCTGCTGGATGGGGTGCTGGCGGAGAGTTTCGCGACGCGAATATTGCCGGCGTATTTGAGGACTTGCCGGTGGTTCGGGGGGAAGAACCGCGGGGTGCGGGTGTCGCGGATTGGGGACTGCATTCCGGTGGGGGATGGTGAATCGCCGGCGCAGGTGGTGCTGATCGAGCTGACTTATTATGACGGAGGCATGGAGACTTATCTGCTGCCGTTGCAGATTGCGACGGGGAGTGCGGCGGCGGCGATTTTGCAGGATGCGCCGCAGGCGGTGATCGCGCGGTTTCTCGCGGATGACCCGGAGGATGAGACGATTGTTTACGATGCGGTGCAGGATGAGCGGTTTCGCACGGCGCTCCTCGAGCTGATGACGCGGCATAAGACGGTGCGGGCTGCCGGGGGCGTGGCGGCGGGGTTTCCGGGAGAGTTGCTCGCGGGTGCGGATGCGGGTGCACCGGCGGTCTCGCGCGTGCTGAAGGTGGAGCAGAGCAACAGCTCGATCATTTACCAGGATAAGTGGTTCCTGAAGCTGTACCGCCGGATCGAGGAAGGGGTGAATCCGGATGCGGAGATTATTCGCTACCTGAGCGAGCGCCGGCATTTTGAGAATGTGCCGCCGTTTGGGGGCTCGATCGAATACCGGCGGCCGCGCGGGGAGACGCGTGTGCTGGGGCTGCTGGTGGGGATGGTGCCGAATGAGGGGGACGCGTGGACGCGGGCGCTGGATTCGCTGGGGCGCTTTTATGAGCGGGTGCTGGAGGCGCGGCCGGACCCGGCGGCGATTCCGCCGATCTCGCTATTCGCGCCAAATGAGAAGGCGAGCGCGCTGCTATCGGATTTGATCGGCGGGGTGCATCCGGAGCGGGTGCGGCAGCTCGGGGAGCGGACGGCGCGGATGCACTATGCGCTGGCGGGCGAGGAGACGGATGCGACGTTTGCGCCGGAGGCGTTTACGACGCATTACCAGCGGTCGATTTACCAGACGATGCGCGGGGCGCTGCGGCGGACGATGAGCCAGTTGCAGCAACGTATTTCGCAACTGGAAGGGGAGCCGCGGAGGCTGGCGCTGGAGGCGATGGCAGGGCAGCAGGAGATTCTGGCGCGTGTTGCGAATCTGCTGCGGCGAAAGATCGTGTGCGCGAAGATCCGGACGCACGGGGATTTTCACCTGGGGCAGGTGTTGAGCACGGGGAAGGATTTTGTGTTCATCGATTTCGAAGGGGAGCCGACGCGGTCGCTGAGCGAGCGGAAGATGAAACGGTGCGCGCTGCGGGACGTGGCGGGGATGATGCGGTCGTTCCATTACGCGGCGCATACGGGGCTCTCGATGCGGCTGCAAACGGTGCGGCCGGAGGATGTGCCGCTGCTGGAGCCGTGGGCGGACCTGTGGGCGAGCTGGATCTCGAGCGCGTACCTGCAAAGCTACCTGGAGACGGCGGACGGGGCGGCATTTATCCCGACGAAGCGTGAGGATACGGAGCTGCTGCTGGATGCGTTTTTGCTCGAAAAAGCTGTGTACGAGGTGGCTTACGAGCTAAACAACAGGCCCGACTGGATTACGATTCCGCTTCGCGGCATCCGGCAAATCCTCAAAGACCGCCTTATCCCCTCATGAAAATTCCGTACTCCATTTTTGCACTCTGCGGGCTGGCGCTGTGTGCGCCGGTTCGCGCTCAATCGCCGGCTCCGGCTGACAGCGCGGCTCCCGCCGAGGGTGCTGCTCCCGCGGAAACGGGAACGGCGCAGGCGCCACCGGATTTCTCCCAATACAAGACGGCGGACGCTCTCTGGGCGGAGATTCAGAAGCTGGAGGAGGGGCCGGGCGATCCCTCCGCCAGCCCGGATGTTGTGATGGCGCTGCTGCAGCAACTGACGGCGGCGGCGGCGGAATTTCAGAAAGATTACCCGAAGGATCCACGGCGCTGGGACGCGAAGCTGGTGGCGCTGCGATTCGGCTCGATGATCCAGGCGGCGAATTCCCAGCAGCCGGACCCGGCGGAGATCGAAAAAACGCTGAATGAAGTGGCAAGCGGGACGGATGCGCCGGTGGAGGCGCGGGAAGAAGCGCGGATCAATCTCATCAGCATGCACGCGGCGGGGCAGCAGACGCTGAGCCTGGACGCAGATAAGGAGATTCTCGCGTTCATCCACGATTTCCCGATGGACTCGGACGACGCGCAGTTGCAAAAAATGCGGCTGGAATCGCTGACGACGACGGATGCGGACGCGGCGGCGAAGCTGCTGGATACGCTGCTGAAGGACCCGAACCCGGCGGTGGCGGAGATGGCCACGGGCGAGGTCGCGATGCGCGACCTGATGAAGAAGCCGCTGGAACTGCAATTCACGGCGGTGGACGGGACGAAGGTGGATGTGGCGAAGCTGCGGGGGAAGGTGGTGCTGGTGGATTTTTGGGCGACATGGTGCGCGCCGTGCATGGAGGAGGTGCCGGATGTGGTGAAGGTTTACAATGATCTGCACGACAAGGGGCTGGAGATCGTGGGGATATCGCTGGACCAGGATAAGACGCTGGTGGAGGCGGTGACGAAGGCGCAGGGGATGGCGTGGCCGCAATATTTTGACGGAAAAATGTGGGACAATGAAATCAGCTCGCGCTACGGGATCAGCCAGATCCCGACGATGTGGCTGGTGGATAAGAAGGGGATGGTGACGGATACGGCGGCGGGGGATGATTTGGAGAACAAGGTGAAGAAGCTGCTGACTCAGTAGCGGGAAGCTATTTCGCGGAGGGGAGGGTTGGAATCCCCGGCCGCCGGCACTCTCCCGCCTTCGGTGTGACGAACATGAATTACGGCTTCGCCGATTTGATCTCCCGCGTTAGGCTGGCAGCATGAACCAGACACACGTCTTCATTAGACGGTTGACGCTCCGCAACTACAAGAGCATCGCCGCGTGTCAGCTTTCGCTCGGCCGGCTGATGTTTCTGGTCGGTCCCAACGGCAGCGGGAAGAGCAACTGTTTAGACAGCCTCCGCCTTGTTGCAGAATCGCTTCGAACCTCTCTCGATCACGCCCTGCGCGACCGCGGAACCATCAAGGAAGTGCGGCGGCGTTCGGGCGGACATTCGAATCATTTCTCGGTGCGGCTGGACTTCACGCTGCGCAACAACGCGACGGGTCGTTACAGCTTTCAGGTGGCAGCGAAGGAATCTGGCGGGTTTGAAGTCCAGACCGAGGAGTGTTCGGTCGTCGATTTCGCATCCGGCTTGGGTGAACATTTCTACCTGGTCGAGCGTGGGCACGTCGTTAAATCCTCCCTTCCCCTTGCGCCTGCCGCCTTCCCCGACCGGCTCTACCTCGTCACCGCATCGGGCCTGCCTCAGTTTCGACCGCTCTACGACGCACTGTCGGGCATGGAAGTCTATAATCTGAACCCAAAAGAAATTGGCGCCATGCAAAAGCCGGATGCCGGTGAATTGCTCCGCCGGGATGGCAGCAATGCTGCCAGCGTCTTTCAAAAGCTCCCCGATGAGTCCAAGACGCGAGTCAACAGCTACCTCGCCCGGATCGTGAAGGGCGTCGCCGACGTCGAGACCCAAACTCTTGGATCGCAGGAAACCGTTGAATTTCGGCAGGCGGTAAAAGGTCAGAAGCACCCTTGGCGCTTCCTTGCGGCCAGCATGTCGGACGGAACCCTGCGCGGTTTTGGCATTCTTCTGGCGCTTTTTCAAAACGCGGTGGGGCGGCCCGGCGCGCCCATGTTGATAGGACTCGAGGAACCCGAGATGGCCTTGCATCCCGCGGCGTCCGCAATCCTCCTGGCGGCACTACGAGAAGCGTCCGCCGCAACCCAGATTCTTGTCACAAGCCACAGCCCAGACTTGCTCGATGACAGTTCAATTCCAACAGAAGCCCTTCTCGCCGTTGATGATGCCGACGGGGTCACGCAAATTGCTCCCATTGACGCGGCAGGTCGATCCGTCCTGAAGGAGAAACTTTTCACACCGGGCGAACTCCTCCGGCAAAACCAGTTCGCTCCCGACCCCGTTGCCATCAAGGCCCTAGAGGATGATCGCCAATTCAAACTTTTCGAACTGAACGGGCGATGAGCAGTTATTTTATTGCTCCCATCGTCGAAGGTCACGGCGAGGTGCAGGCGGTGACGAAGGCGCAGGGGATGGCGTGGCCGCAATATTTCGACGGGAAAATGTGGGACAATGAAATCAGTTCCCGGTACGGGATAAGCCAGATCCCGACGATGTGGCTGGTGGACAAGAAAGGGATGGTGACGGATACGGCGGCGGGAGATGACCTGGAGGGGAAGGTGAAGAAGTTGCTGGGAGGGACGGAAAATTTAACCACGGATGGACACGGATGGACACGGATGGGGGGAGGGATCTCCTTCACCCCTCATGAGGCGGGAAAAAATAGCCAAAGCATTCACCTTCGACCGCCATTCTCGTTTGCGGGCCTTCGAGTCTTTGAGGTCTGAATTGATGAGAGATGGCATCGTCGTGTCGTGCCGTGAGCGTCATTTCGGAATCAATACCCTCTAACGTACTGAATGCATGTAGAGCCATACAGCATACCGCCAAAAGAAAATGCGTTGTCCTCATAAATCAGGGCTCCGCATCGTTCGCACCTTACAAAGCCTGCTGATTGTGTATACGAATAGTCGCCCAAAGTCTTTTCACGCTTCATGTTGCGCAAGATACGTGCTTGCGACGCGACGGTATCGGCAATCTCCTCGCCGCCATCCCACTTAATACGCATCTTGTCTCCTTCAATGTCGATTACTGTAAAAGTTCCTTTGCGGTTTTCGTATTTTTCGCCCACTTGAAATGGATTTAACTGCCGACGTAGGTCCGCGGCTTCCTCTTCGAGAGCTTGTTGACGAGCATCTTCCCTCGCCGCACTTTCTGAAGCCAACCACTCGTATCGTGCGGCTTCTGCTGCTTGGCGCCGCTCTTCAGCTCTTTCCGCTTCGGCTCGTTCCCGTAATTGAAAATCTTTTCGGGCCTGCTCTTCTGCCTCGCGTTGCTCTGCTTCAGCCCTCTGTTGCTCTGCCGCTGTTTCCTCCGCAGCACGTTCCGCCGCGAGCCGCCGGGCGCTTCGCCGTTCAGCGCCTTTCTTAAAGAAATCATAGACAGCTTTTCGAACCCAGGTAATCATTTAAGATTCCCCAAATGAGTTCCTTCCTGATGGCGTTCGATTTAGTCCTCCAACGTAATCGCTCTCGTGGTCGGTAGTTGAGTTTTCGGCGCTTTAGGCATCTGTCTTGGCGCGGGTTTAACGAACGCTCGGAAAATCCCTTCGTTTTCGGTATAAGCAATTGTCATCTCACCGTTTCCGGAAATATCGTCAATGAATCGTTTTAGTTCTCTCTTATTCATTTCATTTTTATCGGAAGTTGTTTTATTCCCATCGTGCCCATCGGAAGTGATATCCATTCTACTCTTTCCCTTTCGCTCTCAATCGGACCCACTGGGCATGCCCGCAAGCAGGCCATCCGGCAGGTCGGGGGTTGCACTCATGCCGGTAATCTAGCAGTGCTCCGGGGGCCTGCCAGACGAATATCGGGCGCGTAAATCAGAGCATACGGAGTGCATAAAAATCGAAAGATATACAGAAATGCCTCAGTATCAATGCGTTCCATAAATGCGAGAGTCTTCGGCCGCCGGGACCCCTGCTTTTTCTCACGGGGTATTTGCACTTCTTGCGTTGCGTTGCGCCTGGGATTAACGTGCCGGGTATGACGCTGGCCGACTTGGTAAAGAAGAACGTGGAATGCCTCCCAATGCGGGAACAAGCGCGGCTATTCAGCGAGTCATTCCGGGCGAGTGTAAAGGCGCAGGAAGAGCGGGTTGCTGCCGCGAAGGAAACCTTTGGCAGCCTGAGCGAGGCAGAGGGTAGGGCAATGGAAGAAGCGTTGCGCTGGGGCCGCCGGATTGAACCGGCGGAATGAGCGACGTCTTTTTTGATACGAGTGTGGTGGTGGCGCATATGCGCGGCCGCTATGATTCTTTGGAAAGAGTCGGCAGGCAAAACACAGTCTTTATCAGTGCGACCGTCTTGGGGGAATTGTGGCATGGCATCCGCAAGTCGGCTTCTCCAGACCCGGGGCAGGCCCTTCTGGCTCTCTTTCTCCGGCAGGTAGGCGTGCTCCGCTTGGACGAAGGGACTGCCGAAATTTATGGAGCGATCGCTGCCAGCCTGGAACGCAAGGGAGCCAAGATACCAGTGAACGACATTTGGATCGCAGCGGCAGCGTTGGAATGCGGATTGCCATTAGCAACAAGTGACTCTCATTTCCAATGCGTAGATGGCTTGCAGGTTTGGCTGTGGGAGTAAACAGGAGAGGAAACCCATTACTTCCGTGCAATCATTGCGCGGCCCCAAGGCCATCGCTTAATGGCGCCCTCGGTTGGAAACCCGCAGCCAAAAACATTTGTCGCCATCACGGGCGGGCACTAGCCTCCGGGGCAGTCACTCTCCCTCGCCATGTCCAACGGATACCTAGCCCTCGTGCTGCACGCACACCTGCCTTATGTGCGGCATCCGGAGTATGACGAGTTTCTGGAGGAGGATTGGCTGTTCGAGGCGATCACGGAGACGTATCTGCCGATGTTGCAGGTGCTGTGGCGGATGACGGACGAGGGGGTGCCGTACCAACTGACGACATCGCTGACGCCGACGCTGATCTCGATGCTGCGCGATCCGCTGCTGCAGGACCGGTACGTGCGGTACATCGAGCGGGCGATAGAGCTGGCGCGCAAGGAGCTGGAGCGGACGCGGCACGATAACCGGCTCAATGAACTGGCGCGGATGTACCTGGAGCGGTTCATCACATGCCGGAATCTTTTTGTGGATGGATGGCGGCGCGACATCGTGACGCCGTTCGCGCAATTGCAGGAGCATGGGAGCCTGGAGATCATCACGTGCGCGGCGACGCACGGGTTTCTGCCGCTGATGGCGAGTTATCCGGAGGCGATGCGGGCGCAAGTCCTGATTGCGCGGGATCATCACCGGGAGACGTTCGGGCGCGATCCGGTGGGGATCTGGCTGCCGGAATGCGGCTACGTGCCGGGGCTGGAGAGCATTCTGCAGGAGGCGAATCTCCGGTGGTTCATCATGGATGCGCACGGGTTCATGTTTGGGAATCCGCGGCCGCGGTACGCGATTTATGCGCCGATCTTTACGCCGAGCGGGGTGGCGGCGTTTGCGCGGGACAGGGATTCGTCGCGCCAGGTGTGGAGCGCGGAAGAGGGATATCCGGGGGATCCGGCGTACCGGGATTTTTACCGGGACATCGGGATGGATTTGCCAATGGAGGACGTGCGGGCTGCGCTGCCGGCGGATGGGACGCGGAAATTTACCGGCATAAAATATCACCGGATCACGGGGCGGACGCGGGAGAAGGATATCTACCACCGGCCATGGGCGATGGCGGCGGCGGATTCGCACGCGGGGAATTTTATGTGGAACCGGCAGCAGCAAATCCGGCATCTGCGGGAGAACTCGGCGATGGACCCGATTGTGGTGAGCCCGTTTGATGCGGAGTTATTCGGGCATTGGTGGTTCGAGGGGCCGGAGTTTCTGAATCTGTTTATCCGCAAGAGCGTATATGATCAGCACGATTTTCAACTGACGACGCCGGGGAAATACCTGGAGAATCATACGACGCTGCAAATATTGGTGCCGAGCGCATCGAGCTGGGGGCACAAAGGGTATTGGGAAGTCTGGCTGGATGAGAGCAACGCGTGGATCTATCCGCACCTGCACGCGGCGGCGCGGCGGATGACGGAGATCGCGCGGCATTACAACACGACGGCGACGCCATTCCAGGAGCGGGTGCTGAAACAGCTCGCGCGTGAGCTGCTGCTGGCGCAATCGAGCGACTGGGCGTTCCTGATGAAGACGGGAACGGCGAAGAACTATGCGACGAAGCGGACGCGGGATCATCTGCTGCGGTTCACGCGGCTGTATGATCAGCTGAGGTGCAATGATGTGGATGAGGAGTTTCTCAAGAACTGCGAGTGGAGGGATAACCTGTTTCCGAAGCTGAATTGGCGGTATTACGTGTGAGGGGGGTGGGGATGGGGAGAAAATTCGAAATTCGAAATCAGAATGGAGCGAAGCGACACCGACCGTCCGTCTTCTCTCCAAGTAAAACGGTCAAATTCGAAGCCAGAATACGAGGCTGTGCGGTTTTTCTTTTTCTAATTGGTGGGATGGGTTTTGCGGGTTTGGTAATGGGGCAGGAATCGCCCTCGCCAACTGCGACTCCGGCGACCGTGGTTGTTAGCGGGACCGTCGCAGCAACGCCGGTGGTTAGTGCGTCTGCTGCGCCAATGGTGAGTGCTTCGGCTTCGCCGGTGGTGTCGGCGAGTGCTTCGCCGGAGGCGTCGGCGACACCTACGCCTTCGCTATTAAAAAAGGTCGGCGTGAAGATTCAGTTTTTGCCGCCGCCGATGGAGGGGACGATCTCGCTGGGGATCTATGATCATACGGGGAAGCTGGTGCGGGTGCTTCACAAGGAGGCGACGGGGGATGAGTTTGTGGCGGCGCTGGATGGGTATATCACGCATTGGGATAGGAAAGATGATAACGGCGACCCGCTCCCTGAGGGTCACTACGATGCCAAGGGGTACATGGTCGGTGATATCGGCCTTCGCGCTACACACCTGCCCAGTCCGTCGGCTAGCGGGTCGGCGGAAAGCCCTACCCCAACTCCCAGCAGTGGCTCAAATCCTATTGATATTCCAATGATTGGTCCAGGCGATCCGAACCCGGGAATATTTTTTCCTGACGGGAAGCCATTCGCATATGAGGAAAAGATTCACGTTGGACTTATTGGCAACCCATTGGATCGAGACCGGACTGGCAGTGCTGACGTTGCCGTGGGTCTCGATTCGAACGGGGCCGCCTGGCTGGAGCTTACGGATGGGTTACCGCTTAAGAAAATCAGCCCGACCCAGCACCTAACCCTCTACATGGTCGGTCGCTCCGCTCCGGGTCAACCGCTTATCGTGATCCTCGCTACAGATGACGGTCACGCCGAGGTATATGCAATTACCAAAATCCGCAACATGATGGCGTTTGATTGCGGGGGGTTTGATCTGCCTGCTCCGGACAACTGAGGTTTTGTTTTTTCAACCGCAGATTGACGCAGATTAACACAGATTTT
>Ga0181531_10003224_pt1 | contig 10035 bp, 8 predicted proteins | sample PEATcosm2014_Bin_38_FD_119743 | JGI IMG/M metagenome (GOLD analysis project Ga0181531, IMG submission 119743) | Peatland microbial communities from MTU Mesocosm Facility, Houghton, MI, USA - PEATcosm2014_Bin11_10_metaG | ecosystem: Environmental > Terrestrial > Soil > Wetlands > Peat | place... | reverse complement strand
TGACACGTATAACCATAGCGAGAAGAATTAAACCACACGCACAGGAAGCATGGAACGCCGAGCAACGAGCAATCGATAACTGTGGTGGACTCGACCGTGACCGCGAACCATGCGTTGCGGACCAGTTGAGGCGTAAACGGTCCTTCGACAACGTCCACACGGGCTGCATCATCGGGCGGCAACACTTTGGCGATGATCGCCATGCGTTCATGGCGGCTTTCGAAAGGATGCAGCTTGACCACCAGCTCGCGGCCAGATTCGCGGGCAAGTCTGGCAAGTGGGGGCAGAAGCTCGCGATAAACATCTTCGATTCGCCAGCCCAAGCTTTCGTAAGGCTCGGAAAAAAATATGATGTCCGAGCCTTCCGCCGTCGAGCGCTCGTGAACCGGAGTCGATCGTGGGCTGGGGGGCCCGGCGAGGATCACACGCTCGGCCGGCAAGCGGCACATCCTGAGCAGGTAGTCTCGTTCCATCTCGCCCTTGGCCAGGTAGACATCGGAAAACAATTCTTTTATCAGGAAGCGGCCGTCGAGCGCCCCGTGATGAAAATCCATTGTAGGGATGCCCTGGTGGCGGGCCAGCAGCACCGGAAGCCGGGTGTAGGGATTGCTGTCGTCACCGCACATCACAGCCACAACTTGCTCCCGCGAGAGCACATTTCGCCAGGCATTTCGGACCGCGAGTCCATCGCGAAGATGGTCTGGGAACTTGTCCAGCATTCCGGCGCGGATCAGCACATCCATCTCCGGCAAGAGTGTGAGGGTTTGTTTCAGCTTGCTCCATCGGGCAAGAATGTCTGAATATTCCGCCTGCGGCTCGGGTCCACTCGCGTAAGCGGCGAGGCTCGCACAGTCCACATTGGGGGCTGGGTCAAAGTGGGTGCCGCTGCGGCGCGTCGCCACCAGCAGAAACGATTGCTCGGGAAGCATGCTGGCGTAAGCCACCGCCATGCGCGACACGTTGGTGTACGCGCTGGGCAAAAGGACGACCGGCTTCTGCGGGCCTCTACGCCGCGCAACAAACCGGGTACGCCAGCGGTAGCCGGGATCGTACTTGTCCAGAAATATCTGGGCGAGTTGGTCGAATGAAAATCTGCGCAGCAACGCGCCGTAACGACGGAATTGTGAGGAGCGAGATGTCCCGGGGAATGTGTGCAGCGGTCGCTTCATCAGAACTGCAACCCCGCTTGCCGGCCAGCCCGGCCGCGTTGTGTAGAACTCCGCTTCTGCGTCCAAGTTTCCAGCCAGTCGACCCAGAACAACCGCTTGCTCAAGCGCCGAGTAGATGTGAACACTGATCAAATCCCACCAATCGATCCCTGATTCGTCGACCAGTTGATTGCGCCCTGCCTGCAGGACTTCACGTATCAAGGCAAAATCCTCGATGCCGTGGCGCAGCGAGTCCAGTTGCATGACGGGAAGATTCAACCGCTCTTGCCATGAAGCAACGGTGAACGCCGACGCCCTGCCGAGATCTACGATCTGGTCCCAGCTCTCGGCGGCCCAGGGCCCCGACCAGGGGGAATCTTCGGGATGGACAAGGAGAGTCTTCAAGAATTAATTGTCAGCCTAGAACTAGCGCGTGCCCTCCAGCACTCGGCCCTGGCGTCGCAAGCAGACCCGCTGAATCTCGATCGGGACGATGTTCACCGCCCGAGCCGCGATCTCGTATTTCGGATCGCAGCGTCCAGTTTCGGAAAGCGTTTGACTTCGGTCGCGACGCGATACCGCGCCATCTCACCCAGGTGACGCAGGGGAGACGTTGTGAGTGTAGCGTGTAGAGTCTGGCGAGTGCTGTTCGCGAACCACTCTTTGTAGCCCTCTGATCCCAGCCCCAGGTCCACGAGTTTCAGCGTATCCGTCTCGCAAGCTTCGATCACAATCTTCGCGGTGAGGCAGTAGCCGGGAGAATGGTCTTGGCAGCGAATGTCGAAGGTTGGCTGATATAGCGACCAAATTCCCTGGAATTGAAAAGCGTAATTCCACGCCACTGGCCGGTCTCCAATCCTCAACATACTCATCGTCACGACGCCGGTGCCGGCGAATCTTTTGGCAAGTTCCTCCAGGAAGATTCGGCGCTCGGGCGCGGAGAAAGGGCTGACGCGTTGCGTAGCCTGGTAGCGCGCCACGTGGGCATCGAAAAAGCCTGGCAAGGCCGCCTGGATTTCCTCCCACGACCGAAGACAGAGCGACGTCACCGGCCCCTCAAGCTCCATGGTTTTCATGCGCCGGCGGAGTTGTCTCTTGCCCATCACAGCGGACTTCAACTCCTGGCGTTGTGCTCCGGAGCCTAGTTCCACCTGGGGGCACGAGAATTCCGGCCGAACGTACAAGTGAAATCCATGTTTCTTTGCCGCAGGGCGCAGAGCCGCGGCAGTCGCCGAGTCCGCAGGCAGACTGGGAAGGACCAGACTCCCCACGCCCAGTTGTCGAAGTTCGGCGAAAACCGCCTCGACGAACTCCGCTCGCCTCCGCGGATGACTCACGAACTCACAGTAGTCCGCGGTGGTGCCGGCTAGAAAGCTTACGGTTCGTTCGTCAAGGTCCGCGCTCAGACACGCCACTCCCACCAAGTTGTCGCCCTCGTAGCCGAGGAATAGCAATTGCTTCGCAGACGCCAGACCGGCGGACTGCACGGCGAGAGCCCACTCGCCGGTGTAGAAAACTTCCGGCCGCTCCATTTGCAGGACCAAGTCGTTCCAGCGCCGCAGGAGAGAAGGATCTTCCGGAACTCTCCTAAACAGGACTATCTTCATGCCGTGCCTGCCGGACCGCCAGGTTTGCGGAAGACGTAGTAGTACCAGTCCGTAACGTAAGCCCGGCTGCGTCGGGGATAATCGTCGCCGGCGAGCCGCACAAATTGAAAGCCTTGCTGCTCCACTTCTGCGATTACCCGTTCGGGCACGGAGTGGTGGGTCAGCACTCCGCCGTGAGAAGGATCGATCATATAGCCGTCGCCGCTCCAAAATGCGCGATGCCACACTCGATGGCATAAGCGGAATGCGGATGCAGTCGCGGATGCAGCCAGCGCCACCGCAATTCGCAACCACAAGACGAGCACTCTTGCGGGTTGGAGTAGCCATTTCCTCTGCCCCGCCAGCATCTGCGCGACCTCTTCGACTCTTCTTGGGTTCCAAGCTGGCCGGAGAAAAACAGACCGCGGATTGTGGGAGGAAAAAATCAACACGCCTCCATTCTTCAACACGCGGTGCATCTCTGCCAGGCAGCACCGCCGGGATTCATCCGGGACGAGAGAATCAATCCCGTTAAAGGCCATCACCACGGAATCGAAGTTCTCGTCGCCGAGCGCGGCAAGATTCGCGGCATCCGCCACCAGGAATTCGAGGTGCGGAAACTTTTGTCGACAGGCTGCAATCATCGCGGGCGCGTAGTCCACGCCCACATAACGGGACGCCAGGCGAGAGAGATGCGGAGTCGTTCGGCCGCCTCCCACTCCCAGATCCAGAATCGCATCTCCTTGTTTCAGAAACGACTCGAACAGCGCTCGTTCGCACGGACTAAGGTAATCCAGCGAGGCGTAATGCGCCGCCACATCGGGCGCGTTAAAAACGTGAAGATTGGGGTCCTCCGGTCTCCCTGCTTTTCCGGGCGACAGTTCTTCAGCTACGTGGGCCGGGAGAGTCATGAGGAAGGAATCTGTTCCAGTCGACCGAACCGCCGGCGCAAGCCTTCGTGCAGACCGGACACATGAGCCTCGAACTCGGCCACGGTCGTATCGAGCGAAATGTGTACCCGAGGAATGCCAAACCGTGAAGTGTCTTTTCCAACTCCACCGCCGAAATTTACGAACGCGCAATCGTATCCGGCTCTTTCCGCCATCAGCATTTCCCGCGCGGATACCGCATCAGTTCCTCCGAAGGGATACGCAATCGACCACACCGGCACGCCCAAAGCTTTTTCCAGTGCGCAGCGGCTCTCGGCAATTTCTTTCCACGACGACTCCTCCGGCAATTGCGAAAGTTTCGGATGGCTGACGGTATGCGAACCGATTTCCATTCCCGCCGCCAGCAACCTCCTGATTTCAGAAACCGTCAATAGTCGAAAACGAGAAGCGTCTTTTTTGAAATGTTGCAGGCTCCAGTTCTCAGGAAAGCAGAACCGCGCGCGAATCGCGGCAGCGAATCCCAATCGGGTTTGAGCCTCGCATCTACAAAGAGTTTCCACCATGCTGTGCCAGCAGGAAGTTCTCTGCGAGACGCTGCTGTTCAGGTAAGTTTTCACCGGCACTCCACAAAACGTGCCTTCCAAGGCTCCTTCCGGCGCCTCCTGCAAGGTCAAATAAAGTTCTTCGTACCATAGCATGCGCAGCTCGTCTGCGAGCGCGCGCGAGGTCACGAAGAACAGGCAGGTCAGTCCTTCTTCCTGCAGGATGGGCAACATATCCGTCACCGCGTTCGCCAATCCATCGTCGCAGGTTAAAAGAAGGGCGCGCGGAGGCAATACCGTTTCGCCTTTACACCACAGCCGCACCTGCGACGGAGACACTACGTTGTAATACAAGCGCAACACGCGCAGTTGCCGCCGGAATACTTCGGGAGCTACCCAGGAGCCGTCGAGCTGAACATCCGTGACTTTGTATCCAGTCGGCAGCACACCGTGGTACGTAACGACAGAGAGTTGTCCCCGCTGCGAATAGTGGCGCAGATATCCGACTTTCGACAACGCGGGATAAACCACACTCTTTAAAACTGGACTGACAAATCTCATGAGTTGACAACCAAATCCCAGCTCAGGGGCGTGCCCCTTTCAATATCGCGAACCGCCTGCTTGCCCACAACCTCTCTCAAATGACGCGTGTGCAAACCGTGCCCCGGCCGGATGGACCGAACATTCGCCGGTGTAAACGTCTCGCCACGCTTTACATCCTTCACCACGAACAACGAGCGGCGGAAGACCCGGCTAGCTTCTTCTTTGCCGCTCAATCCGAAATGCGCTGTTCCCAATGCCTTCTCCGCGCTGCGCACCGCCTCTACCATCGCTTTGAATTCGTCCGGTTCGAGAGAGAACCCGCTATCCGGTCCCGGAGTTGCGCGCGACAGCGTCAGATGTTTCTCGATGATGCAGGCGCCCAGTGCCACCGCTGCGACCGGCGCGGCAATTCCCATTGTATGGTCAGACAATCCCACAGGAACTCCAAACCGCCGGGCCATCTCCGGAATCGTGCGCAAATTCATTTCCTCCGCCGGCGCCGGATATGCGCTGGTGCACTTCAGCAACGCGATCTGCGTCGCGCCTGCCTCGCGGGCGCTCTGCAAAGCCTCTTCGATTTCTTCCACCGCTGCCATGCCGGTGGACATAATCAGCGGCTTGCCGGTGCGTGCCATACGCTGGATAAGAGGAATATCCACCAACTCGAACGAAGCCACTTTGTGCGCAGGCACGTCCATCTGCTCAAGAAAATCCACCGATGTGGCGTCGAATGCGCTGGAAAATAAGTCCATGCCAAGGTCATTCGCGGCTTTCTTTAGCTTCGGCTGCCATTCCCAGGGCGTGTAAGCCTCGCCGTAAAGCTCATGCAGATTGCGTCCGTCCCAGAGCGTACCTCCGCCGATGCGAAACTCTTTCCGGTCACTGGCAATGGTCATCGTGTCGGGCGTGTAGGTCTGCAGTTTGACGGCATCGGCGCCGGAATCTTTGGCTGCGTGAACGACGCGCACCGCGTGGTCAAAGCTCTGATTGTGGTTTGCCGATAGCTCCGCCACCAGGTATGCGTCATGTTCCGGACCGATATTTCGTTGTCCGATTTTCATGTTTGCCGGATCTCCCGCTCAAGCCTCAGGTTCTCGATGAAAGCGCGAATCTGATCGGGAGTCAATGGCAATCCGCGTCCACTGCGCATGATGTTCCCGGACTCAGGGCCTTCGTTGAAAAGGAGATCGACCACCGAAGCGTACGCCAGAAACGGAGGAAAGCGCTGTTCGTATTCCGGACAGCTGTAATTTTGAAAATATACTGCAATGCCTTCCTCCGCGAACATACCCAGATCGTCAAGCAGATAGGTGGCCGAGCGAGGGGAGAGATAATCCGACGCCCCCAGTCGTTGACACGCCGCCACCAAATGTCCAGACCGATGTCCTTCCAAGTGTAAAGCTGAAGATCTTACAATCGGAGTTTTGATCGAAAGCTCGCCGGCAAGCCACTGCACTAGAGCCAAATTGAGATCAATCAGCTTTTCTCGCGGGCGCACCAGGATTTCCTTCAGTCGAGGGAAATAGTCCTCAAAGTATCGCGCCCTGCCGTAGTTCACCTCAACGCTGCGCAGGTGCTTCTGCCAGAACAGCGGCTCGCGAATCTCCACCTCGCAGAGCGGCTGCCCCAGACGTCCTCGAAACACGACTGGGACGGTCAGCCACTGCAGACCGGTCGAAGACTTGATGCGATTGCGTTGGTGCCACGACTGCTTCACGAACTGCGCATCGTCCAGCAGGACAAATTGATCGACCTGGTCGATAAGATCAAAGAATCCGGCCCACGGAAGGTACCCCGGTTGTGAGATTGCAATCTTCACTTTATATCGCTTGCGAAGTCTGTAACGCCCGCTTACGTCGATTCGATGCTTCGATTATGCTTCTCCAGCACGAAGTGGACGCCCTCCTGTCCCTCGATTACTTCCGACGGAAATCGCTGGAAACCGGCCCCGGCAAACAACTTTAGCGAAGCCTGGTTGCTCGGCTTGACATAGGCGTCGATGAACTCAACTTCGGTGTCCTGGAATGCCCTTTCGGTGCCGAGCGCGAGGATCCTCTGGCCCCAGCCGCGCCCTCGAAATCTCGGGTCCAAACTGATTGACAACACCGCGCGCTTCCCATTGACTTGATAACGGACCTCTCCGACTGGCTGGCCATCTTTGCTCGCCGTGTAAAACAGGGCCTGCGGATCACCCAGCTTGGCTCGAAACCATCGCGTGTGGTCTTCCCAAGAGATCACTTTGCCGTTAAAGGAAGCAGCTCGCACCTCCGGATCGTTCGCCCATTCCCAAAACACTTCGCAATCCGAGTCGATGGTCCGCCGGAACTCCAGATCCGACAGAAATGCGAGCACCCGTTCCGCGCCGCGGCCGTCGACGAGTCTCCGCCCTTGCTCCGACTGCCTGCTTCTGACCTCTCTTGAATCGATCAGTTGGGCCAGCTTGCCGGCGATGTCGCAGGCGCTCACGTCTCCCCCGTTGCCCAGGCTCCACGCCGTTCCCATCCCTTCCCCTGCCAGCGCCACGGCGTTCTGATTCTCCGCAAGCGTCAGCAGAATGGCGGGCAGGCCGAGAAAACAAATCTCCCAAAACGTCGTGCCCGCGCCTGCCACTGCAACGTCGGCCCAAGCCATCAGCTCGGGTATGTTGGCCGCATCAACAGTTACACGCATCGAATCTTTCTTCGCGGCGGCCTCGACTGCTGGCAAATGCGGATTGCTGCCTCCCACCAGAATCGCCGTCTCTAGCTCCGGATTCGCAAGCTCCCGGATTGCCTCGATTACTTTGGCGGTCAGATTATCCGGATCGCTGCCGCCCATGGTCACCAGCACGTTTCGTGCGGTCTTCGGGATTTCCCGCTTCCATCCGCGCCAGGCGGCAAACTCGCGCCGCAACACGGCGAAGCGTGGACCGAGAAGAAGCTGGGTCGAAACTTCCCGGCTTCGGTACAGCGACTCCCCGGCGTGTGCGTTCTGATTCAGCACAATATCCGCCGAATAGTGTCCGGCGTGGCCGTTGTCATCGATGAATAGCACTTTCAGTCCAGCATCTTTCAGGGCCGTCTGGTAATCCGCTCCGAAACAGTAACCATCGATCACCACCCAAGCCGCTTGATTCTCGCGGGCAAGCACAACCGTTTGTTGGGCATCGTCCCCCGAGCCCGGCTCCGCCTTTCGCTGGACCACTTTTATTTTTTCCCGCTGCAACCGCTCCTCAACCGCTGGCGTGGTCTGGGCCATGGCAAAAACTGCGCAGCCGCCCGTGTCTTGCCAGACCTGTGCCAACGCCAGGCAACGCATGGCGTGCCCGGTTCCGATGGCCACGCTGGCATCGCAACGCACCAGCAAGATACGGCTCTCCATCATCTTTCTTGCATCCTTCGGGGCATCATTCGTGCACGGCTTTCTGAGCGACACGCGAATTGATTTCGGCCAGCGAGGGATTGCCCTCGACTAATTTCAGGACCTCGCGCCAGCCAAAATCGTCGCGCCCACCAAACCGGGCGTAGATCGCCTGAAGTAGTTGCAGGTCCTCAGGAGTATCAACCGTCCAGCGATGCTGGCTGCAATCAGTATCATTCTCGATCCCATGCAGTTTGAATTTGCTGGGATTTTCGTAGATGTAAGGCGTAACGTGCTCGCGCTCGTAAGGTTTCGTACTCTCGTGCCAGGCGCGTTCCAGAGCCTGCATCGTCATCACTTCGGTGTCCAAGCCGCGGGGGAAGCTTCGTACCAGCGTATTGCTGGCGTAATCGGCTCGCCTATCCAGAAATGCGCGAATCGTAGCGTCCGTGACTTCGGGGTCAATCACCGGACAGTCCGATGTAATCCGAACCACCGCGTCGGCGTCCATAGATTTTGCGGCCTGGTAGTAACGATCCAGGACATCCTGCTCGGAACCGCGAAATATCTTTCGCCCAGCGCGCTCACAATGTTCGACGATGGCATCGTCCGCAGGTTCGGTGGTCGTGGCCACCAGCGATTCCTGAATCAGGCGCGAACGTCCGAGACGATTGAGCACACGGTCAAGGACGGTTGCGCCGCCCAGATCCTTGAGCACTTTTCGCGGCAGGCGCGAACTCCCCATCCTGGCCTGAACGATGGCAACGGTCTTCATTCGTATTCGCTACTCACTATTTCCGCTGCAGCAGGTACATGGTATCGACGTTGGAAGAATTCAGGTAGGGCAGGCGCTGCTCACGAGCCAGTTCGAGATCGGCGAAACGATCCAGATAGCGCTTTACATAGTCCATCTTCCACAGCAGATCGTTGTGTCCGCGATAGTTCACCGGCGTAACTTCAGGCGCGTAGTATTCCATCCCCCAGATCCATGTCTTGGCGCAGCGGTGGATTTCATCCAGAGCACGGGGCAAATCTGCCGGAGAGATGTGGATCAGAACACCCGAAGTGAATACCAGATCGAAATCGCCATCGCCGTAGGGAAGATCGAGCGCGGTAGCCTGCGAAAGTTGGGCGCCGGGCACGCGCGCTCGCGCTAATTCCAAGGCGTAAGACTGGACCTCCGCGCCCCACAAATTGGTGAACCCCATTTCCTGCAGCAACAGCAACTGATTGCCGCTGTTGCACCCCACTTCGAGAATGCGCGCGTCTTTCGGGATATCCGCGAGGAAAGTCCGGTTCAGTTGAAGCCGCGTGACCCCGTAGTTGGTCTGGTACAGAGCGTCGACTTGCACCGCGCTCAGGGTATTCCGGTCGGTGTAGTCACGGCCAAAGTCACCAGCCCAGCGCTGTTTTTGTGGAGTTTCTGCGGTTTCTTGATTCATCAACTCTCCCTGGCTGGACCTGCCCGCGTCAGCGACTGTAGTGGCTCAGCACCTTGGTTAGCGCCGCAATTACATCCTGAACATCCTCATCGATCATGCCGTGAAACATCGGCAGACTGATGAGTTGCTCGTAAGCTGCCTCGGCCACCGGACATTCCCCGCCCCGATAGCCAAACCGGTCGCGATAGTACGGATGCAGATGCACGGGAATGTAATGCACGTTGACGCCAATGTTCTCCGCCCGCAGCGCGCGGAACACGTGGACTCGGTCTGTGGTGAGTTCCGCCGGATTCACTCGGATGGGATATAGGTGCCAAGCGGGATTCACATTCGATCGCACACTCGGGACGACCTGGCCGGGGACGTTCCGAAACGCAGAAGTATAGCGGGCCGCAATCTCGCGGCGGCGGGCGAGATTCGCCTCGAGTCTTTTCATCTGCGAAATGCCGAGCGCGCAAGCGATGTCGGTGAGCCGGTAATTGAATCCCAGCAAAACCATTTCGTAATGCCATTGCCCCGCAGCCTGACGATGGCGGGCGTCGCTC
>Ga0181531_10003223_pt1 | contig 10038 bp, 8 predicted proteins | sample PEATcosm2014_Bin_38_FD_119743 | JGI IMG/M metagenome (GOLD analysis project Ga0181531, IMG submission 119743) | Peatland microbial communities from MTU Mesocosm Facility, Houghton, MI, USA - PEATcosm2014_Bin11_10_metaG | ecosystem: Environmental > Terrestrial > Soil > Wetlands > Peat | place... | reverse complement strand
TGCCATGAGCGCCAAATACTACACCCACTTCATCGCGCAGTCGGACGGCGCCATCGAGTACAGCGAGTACCGCGGCGTGGTGGAGCTTCTCGGCCAGACGAAGGCCCTGAAGGGCAATCGAGAGATCGCGCAGATGCTCGCGCGCAGCTTCGATCTCGAGGACATGGAGATCCAAGTGCTGCAGTGGCACCAGCTGCACTGAACCGAAATCCCCTAGCGGGCTTTACTTCCCTTCATTGAAGTCCGCATCTCCGCCCCGAGCTCATCACTCGGGGCTTTTTTTATCCGGTGGTACACTCGACCGCCCAAAGCTCCCTGCGGGGCAGGGCAGCGGGTCTCGACCGCACGGAGGGGAACATGCGTCGGATCGCAAGAAGCTCAGGCCTGCTCGTAGCATTGCTGCTGGCGGGGTGTGGCTACAATACGTTGCAGGTGAAGGACGAGCAGGTGAAATCCGCCTGGTCCGAGGTCATCAATCAGTACCAGCGCCGCGCAGATCTCGTTCCCAATCTGGTCAATACCGTGAAGGGCTACGCCGCCCAGGAAAAAGACGTGCTGCTCGGCGTCACCCAGGCGCGCGCGAGCGTGGGCTCGATCCAGGCGACGCCCGACCTCGTCAATGACCCGCAGGCGCTGGCCCGTTTCCAGGCCGCGCAGAGTCAGCTGTCGAGTGCGCTGTCGCGTCTCATGGTGGTCTCGGAGCGCTATCCCGATCTCAAATCGAACCAGAATTTCCGTGATCTACAGGCGCAGCTCGAGGGAACGGAGAACCGCATTACGGTGGCGCGCAACCGCTACATCCAGGCGGTGCAGGACTACAACGTGACGGTGCGATCCTTCCCGAGCAACTTGACCGCGATGGCGATGGGCTACAAGCCGAAACCGAACTTCACGGTCGAAAACGAGGCCGCGATCTCGAAGCCACCCACGGTGGATTTCGGCACTCCGCATCCGGCAGGGCAATCGCCCTGAGCCGCATGGGCCCGTGGCGCGGCGGGCTGGCTGTGCTCGTGCTGACGAGACTCGCGGCGCTTGGGAGTGTGACGGCGTTTGGGAGTGTGGCGCTTGGGAGTGTGGCGGCGCTTGGGAGTCTGGCGGCGCTTGGTACTCTGGCGCGCGCGGATGTGCCCGTACCGCCCCTCACCGGGCGTGTCGTCGATCTCACCGGTACGCTCTCGGGCGGCGCGGTCAATCGCATCGAGTCCGAGCTCGCCCAGCTCGAGGCACAGAAGGGCAGCCAGATTGCGGTGCTCATCGTCCCGACGACCCAGCCCGAGGAGATCGAGCAGTTTGCCACCCGCGTCGAGGATCAATGGAAGCTTGGGCGCAAGGGAGTCGACGACTGCGCCCTTCTCATCGTCGCCAAGAATGATCGGCGCGCACGGATCGAAGTCTGTTACGGCCTCGAGGGTGCGCTGCCGGATGCCCTCGCCAATCGCATCGTCGATGAGACCATCACGCCGCGTTTCAAGCAGGGCGATTTCGACGGTGGTGTCGAGGCGGGCGTCAAGCAGATGATCTCGGTGGTGAACGGTGAGCCGCTGCCCGCCCCCGACCGGCACTGGGAATCCCGCCGCGGCGGCCTGCACGAAGTGCTGCCGCTGCTGTTGCTCGCCACTTTCGTGGCAGGCGGTGTGCTGCGCTCGATCTTCGGCCGCGCCCTGGGCTCGGTGTTGACGGGCGGCGCGGTCGGGGCGATCGCATGGCTGCTCACGCACTTCGTCCCGATCGGCGTGGGTGCGGGACTGCTCGCCTTCCTGTTTGCGCTGCTCTCGGGAGGTGCTGCGGGCTGGACCAACGGCGCCGGCGGCTGGCGCGGCGGTGGCTTCGGCGGCGGGTTGGGCGGCTTCGGTGGCGGTGGCGGCGGGGGCGGCTTCAGCGGGGGCGGTGGAAGATCGGGAGGCGGTGGCGCCTCGGGGAGCTGGTGATGCGGCTCGGCCGGCTCGCGCGGCATCTCGGCGCGACGCACGTGGCTGCACGGCGCCGCTTTCCCGCGCGCACGCTCGATGCGATCGAGGCAGCCGTGGCCCGTGCCGAGAAAAACCATGCGGGCGAGATCCGGTTCGTGGTCGAGGCGGCGCTGTCGCCGGCGCAGGTCCTCGCGGGGATGAGCCCGAGGGCTCGGGCGCTCGAGGTGTTTGCCGCACAGCGCGTGTGGGACACCGAGCACAACAACGGCGTCCTCCTCTATGTCGAACTCGCCGACCGCATCGTCGAGATCGTGGCCGACCGCGGCCTCGCGGGGCGTGTCAAACCCGACGAATGGGAGGGTGTGTGCCGCCTGATGGAAGCGCATTATCGGGCCGGGCGCTTCGAAGCGGGCTCGATCGCCGGGGTCGATGCCATCGGGGTGTTGCTGGCGCGGCACTTCCCCTCGAGCATGAAGCGCGCGCGCGATGCCCCGAATGAATTGCCTGATCGCCCGACTTTGCTGTAGATAGCGGGGATGATATCGATGACCGACCCTGCTTCTCGCGGTGCGGCTCGCCGGCGGGTCATCCCGCCCGCGTCCGCCTTGAGCCTCGCCGGACTACTCTCGGCAGGCTGCTCTTTGTTCCATCCCGTTCCGCAGCCGCCGCCGGCCGCGCCCGTGGCAGCGCCACCCGTGGTGGTGTTGCCGAAGCCGACGGCGACTCATAAGTTCGTCGTCGATGCCGCGAGCGGGGATGTGGTCGGTTACGTGCAGAAGACCCTCGTCGGCAAGGAGGACACGCTCCCCGATATCGCGCGCCGCTTCGATGTGGGTTACGAGGAGATCTTGCTCGCGAACCCGGGCGTCGATCCGTGGCTGCCCGGCGTCGGCCGGGAGGTGGTGGTGCCCACGCAGTACGTGCTGCCGGCCGCACCGCGCGAGGGCGTGGTCGTGAACGTGGCGGCGATGCGCATCTTCTACTATCCACCGCACAAGAAGGGCGAGCCGCAGATCGTCTACACGCACCCGATCGGCATCGGCAAAGTGGGCTGGAAGACCCCGGAGGGCACGGCCAAGATCGTGGCGAAAGAGAAGGACCCCGTGTGGGTCGTGCCGAAGTCGGTGCGCGAGGAGCATCAGGAGGATGGCGAGACGCTGCCCGCGAAGGTGCCGCCCGGACCGGACAATCCGCTCGGTGCTTTCGAGTTCCGGCTGGATTGGCCGAGCTATCTGATTCACGGTACCAACAAGCCCTACGGTGTCGGCATGCGCTCGAGCCATGGTTGCATGCGCCTGTACCCCGAGGACATCCAGGCGTTCTACGAGATGATCCCGGTCGGCACCAAAGTGACGATCGTCAATCAGCCGTTTTTGTTCGGCTGGCGCAACGGCACGCTCTACCTGCAGGCCTACGCCGTGATGGAGGATGACTCGCGCGACTGGAAGAATCCGAAGCGGCTGCTCACGAATCTCACGAAGCCCACATTGCGTCAGAGCATCGCATCGCACGCGAAGGACATCGACTGGTCGATCGTCGGCGACCTCGCCAAAGCGCCGCGCGCGGTGCCGGTGCCGATCACCGGTGGGTCCGGCGGCGTGACGGCGGTGCTCGCACAGTCGGTGGTCGTCGAGAACACGCTCCCCGAGGGCTCGAACTGGGACGGCAAGAGCGGCTTGCTGGTCGATGAGAAGACATTCAACGAGCTCGTGCAGGGGCGCGCCGCGGCGCCCTCGACGTCGAGCCCGCCGCCCACCTCCGCGGCGACTCAATAGATGTGGCCGGGCGCCCCGGTGAGGGCCGTGAGCTCCGCGAGGGCCGTGAGCTCGGTGAGGGCCGTGATCTCTGTGATGACTGTGAGCTCGGTGTTGACCGCGATCTCGGTGATCACCGCGATCCCGGCGACGGCTGCGACGCCCGCGAGCGCGGATGAGCCGGCGAGCGGCTCGCATGCGGTGACGGCCACCGCGACGCCGCCCTCGGCGCTCGCGCCGCTGCAGCCCGGGCTCGATTATCACTCCTTCGCGAACATCGAGCAGTTCCGGGTGACGCGCCTCGACCTGGATCTGCGCGTCGATTTTCGCAACCGCGTGCTCCTGGGCGCTGCGGGCCTCGAGATCAAGCGCCTCGATCCGCGCGCCACCGATCTCGTCATCGACACGCGCGACCTCGACGTGCGCGACGTGAGCGAGAAGGCGACGAGCCTCATGGGTGCGACCGCCAAGGGTCAGACCACCTGGGTGAGCCGGCCGTTTCATTTCGAGAAATCCGATCCGGTGCTCGGCAGCCCGCTGGTGATCGAGCTCGCGCCCGCGACCAAGAGGCAAAGCGAGCTCATCAAGATCGAGTACGTGACCTCGCCCACCTCCGCGGCGCTCGCCTGGCTCGGTGCGGGTGATTCGGGTGCCAAGCACGACCCGCTCTTCTTTACGCTGCCGGGACCGATCGAGGCGCGCAGCTGGATCCCGCTGCAGGACACCCCGCAGGTGCGTTTCACCGTGAGCGCCCACATTCACACCGATCCCGAACAGCTCGCCGTCATGAGCGCGAAGAACGATCCGAAGTCGAAGCTCTCCGGCGACTACACCTTCGAGATGGCGGAGCCTGTGCCCGCGTACCTGCTGGCGCTCGCCGTCGGCAAGCTGCGCTTTCAGCCGCTCGGCGCGCGCAGCGGCCTCTATGCGGAGAAGGCGCTGATCGTCAAGCCGGCTGCTGCACTCGGCTCGTTCGAGCGGCTGATCACGGCGGGCGAGGCCATCGCCGGCACGTATCCTTCCGAGCGGGTCGATGTGCTGGTGCTGCCGCCGCTCTTTCCCTACGCCGAGCGCGCGCATCCGCGTCTCGATTATCTGGGCGCGAGTGCGCTCGGGGCGCAGGACAGCGCACTCGGCGCTGCGGCACGCGCGCTCGCGCAGGCCTGGGCGGGTTATCTGGTGACGCCCTCGACCTGGCGCGATGCGTGGATCGAGGAGGGGCTGTCGGGTTACCTCGCGGCCCGCATCGATGCGGCGGTCGAGGGGGAGGGGCCCGCGACGCTCGCCGCCGCGCTCGCTTTGCGCTCGTTGCCGACCGAGCTCGCGGCCCTCAAGCCGGAGGAGCAGCGGCTCGCGCTGGAGCTGCGCACCCTGGACCCGGGGGCCGCGCAGCGCCCGGCGCGGGCGGAGAAGGCGCAGCTCCTGTTCGCGTGGCTGGAAGCGCGCGTCGGGCGCGAGCGCTTCGATGCGTTCTTGCATGGCTTCTTCGAGCATTTCTCGCAGAAGAGCGTGACCACCGAGCAGTTCGTCGACTATCTCGATACGGCGCTGCTCTCCCGCGAGCCCCGCAGCGTCACTCGCGCGGCGGTGCTCGGCTGGATCGAACGCCCGGGTCTGCCCGCCGATGCGGTGCTGCCTTCGACCGCGCCGCTCGGCGCTCTCGATGCGGTGCGCGCGAGCTGGCTCGCGGGCCAGGTGGCCGCGCGCAAGATCGATACCCGGGGCTGGGGCACACCGCAGTGGCAATATTTCCTCGAGGGGATGCCCGCCTCTGTGCGGCGCGAGCAGCTGGCCGAGCTCGACAAGGCCTTTGCTTTGGCCCAGAACCCCGAAGCGGACGTGGCGCGCGACTGGTTCATGCTCGTGGTGCGCAACGCCTACACGCCGGGATTCCCGGCGCTCGAGGAATTTCTCAAGACGCAGGGGCGTATTGCGGTGATCCTCCCTCTCTATGAGGCGCTCATGAAGACGCCGGCAGGGACTGCTCAGGCGCGGCGCGTGTATGGGCAGGCGCGGCCGCACTACCTCGCGCAGACGATCGCCGCGGTCGATCCCCTCGTCGCGGCCGCGGCCGAGCCCAGCGATGATGAGTGAGTGGCTCAAGGTGATGCTCGAGGAGATCGCGCGCAAGAAAGCCGAGGCCGAGCAGTCGCGAGCGGAGGAGCGTCTGCGCGCCGAGGAACGCTCGGCGCCCGAGGAGCGGGGCAGCGATCCGGGCGCTCCCGGCGATCCGGCCGCTCCGGTGGGTTCGCGACGCTAGGAGCCGCGCAGCGTCGCTGACTGGCGCGTCGCCGAGTGCAGCGCGGCATTTGTGCTACAGTTTGCGGCGTTCGCTCGTCGAGGGAAACAGTTGGGCGTCTCGGATCCGCTAGGGCTTGCCGCCAAAGAAGAACGCAGCCCCGACCTCGAGCTCGCGCGTGTGCCGATCGCGCGCACGGCATTCGTCGGGCGTACGCTGCGCGGGCCTTTGCAGCGGCCGCGGCGGGTGCACAGCTTCGCGGAATTCCAGCGGCTGTTCGGCGGCCTGTGGCAACCGAGCCCGCTGTCCTATGCCATCGAGCATTTCTTCGACAACGGCGGCCGTGAGGCGCTCGTGGTGCGCGTGGCGAATGGCGCCCGCTCCGCGACGCTCACCCTGCGCGCAGGCCTCGGGACGCTCACCCTCGAGGCCTCGAGCCCGGGCACGCGCGAGTTTCTGCGCGCGAGCGTCGACTACGACAACGTGCCCACGGCGGATTCGCAGCGCTTCAACCTGACGGTGCAGCGCGTGCGCGTGCCGCGCGGCAACCACGTCGAGGATCAGGAGATCTTTCCGCTGCTCTCCGTCGATGCGGCGGACGAGCGCTACATCGCGCGGATGCTGGAGCGCTCCGAGCTCGTGCGCCTCCTGGGAGCCGTGCCTACGCAGCGGCCCGATCGGACCTGCGATGCGCAACAGGGCGCGGCCGCATACGTTGCCTCGAGCGGTGACGGCGATGATGGCGCACCGCTCAGCGACTACGACATCGTGGGGTCGGAGCTCGAGCACACCGGCCTGTTCGCGCTCGAGGGCGAGGAGTTCAACCTGCTGTGCATTCCGCCGCTCACGCGCGAGCTCGACGTGGGGCCGTGCGCATGGCTTGCGGCGATCCGCTACTGCCGGCAGAGGCGCGCGCTCCTCATCATCGATCCGCCGGCCCTCTGGCACACGGCGGATGAGGCGCTGCGCGCGCTGCGCGACTTCGATTACTGCTCCGAGCAGGCCGTCATGTACTACCCCCGGATCCTCGCGCACGACAAGTTGCGCGGCCACTTCGAGTCGTTCGCACCGTCGGGCGCGGTGGCGGGATTGATCGCACGGAGCGATGAATCGGGGCCGCTTTGGTCGACGAACCGCTCCGAAGAGGCGGTGCTGCGACCGGGCTACCGGCCCGCCTGCCTGGTGAGCGAGGACCGGCGGGTGCGGCTCGAGCAGAAGGGGGTGAACACGCTGCAGGCGGTGCGCTCGGTGGCGCGCATCGGCGTGCGGGCACGCACCCTTGCAGCGGGCACTGCTGCCAGCGCCGATGCGCAAAGTCTCGCCGCACGGCGCTTTGCCCTGCTCGTGGTGAACAGCATCGAGCTCGGCACGCGCTGGGCGCGCGAGGTGCTGCCCGCGCTCGAGCCCAGACACCTCGAGCGCGCGCGCAGCCAGGTGCAACGCTTCCTCGAGGCGCTGCATGCGGACGGTGCGTTCGGCGCCCGCCCCGCCGCGCAATCATTCTTCGTGCGCGTGAGTTTCGGGCGCGAGGAGGGCGCGTTGCGCATCCTCATCGGTTTCGCGGGCACGCGCCGGCCCGATCTGCAAGGGCTTCGGATCGTGCAGCGCGCGAGCGGGAGCGAGGTGCGCGCCGTGAGCCTCGACCGGCGCCATCTGCTCGAGTACTGCCCGGAGGAGATCGAGTGGGTGGAGCGGCTCGCGAGTCAGCTGCGGTCGGGCTAACCCTAATCCTAACCCTACCCGGCGCCCGCGGAGTTCCAGAAGAGCCGCCGCTCGATCTCGACGTCGAGTGAGCTCGAGCGCCGCTCGGCGACGATGTTGTCGAGACGCGGCAGCTGCGGGGTGGCTGCGAGCAGTGTCCGCGCGAACTCATACCCGGTCGCAATCACCGGCTCGAACGCGCGCCAGTTGAGCAGGTCGATATCCCCGAGCGGCGGGCGCACGATGAGATCGGCCAGTGAGCGCTGCGCCGCTTCGCTCGACACCGTGTTGACCATGCCGGCATGCATCAGCAGCTGGAAGATATTGAGGCGGCGCTTGCCGGTCGGCGCCCGCGCGAAGAAACGCCAGAGCGGCGGTCCCTGGGTCGCCGTGCCGGGAACGAAGGTGTAGTCCGCGCCGGCATCGCTGCCGATGACGTAACCCGGCGTGTGCTGGCGCATGACATCGACGGGAAAATTGTTGAGCGCGGCGCCGTCGATCAGCACCGCATCGCCCTTGAAGACCGGAGGCATGACACCCGGGATCGCGACCGCGGCACGCAGCGCCTCGGAGAGGGTTCCGGCACGGTGCTCGAGCAGTCGCCCGTTGCTCAGGTTGGCGCTCACGCAGAAGAACGGATGGCGCAGATCCTCGATGAGCACCGAGCCGTACTCCCGCTCGAGCAGGCGCGTGACTTTGCGGCCGCGGGTGAGCGCGATCAGCGGGAAGGTGTAATCGTTGACGGGATTGGTGTCGACGAAGCTGCGCCGATAGCGCTCTCGCATCTCCTCATCGCTCCAGCCCATTGCGACGCCTGCGGCGATGATGCCGCCGATGCTCGCGCCGCCGACGAAGTCGATCGGCACCCGCGCCTCGCGCAGCGCCCGCACGACGCCCAGATGGGCGAAGCCGCGCGCGCCGCCCCCCGACAGAACCAGGCCCACGCCGCGATGGGTGAGGAGGCGCGCCATCCGGCCGAGGTCGGTGGCATCGAGGATATGATGATGAAGCGCGAATGGCAGCGTCTCGAGCCAGCGTTGCGCGGCGCCGCTGACGAGCGCGCCGTCGTGCAGCAGCGCGAGCTCGAGCCGCATGCCGTTGTCCGCCGCGCGCCGCATCACGGCCGACCAGGGACGCACGGGCGTATCAGCCCGCGCGACCGCCAGAATCACGTCCGCTTGCCGGCAACATTGCCGCGCCCATCCCGACTCCGAGGCGTCGGCGACATAGACGACATAATCATTGAGCTCTTCGATACGGCTGAACCAGTTGGACGTGTGCGTCGTGGCGCGTGCGTCCCAGACGAGCTCGGCAACTCCGAAGCGATTCAGCTCCTCGACGAGCTGGGTGGCGAGGCCGATCACATCGATGTCCTCGCCGTTCGGCACGAGCGCGAGAACGGCGCCGGCGCGCGGCTGGCGTTCCGGCTGGTTGGTGCGCTTCAGGCGCCGCGCGCACAACCGTGCAATCGCGAGCGCGAGCGCCGGGGAGCGCGCCACGACCGCGTCGAGCAGCGCATCGGGCAGGCGCAGCAGCTCCGAATCGCGCAGTGCAATGACATGGGCACCGCGGGGCTCGTGCAGCAGCCAGCTCGACTCCCCCACCCATTCACCGCGCTCGATCTCGGCGGTCGGCCGGCGGTTCACGCCGACGCGCACGCCGAGGCGGCCGTTCGCGAGCAGATATACTCCGTCGGGCGTCGAACCGGACTCGAACAGCACGGCGCCCGCGGGCAGCGAGAAGTGCTCGGCGCCCTCGGCGAGTGCCTCGAGGGTGGTTGAGTCGACGCCGATGAGTTCGGGACTGCTTTTCAGGCAGTCGAGGGCGCGGCGCAACTCGTGCGCCAGGTGCGACTCTTCTTCAGGCAAAGACATGCGCACTTGTGAGGTCGCAAACGAGAACGTTAGTTCACAGCATAACCTTAAGGCGGGGTGTGACGTTGTCTACGATTCTGTTTTCTCACGGCAAGGAGAGCGGTCCCTGGGGCAGGAAGATCACCGAGCTCGCGGCACGGGTGAGGGGCCTGGGCCACGTGGCCGATTCGGTCGATTACCGCGGTGTGGAGGATCCGGCGCGGCGTGTCGAGATGCTCGAGGCCGCGGGTGCGGCGGCGGGTCGGCCGCTCGTTCTCGTGGGCTCGAGTCTTGGCGGGCACGTTGCCGCTGCTGCTGCGGCGACGCTCCAGCCGGCCGGCCTGTTCCTGATGGCCCCCGCCTTTTACATGGCGGGCTACGAGCATTACACCCCGCAGGTGATCCCCTGTCCGGTGTGCATCGTGCACGGCTGGCACGACGACATCGTGCCGCTCGCGAACAGCCTGCGCTGGGGCCGGGAGCACCGTGCCGCGCTGCACATCCTCGATTCGGGCCACCGGCTCGAGGATCAGATACCGGCGATCGGCGCGTTGCTCGAGTCCTTCCTCGCGACGCTCTCG
>Ga0181531_10003221_pt1 | contig 10040 bp, 3 predicted proteins | sample PEATcosm2014_Bin_38_FD_119743 | JGI IMG/M metagenome (GOLD analysis project Ga0181531, IMG submission 119743) | Peatland microbial communities from MTU Mesocosm Facility, Houghton, MI, USA - PEATcosm2014_Bin11_10_metaG | ecosystem: Environmental > Terrestrial > Soil > Wetlands > Peat | place... | reverse complement strand
TTGCGTTACCTGCGCAGAGATAAGGAGGCTTACGCGGCGTTTTACAAGGCCGCGTGGAATCAAGCGTGGCAATCGGCCAGTTATTATTGCCTGGCTGAGATAGATTGCCGCGGAGTTGCATGGGAGAGGGCGCTGGATCATCTCGACCGATCGCTAAGGTTAAATGCGGAGGACCTTCGGGCGCGCGATTTGCGGGCGCTTGTGCTGCGAAAGCTGGGCCGCGAAGCGGAAGCTGAGGAGCAACTAAGCGCGACACTGGCGCTTGATGGACTGGATTGGTGGGCGCGCCATATTTTGGGCCACGAGATGCATTGCGACACCCAGACGCGTCTTGATCTTGCTCTGGACTATGAGCGAGCGGGCTTCGTTGCGGAAGCGATTAGTCTCCTTGAATGGGCTGACAAGAAGCCGACGATGGGAACGGCTCCGTTGACAAACTATTACCTGGGCTGGCTGCATCAGCGGGCCGGTGATAGTATTGCAGCCTTACGATGGTTCAAGCAGGCGGCGCACAGAACGCCGGATTATTGCTTTCCAGCGCGGATTGAAGAAATCGAAATATTTGAAACAGCCATCCGTATCAATCCGACCGACGCGCGGGCGCCTTATTATCTGGGCAATTTATTCTATGACAAAATGCGGCACGTGGATGCGATTCGACTCTGGGAACGGAGTGCGAAACTCGATCCAACGTTCTCGATAGTATGGCGCAATCTCGGGATCGGTTATTTCAATGTCAGCAAGAAGACGGAAAAGGCGAGGGCTGCGTATGAGAAGGCATTGAAGGCAAATCCACGCGAGGCCCGGTTATTGTATGAGAGGGATCAGCTTTGGAAACGGCTGCGGGTAGCTCCGGAAAAACGACTGGCTGAATTGGAGAAACATCGCAAGTTGGTGGATGAACGGGACGATCTGGCTGTGGAACTATCGGCGCTTTATAACCAGACTGGCCAGCCCGGCAAGGCACTGAAGATTATCGGCACGCGGAAGTTTCAACCGTGGGAGGGCGGCGAAGGGATGGCGCTGGGGCAGCATGTGCGGACGCACCTTTTACTTGCGCGGGCGGCTATGCAAAAAGGGGACGCGGCAACGGCGCGATGCTATCTGGAGCATGCACTCCAGTCGCCGCCGAATCTGGGCGAAGCAAAGCATTTATTGGCGAACCAAAGCGACGTTCATTATTACCTGGGCGACGTGTGCGCAAAACTCGGTGATCGAAAGGCTGCGCGGGAGTATTGGAGCCTGGCTGCGAATTTCCGGGGCGATTTTCAGCAAATGAGCGTCCGCCGTTTTTCGGAGATGACTTACTTTTCGGCGCTCGCAATTGGGCGCCTGGGAAGGCTCAAGGCCAGCAGGGGGCTTTTTCGGAACCTTCTGAAATATGCGAGGAGGCTTGAAAAAACGAAGGCGACCATCGATTACTTTGCGACATCGCTGCCGACGATGCTGCTGTTTGACGAGGACATCCAACTTCGCCAGGAAATCCAGGCGCGCTTTATGGAGGCGCAGGCAAACCTGGGGCTGGGGCATTCCAAGAAAGCCAGGATTTTACTCAAAAGCATATTGCACCGCGACCCCAGCCATGCGCCCGCGGCTGACTTACTGGCAGAGATCTCAGCATCTACCGAATAATCATCCTGATGAATGCCATTTCTATCTATTTAGCCACTGCGGGATTTTTGCTGGGTGTCTGCACGCCTGCGATTACCCGGGCGGCCGATGAGACCATGTCTCTCTCGGGCAAATGGCGCTTCAGCCGGGACGAGGCAAAAGCCGGGGTCACGGAGAAATGGTATGCCGGGGAACTCAAAACGCAGGGAGCCGGCCCGATGGAAATTTCGCTACCGGGAACAACGGATGAAGCGCGGGCGGGCCTTCCCAATCCGAATCAGCCAACACTGGATGGACTCTACCGGCCGAATGTCTATACGGGGCCGGCATGGTATCAGCGCGAGGTGATTATTCCGCAGGGATGGAGCGGGAAGCATATCACGCTCTTCCTGGAGCGGAATCACTGGGTCACGCATGCCTGGCTGGATGACCGGGACCTGGGAGGGAGGGATACTTTGATTTCGCCACAGATATATGATCTGGGAACTAACCTAACTGCCGGGTCGCACCGTCTGACGATCTCTGAAGATAATACACTGATCCATAACCTGGGCGAATTTGTTTCCATAAATTACGAGGGGACCCAAACAAATTGGAATGGGATAGTGGGCAGAATTGAATTGCACGCGGCGGACCCTGTTGCGCTAAGTGACGTGCAGGTGTATCCGGACGTGGATCGCAAGTTGATCCAGGTGGAGACGACTATTGAGAATGCTACGAATGCGCAGGCAAGCGGAACGCTTAGACTAAGCGTCGCTGATGGAGCGGGGGTGCTGACCGGATCGGCGGTGACTACTCCGTTTTTTTCCAGCAATGCAAAGGCGGTGGTGACGATCGCGGTGCCGATGGGGGCGCATCCGCAATTGTGGGATGAATTCAGCCCGAATCTCTACCGACTTACCGTGCGCCTTGAGGCGAGGAATCCCACATGCAATAGCGCGAAAGAGGTCACTTTCGGGATGCGCAAACTTGCGGTGCAGGGGACGCAATTCACTATGAACAGACGGCCGCTGATGCTGCGCGGTACGCTGGAGTGCGCGATTTTTCCCAAGACCGGATATCCGCCGACCGATGTGCAATCGTGGCGTCGGATCTATGAAATAGAAAAATCGTATGGGTTGAATTTTATCCGGTTTCACTCATGGTGCCCGCCGGAGGCGGCATTCACCGCGGCAGACGAGGAAGGGATCATGATCCAGGCGGAGGGGCCGCGCGCGAATGTCTCCGTGGGGAAGGATCCGGCGGCCGATGCCTTTTCCCAAGCCGAGTTGATGCGGATGATTCAGACTTACGGGAATCATCCATCGTTCTGCCTGATGTCGATTGGGAATGAATTTGGCGGGGATGCGGGTATCTTAAATTATTGGGTGCAGATGCTGATCGATGCCGATTCGCGGCATTTGTACAGCTCGGCATCTTATGGCCAGCCGGCGCCGGATATTCAATGGGTTGAGACCAGTAAAGGGCGCGGGATTCACGGGCCAGGGACCGAGAGCGATGCAACGGCGATAGTGGCACGGTGGAAGGTGCCGCATATAGGCCATGAGATAGGTCAATGGACATTCTATCCGAACTTTGCGGAAATTGGAAAATACTCTGGCGTATTGGAAGCCAGGAATTTTGAATTGGTCCGGGATAGCCTCAAGGCGAAAGGAATGGCAGATGAAGGCCATGCGTTCTTCGAGGAGACCGGGCATGAAGCGGTGCTGTTGTACAAGGAGGAGATCGAGAATTTGCTGCGGACACCGGGGTTTGCGGGATTCTCGTTGCTCGACCTCCATGATTATCCCGGGCAGGGTATGGCGTTGATTGGATTGCTGGATCCGTTTTGGGATTCGAAAGGGTTTATTACTCCGGAGGAACATAAGCTCTACTGCGGGACAACGGTTCCACTGCTGCGGTTTCCCAAACGGACTTATGCCACGACCGAATCATTTGTGGCAGAGGCTGAATCGACGAATTTCGGGCCTGCCGATTTGCATGAGATTGAGCCGGAATGGACGATTCGCGGACCCGGCGGGGAAGTTATAGCAAGCGGGACGCTGCCCACACTCGATCTGCCGACCGGCAAACTGAGTGAGTTAGGCAACATTAGTGCTCCGCTGGATAGGGTCAAGAAGGCAGCCAAGTGCACAGTGACGCTTTCGCTTAAGAATACGGGTTACTCGAATAGCTGGAACATCTGGATTTATCCGGCGCCATCGAATGTGGTTGCGCCAGCCAGTGTAACAGTAAGCCATGCTTGGGACGATGCTACGCGCGCGGCGCTGGCGCGTGGAGAACGGGTGGTGCTATTTCCCACGGTGGACCCGGCGCAGAGCCTGAAGGGGTCTTTCAAACCGGTGTTCTGGAGTCCGATCTGGTTTCACCGGAATCCGGCTACGATGGGTATCTTGTGTGACCCGAAGAACCGGCTTTTCGCGCAGTTTCCGACCGACAGCTATAGCAATTGGCAATGGTGGAATCTCATCGAGGGATCGCAGACAATGATCCTGGACGATACGCCGCCGGCGTTCCGGCCGCTGGTGCAGGTGATCGATAACTTTGCGCGGAATGACAAGCTGGGAAATGTGCTTGAGGCGAAGGTGGGGAATGGGAGCCTGCTGGTGTGTACGCTCAATCTTAGTGACCAGACTCAACCGGAAACCCGGGCATTCTTGAGCAGTCTTTACGCTTATGCGGCCGAGTTCAAACCGGCGCAGACACTTGATCCTGCGACGCTGAATAAGATTCTCCCTGCGGCAACCTTCGGTGCTTCGCCAGCGCCCACCAACTAACCCAATCTTATTATTACCCCCACCACCAAGTCGGCTACCAGCGCCAAAGGCACTTTCTCGGCCGCATATGTTTGGATGATCTCGCTGGTTGCGGCGCTGGGCGGGCTGCTATTTGGATATGATTGGGTGGTGATTGGAGGGGCCAAGCCTTTCTATGAGAAGTTCTTCGGGTTGATGGATCCGAGCCAGCAAGGGTGGGCGATGAGTTGCGCGCTGATTGGATGTCTGTTCGGCTCGCTGGGATCCGGCGCGACGAGTGATAGGATGGGTCGGAAGAAGTTGCTTCTCTTTTCGGCATTATTGTTCGCGTTATCGTCAATCGGGACGGCGCTGGCGGGGAATTTTACGATATTTGTCATGTGGCGGATACTGGGCGGGGCGGCGATTGGGATCGCGTCGAATCTTTCGCCGATGTATATTGCCGAAGTAGCGCCGGCGGGGATTCGGGGACGACTGGTTTCGTTGAACCAGCTTACGATTGTGATCGGTATTTTGCTGGCGCAACTAATCAATTGGATGATTGCGCAACCGGTGCCCCCGGGTGCGACAGCGCAGGAGATATTGCAATCGTGGAATGGGCAGGTTGGATGGCGCTGGATGTTTGGGGTGACGGCGGCTCCGTCGTGTTTGTTTTTATTTGGAATGATGTTTGCGCCCGAGAGTCCGCGATGGCTTGCGCGGCAAGGGACGGAGGAAGCGGCGCGGCGTGTGTTTGAGCGAATCGGTGGGCCGGAGTACGCGGCCCCGGCGCTGAAGGAGGTAGAGGATTCACTGTTGCATGATACGGCGAAGACGGCATCGGCGATGTTCTCCGAGCCGAAGGTGCTGGGGATTTTGGTTTTGGGCATTGGACTGGCCGTGTTCCAGCAGTGGTGCGGGATTAATGTGATTTTTAATTACGCCGAAGAGGTGTTTTCGGCGGCGGGTTACCAGGTGTCGGATATCCTATTCAACATTGTAATTACCGGGACGGTGAATCTGCTCTTTACGTTGGTGGCCTTTGGATTGGTGGATCGATTTGGGAGGCGGATTTTGATGCTCTTTGGGGCGGGGAGCCTGGCGGTAATTTATACGCTGCTGGGGGCTTGTTATGCGGCGCATAGCAAGGGGATTCATGTACTGGCGCTGGTGGTGGCGGCGATTGGATGCTATGCGATGTCATTGGCGCCGGTGACGTGGGTGGTGATTTCAGAGATATTTCCGAACCGTATCCGGGGGACGGCGATGTCGATTGCGGTGGGGTTTCTTTGGATCGCGTGTTTTATTCTGACGTTTACGTTTCCGATATTGAACAAGGCGATTGGGGCGGCGGGGACGTTCTGGATTTATGCGGGGATTTGCGTGCTGGGATTTCTCTTCCTGTTGTTCAAGCTGCCGGAGACGCGGGGGAAGAGTCTGGAGACGATTGAGAGGGAGTTTGAGCAGGGGTGAGTGAACAGCAACATGTAGCTCGAGGTCATGGAAGCAGCGTGGCAAAAGTGTAATCGCCTGAGCCGATCTGGCGTGGGGAAGGTTCACCGGGGATATCGATGCTTGCACTCGTGTTTGGCGGGATGACGACGTGCAACGTGAAGCGGGAGCCGTCGCGTTTCCAGTCGCTTACGATCCTCCCGGAAATCGACTCATAAGTGGCGGAGACGTGGGTTAGATCGCCAACCACGGCCGGATGGATCACTATCTTCCTGAATTCCCCCGACGGGCTGGATTGGATGCCGGCAAGGTCGCTAAAGAGCCATTCATTCAACTCACCGAACATGAAATGGTCCTGAGATTCGCCGCCGTTCCAGCCTTCGGTCAAACTGGTCTTGCCTTGCGCCACCTGGAGGCCGTAGCCGGCATTTTCCAAGGTGTAAGTTTTGTAAATTAAATCAGAGCGCCCGCCATCGGCCAGAGCGTTCAGAAGGAATTCGAGACAGACCTCGCCGACCGTTGTTTGTTTGGACTGGAAATCGGTAACCAGTTGTTGAAAGACGGCGGCTCGGGCCTGGCCCGGAACCATCTCCATGGCAAGGGGCACGGCATTGGAGGCCTGGGAATTCGTAGAATAAGTATTTGTGGCAGGATTGAAAAACTTCTGATTGAAGGCGGCAAGGATTTGAGCGGCAAGCCGCAGATAGGTCCGGGCATCATCCTTCTTATCGAGCATGGCGGCCACCTGACTGAGGATGCAGGCGTCTTCAAAATAGAAGGCAGTCGCGGTAAGGCTAACGGGAGTCAATTGGGCCGCGCCGATGCCGGAATTGTCGTACCAATCGCCAAGGCCGAAATCGACTATGTCTCCTTTTGCCCTGGCGGTAAGATAGGCGACATAGGCCTTCATGGTATCGTAGTGGTCACGAAGGATGTCGATATCTCCATCGAATTCATATTGCTGCCAGGGGACGATGATGCAGGCGCTGCCCCATTCGGGAGGATCGGCGAAGCGATTGGCATCGGAAAGCCTCAGATAATTGGGGCATGTGGATGGAACGAGGCCGCTGGGGCGCTGGGAATCGGTCATGTCGCAGACCATCTTGTTCATGAGAGTGGCTACGTCGAAATTATAGCGGAGGGCGGGGCCATTGAGATGATCTTCCTCGAGCCAGCCGAGCTTTTCGCGGGTCGGACAATCGGTGAGGACGCTCATCATGTTATTCAATTGAGCCCAGCGGATGAGGGTATATATTTTGTTATAGAGTTCGTTTGAGCATGAGAATTGGCCGACGGCGGGAGCATCGGCATGGATGGTGTGGCCTTCGATGGATTCGACAGTTGGATAGACCTGGCTTCCGGGGGCGGGGCGGATTTCGACTTTCAAGTAGCGCGCGCCGCGATAGTAGAAATGAGAGAAGTAGTCTTCATCGCCCTTTCCGGCGAGGCTGTAAGTCCAATAGGAATTGCCGCGGTTCATCGTGTCATCGATGTCGCCGTCGGGCTTGAGGAGTTCGGAGGGGGTTACTTTGACCGAGGAACCGGCAGGTCCCCTCACCTTCAGACGAAGCATGATGGAGGCGTTTTGGCCGAGGTCGTAGATAGAGATGTTTGTAGAAGAAGATAAGGCGCTCGTGGAGGTTATCTTAATTATGCCTGGCAGGGGCTTGAGGACGTCAAATGCGCGCACCGAAGGGCCTGCGGCGGAGAGGCCTTTGAGGGTGCCACCGGGGCCATTGGTGATGGCGGGAGCGGCCCATTTGGAATCATCGAAGGCTGGAGAGTCCCAGCCTTGCTGGACGAGGCGGGCGTCGTAATCTTCGCCACCGTAGATGGAGGAGAATGTGATGGGGCCGGAAGCGGCCTTCCAGTTACTGTCTGTGACGAAGGTGTCGACTGAACCGTCCTGATACTCAAGGCGGATAAGTGCGATGGCCTGGACGGGACCAAATGAGCCAGTAACTTTTGTGTAGCGGCCTTTGTGGATATTAAAGAAGCCGTTGCCGAGGAAAAGACCTGCTGCGTTTGAGCCAGGCTGGAGGGCATTGGTTATATCGTAGGTGTTGTAGAGGCAGGTTTTGGTGTACCATGTCCAGCCGGGGGTGAACAGGTCGTCAGTTACTTTATTGCCGTTGATGCTGAGTTCGTACTGACCGAGGCCGCAGACGTGGATGAGGGCGCGCCGGAGGTTTGGTTTTGCTGCGAAATTGCGGCGCAGGAGTACGGTTTCGTATCGGGGTTTGGGGCCGTTGCCGTCGTTTGGCTGGCTGGCATCGGGGGCGGCGATCCATTTGGCACCGGACCAATCTGCCGAATTGAGAAGGCCCATGGTCCATTGAGCGGCGGGGCTCCAAGAAGAGGCGGCGCCATCCTGATCCCAAACGCGGAGCTTCCACCAAACTTGCTCGTTCGAGACGAGGGGTTTGCCGGCGTACGCGATTTGATTCATCTGGCTGGACGAGACTTTGCCGGAGTCCCAGAGGTCGCCGGTGTTCGTGGCGAGAAGAGAAGGCGAGGACGAGGCGATGACCTCGTATGCCGACTGGAAGAGATTGCGGGAGGCTGGATTGCACGGGAGGAGGATCCAATCAAGGCGGGGCGCGAGAGTATCGATACCGAGGGGATCGACGCGGTACTCGCAACGGAGGCGGTCGAGAGTAACTGTGCAGGGATGCGGCTCGGCGGACGCGGTGAGCGTGAGGCCAGTGAGGACGAAGGCGAGGAGTGCTTTGGACAGCATTCGGATGATGGACGGCTGGAGAGCCAGGCTCAATTGGTTAGTAAGTTGGTTAAATATGCGTTGGGTAGGGCGCCGGCGAAAATAGAAAAATTAGTTTGATTTAGCTTGATTGCGGGAAATTGCGGATTGGCTGGGTGAAGCTTCGCGCCGGATCGATTCGATGAGTGGTCAACCAACATTGAGATGAAGCACCAATTCCATCCGTAGCAAACCGGACCGTGTGGTACCTAGAGATTTTTTTGGATTTATTTTTTTGAGATGGGTTGGGAGTTGCGGGAATGTGGGTGGAGGGAGATGGTGGGCGGTGATGAAGACGACTTTCGTGAATTGGGGCAGGCTTGTATTCTTGTGCGGGATCGGGATGATTTGCTGGATGAGGATGACGCCGAAGGCGGCTGGGGCAGATGCCGATCAGGAGATCGGCGAGCCCGGCGTACCCGGGTGGGTTGGAACGGCGAATAACCGGTTTGCGACGGATTTGTATGGGCGGCTGGCGGCGCAGGGAGCGGGGAACCTGTTTTTTTCGCCCAATAGCATTGAGACGGCGCTGGCGATGACGTGGACGGGTGCGCGCGAGACAACGGCGGCGGAGATGGCGACGGTGCTGCATCTGCCGTCGGGTGAGGATGTGAGCAAGGGGTTCGGGAGTTTCCTCAATGAACTGAATGGGACGGGCGGGAAGCCGCGGGGATATGAGCTGGCGGTGGCGAATGCGCTGTGGGGGCAGGCGGGGTATCACTTTCTGCCGGATTTCCTGGAGGTGCTGAAAAGTAATTACGGGGCGGGGCTGCAAGAGGTGAATTTCAAGACGGATGCAGAGGGGGCACGGGAGAAGATCAACGATTGGGTGGAGAAGAAGACGATGGGGAAGATTGTGGATTTGCTCACGCCGGGGGTGCTTACCGGCGGAACGCGGCTGGTGCTGACCAATGCGATTTATTTCAAGGGAACCTGGACGGATAAGTTCGAAAAATCGGCGACGCAGGAGGAGGTGTTCCATTCCACGGCGAGCGAGGAGGAGAAGGTGCCAATGATGCACCGGACGGGTAAGTACGCTTACGCGGAGGGGAAGAATTACCAGGCACTGAAGCTCGGGTACGCGGGCGGGGAGCTATCGATGATCGTGCTGCTGCCGCGGGAGATTGGGGCGTTGCCGGAGATCGAGAAGGAACTGGGGACGGCGGAGGGGTTATCGGAATTGATGTGGAATTTCGATAGCAAGGAGGTAGTGGTATCGATGCCGAAATTCAAGCTGGAGCAGAAATTTGAGCTGGGGCCGGTGCTGGCGGCGATGGGGATGAAATCGGCGTTTGGGGCGGGGGCGGATTTCTCGGGAATGACCGGGCGGAAGGATCTGGCGATCTCCAATGTGATCCACAAAGCGTTTGTGGATGTAAACGAGGAAGGAACGGAGGCGGCCGCGGCGACGGCGGTGGTGATGCGAACCCTGGCGATTGCGCGGCCAATAGCGCCGCCGCCGGTGTTCAAGGTGGATCAACCGG
>Ga0181531_10003220_pt1 | contig 10042 bp, 6 predicted proteins | sample PEATcosm2014_Bin_38_FD_119743 | JGI IMG/M metagenome (GOLD analysis project Ga0181531, IMG submission 119743) | Peatland microbial communities from MTU Mesocosm Facility, Houghton, MI, USA - PEATcosm2014_Bin11_10_metaG | ecosystem: Environmental > Terrestrial > Soil > Wetlands > Peat | place... | reverse complement strand
CACCGTCTGATCCGTCGCATATTTCTGAATCGCGTAGAAAATGCCGTTCAGAACCAAAACCCAAAACGTCTCTTTGGCCACGGTTAGCTCGAACGGGCCAAGGCTCATCTTATGGGCCGCGCTGGCCAGCCGAATCACGTCGATCGGATGCCCTGTCGGTTTCCAAAGTAAAACGATCGCGCAGAGAATTCCCGCGCCGATCAGAATGAATCCTTGAAGCACCTCAGTCCAGACGACCGCTTCCAATCCCCCCAGAAGCGTGGCGCCCGTGGCCACCGCGCCGACCAGGAGAATCGTCTCGTATTGGCCGAGGCCGACCATTTGTTTAATCGCCGTCGCCATCAAAAAGACAACGAAGCCGACCTTGGAGAAATGGGCGATCAGAAACGCAAGTGAACTGTAAAGTCTGGCGCCGTAACCGAATCGGCGTTCGAAATATTCATAGGTGCTAATGCCGATAAATCGCCGATAGACGGGCACGATGAACCAAATCATGCAAAGCAGCACGGGAGGGACCATCAATCCCTGCACGAGCAGAATCCAAGTCCCGGAAAACCCCTGGCCGGGATACGCCAAGAAGGTAACGGAGCTGATGATGGTCGCCATGAGCGACATGCCGATCGCCCAGGCGGGGAGTGTGGAGTTGCCGAGATAGAATTTTTTTACCTCGGTCTGCCCCCGCCGGAAGTGAAAAGCGATGGCGAACATAGCGGCCAAATAGAGGCCGATCACCAGAGGGTTCAGCCACATGATGGATTTCGAGTTTGCAGCGGCGGGAGAACAGCCGCGGAACAGATTTTCTGTTCCGCCATGATCGCCTTTAATGCCGCGATCGATTCGCCCAGTGTGACCCCCTGCTGATATCGCGCGGATTGCTCCAGCGAACGCGTTTGCAGCTCCTCCGCGTCCGGCCAATTCCCGGCATTGGCGGCGTTATACATCGCCACGTAAATCTCCGGCGCAAAATTCGCCGTGCTGGGGACGAGGCCATGAGCGCCGAGGCGCAGGCATTGAAGGGCCTGCGAAATCGACCCGCACAAGACGCGAAAATTTTCGTTGCGATATTGCTCAATGAGCCGGGTGAATCGAGGGAGGTCGCGCTGGGAATCCTTGATTCCGATGATGTTCGGATGCCGACTGAGCCGCCCGACCGCCTCCAGGGGGATCGAAACGTGGGTCGTCTGGGGAATGTTATAGAGCAATAACGGCAGGGGCAGCGAATCGGCGAGTTTCGCAAAATACGCCTCTTGCATTGAATCGGTGATGGGGAAGTAATAGGGCGGATGTGCAACCAGGGCGTCCGCGCCCAATTCCCGCCATTCCGCGGCCGCATCGAGCGACTCGCGCAGGGAATTTCCGGAAATTCCGGCGTAGAGCGCCACCCGGCGCGGCGCGGCATGGACCGCCGAGGCGGCGGCCTCGACCATCTGGCGCTTTTGTTGCCAACTCATTGACGCGGATTCGCCGGTTGTCCCCAAAACGAAAATCCCGTGAACCCCGGCGCCGATCAGGCGTTGCACCAATCCGGCCGCGGCGGTCGCATCGACGCGTCCCTCGGGCGTGAAGGGGCTGATCATGGGGACCACCACGCCGCTGAAAAATGCCGGCTCGCGCATGCGAACGGACAATCTAGGAGCATTTGGCCAAACTGCAAACTTTTGCGCCGTTCGCCCGGTTGCGGCAAACGATTATGCTAGCGGTCGCCGTGCGCGAACTGCACCAAATCGTCGAAGCCTTTGAATCGGTGTGCGGCGGGGAAAATGTTGCGGCCCTCGCGACCGTGGCGGCGGTGGAAGGTTCGGGATATCGGCGGGCGGGGGCGCGAATGCTGGTTGCCGCGGACGGCCGAGTTTGGGGATCGATCAGCGGAGGTTGCCTGGACAAAGACGTCGCCCGCCGCGCACGCATTGTCATCGATACCGGCTTGCCCGACCTCTGCTGCTATGAAACCGCAAACGATTCCGGGGAAGACTTCGCCGATCCGGGAGCGTCGCTGGGCTGCGGCGGACGAATCGATCTCCTGATCGAACCTGTTAGTCGCCAATCTCCCGGCGTGCTGATGGCACTAGCCAATCTACTGCGAATGCGCCGCCCAATATCCGTGGCAACCGTCATTCGCATCGAACCCGCGCAATCGCCCGGCCCGGTTCAGCGTTTGATTCAGATGGATGGACGCGAGCCCGAAGGAGAAATTGGCGATTCGGCCTTGCGCGCGGCAATCGTGCAAGATCTCGCCGAGCCGACTTCTGGAGCGAGGCTGGTCCGTCATCGTACATTCGCGGGTGAATGGGCTGACGTATTGATTGAACGAATCTCGCCTCCGCAATCGATGGTGATATTCGGCGACGGCCGCGACGCGGAACCTCTTGCGGGGATGGCCCATTTGCTCGGCTGGCACGTGACGGCGGTTGTACGTCGTCAGCCCTCGTTCCGAGCCGATGCCATCTGTTTCGCGACCGATGACGATCCGCTGGGCGGGCTGGCTCCGCTGGGGCCGGAAACCGCGGTGGTGGTGATGGACCATGATTTTCGCCGCGATTCGGCGGTGCTGGGAAAGTTGAAGGATCACCCTCCGAAGTACATCGGAATCCTGGGCCCCCGCCATAGAACCCGCCGACTGCTGGCGGCGGCGGAAATCGACCCGACGCTGCGGCAATTCGCCCGGCGTCTTTTTTGGCCGATCGGGCTCGACCTGGGAGCGCAAACTCCCGAACAAATCGCCCTGGCTATCGTTGCCGAAATCCAGGCGGTCTTCGCTGAAAGATCGGGCGGCCATTTGCGCGATCGCGGCGGACCGATTCATGATTTCGATCGAAGCAGGAGGGAGATCAGCCGGCTGTGAATCTGAGTTCGCAACCATGTATTGGAGCCATGCTCCTTGCGGCCGGGGGCTCGGTTCGCATGGGCCAACCCAAGCAGTTATTGAGAATCGACGGCCAGACGCTGGTCCGCCGCGCCGCATCGGCGGCCATCGACGCCGGATGCGAGCCGGTGATAGTGGTCACGGGGTCGTCTTCCGAATTAATCGTTCAGGAATTAAACGACCTGCCGGTAACTCCGATTTTTCATCCGGGATGGTCCGCCGGTGTGGGCTCCAGCTTGCGCGCCGGTCTGAGTGCGTTACTGAGTGAAGCGCCAAACCTGACTGCAGTCGTTATTCTCGTATGCGATCAGCCGCATATGAGCGCCGAAATCGTTCAGCGGCTAATCCAAGCCTGGCGACACGGCAAAAAATCTATGGCGGCCTGCAAATACGGCGGCACTTTTGGCCCTCCCTGCTGTTTCGGAAGCGAGCTATTTTCCGACTTGGGGTCGCTGTACGACGAACAAGGGGCAAAAAGGCTCTTATCGGCTCATCCTGAAAGCCTTACGCTGCTTGCCTGGCCGGAAGGAGCCGAGGATTGGGATTTTCCAGGGGACATAAAACCATGAAAAATAGGATTCAGACTGGATAAACCCTTGTAATAATCCGAAAAATCGGGTAAGAGATTTACTTATCGCCCGCGGGATCCCCGGCAGAGTTCCCCCCCTCTCTGCCCCCCGCGGGTGCTTTTTTTCCTAACATGCCTTTTTAAGCCTCCCGCGGGGCCAGGAAGCCCATTGCGATTGCGCAAAATTGCTTGCCCGGACCGATTGTTCGGCGTGGTTGCGTTGGGTCGGTTCAAGTGGACGGTTTGGACTCATCGCACCATTTCCGCCACATTGTGCGATATGCGGCTTCGATATTCCTGGCGAATCGCTTCCCATCCATGAGCGGGGAATGTTCCATTCGATCGCGAAGCGTGGAGCGCAGCCAGGCGAGGCGCGGCAAGTCGCGGGTCCATTCGATGGCGAGTTTCACATAGTCGTCGTCGGTCCAGGCCGCCAATTCCGGCATCGCCAGATTCGATAGTTGGCTCCACCCCGCCCGCCCCACTGCCCATCGCCCCACGCGCGTCAAAACCGGAACGCCCATCCAGAGCGAATCCAGTGTCGTCGTGTGCCCGTTGTAGGGCATCGTGTCGAGGCCGATATCGATCCGGTGATACATCTCAAGATATTCCAGTCGGGGCTGATACTCCATAAATTCGATCCGCTCCGGGGCAACGCCGGCGTCGCGCAAATTTTCCAGAAGCACCTGGCGATGGGCGCCAAGCGGGGAGAGCAGAATCAGCCGGGAAGTCGGAATTGCCAGCAGCACGCGCGCCCAGAGGGCGAGCGTCGGGCGGGTGACCTTGCAATAATTGTTCAGGCACCCGAAGGTGATGTGACCGGCCGAAAGCGCCGGCAGCGGATTGGGAACCGGCACATCGGTCAGCGCGCTGTAACACCAAAATGTATCGGGAAGCCGAATGGATTTTTCCACGTAATTTAGATCGCTATCGCCGGGCGGATCGAGGAACGGATCGGTTAGACGATAGTCGATCGCGGTCAGCCCCGTGGTGCCGGGATAGGCCAGCCAGGTTACCTGAACCGGGGCGGGCTTTCGCGCAAAGACCAGCAGGCGGCCGCCGGACATGTGCATGGTCAGGTCGACGAGAATATCGATCGAATCGGCGCGAATCTGCCGGCTCATTTCCTCGTCGGAAATACCGATCACGGGCCGCCACGTATCCACCAGTTGTTTGGTCCGCTCGGTCACTTCGTCGGACTTTGAGACGTTCGCATAGCAAAATATTTCGAAATTACGGTGGTCGTGATTCTCAAGAAGCGGGAGGGTGAAAAAGGACTGGCAATGAATGCGAAAATCGGCCCCGCAGTACCCGATGCGCAGACGCCGCTGGGGATTGGGATCGTTGGTGTGGGGCGCGACGTTCTGCCCCAATTTCGCGGCGTGCATCGCGTTCCAGCGCAAATTCTCGCGGAGGATCGCCGTCGGATCGTATTCGCTGCTGAAATAGACGCTGTAGGCGAGATTGTCGTGCGAAACGACGTCGGCGGGATTGAGTTCGACCGCGCGGCGAAAGCTGGCGATCGCCTCGTCCAGCCGGCCCGCGTCTTTCAGCACATGGCCGAGATTGCCGTGCGCGATGTGATATTCCGGACGCATGAACAGCGCCGCCTTGAGCGTGGCCAATGCCGCATCCACTTGCCCCATTGAGCGGAGAACGCTGCCCAGATTATTGAAGGCCTCAACATCGTTGGGACGAATGGCGATGGCGCGACGGTATGAATCGGCGGCCTGCGAATATTCCCGCACCGCCTGCAGCGCGTTTCCCAGATTGACGTGCGCTTCGGAATAATCCGGACGAAGCTCGATCGCTTTTTGAAAGGCCTCGATCGCTTCCTTATATTCCCCTCGCCTTTTTAGTGCGTTGGCGAGGTTGTACCAGGCCTCGGCGAAACCCGGCCGCAATTCGATTGCACGGCGGAGCACCGCGGCGGCCTCGTCGAGTTGCCGGGCGTCGGTGAGCGCGCAGCCGAGATTGTTGTACGCCCCCGCGAAATCGTCCTGCAGTTCGATCGAACGCCTGAACGAGGCGATCGCCCCCACTAAATCGCTTTGCCGCTGCAGGGCAATCCCCAGGTTGTTGTGAGTTGCGGACTGATTGGGATTTATGTCAATCGCACGGCGATAAATTTCGATCGCCTCCGTCGTTCTGGTCAGCAAATGCAGGGCGTTGCCCAGATTATTGAGCGCATCGACGTAATCCGGCCGGAGTTGAATGGCTCGGTTGTAGGCCTCCAGCGCCTCCTGCTGCCGGGTTAGCGCCTGCAGGCTGGTGCCCCGGGCAAACCATGCTTCGGGCAAATCCGGCTGAAGCTGCACCGCCCGCTCATTAGCGGCCAGCGATTCCTCGTTTCGGCCCAACGCCAAAAAAACCTGGCCCAGGCTCATGTGATATCGCGCCATCTGTGGCTTCAAAGCCACGGCACGCTGGACCAAATCCAGCGCCTGCGCCGTCTGCCCGCTTTGCAGTTGAATAATCCCCAGTAGGTGTACGGTCTCGGGATGATCGGCCCGCTGCTGCAAAATCTGCAAATAGAGATTCCGCGCTTCGTTCAGCCGGCCTGCCCGGTGGTGGACGAGGGCTTCGTCAAAAACCTGCTCGATTGAATCCGCCATGCTCAGCGGTTCGCCATGAACCGCATTGGATTGTACCGTGGGCGAATCGAAATGCCCCGGCGGAGCTGATAAATTCATGCCGATGCGGAACGGTTATTTTTGGGCAGGAGTGGTGTGCGCCCTGGCGGGCGCCTGTTCGCAAATTCCGCCGCCGCCGCGCTTGGCCGCGGACAGCCACTGCTACAAAATCGACGGGCGCGATACTTTTATCTTCAGCTCGGCGTTTCACTATTTCCGATGTCCCAAGCCGCTGTGGCCCGCGCGATTCCAAACTCTCAAGGAAGCGGGATTCAACACCGTTGAAACCTATGTTGCCTGGAACTGGCACGAACGGCAACCGCCGGCAGGCCCGGATGATTTTTCACAAATGGACATGACCGATCTGACCGACTGGCTCGAGATGGCGATCAACCGGTTCGGATTCAATGTCATCCTTCGCCCCGGCCCGTATATCTGCGCCGAATGGGACGGCGGGGGCTATCCGCAATGGCTGGTGACGCGGCGGCCGGACTCCGTCGACGAAGGCCACTGGCTGCGCGGCGACGATCCGATTTATCTTCAATGGTGCCGCCATTGGTATCAGGCGGTCGCAAAGGCGGCTGGGCCGTATCAGATCACCCACCGCCCCGCCGGAAGCCCCGGCGTCATCCTTTGGCAGATCGAGAATGAATACGTGTACGCCCCGTTCGACTCGGAGGTGAAACTCCATCAACTGCTCGCCCTGGCGCACGACGCCCGCGATTTTGGCATCGACGTCCCGCTGATCACCTGCATGACGGACGATCCGCTTTTTCGCAAGGACCCTTACCTTCGCCAGAACGTAACCGAGTGCCGCAATACATATCCCGGATACGACCCGGGGAGTGAAATTTTCAATATCACGCGGCTGGATCAATACCAGCCGGAAAAACCGCGGATGATCACCGAACTCCAAGGCGGGTGGTTCTCGGAATACGGACCGGGAAACAAACTAAGCATCGACCAGGGGTTCACCCCCGAGCAGATCTCACACGTAACGCTGCTTGCCTGGGCGCACGGATATTCCGGGACGAATTATTACATGGGATTCGGCGGCACTAATTTAGGCGATTGGGCCGCGGCGGGAAAAACGACAACCTACGACTACGCCGCCCCCGTACATGAATGGGGCGGCGTGGGCCCGCGATATTTCGCGGTCAAAAGTCTGGGCGATTTGATTCGCCTGCATGGCCCGAGCCTCGCGCGCTCCGACGCCGAATCCATCGGCACGCAGAACGCTCCGGACGATCTGACCGTGATCTCCCGCCGCGGCTCGGACGGCTCGCGATTTTTATTCGTATTGAACGATCGGAGATCAGACGCGGCGCGCGGACAATTTCGCCTGAAGATTCCGGGCGAAAACGCGCCAGCGATGAACGTGGATTACGATCTTGGGCCATTCGGAGCGGCCGTGCTATATCTTCCGCCGGGGGCCACGGATGCTTCGGAAGGCATTTGGTATCCCAGGGCGACCTCGGCGCCATCCGAATCGCTTCCGCCCGCCATGGCGATCACTCAAATTCGTTTTCGTCGAGACCCCGGCCCGGCGGAAAAAACGTGGATGCCTCTCCCCTCCGGGGCGGGCATCGAAGATATGGGAATATTCGACCGCCGATTCGTTTGGTACCGCTACGATTTCACTGCAGTGGCGCAAATCAAATCGCTCCGACTGAGCGCCCTGCTCCCCGATCACGATTCCTTCATCGCCCAACTTGACGGCACGCTTCTGAGCATCCATCGCCATGGTTCTGTTCACGTCGGCGGCTGGATTCCGCCGTTAACCCCCGGCCGGCATTCTCTGCTCATCCTGTACGAAAACGGAGGCCGACCTAATTGGGGGGCGGGCATGGAAGCGCGATGCGGCTTACACGATCTTTCCATCAGCGATTCCAATTTCTTTCCCGTCGATATCAACAATTGGTCGATCCGCTTGCCAAATGAGCAAAAGTGGCAGCACATCGACATGACCGAAGAACCTAAGCAGGTCAAAGCGGGCCTAACAGGCGAGTTTCGCGCGCATGTTCAGCTTTCCCAAAGCGATCTCCAGGCGGGGGCTGGCCTGCTGAGTGTCGAACACCTTCGCGGCCAGGCCAAACTGACGATCAACGGAATCGACCTCGGTGATTTCCACAGACGCCAGAAAGTGGCCAGAGCGCTGCATGTCGGAGACAACACGATCCTGATCACTGTGACGGCCGGTGACACGCAAGCCGGAATCAGCGGCGCGGCGGAAATTGATTCCGTCAAGCACTCAAACTCACTGCCCATTAATTGGGAAATCTCCGGGCAGACCGCCGGATTGGCCGGGCAATGGTTTGATCCGAAGTTCGACGATTCGGATTGGCAAACGCTCGTCATCGCCCGTTCGAAGCCGCCGGCTCAGAGTGATCCGATCAACCCCGTTTGGTTCCGCCTTCATTTCCAAATTCCCCCCGGCGTCATCTGGAAATTGCATTTGAACGCCGGGGGAAATGGCTTTATCTATCTGAATGGTCACCCGCTGGGGCGATATTGGGATGTGGGGCCCCAAACCGATTTCTTCCTGCCCGGCTGCTGGCTGAACGCCGCACGCGGATCGGACAACATCGTCACACTCTGTTTACGCCCTACCACCGGCCCGGTTGCCATCCGGGACGCCTGGTTGGCCCCTTATGGGCTGGTGGAGGGCCAAAATTAGAGGATAAAATGCCTGCTTGACAACTTATTTCATAAAAACCATTTTTTAGTTGACACCACGGCAACACCTCGGTAATTTTCCAAACCATGTCGACGATCCACGACCATGCCGAGAGCATTACCCAAACCCTGGGCAGCCGTATCCACGCGATGCGGGAGTCTCGGGAATGGACGCTTGAGGAATTGGCCGATCGGGCCGGGTTATCCAAAGCCTATTTAAGCCGTTTGGAGGGGGGAGACCGACACCCTTCCATCGCAGCCTTGGCTGCGATCGGGCAGGCTTTTGGCGTTTCAATTGGGGCTCTATTTGAGCAACCCGATGAGACGGCCGCGTGCGTCATCATTCGCGGCGGCAGTTTGCCAACCCAGAACGCCAATGGACTCGAATACCAACCACTTTCCGGTTCGACCAAACCGTTCAACCTTCATCCCATCATTGTTACGGTCCCTGCCGATCGGCCAGGGCACGAGGCGTACCAACACGATGGCGAGGAATGGCTCCATGTCTTGTCCGGTCGTCTGAAGCTCGTCGTTGCGGGCGAGCAACATGTTTTGGAAACAGGCGACTCGGCCCATTTTGATTCGCGTCTGCCCCATCGGCTCGACGCCCTTGATGACAGGGAATCCAGGATTCTCCTGGTGGCCTGTCCAATTCCGCTGACTCTTAACCGAGCGGTCGAATTGACGGGTGTCGGCGTTGGACAGTATGCCGGCTAAGCCTGGGTGCTTAGTGCTGGCGGCGACGGGAAACTGCTGAAACGAATTGGCGGAATAGGAAACCCTGCTTGGGCCACCGGTTGCGGTGCGTTACCGCTTCGGGTCTGGGCCGGGGTGCGAGGTATTTTTCAGGAGTCTGGCCATGAGCGACCCATCTGTTCCTGCCGCCTACGCGGATACTGTCAAGAAAACACATAGCAAACTTAAGGGCAATGCCCTGAATTTCTGGGAGGTTTCGGCGCAAGCGGTTGCGCTGATATCGCCCAGCATGACGGCGGCGCTGATCGTGCCGCTGATGTTCGCGACGGCCGCGGGCGCCGGTTGGCTTTGCTACCTGTTCGGCACCATCATGCTGCTCTTCGTCGCGCTGAATCTGAATCAATTCGCGAAGCGGTACACCTCGGCCGGCAGTATGTACGAATACACGGTCAAAGGTCTGGGACCCAAGGCCGGAGGCGTTGCCGGTTGGTCTCTGCTTTGGGCCTACATGTTCATCGGCATCGCCGGCGTTACCGGATTCACCCACTTCGCGACCAAGCTGCTCGTCGCGGCCGGGGCGGGGGGATACCTCTCGCATCCGTGGAT
>Ga0181531_10003219_pt1 | contig 10047 bp, 8 predicted proteins | sample PEATcosm2014_Bin_38_FD_119743 | JGI IMG/M metagenome (GOLD analysis project Ga0181531, IMG submission 119743) | Peatland microbial communities from MTU Mesocosm Facility, Houghton, MI, USA - PEATcosm2014_Bin11_10_metaG | ecosystem: Environmental > Terrestrial > Soil > Wetlands > Peat | place... | reverse complement strand
CCATTCGCTTGCGCGGTGGCGCGCTTGGCCTCCGAGGTGGCGCGGCCACCGGCGCTGGCGAACAGGGCGGCCACGGTGCGGGCCGGCAACAGTGCCGGCAGGATCGCGGTCATGAGGCCGTGCACGCTGATCTGGATATCATGATCCTCCAGCTCGATCGCCGATCCGTCGGGCCACACGGTGAGGCGCGCCAGGTCCGCGATGGGTACGTGTTGGAGTGCGGCGACCCAGGCGCGCGGGATCAGGAAGCCGGCCTGCGAGGCGGTGACCAATTCCAAGGCGTCGCGATCGGGCAGATAGCGGACGGATTGGGCTCGGATTTCGGTGGCGGCTGCTTCGCGGCCGGCTTGCATGGCACGCTCGTGCGCCTCGTTTGGGATATGGTGGCCATTCATCGTTGCGAGCCTGTTGCTTATCTTGTCCTGTCGTCGCGGAGGCGCCTTACGGTGGTCGCTGCATCTTCTTCTGGGACCGGCCCCTGGCCGCGAAGTGCGGCGAGCCAATCAAGGTCGGCCATGGTCAGCGGGCGCGGGCCCGGCTCGGCCGGCTCAAGTTCTATGACCGGGCGGCCGTGGCACATGATGACAACTCGGTCGCCGGAGAGCTCGCGGTCGATCAGTTCGGAGAGATGGTTGTTGGCTTCGGCGATGCTGAGGCTGGCCATGATGGGGTGATTATGGCTGTCGGGAGGCCGGGATGCCAGGGAAAGCTGAGGGTTTGCCGGCGTAGGTGGGTAACGGCGGGCAGCTCGATGTTTCGGCGTGACCGGGCGGGTTCGGTTTTGCGGGAAAACCATCGGGACGGGACGTTCCGACGGACAATGTTTGAATTCGTGTTTCCGCTTTCGATGCAAAGTGGTGCTTCACGTCGGTCGGCCGCGTGACCGAGAATGGCCGGAACCGGAATGGCAGTTTTGGAACGCATGAGTTCCAAAGCAGACCGATCATGCAGGGTGGGCTTCGGCCCACCGACTTGAGCCTAGCCCGATGATCGCCTCCACTTGCCGAAGTTTGGATCCCGTACCGCGCCGGAGGCGGGGTGTAACCTGCGGCGGTGGGCTGAAGCCCACCCTACTTGCTAATCTGGACCACCAGGGCAAAGCGCTCCAAGATCGGGTCGTCTGCGCCACTGTTGGCCGGATCGGTCCGAGCGGGGCGGTTTCGTTATGTGCATAGGGGCATGTTGGTACAGGGCCCTGGCCAGGCTGACACGCGGGATCGGTCGACGGCGTTCTGAGCTCATACGGCTCGCCGGCGTCGGCGTGCGCCACGGCTGCGTGCACGACGATGGTTGAACCTGTATCGGCGGGCGAGGAGCCCGCCGCCGCGCGGCGCGAGCGCGAGCGCGTTGCAACAATCCTGGCCAACGCGGAGCTCGATCCGGCGGGGCCGCGGTTCGTGCCGACAGACGATGGGCGGCTGACGCGGGAGCGTGGCGTTTCGCCGAGCGACCTGCGCGCGGCGGACGATCCGCTGCTGCGGCAAATGCAGTTGATTATTGCCAATTACGCGGCGGAGTTGGAGCGGGCTTCAGCGCGGCTGCGGAACAGAGAGGTGTGGCGCGGGCTGTCTGGCACGGCTGGGAATTTGCGCGCGATTGTTGCGCTGGAGCCGGCCGAAGTGGTGCGTGAGCTTGGCTTGGCCTATGCGAATTTGCTGCGCCTGGGACGCTACCTGGAGAGCGATGGGCGGTTGCGCGCCGACCCCTCGGCGAACGACGACCCGTTGGACGCGGAAATTCATGGTGCGCTGACCGACCTGGTGCGCACGGCGGCGCCATGGCTGCGGGGATTTCCTACCGTTGCGCGTTGGGATGATGAGGCCGGTAAGCTGCTGGCGCGACCACGGCTGGAGAGTGCGCGGGGAATTGCCGAGGCCGCGCAACGCAGCGGCGCCGTTGCCGGGTCGGACGCGGCGGAGGCGGCGATTTTGACGGAGACCGCGCAGGGATCAGGTTATTTGGCGGAGAAGGCCGGCCGGCGTCTGGTTGGGTGGGCGCGAAACCTTATAGTCGTTGGCGCGTTGTTCTGCGCGGATGTCGCCAAGGATGCTATTGTCAGAGGTATTGCCGACCATTCGCCACTTGCCGAGCGCGTCGCCGAGACATTTGTGGCGGCGGAGCACCATATTGAGCAGATTGCGGAGGATTTTCCCGCCGACCTGAGATACGCGGTTGGCGTTGCTTTGAAACAGATGCGCGGCCTGGCGCCCGGTAACGGCGCCTTGATCCCGCCGGCACGGGAAACACCCGATCCAGAAGATATTCAGGTGCGGGCGCGGGCCATGGTCCTGCAGGGGGAGGCGCCGCCGGTGGAGTGGCGGCCTTTCATTCGGTCGCTGGATTTTCCATTTGAAGACCTGAGTGATGTCTCGCCGTTGTCCGGTCTTGTGGCGATGGTATCGCTCGATCTGCGCGGAACAAAGGTCACCGACGTCTCGCCGTTGTCCGGTCTTGTGGCGCTGGAAAGGCTCGATCTTACCGGAACGCAGGTCGCGGACGTCTCGCCGTTGTCCGGTCTTGTGGCGCTGCAATCGCTCTATCTTCTCGGAACGCAGGTCGCGGACGTCTCGCCGTTGTCCGGTCTTGTGGCGCTGCGAGCGCTCGATCTTGAAGGAACGCAGGTCGCGGACGCCTCGCCGTTGTCTGGTCTTGTGGCGCTGGAATGGCTCGATCTTAGACGAACGCAGGTCGCGGACGTCTCGCCGTTGTCCGGTCTTGTGGCGCTGCAATCACTCCATCTTTCCGAAACGCAGGTCGCGGACGTTTCACCGTTGTCCAGGCTGGTCGCGTTACGTCGCCTTGATGTGAAGGATACGAACGTAGTCGATATTTCTTCTTTGAGACACTTGAAGGATCTCTCGGTCGTTGCGCCCAACGCAGCGTCATAAGGATGTGACAAGCCGTAGGGCGGAAAAGCAAAGCGTCATCCGCCGGCACAAGTTGCCACCTATGAACGCAGGCGAATGATCCATAAACGGTGTTGGTTTGCGCTAGCTATCGCGGAGAATGGCGCTACGCTTATCCGCCCCACAGTGTTTTTCCTTCGCACGTGCCATGTCCGCTTTCCGCCCGCTTGCCGCGCTCGCTGTACGACCGTTATGGGCGCAAATCAGACGCTGGCGAGGGAGGCTCGCTATACTGTTCGCGCAGACAACGGGTCACTAACCTGTAGGGTGCAATATCCTTCGCATTGCAACGCGTTTCCAGTCACCGCGCTCTCCTCGTCGTGATGGTGCAATGCGAAGGGCATTGCACCCTACGGCTTGGTGCTCAAGTTCGAGGGTTCGCTATACGGGACGGCATTCCAGGGCGGGTTTGGGCACTGTGTTGATGGATGCGGAACAGTGTTCAGCTTTACGCCATAGCGAGCCGTAGGGTACGCTAACCTTCGCATTGCACCGCTTTTCGAGCGACCGCGCTCTCCTTGTCGTGATGGTGCAATGCGAAGGGCATTGCACCCTACGGCTTGCTTGATGAGCGGATTGAACGCGATGGCTGATCGCATGTGATTGCGTTCCGCACTAAAGAGTCTTTGAGGGAACGGCGAAGCTAAAAAATCTATGGCGGGTGCTGGCTTCGCCAAGAGGGGAGGAAAGGGCGCGCGGCGCTCACGGGGGGCGGGCGCCGAGCCCCCTGGGGTTGAGCGTCGATCGCTGGATCAGGAATTTGGAATTTCGATGATCGAGAAGCTGCCGTCGGCGTGTGCGGCCAGCCTGGCGGCGTTATCGCGGAACTCGCCCTCGGCATAGGCAACGGTCCGGCCGAGGCTAACCACCTTGCCGGTGGCGCGCAGAGTACCGGATTGCGGGGTCAGGCGGCGCAGGAAGGTGATGTTCATGGTCAGCGTGACGGACACGCGGTCTGCCGGGAGTTGCGTGTGCACCGCGGCACCCATGACCGTGTCCAGCAGGGTGGCGGCGGGAGGGTGCCGTCGCGGATGCCTTGCATGATCTGAAGCCCGGTCCAGCCGAGCGCGTGCCGGCGCACCTCCACGGGATTCTGCCAATCAACCGTGCGCGTGCGGGTATCGGTTCGCATTAGGTTTTTTTCTTAATGAACAAAAGTTTTTGCTTCTTTTTTCAAAAAGAAGTGCTTCTTCTTTCTGCTAATGCGCGGCGGCGGCGGGAACGGGTGGGGCTGCGACCTTGCGCATGAACAGCACCAAAATCGTTGCTACTACGAAGGCCAGCATGATGGCGCGGAAGGCGTCCGCGTAAGCCAGCGTAGAGGCCTCGCGATAGGCCAGTTGCCAGAGTTGTTTGATCGCCGCCGCGTGGCCCAGCAAGGCGCCATTCGGCTGCGCGGCGTAACGTTGCGCGGTCGCGTCCACCAGGCGCGTCATTGCCCCGTTGGCCGGTGTCAGCCGGCCGGCGATGGTGACGAAATGCGCGTTGGTCTGGTCGTTCAGGATGGCGGCGGCGCCGGCGATGCCGAAGGCGCCGCCGAGATTGCGCATCATGTTGAACAGGCCGCTGGCGTATTTCAGGCGCTCCGGCGGCAGGCTGCCGAGGCCGAGATTGACGCTGGGGGCGACGGCGAAGACTTGCGGGAAGCCGCGCAGGATTTGCGGCACGAGGAGTTCGGCGGCGCTCCATTGGCTGGTAATGAAGCTGAAACTCCACATCGACAGGCCGAAGCAGGCCATGCCGAACATCATCAGGCGCCGCGGATCGAATTTGTGCGAGAGCAGGATGAAGACCGGGGTTCCGACCAGGGAGGCGACGCCTGTCGAGAATATTGCCAGGCCGGTTTGCCAGGCGCTGTAGCCGCGGACGTAGCCGAGAAACAGCGGCGTCAGGTAGGTGGTGGTGAAAATGCCGATGCCGGTGATGAAGGAGAGGATGCAGCCGAGCGCGAAATTGCGGTTGGTGAAGGCGCGCAGGTCGACGACGGGATTGTGGAAGGTGAGGCTGCGGGCAATGAACAAGGTGAGCGCGATGCCGGCGATCCAGGCGCAGGTGACAATTTTCTGATCGCTGAACCAGTTCCAGCGGGTGCCTTCCTCGAGCACATATTCCAGGGTGCCGAGGCCGATCGCCATCAATACGATACCGGGATAGTCGGCTCCGCGGAGCAGCGAGAGGTCGGGTTTGTCGATGCGGACAAGGAATGGGATCGACGCGGTGATGGCAATGCCGGGTACCAGGTTGATGTAGAACAGCCAATGCCAGTTCAGCGTGTCGGTGATCCAGCCGCCGATGACGGGGCCGAGCGTGGGGGCGATGGAGGCGATGGTGCCGATCACGGCGGCGGAATAGACGCGGCGCTGGCCCTCGAAATAATGGAACGAGGAGGTGAAGACGGTGGGGATCATCGAGGCGCCGAGCAGGCCCTGGATGGCGCGGAAGACGATCATGCTGTCGATGTTCCAGGCCAGGCCGCAGAGCAGGCTGGAGAGGGTGAAGCCGGCGGCGGATACGGTGAACAGCCAGCGGGTGGAAAATACCCGCGTCAGCCAGCCGGAAAGCGGGATCATGGTGATTTCGGCGATCAGGTAGGCGGTTTGCACCCAGCTGATTTCATCCTGCGCGGCGGAGAGGCCGCCGCCGATGTTTTGCAAGGATGATGCGACGATCTGGATGTCCAGCAACGCCATGAACATGCCGACGCACATGACGACGAACGGCAGGATGTTCGGCGTGGCCGGCGCCGGCGCGGCCGGCGCGGTCATGGCGCCGATTTGGTGTCGACGGTGACGTAGGTGGACAGGCCGGGGCGCAGGCGGCCGAGACCGGATTCGGTGGGATCGAGGGCGATGCGGACCGGAACGCGCTGCACGATCTTGGTGAAATTGCCGGTGGCGTTTTCCGGCGGAATGACGCTGAACACGGCACCCGTGCCGGGCGCCATGCTTTCGACGTGGCCGTGCAGGGGATGGCCGGGTGCCACGTCGGCGGAGACCAGCACGGGCTGGCCTTGGGCCATGTGCGCGAGCTGGTCTTCCTTGAAATTCGCGTCGATCCAGAGGCCTTGGGCGGGGATCACGGAAAGCAGGTAATTGCCTTGCGTCACGTAGGCGCCGGTCTGCGCGGCGCGGTTGCCGATATAGCCGTCGATGGGCGAGCGGATTTCCGTATAGCCGAGGTTCAGCGTGGCCATGCGCAGATCGGATTCCGCCTGGCCGATTTCCGCCTGCGCTTCGGCGATTTGCGTGTCCAGCACTTTCATTTGCTGATGCGCGGCTTCCAGCGCGGCGTCCGCGGCGAGGACATCGGCTTCCGCCACCTGGCGCGCGGCATCGGTTTTCTGCGCGTTCTGGCGGGACCCGTCATAGGTCAGCGCCAGGCGCGCGTAGCGGTCGCTGTCGATGCGGGTGTACGCGGCATTGGCGATCTTGGCGTTCTGGTCCGCCGCGGATTGGCGGATGGCGGATTGCTGCAGCACCTGCCGCGCGCGCAGGTTGGAGAGTGCCGCGGTTTTCGCCGCCAGCACGGCTTGCGCGCGGTCATTGGCGGTCTGGTAATCCCGGCGGTCGAGCTGCACGAGGAGCTGGCCGGCCGTTACATGCTGATTGTCGGCGACCAGAATGCCGGTGACGAAGCCGCTGACATGCGGCGCGATCGTGGTGACGTTGCCGCCGACATAGGCGTCGTCGGTGCTTTGCAGGAAGCGGCCGTTGGTCCACCAGTCGTGGCCATACCAGGCGCCGCCGCCGGCGAGAGCGGCGAGGAGTGCAAAGGCCGCCAGCTGTTTCGCGCCGATCGCGCGGCCGCGGACCGGCATAATCGCCGTGTCGCGCTGCAGGACCGTGGCGCTCATGCTGCCCCCGCTTCGGACGGCACCGCATCCGGCCTGGTGTGGCGGCGGCGCGTTGTGTCATTCGCCGCCGGGCCTGGGGCGCTGCGGAAATTGTCTTGGGTCATCGGCAGGCCGGTTACGCGGTCCACTACGATCGGTTCGGCGAGCGCGCCGGTCTCGCGGTTGATGGCGACGACGGCGGGGCCCTCGGGGGCGAAATGCTTGTTGCCCCAGGCCATGATGGCCCAGAGGACGGGGCGGAAATCGCGGCCGCGGTCGGTGAGGATGTATTCCTCGCGGGGCGGGCGCTCGCTGTAGAGGCGGCGTTCCAGCAGGCCGGACTCCACCAGGCCGTTGAGGCGGCGGGTGAGCATGTTGGGGGCGATGCCGAGGCTTTTCTGGAATTGATCGAAGCGCGTGAGGCCGTGGAAGGCGTCGCGCAGGATCAGGATGCTCCACCATTCGCCGACGCGCTCTAGGCTGCGGGCGATGGGGCATTGCATGTCGTCGAAGCTTTTGTGGCGCATGGGGGGGTGCCGGGTGACTATCAAGATGCAAGCTAGATAGGCGAGTCACTTGCAAGATGCAAGTGTCTTTTTTGGCTGTTGTGGCGCTGCGCTCCGGCGGGGTTGGGTTGGTTCCGATGCTAGTTAAGGTTAGGAAGGCCAGGGCTCTGCCCTGGACCCGCTGGGGCCTGAGGCCCCAGACCCCCATTAGCGCTGCGCGGCTTTTCTTTGCTTGCATGGCGAAGCCATTAAATGAATCGGATTTTTGGCTTCGCCGTTCCCTCAAAACGATCCCTTTATGAATGGGGCTTACGGCCCCAGCGGGTCCGGCGCTGGCCTTTTCTCGGAGAGTCTAACGCTCCGCGGGTTGTATCAGCTGCGCGCGACTTTCGAGGCCACGGCATTCTGGATTGCTTCGTCGCGAAGGGGCGGCTTGCGTTGGCGTGCTAGAGCACGCCCTACGAAGTTTGCTGAACGCTTGCGTCGCGGGCGACGAGACGGGGATTGGAGACATGCGGTGCGACCGTGTGCGAATCGGTTGGCATTGTGCGTGGGGAGGGCTCCTGGATTGCTTCGCCGCAAGGGCGGCTCGCAATGACAGTGGACAGGACGGTACGCAGGCAGGGCGTCCTGGGGCGGCTTGCGTTGGCGTGCTAGAGCACGCCCTACGAAGCTCTGGTCAACTGAGTTGATGACGGGTTTGGGCGGCGACGCGCGGCGCGGTGCCGTGAGGTGGGTTAAGTTGGTGGGCTGAAGCCCACCCTACGGTGCTGCCCTGGACCCGCTGGGGCCGTCACGCGACCGCGTGCTGCGCAGACGTCAGCAGCCGCCCTTGGTGAACGCTACGGCGCCTGAGTCGAAACCTTCGCCGCCCAGGTAATACTCGTAGCTACCATTGGCAATGTGGCCGTTGGCGGCGTGGGCGGAAAATACGAAGGGGGCGCCGCTCTCACCCTCGTCGCCGGCGTGGTCGATGCCGACGATGAGGACATTGTGCACGATGGTAAATTCGCCGTCCAACGGGGCGTAAGGGGGGTCGGGGATCGTCGCGGTGCCGGCGTGTTGCGGGAAGCCGCCGGTGCCGGCGCCGGTGTCGGCCAAGGTCAGGCAGTGGGCGCCGTTATAGTGCTGGGAATGGGTCACGGTCACCAGGTAGTTGCCGCTGTAGCTTTCCGCCATGGCGGCGCCTGCCGGGGCCAACAGCGGCAAGACGGTGGCGAGGGTGCGAAGCATTTTCATAGCGTGAGGTCCTCCCGGAATCGACGTCCGCAGATGGACGCGCAAAGGCTGCCGGTTATTCCAGCAAAATTGAAAAAAGTTTTTTGGTTCTTTTTTTCAAAAAAGAACTGCTTTCTTGAACGCCGCATCAACTCTTGCCATTCAAATACGGCATAGGATCGACCGGCTGCCCCTTCTTGCGCAGCTCCACGTAGAGCCCCGGCCGGTCCTTGGCGTGGGCGGCGTCGTAGTCGGGCATGCGGCCCAACGGTTCGCCGGCGCGGACCGGGCGGCCGACGGGGACGGCGAGTTGGTCGAAGCCGGCGAGCACGAAATCATAGCCGCCGCCGCATTCGACGATCATCAGTTTGCCGTAGCTGCGGAAGGGTGCGGCGAAGCCGACGCGGCCGCTGCACGGGCTTGAGACGTAAGCCGAGGGGGCGGTGGCGAAGGTGATGCCGGTGGCGGGGCCGTCCTCCGCCGGGGCGCCCCAGGCGCGGATCACGTGGCCGGCGACCAGAGTGGCCTTCGGCATGTCCGCGGTGAGGCCCGGGCCGGCGGGGCGGGCGAGCGCCAGTTGATGCGCGTGGGCGGCCGCGGCGCGCTGGGCGTCGCGCTGCTGCGCGGCGATCTTTGCCTCGTTGGCGGCGCGGTCGGCGGCCTGGCGTTCCGCCTCGTCCATGGCGGCGATGGCGCCGCGCAGATCCTCGGCCTTGGCGGCGAGGGCGGCGGCGGCTTCGGTGGCCTCGGCCTCGGCGGTGGCCTCCTGCTGCTCCTGGGCCTCGGTCGCGGCGAGCTGGCGGTCGAGCTCGGCGGCCGCGGCGTTCTGGCGCGCGCGCACGGTTTCCAATGCGGTTTGGCGCGCGGTCACTTGCTGCTTGAGGCGCGCGGCCTCGGCCTGCTGGGCGCGCAGGTCGGTGACCTGGCGGGCGATTTCGGCGGAGACGCCGTGCGTGGTTTCCAGGCCCTCGATCGCCTTGTCCGGCGGGACCGGGGCGGCGAGCAGGGTTTCGGAGGGGTATTGCGACAGGCGCAGGGCGACCGGCAGCAGGTCGGAGAGGTCGGCGGCGCGCTGCTGCACCTGGTCCTCGGCCTCCTGCTGGGCGGCTTCGGTCTTGTCGAGCAGCTGCTGGGTGTCGTCGACCTTGGTTTCGATGGCGCGCAGTTTGGCGGCTGCTTCGACGCGCTGCTGCGCCAGGGCGGCGGCGCGGGCGGCTTCCTGCTGCTCGTGGCGGGCGGCGGATTGCTGGGCGGCTAGTTGGGCGGCTCGGGCGTGCTCGGTGGCTTTCAGGCGCTTGGCGGCATCCTGCTTGGGGGAGGCGGCGGTTAGGCACAGCAAAAGAAGTACAAGGCCAGGGGCTCTGCCCCTCGCGGGCTTGCTCGGACCGATGGCGCTGCGCCCGCGAGCCCACGTCGGCGTGCCGCCGCATGCGTTAGCGCTGCGCGGCGGGAGTCTTCTGTACCAATCTTGCAGGAACGTGACTTGGCCCATTGCCTCCCGGCAGATGCCGGTCCCGGAACAGATAAAACGGGGTCTGGGGCCTACGGCCCCAGCGGGGTCCAGGGGCAGAGCCCCTGGCCTTCT
>Ga0181531_10003218_pt1 | contig 10049 bp, 6 predicted proteins | sample PEATcosm2014_Bin_38_FD_119743 | JGI IMG/M metagenome (GOLD analysis project Ga0181531, IMG submission 119743) | Peatland microbial communities from MTU Mesocosm Facility, Houghton, MI, USA - PEATcosm2014_Bin11_10_metaG | ecosystem: Environmental > Terrestrial > Soil > Wetlands > Peat | place... | reverse complement strand
ATGTGGTCAAGCATCGCTTCGTCATCAATCGCGTCACCGCCGCGACCATGGAGCCGCGCGGCTGCATCGGCCTGTTCGAGCCGATCGAGGGCCGCTACACCATTTACACGACTTTACAACGCACCAACGTGTTCCAGACCGAGCTGTCGCAACATGTGTTGAAGGTGCCCGACAGCAAGATCCGCGTCGTTTGCGGCGACATCGGCGGCAGTTTCGGCATGAAGTCGGCGGTGTTCAACGAGGTGGCGCTGGTGCTGTGCGCCGCCAAGCTTGTCGGCCGTCCGGTCAAGTGGGTCGCGACGCGCTCGGAATCGTTTCTGTGCGACGCGCAAGCGCGCGATAACGTCACCGAGGCCGAACTCGCACTCGACAAAGACGGGGCCTTTCTCGGCTTCCGCGCCAAAATCATCGCCGCCATCGGCGCCTATCTTCAGGTCGGCATGCCCGCCTTCACCGGCAATCTCGGCACGCTGGCCGGCGTTTACCGGACGCCGGCTTCCCACATCGACGTCACGGCGGTGTTCACGCACACCCAGCCGGTGCGGCCCTATCGCGGCAACGGCCGCCCGGAAGCCGGTTACGTCATCGAGCGCATGGTCGATCTCGCCGCCGACCAGCTCGGCATCGATGCCGCGGAGCTGCGCCGCCGCAACACGGTGCCGCCGAGCGCGATGCCGTTTAAGACCAGCGTGACTTTCACTTACGACTGCGGCGAGTTCGAAAAGAACATGGACCTCGCGCTCGCGGCGGCCGATAAACGCGGCTTCGAGATGCGCCGCGCGCAGGCGCGCCAACGCGGCAAGCTGCGCGGCTTCGGCTTTTCCAACACCATCGAGCGTTCGGCGGCGGCGGGTCTCGAAGGCGCCGAGATCCGGTTCGATCGCACCGGCTCGGTGTCGATTTTTTCCGGCAGCGTCAACCAGGGCCAGGGCCACGAAACCGCGTTCAAGCAGATCGTGTGCGACCGCCTCGGCCTCGATCCGAACGAAGTCACTTATATCCAGGGCGACACCGATCAGGTGTTTTTCGCCGAAGGCACCGGCGGCTCGCGTTCGGCGACCTTTTCCGGCTCGGCGTTCACGCTGGCCGCCGATAAGATCGAGACCAAGGCCAAGGCCATCGCCGCCCATATGCTCAAGGTGAATGGCGGCGAAATCAATTTCACCGAAGGCGTTTTTTCCAGCCCGAAGACCAACCAGACCCTGACCATCAAGGAAGTCGCCAAGGCTTCGCTTGATCCGAAAAATCTGCCCGAGGGGATGGAAGCGGGACTGATCGAAAAGGCGATCTATACCGGCAAGGTCGCGAGCTATCCCAATGGCGTCCACGTCTGCGAGCTTGAGATCGACCCGGAGACAGGCACCGTCGAAATCGTCAACTACAATGTGGTCGACGACGTCGGCACCGTGATCAATCCGCTATTGCTGCACGGCCAGATCGACGGCGGCATCGCCATGGGCGTCGGCCAAATCCTGATGGAGGACATCAAATTCGACGCCGAAGGCCAAATCCTCACCGGCTCGTTCATGGATTACGCCATGCCGCGCGCCAGCGATCTCACCGCCTTCCACGTCGAGAGCAACCCGGTGCCGACCAAGACCAATCCCCTTGGCGTCAAGGGCGCCGGCGAAGCCGGCTGCGTCGGCGCCATGCCGGCAGTCGCCAACGCGCTGGTCGATGCGCTCTCGGTGCTCGGCATCAAGCACGTCGAAATGCCGGCAACGCCGGAGGTGCTGTGGCGCGCGATCCATGAGGCGCGCGGCCAGAACGCCTAAAGGCTCGCAAGATTTAGTGCATCAACGCGTCGGAGGGCTCGTCCCTATGCGACCGGCCCGTCACCATTCTGCCCTCGGTCGGCCGCGAAACATCTTGGTCGGTATCGGGACGGCGCGATGGAATGCCGACGTCCTGCTTTCGGGGTGGAGTTTCGGAATCGGCGGAATCGTCCGCATCGGCGTCGCGGCTATGCCGCGCGGCTTGGGAATGGCCGTTTGACCCGTGATAGGCGCCATAAGAATGCGCCAGAGCGACGCGGATCAGGCCAGCGATGTTGTAGCCCGCCGAGGCTTTGGTCGGCATTGCCATGAATAATGCCGACACAAGCAATGTCGCGATCACCAACGGCCCCGAAGATCTGCCGAACTCGATAGCGGCCGCCGCTTGAGTGGATTTGCCGCGCATCCCCGTTCTCCCCCGTAACGACTCCCAGCGGTGTCGATGCTGAGCGCCACAAGAGCGAACTGCTGTGATACCGATCACAGATTGTAGTTTCTAAGCTGCTGAAGCACACCTCGAAGGCCGCGGCACTGGCGCTATTTCTTCCAATCTTGCTTCCAGGCCGGCGGCGTTTTGCCGTCGATCAGAATAAAGGCGATGCGGCACGGCTTTGTGCCGTTATTGACCCAGGCGTGGTTGGTGCCCTGCTGCACCAGTACATCGCCGGCCTTCACATGCACCTCCGTGTCGTCGAGCAGCATGTCGATTTCACCGTCGAGCACGACGGCGTAGTCGATGGTCTTGGTGCGGTGCGTATTGGCATGGCGGGCATAACCCTGGGTCGCCGGATCGATGCCCATCGCCAGCAGGATTTGATGGTGATCGACCGGCGCCGCCTGCGGCACGGTGGGCGCGAATTCGACGATACGAAAGACCGTGCCATTGGCCGGGGGCGGTACGCCGACCGGCGTCTGCGCCCGGTCCGCCGAGCCCGCCATGTCCACGGGAAACTCTTCGGTCACCCACAGCAAGGTCAAGCCGTTGGCGCCGCGCGACTTGGCCTGCAGCTCGCCGTCGAACAACGCGACAGCTTTGCCCTGCGCGTCGTGGCCGGTCACGATTCTGCGTGTCGCTTTGTGCGCCATCCTCGATCCTCCCGTTTGCCGCAAACCGATGATCGATTTTTTCGCGGCTGGCTTGCTAATGCCCAGCGCATTAGACAATTATGCGCGCCCTTGCCAAGCATAAAATGATCATCGCGAATTAACGCGAGGCAAAAGCACAAGCTGCAGCCTTAGGGAGGTTATCCGTGAGCGTTGAGTCACCGCGTCCATTGTTGTCGTCGGCCGAGAATCCCGGTTCGAATTACGATCGCCCGCCGACTTATTCTTCGATCACCCGCGACATGGACGCCATGGTGCCGATGCGCGACGGCGTCAAAATTTGCGTCGATGTCTATCGCCCCGAGGCGCCCGGAAAATTTCCGGCATTGCTCGCCTTCGCGATCTACAACAAGGACCTTCAAGGCCCCGACATGGCCGAAGCGCTGCCGCCGCAGCCGGCCTGGTCGCCGCTGTGGACCGGGCCGATGGAGGCCGGCGACACAAAGTTTTTCGTCTCGCGCGGCTATGTTCATGTCATCGGTTCGCCGCGCGGCGTCGGCAAGTCGGAAGGTGGCGGCTCGCGCGAATGGGATTGCTACGACCTGATCGAATGGATCGCGGCGCAGCCATGGTGCGACGGCAATGTCGGCATGGTCGGCATTTCCGGTTTCGGCGCCGAGCAACTCGCGGTGGCCAAAAAGCAGCCACCGCATCTTAAAGCCATCTTTCCGTTCGATTCGCGCGGCGCCTACGGCGAACTCGGCGGCTTCCGCGACGAATATCCCGGCGGCGTCATTCATCTGTTCCGTTATCTTGTCGGTCATTTCTCGGCCATGCATCAGCATAAGGGGCAGCCCGGTCCGCTGCCGCCGGAGCGCGAGACGATGTGGCGCGACGCCATGAACAATCCAGACTACAAAATGTATCCGCACGTTTACAATCTGATCGCGCAAAAAGGCCAGCACATGCCGCCTTACTATAATGTGCTGGTCGATCCGTTCGACAGCGAGGCGGCGGTCAAAAAGAGCGAAGCGGAGTTCGCCGCGATCAAAATTCCGACCTATACCGGTTCGGGCTGGTACGGCTACACCTACAAAACGCATCTGAACGGCTGCCAGCATTGGTACAGCAATATCCAGGCGCCCAAGAAGCTGTTGTTGGCCGGGCCCGCGCATGTGGAGCGGCCGTATCACACCTTCCACAACGAGGTGTTGCGCTGGCACGATCACTGGCTCAAGGGCCTCGACACCGGTGTGATGGACGAGGCGCCGGTGCGATTTTGGGTGATGGGCGCCAATGAATGGCGCAATGCGAGCGACTGGCCGCTGCCGCAAACGCAGTGGACCAAGCTCTATCTCAAAAGCTGGGAGCGGCTGACGCCCGAGAACGTCGCGCCGTCGAGCGCGACCGAAACGCAGCCGCCGGACGCCTTCGTGCAGATGCCGCCGTCGCAGACCAGCGTCATCCAACGCTTGCGTTATATGTCCGATCCGCTGCCGCATGACGTCTTGGTGGCCGGCCCAAGCGTTGTCACGCTCTACGCTTCGATCGACCAGGACGACACCAACTGGATCGTGATCCTCAAGGACGTCGGTCCCGACGTTTCGGTATTGAGCGTGCGCGAGGGCGAGCGCGAAGTGCCAAAGACTCTGCACGAACGCGAGATCACCCGCGGCTGGCTCAAAGCCTCGCACCGGGCGATCGACCCGGGCCGTTCAAAGCCATGGTGGCCGTGGCATCCGCTGACGCGCGAGGCCTCAAAGCCCGTGGCGCCCGGGACCATCGAGCAATATCAGATCGAGGTGATGGCAACCGCGAATCTGTTTCGCAAGGGCCATCGTATTTGTCTCGACATCACCAGCCTCGACCTGCCGACCGGCGTCGCCGGCGCGACCAATGCCGAATATGTGCCCTACCACATTTGTTCAAGCAAAACGGTGGTCCACAAGATCTATCACGACCTCGAGCATCCGTCGCACGTGTTGCTGCCGATCGTTCCGCAATGAAACCGATTGGAACTCGCCGAAATAGCCGAAATGCCCGCTTGGGGGTACCAGCGCCGACAAATCCCCCGTTGAAATGCGCATGAGTTCAGCTAATCTCGCGGTGAGGGCACCGACCTTGCCGGGTCTGGGCGATGTCAGGCCCCCGCGACCGATGCGGGGGCGCCTGATGCGTTCGATGGCACGTCAGCGCACGAGGGAACTTCATGACCGGATCTGCGACGCGAATCGTGATTCGCCATCTCAGCGGCTCCAAGAGCAATCAAATCGAGCAATTCGACCTCGACGGCCTCGGCGAGATCACGCTGGGCCGCGATCCCAGTTCCAAAATTGTCTACGATGTGCAGCGCGACGACGCGGTCAGCCGCAAGCATGCCGTCATCCGCATTAAAAACGAGAAACAGCTCTATTTTCGTATCGCCGATCTCAACAGCAGCAACGGCACGCTGCTCAATGGCGAACGCATTTCCGGCGAAGTCGAGCTGTTGCCCGACGACGTCATAGAGCTGGGCGCCGGCGGCCCAAAATTCACCTTCGACGTTCAGCCGCGCCCCGTCTATCTGCCGGCGCGCACCCGCGCCATGGCGGCGATGGGGGCGATCGAAGCTGCCGCGACGCGCATCGTTGCCGCCTCGTCCGACGCCGCCACCGCGGAACTTGCCGCCGTTTCCGATACGTCGGAACGGACCGCCGCCGCGGATATTTCGGACTTCGCAAAAGTACCGGTTGGCAAGGCAACGATCCTGCGGATGCTGACCGAAGAGCGCGGCAAAGCCCGTCAGATCTGGATTGCGGCGATTGCGGCCTTGCTGCTGCTGGCGGTGATCGGCGGCGGCGCGATCTATTGGCACGGCCAGACAGTGGCCGCTCAACTGGCCAAGCAGCTTGAAGAACAGAAACAAGCCTCCGCGGCCAATCGGGAGTCGCAGCAAAGCCTTGTCAACCAGATGGGGATCTCTCCGGCGGATATAAAAAAATACAGCGAGTCGACGGTGTTCATTCGCAATCAGTGGCAGCTTTACGACAGATCGACCAATCGGCCGGTTTATCAGAAAATGTCCAATGTCGACGGTGAGTGGCTGCCTTGTTATGTCAGGATGGACGACGGCAAGATCGTCCGCTGGCTCACGCTCGACAACAATAAGGACAGCAACTACGAGGAGATCGGCGGTCAGGTGAACGGCACCGGCTTCGTCATCAGGAAGGAAGGGTTTATCCTCACCAATAAGCTCATCGCATCCGGATGGACCTCCGTCTACGAGGATTTCTCTAACACCTCAGGCGCGCGCGGCGCGGTCTTTAATGTCGGCTACCGTAACGGTCGCGCTCCAACCAAGCAAAGAATCGATCTGGACTCCTTGACCGGCTGGGCCCCTGATAGCGGCGGCTACCTGTTCGAGTCGAACCGGCCCTTCACGATTTCGGACGATCAGCACGATTTCTTCGGCCGCAACGAGTTGCTCACCGTCCAGTTTCCGGGGACCAGGATCGGCATCAATGCCACTTTGCTACGGACCTCGATTGAGGCCGACGTGGCGGAAATCAAGATCGACGTCGACGCGCCGATCGATCCGCTCGACCTCGCCGATGACGACGAAGCCGTGCAGGTCGGCCAGAAAATCATCCTGCTCGGCTATTCCGGGGTGTCGAACAAGACGCGCGCCGTGCAGCAGACCAACGAGGGCGGCCATGCCCGCGTCCAAGATGTCTACATTCCCGAGCCTACCGTGACCGAAGGGATCGTTTCTCTGGTCCCCGCCAAGAAGAGCAAGCAAGCCAACGCCGACGTGCGCACCTACGACACGGTCGGCAACACCTATCAGCTCGACATCTATGCCGGTCCGGGCTCAAGTGGCGGACCGGTCCTTAACTCGGCCGGCAAGGTTATCGCTCTGGACTCGCTGCGCAGCAGTTCCGCGCAGCATGTCGCCTTCGCCGTGCCGGTGTCTTACGTCCACGAATTGCTGCAGCTCCAGCGCAACCCGTCGCAGTAAGGCGGCGGCGGGCGCGTTTGCGACCGGCATCAAGGCGGGTCGCTCCGCCCTGGCCGGCAGGACCTTTCGTACAAGGTCTTTCGTAACAAGACTTTTCGTAACCCGATCCGGGGCAATGGTACAAAAATGGCACAAGCCTGGTCCGCCCTGAAAATCGTCGGCGCCATGCGCACCGATCCGGGCTTGGTACGGGAGCTCAATGAAGACACCGTCGCCTGGGTCACTCCGCAAGACAAGGCGATAGCGGGTGACCGCGGCAGCCTTGCTTTGGTGGCGGACGGCATGGGCGGGCACGCCGCCGGCGAGGTGGCGAGCGCGCTTGCCGCCGATGTCATTCGCCGCCTGTATTATGATCTCGATGGGCCGGCGCCAAAGTCGCTCGCCGCCGCATTTACAGCCGCCAACCGCGCCATCCTCGACTACGCCGCCGAGCATCCGGAATGCAAAGGCATGGGCACCACCTGCACCGTGCTGGCTTTCCGCGACGGCCGGGCCTTCCTCGCGCATATCGGCGACAGCCGCGCCTATCTGTTACGCGACAAGGAATTGATTCAGCTCAGCGAGGATCAGACACTGGTCGCAAAACTCGTCAACGACGGCACGCTGACCCAGGAAGAGGCCGACCGCAGTCCGATGCATAACGTGATTCTGCAGGCGCTCGGCACCAGCCAGCAGATCAAGCCCATGATCGGCGCGAAGGGGCTGCCGCTGGCGCTGGGCGACGTTTTGATTTTATGCTCCGACGGCATCTCCAATTTGGTACCGGATGCCAAGATCGCCGATCTCGCCGCGCGGCTAGCGCCGCAAGAGGCGTGCGATGCGTTGATCGACGCGGCGCTCGCCGCCGGCGGTCACGATAACGCCTCACTCGGCGTTTTCACTGTGACCGTGGAGGCCGAGCCGAAAGCCGTCGCCGAACCGACAACCCGCCGCATCAAGATTCCCATCGAGGCCGGGCCGAAGTCCGATGCCGCCGGATTGGCGGATCGCGCGCTGAACCGAAATCCTTGACGAAGATGAAAAAAGCGATCGGCCAATACGAAATCGGCGACCTGCTCGGCGCGGGCGGCATCGGGCAAGTCCACGCCGCGTTCGATACCGTGCTGCAGCGCGAAGTCGCCATGAAATCGCTGCGGCCGGAAGTGTTGAGCGATGCCAATTTTGTCGATCGATTTCGCGCCGAGGCGACGAGCCTGGCGCGATTGAACCATCCCAACATCACGACGATCTACTCGCTCATTCCCGACGGCGATAATCTTTACATGGTGATGGAGCGGGTACGCGGTCACACGCTTGACGACATTTTGCGGGAGCGCAAGGCACCGATCGCCGCGCGCGAAAGCCTCGCCATCATCGCCCAGGCCGCCGACGGGCTTGCTTACGCCCACAGCATGGGCGTGATCCATCGCGACATAAAACCCTCGAACTTGATGATCGCCGAAAATGGCCTGCTCAAGATCATGGATTTCGGCATTGCGCGGGTTCGCGGTTCGCAGCGGCTGACCCGCAGCGGCAGCATTGTCGGCACGCTCGCTTATATGTCGCCGGAGCAACTGCGCGGCGAGGAGGGCGACGAGACCTGCGACCTCTACAGCCTCGCCATCGTGCTTTACGAGATGCTATCCGGCGCGCCGCCGTTCAGCGCGACCAGCGAATATGACCTGATGCAGGCGCAAATCAATCAGCGGCCGGACCGCTTGATCCCGCGCGTGCCGGGCCTCGATCCCCGCGTCGAGGGCGCGCTGCTGAAGGCCTTGTCGAAGAAGCCCGCACAGCGTTTTCCGTCGACCAGGGCGTTCAGCGATGCGCTCGGCGCCTCGGCGCTGCGAATGGACGCACCGAAAATTCTGCACAACGACACGCGGCTTCTCGAAACGCCGGCATTTCCCATTGAGGTTGCCGCGGCAAAGCCCTCGTTGTTGGCAAAGGTGATGGCCCTGCCGTCGAACTTGCTGTCGGGCTGGAGCGGATTTTCGTCGGACGTGCGAGCCGCCGCGATGGGTGCCGGAGCCGCCTTGGCGGTGGGGTTAGTCGCGCTCGGTTTCTTTTTTTCGCGCTCCACGCCGCCGGCGCCGACCGTGGCCGCGATCAAAGCTCCCGCGTTGGCGGCCCACGCCCCCGTGGTCGCGACCGCGCTCACTTCGCCGGCATCGCAACCCGCGGCCACCGTTGCGGCGCCGGGCAATTCCGTCGGCGCAAGCGCTCCGACCGGATCCTTGAGCGATCTTACGATCGCCGCCGATCGCGGCGATCCGGCCGCACAAAATGCGCTCGGCGTTAAATATGCCGGCGGCGAAGACGGCCTGCCGCGCGACGATACCAAGGCGGTGGAATTGTATCAAAAAGCCGCCTTGCAGGGATTTGCCAAGGCGGAAACGAATCTCGGCGATATGTATTTTTTCGGGCGCGGCGGCCTGGAAAAAAGCTCGGACGCGGCGCTGTCCTGGTATCTCAAAGCCTCGCAACAAGACTTTCCCGATGCGCAATACCGGCTCGGCTACATGTATGAAAAAGGTGTCGGCACCGACAAGGATGTCCCACGCGCCGTAAAACTCTATCGCAGCGCGGCGAGCGAAGGATATCCAGATGCCGAAAATTTGCTCGGAATCCTGTTCGCGACCGGCAGCGACGGCGTGCCGCAAGACGATGCCGAGGCCGTCGTCTGGTACCGGAAAGCCGCCGACCAGGGATTTGCCAAGGCGCAAAAGAATCTCGGCGACATGTATTTCTTCGGCCGCGGTGTCGACAAGGACTACGAGCAGGCGATCACCTGGTACACCAAGGCCGCCGCCCAGCAATTCGCCGACGCTCAGTTTCGGCTCGGGTTCATGAACGAAAAAGGCCTCGGCACGTCACAGAGCGATCAGGCCGCGGCGGACCTCTACCAAAAGGCCGCGCGCAACGGCAGCGTCGAGGCACAGCGCGCCTATGACCGGCTCAGCCCCAAGCTCAGCGGCAACAACCAGTGAACGTCTGATCCCGTCCGGCGACGGTCAACGCGATGGCGCAAAGGCCGGCATGTCGTCGGCCGATTTTGACGGCCCGCTCGACGAGCCGGTCGGGGGGCCGCCGCTCGTGCCGCCCGGCGGGCCTGCGGTCGAGCCGCCCTTCGGCGGCGGCGGGGAAGTTTCCGACGATGCCTGCGAACTGCCGGGAGCGGAAGTGCGCGCTCCTTTAGTGTCGCCGTTGCCGTCGTCGCTGCTCTTGTCGGTACTCTTAATGCCTTTGCCGGT
>Ga0181531_10003216_pt1 | contig 10050 bp, 8 predicted proteins | sample PEATcosm2014_Bin_38_FD_119743 | JGI IMG/M metagenome (GOLD analysis project Ga0181531, IMG submission 119743) | Peatland microbial communities from MTU Mesocosm Facility, Houghton, MI, USA - PEATcosm2014_Bin11_10_metaG | ecosystem: Environmental > Terrestrial > Soil > Wetlands > Peat | place... | reverse complement strand
ATCCCGTACGCCAGGTTCGGTAAGAGGAGGCCGATCAGGAGTGGCGCAGCAAAGGCCCGTACCGGGAGTCCCAGTCGGCTCAGGCACGTGCCGACGACGATGTAGAGCGCCAGTCCGGTAAACGGCAACAAGAGCCAACGGCGGGTGCTCGGGTAGGAGCGTCCCAGGACCTCGACGGTCCCGTAACCTGCCAGAGCCAAGGAGCAAATTATCAGGCAGACGACGAGAAAGGGAACGACCTGCATGCTGATCGGGAATAGTGCTTCCTCTCCTCGCATGCATCCTCCACGAGCTCGGAGTGGTACGCGTTCCGAACGAACCACTGGAACGTTGACTGCATAAAGATGGCACCGCTGCGGTCATTCGCCATCAAGCTTCTCGAGCGGCACCCCTACGGGTATGCAGCCGGCGTGTTCATGCTGGATCATTTCGATGCGCTGTTGCCCCACGAGGCCGACTATTGGGGATTCGCGGTTTTGGCAAGCGCGTTCGACTTCAATCCGAAAGTCATCATCGACCTCGGCGCGAACCGGGGTCATTCGGCGCGCGCGTTCCTGAAGATTCTTCCAGATTGGCAAGTGGTCTCGTTCGAAGCGAATGCGATGCACGAACGACGGCTGGCGACGATCGCGGCCCGATTCCCCGACCGGTTCTCGTTCTCCATCGCGGCGATCACCGACGCGCCGAAGGGTGAGCTCGAATTCTACACCCCTGTGTACCGTGGGGTGGCGATGCACAGCTGCGGGGCACTCTCGTTTCAAGAAGCTCTCAACGGAGTGCAGGGTTCGTTCCCGGCACAAAAAGGCGTCTTCGAGATCGTTCGAACGGTGACGCCGACGACCAGCATCGATTCGGTGGGGCTGGACGCGAGCTTCGTGAAGCTCGACATCCAAGGTGAAGAGTTGAACGCGCTCAAGGGGATGGAGTCGCTCTTGACGCGCTGCAAGCCGGCGTTGCTCGTCGAGATGAATCTCATCGAGGAAACGCTCTCGTGGGAGAGAGACCAGCTCGTCGAGTTCTTGACCGGCCTCGGTTATCAGCCGTGGTCGTTCGATACGCAAGCGCGCACATTCGCCCGCGGTTGGAGCGACATGAAGGTGACCCGCAACCAGTTTTTCATTCACGCGTCAGTCGATTGTTCAAGCGCCTAATCGCGCAGGGCGTCTTCAGGCGGGAGGAGAATCCGAGACGCTGGTATGGCTGTGCTGGTCATAGCGGCGCTTTTCTTCGCGACATCGTTCTTGCTGCAGCTCGTGCTTTGGCGCATCCGCCTGCCGAAAACGCAAGTGCTCGCGATTCTGCTGCTGTACCTCTTCGTTCCGATCGTGATAACGATCGCCGCGTACGCGTTCGGCTTCGCCCCGCACCTCTCGGCTGCGGAGATCGTGCGAATTTGCGTCGTCTATGTTCCCGTGACGTTGGCGTATAGTGCCTTCTACGCGGCGCTCGAGCTGTCCAGCCCGACGCTGCTCATCATTTCGCGCCTGGCGGGCTCCAAAGAAGCGGGCTGCGAGCGCGCGGAGCTGCTCGAGCATCTCCGCACGAAACTCGAGATCGCCTACCGCTTCGAGCTCCTCGAGAACAGCGGCTTGATCCGCATGACCGACGGTCTGGTCGAGATCACCCCGCGCGGCCGCTTCTACGGCGAAGTATTCGAGTATGCGAGCCGCGTGTTCGGGCTGCAAAAGGGTGGGTGAGCCGTGAGTTCTGCCTGGCTGACGACGTTGGCGCCGATCACCGGCATCGTCGTCAACGCCGCTCTCCAACTCCTGGTCGCGCATACGATGCGCCGCACCGGGCTCGCGATCATCATCGGCTTCGTGGGCGGACTGGCGGCGACGCTGATCCAGACGGCGTCGAATATCTCACAGGCCACGACGCTTGCCGACGCGATTGCCGTGTGGCCGGTCGTCGTCCTGAGCTACCTTGGACTCAGCTACAACTATTGGGTCTTCATCAACCTGAACATCACGTCGCTACGCATTCGGACGTTGCGAGACTTGCTGCATCAGAGCCAAGGCGTACCGCTCTCGCAACTGACGGCGCAGTACTCGGTTGAGGAGATGCTCGATCGCCGCCTCGAACGCCTCGAGCACGGCAAGCAAATCGCGTATGCCGACGGCCGGTGGCAGCTCGTATCGGGGCGAGTGTTACTGCTCCTGCACCGAACCCTTGGCGTCATGCGCGCTATCGTGTTGCCTGCGTCGAAGTAAGGAACGGCGCGCCGCTCGCTACGAGGAAGGCGAGCCGATGCCTACGCCCAGATACTCGACGCCCTCACCGCGCAGGCTGCCCTCGAGGAAGCGACGAGGGTCGACGACGAGCCGCCGTCGCATCGTGGCGAGATCGCGCGGCGTGAGCGCACCGAACTCCGGCCAGTCGGTTCCGACGATGAGAGTGTCCGCACCGGCAAGCGCGGCCTGCGCGCTCTCCGCCATCGCGATGCGATGAGCGAGGTCGGTCGGGAGGCGACGGACCGCCGGATCGTAGGCGACGATCTCTGCGCCGCGTTCGTGCATGCGAAGGGCGAAATCGACCGATTGCGATCGCCGGAGAGTATCGGTGTCGGGCTTGTAGGTCAACCCGAGTACCGCCAAGCGCGCGCCGCGCACGTCGACGAGTGCGCGCTCGATGACACGATCGACCCAGCGCTGCTGCAGTTCATTGGTGGCAAGTACGCCGTCCAGCACGTCATGAGGAGTCCGCGTCGTCTGTGCGATGGCGGAGAGCGTACGAACGTCGCGCGCCAGCGTGCCGCCGGCGAACCCGCCGCCGGCCGAGAGGTAGGCACGCGGACCGATGCGCGACTCGCTCTTGAGGCCGCGCTCGACGTCCTTGATGTCGGCGCCGACCTGTTCGCAGATGCCCGCGATCTCGTTGATGAAGGTCACCGACGTCGCCAAGAACGCGTTGAGTGCGTGTTTGGTCATCTCGGCGGACTCCGGCGACATCCAGACCAGGTTGTTTGTGAACGGCGCGAGCAGCGCGCCCAGGCGCTCGCGATCCGCCTCGGTGCGCACGCCGGCGACGATGCGATCGGGGTGCCGGAAGATCTCGAGCGCCTGGCCGAGCCGGAGATTCTCCGGACATACTGCGACGCTGACCCGCACGCCGAGTTCGGCGGCCCGGCGCTCCATGCGCGCGGCGAAGCCGACCGGAACCTGCGAAGAGATGACGACGAGTGCGCCCTCCGGGAGGTGCGCGATGAGCGGCTCGGCGTTGCGCGCGACGAACTCGACATCGGCGACGTCGCGCTCGTCGACGGGTGTGTCGTACGCGATCCACAGGACGTCCGCGTCGGCGACCGCGCTGGGGTCGTCGGTGTACGAAAGCCGCCCGGAGGCGACCCCCTTGTGCAAGAGGTCGGTCATGCCGGGCTCGGAGATCGGCGGCTCGCCGCGGCGCAGTCCGTCGATCACGGCGCGGTCAGGATCGTGCCCGACCACCTCGTCGTGCTCGGCCAAGCAGGCAGCGGTGACGCACCCCAGGTGCCACAGTCCGGTGACGACGATCTTCACGGACTCCGTCTCGGCCAACCGGAGCGGCGGCTCCTGCGGGGCTTCCTCGCGTGTCGGCGCGAAGCGGCTTCGCAATGGACACGTCGGCGAACCTGCGCGAGAAGTCGATCTTGGTCACCGGCGGAAGTATGGGCATCGGCCTGGCCTGCGCGCGCGCGGCGTTGGCCGCGGGCGCTCGCGTCATGCTCTGCGCGCGCGGCGCGAGCGCCCTGGCTGCCGCCCGTGAGGACCTCGCGCGCGATGCCGATCCCGAGATGGTCGCCACGGCGCGGGCCGACGTGGGCGACGAAGCCTCGGTCGACGCGCTTTTCGCGGCGTTCGAGGCGCGCTTCGGCCGCTGTGACGGTGTGATCCACGCGGCCGGCGTCTACGGGCCGATCGGTCCCATCACCGAGGTCGACCCGACCGCGTGGTGGGACGCGTTGCGGATCAACTTGTTCGGCACGTTCCTGGTTGCCCGCGCTGCGGCGCGGCATATGCAGCGCGCAGGTGGCGGACGGATCGTGCTTTTCTCGGGCGGCGGTGCGTCAACGCCGTTTCCCAACTACACGGCGTACGCGAGCAGCAAGGTCGCGGTCGTGCGCTTCACCGAGACGATAGCGCAGGAACTCGGCCCGGCAATCGAGGTGAACTGCGTCGGCCCGGGCTTCGTCGTCACGCGATTGCACGAGCAGACGCTCGCGGCCGCCGGCCTGGCGGGCGCGTTCCTCGACAAGACGCGCGCGGAGATGGAGAAGGGCGGTGTGCCGGCCGAGGTCGGCGCGGCGGCCGCGGTCTTCCTCGTCTCGGCCGCCGCGGCGGGCATCACCGGCAAGTTCGTCGCTGCACCGTACGACGGCTACCGTGCATGGCCGGAGCGCTTGGCCGAGCTCCGCGACACCGACATCTTCACCCTGCGCCGCATTCTGCCGCGCGAGCGCGGCATGGATTGGCAGTAGTCCTCAGACGCCCTCGAGCACGTGCTCGCTGATGTAACGGATCGAACGCCGCAGGCCCTCGTCGAGGTCGACGAGCGGCTCCCAGCCCAGCGCGCGCGCCTTGGTGATGTCGGCGTAGGTCGTCGTCGCTTCGCCGGAGAGATCGGGCTGGTAGATGGGCCGCAGCGGTGAGTCGAGCAGCGCGGCAACTCGCGCGAACAATTCGTTGACCGAGTGCGGCCGTCCGTAGCCGAGGTTGTAGGTCTCGCCGATCGTGCGCGTGTCGGTCAGGCAGCGAAGGTGGAAGTCGTTGACGTCGTCGACATAGACGAAGTCGCGCCGCTTCTCGCCGTTGCCGTAGATGATCGGCCGTTCGCCGCGCATCAGCTTGAGGATGAACGCGCTGTGCACCGGCGGGATGGTACGGCGGAAGTCTTGCCGCGGCCCGTAGACGCCGAAGTAGCGCAGGGCGGTGAACGCGAGGCCGTGGAAACGCGCGTAGCCTTCGGCGAAACCCCTCGCGGCAAATTTGCTGATCGCATAGAACGACTGCGGCGCCGCCTCGGTCTCCGGCGTCGGCAGGACGGTCGAGCCTTCGTAGACCGACGAGGACTCGGCGTAGACGACGCGCCGGACGCCGGCGCGTCGCGCGGCTTCGAAGACGTTGACGCTCCCGGTCACGTTGATGTCGGCTGTTTCGACCGGATCGTCCTGACAGTCCGAGATGCTGTTCTTGGCAGCGAGATGGAAGACGGCATCGCAGCCGATCAGGTGCGCGGAGAGGTGCTCGTCGCGGATGTCGACATGGCGGAAGTCGACGGCGGAGGCCACCTGTTCGCGCGGACCGTGCGCGAGGTTGTCGATCCCGACGACGTCGTGGCCGGCCGCGAGCAGCCGATCTGCCAGGTTGCTGCCGATGAAGCCCGCGACGCCGGTGACGGCGAGCTTCACGCCTCCCGCTCCAAGACCGGAAACTCGAGGTTCGTCACCCGCGTGGCTTCGGGCTTCTCCGATCGACGCCCCTGCCGGACGGAGCTTGGCGGCGGCGAGCGAAGACAGCGGCCTCATGGCGATCATTCCGAACGACGGCAATTCGCTTCGGGTCGGAATCGTCGGCTGCGGGCTGATCGGCCGCCGCCGCGCCCAGGCGGCCGCGGCGCATCCTCGCTCGCGGGTCGTCGTCGTTGCGGACGTCGACGCCGGCGTTGCCGCCCAGGTCGCGAAACCCCTCGACGCGCGCGCGAGCGCGAACTGGCGCGACGTCGTCGACGCGCTCGACGTCGACGTCGTCTGCGTCGCGACCCCCAACGGTTTCCTCGCCGAGATCGCGTGTGCCGCATTGGCTGCCGGCAAGCACGTCTTGCTGGAGAAGCCGATGGGCCGCAACCTCGACGAGGCCCGCGCGATCGCCGCCGCGGCCGAGGCGGCGAAGCGTCGCGTGAAGGTGGGCTTCAATCACCGCTATCACCCGGCGATCACGCGCGCGCACGACGAACTCATCGCGGGGACCATCGGTTCGCCGATCAACGCGCGCGCGCGCTACGGACACGGTGGCCGACCGGGCTACGAGAAGGAATGGCGCGGCGACGCGTACCTGGCCGGCGGCGGGGAGCTGACCGACCAAGGTGTGCACGTCGCCGACGTGCTGCACTGGTTCCTCGGTGTACCGCGCGAGGTCTACGCGGTGACGCAGACGGCGGTCTGGCCGCTGGGTGCGCTCGAAGACAACGGCTTCGGCCTCTTGCGCTACGCCGGCGGTGCGGTCGCGTCGTTTCACACCAGCTGGACGCAGTGGAAGAACCTGTTCTCACTCGAGGTGTTCGGCGAACGCGGTTCGCTGGTCGTCGAGGGGCTAGGCGGCAGCTACGGTGAGGAGACGCTGACGATCGCGCACCGCGCGATGCAGGGTGGTGCGCCGGTGATGGAACGGCTCTCGTTCCCGGGACCGGACCAGTCCTGGGCGCTGGAATGGGACGACTTCGTGAGCGGCGTGCTCGACGCGCGTGCGTATCTCGGTGATGTCGAGGACGGTTTGGTCGCGATGGCGACGTTGGACGCGCTGTATCGCTCCGCCCGCGAGGACCGGCCGGTCGCGTTGGCCGGCACCGCGTAACGGTGCGGATCTTCGTCGGGCTCGACTATTTCGGGGCCGGCAACATGGGCGACGACCTCATGTTGGCAGGCTTTTTGCGCGCGCTTTCGGTCTCGGCGCCGGACGCCGAGATCACCATCTGCACCCCGCACGACCTGACCGGAGCGCGGCGGCGATTTCCGAGCGTGCGCTGGCTCGCGAACGACGAGCCGACACGCGAGGCCGCCGCGCGCGCGGCGGACGTCTGGCTGGGACTCGGCGATACGCCGTTCCAGCTGGAGAGCGGCGCATGGGTGCTCGACCAGGTCGAGCGCGAGCGCGCCCGCTGTGAGCGGTTGGCGTTGCCGATGGCGTTCCTGGGGGCGGGTTGCGAGTCGGCTGCGGCGGCCGACGACGCCCGTGCGCGCCACATCCTCGCGGCTGCGCAGCACCTCTGGGCGCGCGACGCGTTCTCGGCCGAGCTGCTTGCCGCGCATGCGCCGCGCGGCACGGTTGAAACCGGCGCCGATCTCGCCCACGCGTACGTGGGGTCGGTCGCGCCGCCGGCGCTGGAACCCGGCGTTCTGGGCCTGTTGTTGGCCTTCGAACGGGCAGCGACCGTCGATATGCGCGCGGTGGACGCCGTGGTGGCCGCGCGAACGCCGCAGACGACGCGCTGGCTGGTTCAAGAGGCACGCAGCTTTCCGTTCACCGAGCGCTACCTGTACGCGGCGCTCCCGGAGGCGACGCGCGCCGGCGTCTCGCTGACGGCGCTCGACTACGACCACGACGCGCTCGCGACGTACCTGGCGGCGTACGGGGCGCCCGAAACGGTTGTCAGCTCGCGCTACCACGGCACGCTCGTGGCCGCCTGGCACGGTGCACGGGTCGCGGTGATCGCGCGGAGCGGCAAGCTGGCGGGCGCCGCCGCCGAGCTCCACCTGCCTACGCTCGACTGCGTCCCCGACGCGCGCGCGCTGGACGGGCTCATCGAACGAGCGCATGCTGTCGATCCGGCGCGCTTGCAGGCGCTGCACGAACGTGCCCTTGCGATGTGCGAGGCATTCGTCGCATGGGCACGCGCGATGGCGGAGGGGCGTCTTCACGTTTCCCGAACGATTGAGGACGCCGCTTGCGAGGTCCCACGCACCGTGAACGAAACGTTGGCCACTCCGTCCCCCGCGTCTTCGGGCGTGCCGCTGTGGGACGAGCGCGAACTCGAGCACATCCGCCAGGCCATCTTTCGTGCGCCGTTGCGCACCGAACCGTCGGAGCACGAGTACGTCGAGGGCTTCTTCTCCGAGCGCGTCTACGCGGAGATCCTGCGGCAGTTCCCGAGCGATGACCAGGCCTTTCGGCGCTGGCGCAATCCCGGCGACTCGGCGGTGCGCTTCGCCAACTACTCGCAGCGTCAAGAGATCGCGATCCCGGACGACGCGGACCGGCTGACCGCCGAACAGCGCGACTTCTGGCTCGCGATGTGGAACCTCGTCTGTGGGCCGGCATTCGCCCGCGTTCTCTTCGCGCGCTTCAGCGACTACGTGCGCCGCCGCTTCGGCGAGGGGGTCGACGATCCGTCGTTCATCGACGAGCGCGTGCGCGGTACGATGATCCTCAACCAGCACGACGCCGACTACTTTCTCGGGCCGCACACCGACCGCGGCGAGAAGCTCTTCACCTGCGTGTTCTACTTCCCCGAGCACGAGGGCCTCGAGCACCTCGGCACGACGCTCTACGAGCCGCTCGAGGCCGGATTCACCTGTCCTGGAACGGCGCATCACGATCCGGCCCGCTTTCGCCGCGGCGAGACGATGCCGTACCGCGCCAATTCGGCGCTCGTCTTCGCGCGCACCGACGTGATGTTCCACGGTGTTCACGCGTTGACCGCGGCAGAATTAGGAGGCAGTCGCCGGCGCGGCATCCAGATGCAGTTCTACGTGCGCAACGAGCGCCGTCCCGAAGAGTGCAAGATCACGCTCGAGGTCCCGATGCCCGAGCAGATGCGCGCGGGGACCGGCGATAGCGTCGCGTATCGCCTCACCAACCGCGCTGCCGTCGAATTGGCCTCGAGTGCGCCGTACACGACGCAGCTCGGGTATCGCTGGTTCGATGCGCAGGGCCGGCCGGTCGAGGCCGAGTCCGGGGTCGGAACGGAGCTCCCGGGCGTGCTGGCGCCGGGTGAGATGCGCGCCGGCTTCGTGCGCATCGTCGCGCCGCGCGAACCGGGTCGTTATCAATTGCGTGTATCGGCGGTCCAGGCCAACGTCGCCTGGTTCGACGATCTCGACCCGGCCAACGGTGCCGTCGGCTGGGTCACCGTCTGGGACCCTTCTTCGGCGGAACGCGCGGCGGAAGAGGCGCTCACCGCCGCCGGTGAGGCGCGTCGGGAAGCACCCGTCGACATCGTCTCCGAGCGCGACGACCTGGTGCTGGGCGCGGGCTGGTATCCCGTCGAACACGCGGACGGGCAGACGTTCCGCTGGGTGGCCAACGACGCCGTCGTCTACGTCGCGGCGCTGCGCGCGGTCACGCATCGGCTCACCGTCGTGGTCGAGCCGGGCCCGGGCGTGCGCGGGCGTCCGTTCGACTTGACCGCGCGGCTCGCCGACGGTCGCCAGCTCGGCACGGTGCGCGTCGCGGGGAAACAGCCGGCGACGTTCACGCTCCCGCCCGAGAGTCCGAGCGCGTTTGCGATTACGCTGCGCGCGAGTGGGGGCGGGACGTTCGCCGTGGGCGATCCGCGCTTACTGAACTTTCGCGTGTTCGCGGTCGACCTGGAGCGCACGGCGGATGTGCTGCCCGCCTGGGCGGTGCCGGAGGCCGGCTTCCAGCCGATCGAACACCACGCGGGCAGCGTGTTCCGCTGGGTCGGCGGCCCCGCGCACATCGCGATCCGCGAGGGCCACGGCGCGGTGCTCGCGTTCGACGTCGAGCCGGGTCCGGGCGTCGGCTCGGCGCCGTTCACGCTGCGGGTCGCCGGCGATGCCGGCACGACGATCGCCTCGATCGTCATCGCGGCGCGGACGACGGTGCGGATTCCGCTCGACGCCCTCGGCACCAGCACGCACCTCGTGCTGCAGACCGACCAGGGCGGTCGCGTGGTCGCGGACGATCCGCGCGTGCTCGACTACCGCGTCTTCCTCAGCGATCCGACCCAGTAGTCCGGCCCGGCCGGATCGATTGCGTCTTCGTCGCACAGCACGTCGAGGTCGGCGCGTGCTTCCACCAGCAGCCGTTCTCTGAGTGGTGCGGCTGGGCTGACCTCGTTCGTGAAATGGGTGAAGAACAACGTCATGACGCGCTCGACTCCGGCGTCGTTGACGCCGCGGAGATCGGCCTCGTAGTACATGCCGCGGTTGAACGCACCGGCGATGACCTCGTAGCTCGGAAAGTACGCGACGTGGGCATGCGCCTTGGCGACCTCGTCGACGGCGACGCGTAGGGCTGCCTTCGTGTACGTCGCAGCAGTGAGGATGTGACGCGGTTCGTAGGTCGCGATCGGCGGCATCGGCGAGACGGTGAGAACGATCTGCGCGGCGGGATT
>Ga0181531_10003215_pt1 | contig 10050 bp, 6 predicted proteins | sample PEATcosm2014_Bin_38_FD_119743 | JGI IMG/M metagenome (GOLD analysis project Ga0181531, IMG submission 119743) | Peatland microbial communities from MTU Mesocosm Facility, Houghton, MI, USA - PEATcosm2014_Bin11_10_metaG | ecosystem: Environmental > Terrestrial > Soil > Wetlands > Peat | place... | reverse complement strand
CATTTCTCCAAATCCATTCCGCGCCCGCTTCAACCCAAAGAATATGCGATTTTAGGCAATCAAGCCAAATCAAGCTAATTCAAGGTATTTAAGCCACCCCCCACCATTCACCACTTCCATCCACTCTCAAAAAGTGGCCAATTTCAATACACCCATTCAATCCTCGGTCTCATGAAAATCGCCGCGCCCCTTCCCATCCACGAAGCCCGTGGCCTCCTGGACCGCCTCGATCAGGAGCAATCCGTCGAGGAAAAGGACTACAAGGAGCAGCTTCGCGATTACCAGCTCCAGTTCCTCGCCCTCCAGCGCAAGATCATCGCCGGACGCCGCACCCTCATGACCGTCTTCGAGGGCCCCGACGCCGCCGGCAAGGGCGGCGCCATCAAGCGCCTCGTCGAAAAATGCGATCCCCGCACCATCCGCGTCTACTCTGTCGTCAAGCCCACCGCCGAAGAATACCGCCACCATTACATGTGGCGTTTCTGGAGCAAAGTCCCCCCGGAGGGCGAGATGGCCATCTTCGACCGCTCATGGTACGGCCGCGTCCTCGTCGAGCGCGTCGAAGGCTTCGCCACCCGCGAGGAATGGAAACGCGCCTACGATGAAATCAACGCCTTCGAGGAGACTCTCTTCCACAGCGGCACCATCATCGTAAAACTCTACCTCTACATCACCAAGGACGAGCAACTCACCCGCTTCAAGAAACGCGAAGCCGACCCCGCCAAAGCCTGGAAAATCAACGACGAAGACTGGCGCAACCGCGAAAAATGGGAGGAACACAACGTCGCCGCCGAGGACATGTTCGCCCGCACCTCCACCCGCCACGCCCCCTGGCATCTCGTCGCCGCCAATTTCAAATGGCACACCCGCGTCCGCGTCCTGAAAACCCTCTGCGCCCGCCTGGAAAAAGTAGTCTAGGTTTGAGGTTTCCATTCATCTGATCACATCCGGGATTCTCAAGAGACATCCGTCCCTTGAGTGGGGTTGAAGGGGCGAAGCCTTGGGCAGAGCCCCTAACATCAATACCTCTGGCAAGTCGGTCCTAAAGACCGAATTTACATTGCCGCCTTTTGAGCCAATCTCGCACCTCGCTGCGATCTGCCGGCTTGCCCTGATCGAAAGAGCATCGCGATTTTCGATCACCATCTCGCGACAGATTAACCAGAAACCGCTCTGGTGCCCGCGGGCCGGGCAGCCACGCCGTCCGGCTCAGTTCTCGGCAGGGACGGTCTGGACGCGAGCCTTGATGGTTGCATCTCCGTTGCTGCTCACGCCGTTGATGCGCACCGTCACGTATTGTTCGATCACCTCGTCCTTGCCCTGGTGGAACATCGGCGGGATCGACGTGCGCAGCCGGACATTGAGCGCCCGCATCGTAGGGCGGCCTCGTAATCCCATGGGGTCGGGCCGGTAGTTATCCGTCACGCTAAGCACGGTGATGAGCCCACACGGGGACCCGCCCACGTCCACCTCGATCCTCCCATCTTCAATCGCGTCGTGGGTGGCCTTGGCGTCTTCGTCAGAGATGTCCGATGGAATCGACACGTTTCCTTCGATCGTCAATTCCGATCCGCTTTCCGGCGAGGCCGCTTTCACGCTCCCTTGTTTCAGCGTTAGCGACGCAGAGGCGGCGTGGCCGTGGCCCGCGCCGGCACCTGCTTTTGGGCCCCGCCTCGAGGCCCCTTGCTCATGGAATGTTATGCTTACGCTGAAGGACTGCGGGTTCGTAATCGGTCCGGTTACCGTGATCTTCGCTTCCGCGCCGCGAAAGGCAGGCACCTTCCCCGCCAGGAAATCGAGCGGGATGGCGGGAAGGCTCGGGACATTGCTCCCGCTCTTCACCAGATAGGTCACTCCGCCCGCTCCCAGGAGCGCCGCGGCCGTGATCACACCCCCCGGAGCTTCCTTCCAGGCTTTCGCGAGATCTTCGAGCGCCTTATCCTCGAGCGGCTTCAGGTTCTTCGAGGCGTAGTAGAGTACCAAATCCTTGGTCGCATCAATCGCACGATCCGTGGCCGCAGTCGTCGGCGGAGCCGCCGGCGCAGCGGGGTCCGGGGTGGGAGAACCCGATGGCGGATCCGCGGATTGAGCCGCGGGTGCAGGTTGGCTTACCGGCGCCACACCGCTGCCCCCACCTCCGCTGTTCGATCCGTCGCCGGCGCTGGGATCCGATCCTCCTCCGCCTGGTGCTCCCGCCGCAAAAGCCGCCTTCGGCACTCCGATTATCGGATGCTGGAGCCAATCATCCTCTGCCGGGGTCGCCATAAATTATCTCCTTAAATACATTGAGGGTTCACTGCGTGGCTAGTGGGTGACATCGTCGGAATGGAATCCGGCGATATACGAAAGCCACGCTACTTGATCCGCCCTTCATCGCGGCAAGAATTTTTCCCACATTGACATCGAGTCCCAAAAGCCAGTTGTTGTGTTCCAGAGACATGATTTGGAATTCTCCCGATCTAAGTTCTTGCTTGCGCTGCCTCCCGCCATCTTCTCGCCGATCCCAACTTCCGCAAGCCTTTCGTAACTTTTCAAAAGCGCATATCACGTGGACTCCGCGGTTTTGGCACGATCACCGCGCCGCTGCTTTGGCTTAAATGACGGAATAGGGGACTCGGAGTCGCATCCCCTATCGATATAATCGGCAGCGATCCGCCCCGTCTTTGGAGGTTGGGAATTGCATCCAATTGAATTGACAGCGACGTACCATCCTCACAAAAGAAAGATGTAGGATTTCTCTCACCGCGTATCGGCCCTCATCTCTCAATCACCCGCACTCATCATGGATGCCAAACTGCTGACCGAAAGCGGCTGGAAGGCCGTCGTCTCCAAGTTCAAGATTCACGACAACGGGCTCCAGCGCGCGCTCGCCTCGCTGGAAAAGCTGGACGAAAAAGATTTCGACGCGCAACTCAAAGCCCTCGATTCTGTGGACTCGCTCGCAACGTCTCTCAAGAAGAGCAAAGACATCGCCGCCAACGCGCAGGTTGTAAAATACCTTGAGAATGTCATCGACGCCGCGGACGCCTCTTCCAAAGAGGCCAAGGCTGCCGCGGCCGCCGCGGAAAAGCAGGCTGCCCAGGCAAAGAAGGCCGAGGAGCAGAAGGCAAAGGAAGACAAGGCGAAGGGTGACAAGGACGATAAAGACGATGATGAGGATGAAGAGGAGGAGGGCGACTATGCGGGACGGCTCCTCAAGTCACTGATGAAGGTGCGGAGCGGCAACAAAGCCCTGGACTTCATCGTTTGCGACGCCCGGCCGGCCCCGGCCATCATGGTCGCCAAGCGTATCACGCCAAAGCATAAGCAGGAACTCACCGAAATCACCGGTGGCAGCAAGCGGTTTCTGCCCATCGGCAGTTGTCACTTCGAAGGCGGTGGCTACGTTTTCTCCACGCCGAACGCGGTCCCGGGTATGGCCAGAAAAATTCAATTGGCGATCAAGGATCATACGGGGAAGAAATTCAAAGTTGTCTATGGCGGCGAGAGCGCTGACGAGGACGATGGGGGAAAACCCGCGGCCGGTGGCGAGCAACAGGAAGAAGGCCAGGCTCCGAGCGCTCCGGCGGGCGCAGGCGCTGCTGCCCCGGCTGCGGCGGAAACTCCGGCCCAGGGCGGCGCAGCCGCTCCTCCACCGCCGCAATCCGGGGCCCCCGCGCCACCGAAGCCGGAGTTGGTCAAGGCCCCCTCCCTCTGGCACAGCACGCGCGACACCATCGATAAGACCATCGACGCGCTCAAGAAGGCGGTAAAGGCGCACTACGCCACTAGCCATCCGGATTTGATAAAGGAGATCGACCAGGGCCTGGACAAGCTCGACGTCATCCTCGACAAGCTCGACAGCAAGCTCGAGGACTCGCTGAAAAAGGCGGCCACCGACAAGGCCGAACTGAAGAACTCAAAGGCCATCCTGGTCCAATACATCACTTACGTGAAATCCGAGCCATTGATTGCTCACATCGATTCCAATCCCTTCGGAGTTCAGACAAATCTTAAGCAAACTCTTACCGACTCACTGACCCACATGGCACAGGCCATTTCGTAATTTCCGATAACCAACGATAATACCGCAGGCTTGGCTTCACGCTCCGTCGAGGCAAATTCGGCACACCAAGATATGGGAGACGACTACGATACGTGGCTATCGGGAATCGGCATCGACGTAACCGCCATCCTCGACCGTGTAAAAAGCACCTCCAATAGCATCCATAATGCCGCCTCCGGCGCCGTCAGCACTGTCAAAAGCGCGCCTTCGACCGGACCGCAGTCGACGCCGGGCACTGTCGAAAATCAGAAGGAAGCTGGAACGGCCGTTGTGCAGAAAATGTCCGGCGACGCAGGTGGCGCAAAATCCAGTGCCCCTGGGAAGGTGGCCTTTGGCGCCCCTCCGAAAGTCCCTGTGCCTGCCAATCCTTTTGATGTCCCTAGAGTGCAGATGGAGTGTGAAAAGTTGGCGATTGAACCTCTGAGATTGATAACGGTTGGATTGGTTGCGGAGGCATCGAAGAATTATGCCGAGGCCATCCGCGATGCTCGGGAAGAATACAAAGAGGAAGAGGCTCGGAAGGAGGCGGAGCGGCAGCAGGAGATTGCAATCCTGTTGACGATTGCATTCCTTCCTCTCGGCCCAGCCACAGAGGCCGCAGGATGCGCGCTTGCTGGAGCAGCAATTCAAAAGGAAATCCTGGCGGGGATCGAAAGCAAAGGCCCGCAACTGGCAAAATTGGCCGGGGTTGAAGATCGCAACCTCCAGTTGGTTTTGACAAATGCCGTTTACGAAAAGGCGGCCGGCGACACCCTGACACGGCTGGCTGGTAAATTCGATGCGGCAAAAGCAAAAGGCGCCATCGAGAACGGATTGGGCAAACTGAAGGATATCTCTGCAAAAGTTCTCGCGAAAAGCACGAAGGCCGCCTGTGCCAACGCCTATCTCGATGCTTTGCGGGATTCGGCCAGCGCCTCGGTCAAGACTCAGCTCTTGCCGACGATCGCCGCGACACAAGACTATAGCGAATTGATTGGATTCTATAATTCCTTGCGCTCGGCAACGATTGATGTTTATCAACCGACGATTCATGACCAACTTAACCAGTTTGTGGCACAGATCGCAGATTCCCTTGTGGCTGGTGAGACTGGCAAAACCAACCACATGGTTGTCAAGATGGAGGCTTATGGGAGAATGCGGTACGCCCATGTTCTGCAGCACCTGGCCGCGGACCCGATTATCAGCGCCAGCAACTGCTATACTTTCGTGCGCTGGGTGACTCCAAACATGGAGAAAATCGCCCAGCAAATGAATCCACCGCAGATTGATCCCAAGGATATTGATGGCCATATCCCCGAACCTGAAAAGGAGCCGACTGAGGCTCGCGTGGTTCAGATGGATGCCTGGGGAAAAATCCGGCTTGCCATCGTATCGGTTGGCGACGAGGGGACTTTTAAGCGCGACTACGGTGTGATGCAGTTCGTGAAATGGGTTGCTGAAGACGAAAGGGAAAAAGCGGAGGCCCGGGGCGCGCTGCAGAATGGCGGGATTAATACGGTTTCACCGAGTAATATAAAAGGCTTAAAGGCCCCGCCGGATGCTTAAGTATGCTAAGTAGGCATGTCATTCCATATAGACGCAAGGTGCACGGAAAATGCAATTCCTATCTGCGATTACAGGATCCGTGTTACTGCGTTACCGTCGCGACAAAAAGACACCCGCCCCTGCAACGACCTAAAACCTGAGACAGCACGAAAGGATGGGAGATTCAGATCAATCAACCGCAGCCGGCCAGTCCAGCCCTCAGGATGCATGGCTTCAGCATCCGGCCATCGGCGTACCGGCGAGCAGCTTCAAGCAAGCGGCCCCGGTCGCGGGCGCTTCCGCAGCAAGCGGCAGCGTCCAGTGGTCGGATCTGGCGGCGCAATGCGATAAATACCTGGAAACCCACCATTTTAATGCCACCAGGAGCCAGGAGATCGTACCGGGCGACAAGAGATGCGACGTCTGGCTCGACGGTCATTTGGTTAAACAGGATGAGGTCTCGGCGGCCCTCGCAGCCGCCATCCCGTCGCTGAGTGATCACCCGATAGAACTCGCCCATTTGGTTTCGGATCGCTGGGATCTGGAAATCCACCAGGCTCTCGTGTTTAGTAACGGCATGCCGGCGCAGGCGCCCGGTGTGAGATCGGCGCCCGAGGGTGTGCTCCGTCGTAAGGTGGATAATCAGATATTCTGGTCGCCCGCGCCCATCGCAACCATCCCGATGCCGGAGCGGGAGGCCGGGGATGACTGGGCGGAGAGATTTCTCGTCTTTTACGGTCTGGCGCCGGCCGAGGACCCGGATGACGGGTGCCGTTTCAACTCCGATCCCGATACGCTCGACAACGTCGCCAAGATTGCCGGCGAACAGGCGGCCCTCGCGGGTTACAAACCGAACCCCGCGAGCGCGAAGAGCGCCGCGAGCAAGATCCTCGAATCTCGCAAGAAGGCGCAGCAGGCCGGTATGGCCGCTCTTGATACCAAGGCCCCGGGGGCAGCGGGAGGGAATGCTCCGCAGCAAAATGAGGGGCCGCAGATCGTACCTAGCGTGACCGACCAAGTCGGGGGGCATTGGAGCTTGAAGGGCCTCAAAAAGGCCGACACGCCGCTGGATAACGTAGTCCAATTCCAATTCGCGGTAAACGAGGTTAAACACCCCGCGAATCAAAAGGGGAACGAGTTTCAGGGGCAGCTTCTCCTTAGTTACAACACCACTACCAACCAGTGGACCGTCTCCGGCGGCGCGCAATATACGCGCGTGCTCGCGGTGTGGAAAATCGTGCAACTCCAATTTTTTGCGAACGTGACGGCTGGCATGGCCAAGCAACTCGCCGCCGGCACTAGCGCCAACGGCGCCTTCCAGGGGCAGGCCGGGCTTCAACTCGTCCTCCAGCTTGGTCCGATCCAATTCGGCCTCCAGGCCGGGAGCGGCGCAACGATAACCAATCAAAGCGGGACATCGAGCCCCTCGACATTCGATGTCGCCGGGGCGGCTGTCGTCCAGGTTCCATTCGATCTCACTCCCGTACCGGCAGCCGGCTCATCCGCCCCGCCCGGGCCGGACGTCAGCGGGCTGGAGGAGATGCCGATGCCGAGCCTGCTGGATGCGTTGGATGCGATCCAGGCGCACAGGCAAATGGAGAAGCTGCGGCAGATTGCCCATGCGGATCGCCTCGATGCGGCGATTCTAACGGTGCTGCAGGAATTCAAGGATTCCGATAAATCGGCCTCCTACTACAAATTTATCGGAAAGTTGCCTGAGTCCGACCAGCAGGCTATAAGAGATTATATTTACCGGAAGATTGGGAATTAACCCATGCATGAACCGGCTGGCTGCTGAACCCGGTCTCGGCGGGGTGCCCTACAACGATTTCGAATTTCTTTCCAGGCGTGCGAGCACGCGCCGCTTCACAAATCCGCAAGGAGAGCCTTCAATTCCGGGTCCATTTCCCCTTCGCCGGCGGCTTCTTGTTTCTCTTCCTTTTTTTGGGCCAGGTCGGCGAGAAGATTGTCCAATTCCGTATTCGCGGCCGGGGCGGCGGGCGGAGTTTCAGCCGCCGGTTTTGGACTTGCAGCCGGCTTCGCTTCCACAGGTGCGGGCGCTGTCGCCTTCTCCGGGGTGGGTGACTGCGCGGCCGTCTTTGGCACGGCAGGTTTGGGTGGGGCAGGGGATTGTGCGGGAGGCTTTGCCGCATCCGTTCTCGGCGCCTCCTGGCTCGCTTGCTTCTGGGGTTCGGCCAGGGCGGTCCGAGCTTTGGCCGGCGGCGCCGTGAGAACCGCAGCCGGTGGCGTTGGAACCACGGCGGCCGGGATATTCGCGGGCGGCGGCGCAGGCGCGGCGCGTGGCGGCGCTTTGACGGTCGCAGGAGTGCGTGCGGCAATCGGCGCCCACGTCCCGCCCAGTTCGTGCCCGGCGATCGAGCCAAAGCCGCCGAGCCGGACCTCCGGCGAGCCCTTCATGCAGACCAGCGGGATAAGTCCCTGCCCCGTAAGTAGCGATGAAAGCCTTGCGGTCATCATCCGTTCCGTGCAGGGCAGCGCCACCTGGTCGCCATCCTTGTCGGTGAAATAATAAAACGGCATCTCGCCTACCCCCAGCACGGATCCCAGGCTCATCTTTGAGCCCTGCGCCGCAAAGGTCTGCCCCAGCAGAAGCGCCCCGATAACCGCCGGATTCCCCCACAGCATCCCGCGAAGCCCCGTCTTCGGCGTGAACTCCTCAAACTCGAAGCTCTCGATCGGCTCGGTTTTCGCCCCGTACGGCAGCCGCAGCAGGAAGCGCGGCGAGGCCAGACCCAGGTATCCCGCTTCCGGCATCTTCGCCAGCGCACCCCACGCCTCTTTGATGAGCGGGTGCAAATCCTTCGGGTCCTGGTCCAGGCAATCGGCGCCTACGGCGGAAAGGAACACCGCGGGCGCTTCGGCCACGATCCTGGCCAACCGGCCCAGAAGCTCCGCGTGCGGAGGTGTACGCTCGAAGGTATAGAGCCCGATGATTGCCGAGAGCGGCCCTTGGTTCGCGTCGCCGGCGGGCTGCTCGATCAGGAGATCGTACAGCCCGGATTGATCCAGCGAATCGGCTTTGCTGAGGTCGGCGGCCAATTCTTCGGCGGAGATATCGTAGAGGACGATTTGCAGGGATTCATCGGTCTCGAGGCGGCGGACGAGGAAGTCGACCGAACGCCAAAGCGCCTCGAGCGCCTGGAAATCCGGATTATCCAGCACACCGCGCATCGCGGCGGAGAGCGCCTCATCCACTGCGCCGATCATCGCAGGCTGGCGCGGATCCGCCGCCTGGACGACATAGGGCGCGACCAGCTCACGCAGCAATTCCTTCAAGGACCTGAGCGACGCATCTTGCGCACTCGGCCGCCCGACAAGTGCGCTGAAATCCGAAAGTTTTCCATCGGCGGGAATTACGGAACCACGCGCCAGGCCGTCCGCCGTTCCCTGAGGCGGAATTGTCCCCGCCCACGATTGCACCTCGCTGGCCGCCTTGGCAAATGTCGAGCTGTTCTCGAGCCGCTGGCGAAGCCCGGAGAGCTCGGCGAAAAATTCCAGGTTTTCAAAGAGTTGGTCAGGGTGGAAATCCTCCATCGACGCAATGCTCAACTCCACCGAGCTGCCGCCGGGACCTGCGGGCAGCGTCAGGCGGACCTTCAACCGCATGAGTGTGGCATCGAGATTATCGCAGTCCACTTTCAGCGCTTTGCGAGTGGCGAGCTGTTTCCCCGTCTCGAGCCGCCCACGATTCGCCCCCGCCGAGAAGTCGCCGAGCAGCGCAATTCGGAAACACGATCCGTCGCCGCTGGCTCGCGTGGATGGGCGGGTGGCGAGACTGCCAAAGTTGACCTGGTATTCCATAGTGGGGATGTCAGCCAGTCTCGCCGTGGCACGGTCTAGCCCGGTCCAGCTATCGCAGGCGCCTTTATCTTGGCCGCGCGTTCTTCGATATCCTTGCGCATCACACCGCCGGGATCGACCGCATCCAGCGTCGCGTCATCTTCCGCGCCATCCGGATAGCGCAGGCGAAAATCGTCAAATTCTTTCTCGCCGCGAGCCAGCTCGGCAGTGCTCTTCGTAACCGATTCGTCTGCGCGAATCGCCGTCAGCCCCAGTTGTCCCAGGCAGAGAATGCCCAGCGCCACGGACACCATCCAGACCCATCGGTTGCCCAGCAACACCGCCAGCGATGCGGCTACGATGCCGATCTCCGCAATCAACTGCGCCCTCTCGTAGCCCTCCGCCGTGTCAAACCGCGAATCCGCCAGCGGCTTGTAGCTGTCGAGCAGCACACCGAATATCTTGCGCTCGGCCTGGTAATGAATTGCGAGTTCAACAAATCGGCGTACCACCGTCATATCCGTACCTTCGGCCGCGGGCGGTGTCCCACTGCCGTTGAGGAGGGCCAATCTGCCTCTCTGCTTTTCCAACTCCAGCATCGCCAGACGGAACTTCGTGCTCGATGCCGTATAGTCCGCATGCACCTGCGTTTGCTCGATCAACGTCCGGGTCAACTCGTT
>Ga0181531_10003214_pt1 | contig 10051 bp, 10 predicted proteins | sample PEATcosm2014_Bin_38_FD_119743 | JGI IMG/M metagenome (GOLD analysis project Ga0181531, IMG submission 119743) | Peatland microbial communities from MTU Mesocosm Facility, Houghton, MI, USA - PEATcosm2014_Bin11_10_metaG | ecosystem: Environmental > Terrestrial > Soil > Wetlands > Peat | place... | reverse complement strand
TGCTACAGCGTGATATCGCTCCTGGGATTCGCGGCGCTGATCTACGGCTTCGGCCTCGCGCGCCAGAACCCGATCGTGCTGTACACCCCGCCCCCCTGGGCGCGGCACGTGACCCTCCTCTTGATGGTGCCCGTCTTCCCGCTGCTGCTCGCGGCCTATCTGCCCGGCCGCATCAAGGCGACGCTCAAGCATCCGATGCTGGCTGCGGTGAAGCTCTGGGCATTCGCTCATCTGCTCGCGAACGGCACGCTCGCGGACGTGCTGCTGTTCGGCGGCTTTCTCGCCTGGGCCGTGCTCGATCGGATCTCCTGGAAGCGGCGTCCGCCGCAGAAGCTCAACACCGCGCCGCCCGGACGTTTCAACGATGCGATCGCGATCGTGGGTGGACTCGCGCTCTACGTCGTGTTCATCCTCTGGGCGCACCGATGGCTCATCGGGGTGTCGCCGCTCCCCGGGCACTGACGCAGGTGCGTCCGGCGCGCCGCGCATGAGCCAGCCGCTGCCGACTTACGCCGACGTCGAGGCCGCGGCGGCGCGGCTCGCGGGCCACGCCGTGCGTACGCCGGTCAAGACCTCTGCCGCGCTCGATGCACGCTCGCATGCGCAGGTCTTCCTCAAGTGCGAGAACGCGCAGCGCACGGGCTCTTTCAAGTTTCGCGGTGCCTTCAATGCGCTCGCGCGCCTCGGCGAGGCGGAGCGCCGCCGCGGTGTGGTGGCCTTCTCCTCGGGCAATCACGCGCAGGCGGTTGCGCTCGCGGCGCGCCTGCTCGGGATGACCGCGACCATCGTCATGCCGACCGACGCACCGGCACTCAAGATGCAGGCCACCCGCGAGCACGGCGCGCGCGTCGTCACCTACGATCGCTATCGCGAAAACCGCGAGACGATTGCGGAGGGCCTCGCCGCACAGCAGGGGTCGGTGCTGCTGCCTCCCTTCGACCACGCCGATATCATCGCCGGTCAGGGGACGGCGGCCCGCGAGCTCATCGAGGAGGCGGGCGCCCTCGATGCGCTGTTCGTGTGCCTCGGCGGAGGCGGCCTTCTGAGCGGTGCGCTGCTCGCAGCCTCTGCGCTCGCGCCCGCCTGCCGGGTGTTCGGTGTCGAGCCCGAGGCGGGCAACGATGCGCAGCGCTCGCTGCGCGCGGGCGCGCTGGTGCGCATCGAGACGCCGCGCACGATCGCCGACGGCGCGCAGACGCAGTGTCTCGGCGAGCTCACCTTCGAGCTCATCCGCCGGCACGTGACAGACATCCTCACGGTCAGCGATACCGAGCTCATCGAGGCCATGCGCTTCCTCGAGCATGAGCTCGGCGTCGTCGCCGAGCCCACGGGATGCCTGGGACTGGCCGCGGTGCTCACCCGGCGCGCAGGCCTCGAGGGGCGACGCATCGGCGTCATCCTGAGCGGCGGCAACATCGAAAGCGCGCGCTTCGCCGCGCTCGTGGATGGCGCGTGAGAGGGTGAGCTCTGACAGGTGCGGCGGTGCACACACCGGACACGCCCGTGCGGCCACACTCGGTATACTGGCCTGCGCGTCCGGCTCGCCGAGCCCGCGCTAAGCGCGAGATCACCTCATGTTTCTGAACTCGATTGGCACGGCCCTGCCGCAAAAACGCTATACCAAGGGCCAGTGCTGGGACGCATTTGCCGAATCCGACTGGTTTGAGCGTTTGGGCGCGCGCGCTCACCTCGTCGCCAAAACGGTGCTGGGCCGCGACAATGGCATCGAGGAACGCTGGCTCGCGGTGGAGTCCCTCGAGGAGGTGTTTGCGATCGATGCGGATACGCTGCATCGGCGATTTGCAGTGCACGCACCGCGACTCGCGGCGCAAGCCGGACGTCAAGCGCTCGAGCGCGCCGGGCTCGACGCATCGGCCATCGATGCCGTCATCGTGACCACGTGTACCGGCTATTTATGCCCCGGCTTGAGCGGCTATGTGATCGAGGGTCTGGGATTGCGCACGCAAGCCCTGGCTTTCGATCTCGTCGGGCAGGGCTGCGCCGGGGCGCTCCCCAACTGGCAGGTGGCGAGCGCCTTGCTGGGCACCCAATGCGATCACGTTCTCTCGATCTGCGTCGAAGTGTGCAGCGCCGCGATGTATTTGGACGACGATCCGGGCGTCCTCATCAGTGCATGCCTGTTCGGCGACGGTGCCGGCGCGGCGGTCTTATCGAGACAACCGCCGGCCGATCGGCGGCGGGTAGAGTGGAAGGAGACCGCTTCGTTGACCAACCCGCAAGCGCGCGAGTCGCTGCGCTTTGAGCATCGTGCCGGCCTGCTGCGCAACATATTGACACGTCAAGTGCCGGCATTGGCCGCGGAGCATGCCGAGATCGTGTTGAACGACGCGCTCAGCCGCGCCGATCTCGACCGGAATCAAATCAACGGCTGGATTTTCCATGCCGGCGGTCGCGACGTATTGCTGGCCCTCGCGGAGCGCTTCAAATTGACGCCGAAAACGCTGTACTACAGCCGCGAAGCGTTGCGCCAATATGGCAACTTGAGCAGCGCCTTCGTCTACTTCGTGCTCGATGCCGCGCTCGCCGCCAAGGCTCCCGGTGGTTGGTGGTGGATGTCCTCCTTCGGCGCGGGGTTCACCTGTCATGGCGCCCTGCTCGAGGTGGAGTGATCGTACGATGATCGATGCCGCCCGAATCGTATTGCCCGAACTCCTCGATGACCTTGCACCCGCTGATCCGCGGGCGCGGCGCTCGCGCCGCGATTTACGACGGGTCCATCGTGCCATGGGCTCGCTCTCCATTCTGAAGGGCGCCATTTCGCGGCTGCAATTGATGACTCCTCCCGCCCGAATCCTCGAACTGGGTGCCGGCGATGCATCGCTTCTGCTGCGTCTGGCGCGGGCGCGGCCGGCGTGGCGCGACATCGAATTGACCCTGCTCGACCGCCACGACCTGCTCAGCGAAGAAACGCGGCAGGCCTATGCCCGACTCGGCTGGGAGCCGACGGTGCAATGCGCTGATGTCCTCGACTGGGCGCGGCAGGACGATTCACGGCACTTTGATCTTTGCATCACCACGCTCTTCCTGCACCATTTCGACCGGGCGGCTCTGGGTGCCATCATGGCGGCCATTGCGACCCGCGCGGATGCCTTCGTCGCGTGCGAACCCCGCAGGAATGGCGTGGCCCGGTTCGGCAGCCGTCTCGTCGGTGTATTGGCGGTCAACGAGGTGACGCGAGGCGATGCCGTCAAAAGCGTCGCGGCCGGATTCTCGGGCGAAGAGCTCCGCGGTCTGTGGCCCAACTCGCAAAGCGACTGGTGGTGCGAGGAGTACGCTGCTCCGCCCTTCACCCATTGCTTTGCCGCCGTCCGTCGGAGTGTCCGCCGTGGGTAGGGCGGCCGCAGTCGAGACCGATGCGCTGGTCATTGGCGCCGGTCCCGCGGGCGCATCGGCCGCCATTCGACTGGCGCAAGCCGGTTGGCGCGTGGTGCTGGTGGAGCAGCACGAGTATCCGCGCCACAAGGTGTGCGGGGAGTGCGTTGCCGCCGGCAATCTGGCGCTCATCGATGAGCTCGGGATTGGGGGAAAGTTTCGCCGGCTCGCGGGGGCAGAATTGCGCGAGGTTGGGTGGATGAGCGCTGCGGCGACCGTCGTGGGAGGCTTTCCCGCGGCGGCCGGGCCGGATGGCTTTGGCCGCGCACTCGGGCGGGATGTCTTCGATTCCCTGCTCCTCGAGCGGGCTCGTGCGGCGGGTGTGCGCATTCTTCAGCCCGCCAAAGTCCGCGACGTGGGCGGGACGCTGGGGCAATTTGAGTGTCGCATCGAAGAGCGAAACCCCGCTCCCGGGGTGGCCCGGGCGGTCCCGCCGGCAACCCCGATCTCGGCGGCGATCATCATCGATGCTCACGGGTCGTGGGAAGCGGCTCCCTCTTTCGCGGGTCCCGGCGGCGTCCAGGAGGGGCGCCGTTCGCGACGAGCGTCCGACCTCTTTGCATTCAAGGCGCGTTTTTGCGGTGGTTCACTCGCCCCGGGATTTCTCCCTGTGCTGGGATTTGAAGGCGGCTACGGGGGCATGGTCGTTGCCGATGGCGGGAGGACAACCCTCGCGTGCTGCATACGCCGCGATGCGTTGCAAGCCTCCCGCGCACTCACCCCCCGTGCAGCGGCCGGCGTCGCGGTGGAAGCGAGGTTGCGCGACTCATGTAGCGGCGTTCGCGAGGCTCTGCAGCATGCGCGGCGGGAGGGGGCGTGGCTGTCGGTGGGCCCGATTCGCCCCGGCATTCGCCTCAGTTCGCCCCTTGGGGTGTTTCGCGTCGGCAACGCGGCAGGTGAGTCCCATCCCCTGATCGGCGAGGGCATCAGCATGGCGCTGCAGTCAGCCCAATTACTCGCCGCCGAGCTCACGCAACAGCCCGTGTACGCCATCGATGCGGGCCGGGCGGCGCTGTTGCAACGTGACTATTCACACGCCTGGAACAAACTCTTCGCAGGCCGGATGCGTCTTGCTTCCCTGTATGCGCACATCGCGATGCGCCCGATGCTTGCCGCGTCGGTCAGCCGTTTGCTGCGCCGCTCGCCGCGCTTTCTCACGGAAGCGGCGCGCTTCGCGGGCAAGGCCCGCGAGCCGATGAGTCCACTCTCACCCATGCGAGGACTTTGATGAATACACTTCACACCCTGCAGGACATCCTGGTTCGAGACTATGGGCTCACGCGCGAGCAAGTCGTTCCCGAGGCCGTTTTGACCTCCCTCGGATTGGATTCCTTGAGCGTGCTCGAGCTGATGTTCAAGATCGAAGATGGTTTTTCCTTGAAGATCACCGATACCCCCACCGACCTCGTCACGGTCGGCGATGTGGTCCTCTACATCGACGGCCTGCTTGCCGCGCAAGCACCGCCCACCGCGGACCCAACCTCTGCGCGCGCGACCATGTGAATTGCCGCGTTGCCATCACGGGGCTCGGCGTCATCGCGCCTTTGGGAAATGACGTCGATGCGCTGTTCACGCGGCTGATCGCGGGGCACTCCGGCATCCGGACTCTCACCTCGGCGCACAGCGAACGGCTGCGCTCCCCCATCGGCGCACCCGTGGACTTCGACGGCGCCGCGCACTTCTCCCCGGTCAGGCTTCGAATGCTCGATCGAGTGAGCCAACTGGCGTTGGTGGCCGCAGGTCAGGCGATCGCCGATGCGCGACTCGATTTCACGAGCGAATCGCGTGAGCGCTGCGGAGTCTCCCTCGGTACGAGCATGGGCGGCGTGGCCACCACGGATGAGGGTTATTACAGCCTGTATGGCGAACACGCGGACCGGTTGCAGCCCCTTTCCGTCCTGGCAGCGATGAGCAATGCCCCGGCGGCCTGGATCGGCATCGATCATGGATTGACGGGTCCCAATCTCACCTACTCCACCGCTTGTTCCTCCTCGGCCGTCGCACTCGGCGAGGCCGCACGCAGAATCGGCTGTGGCGAAGTCGATGTCATGCTCGCGGGCGGCGCCGAGGCGCCGCTCACTTTTGGTGTGCTGCGTGCGTGGGAAGCCATGCGCACCCTCGCGAGCGCCGATCCGACGGATCCTTCCAGGTCGTGCCGCCCGTTTTCCTTGAATCGCACCGGACTCGTGATCGGCGAGGGTGCGGCCTGCGTGGTGCTCGAGGAATGGCAACACGCCCGCGCTCGCGGCGCCCACATCCATGCGGAGTTCTCCGGCTACGGTCTTACCAGCGACGTGGCTCATATAACCCGGCCGACCATTGAGGGACAGGGCAACGCGATGCGCGCCGCGCTGCGCTCGGCGCAACTCGATCCCGACTGCATCGACTATATCAATGCGCACGGCACGGCGACGCCGCAAAACGATGCGGTTGAAACCGCGGCCATCAAGAGCGTATTCGGTTCGCGAGCGCATTCGATCCCCGTGAGCTCGACCAAATCGATGCACGGTCATCTGTTGGGCGCCGCGGGTGCGCTCGAGTTCGTGATCTCGGTCGTATCGCTCGGGCGCGGCACCATTGCGCCGACCCTGCATCTCGATAAGCCGGACCCCGCGTGCGATCTGGACTACGTCCCCGACCGGGCGCGCAGCGGGCTGCGTTTGCGGGCGGTCATGTCCAATTCCTTCGCCTTCGGTGGCACCAACGCAGTGCTGATCGCAAGGGCGACGGACGCTGATCCCGCCTCATAGGGGCCGATGGGCCTCATCAGCCATTTTCGCTTCCGCCTCGTTGGTCATCTGGATCGTTCTCGCCGCGCCCGCGAGCGCCTTGGCCGCCATCAAATCGCCCGCCATATTGGGCCGCACGAATCCCTCGACGTCCCGGATGATGACCAGCAGTGCGTTGATCTGGCAAGCGAGTCTTGCCTCCGACTCGATCAGATCGTCGTACGAATCGGCGCTCTTATCCCGCATCCATTCGAGGAACGCCGCCACATCCTCGTCCGCCCCGTCCAGCGCATGGCGCGCCAACTCCTCGAGCCGGGTCAGTGCGGTGCGCAGGTGCGGATGCTCCGTATGCTTCAGGCTGATGGACACGGCCTTGCCAGCGCATGCGGCCGCAAGCGCCAGGGTCACCGCTCCGGCGGCGCCCGCGCCCGGGGCAACCGAGTTGCTCGAGATGAGTTCGACCAAATGGCTGATGCGAAGATCCGCGATCGATGCCATGGCGAGGCCCTCAACCGAAAATGGCAGGCTACCATGCCGGTGAGCAACGGCGCCGTCTGGGTAAACCCTTTGGCCTAGATGCGCCGATCCGCGCCGCGACTGCCGTCTGTCCTCTGCGTGCGCCGCGACCCCGCGAACAGTCGCGTGATCTCGCGGTTGAATGCCGGGATATCGTCCGGCTTGCGGCTGGTCACGAGATTGCCGTCGACGACCACTTGCTCATCCACCCAGCTCGCGCCGGCATTGGTGAGGTCCGTCTTGAGCGAAGGCCAGGAGGTCATGCGATGACCCTTCGCGCAACCCGCCTCGATGAGCGCCCAGGGTGCGTGACAGATGACCGCGACGGGTTTGCCGGCATCGAAGAAGGCCTTCACGAATTGCACCGCCTGCGGCTGCATGCGCAGCGCATCGGCATTGATCACGCCGCCCGGCAGCAGCAGCGCGTCGTAGTCGCCGGGATCGGCGCCCTCGAGCGGCTCGTCGACCTCGACCTCCTCGCCCCACTCCTTCATCTTCCAGCCCCGCACCTTGCCCTGTTTCGGGGAGATCACCTTGGTATCCGCGCCCGCCTGATCGAGCGCACGGCGCGGCTCGAGCAGCTCGGCCTGCTCGAAGCCATCAGTCGCGAGAATGGCAACCTTGATTCCGTCGAGAGAATTTGCATCGGCCATGACGTGCTCCGCAAAGTGGCAACTGGGAGCTCGAAAGGCTCCAGGAAAGCCAGCGGATGCGCGAGTCGGCGAGCCCCTGCGTATTGGGGTCGGACGAGGCTGACCGCGGGCCACGCGCGGCGCGCAGGCGGGTCGTAGGGGTGACGTGCTGCACCGCACCGCGCCCTACCACGATCGGGTACGATGCGCCGTACGCTATCGAACATAGCACGCAAACGCCGATGGCTAGCGACAGGAACGCGACGCAGCGCTAATCTAAATGCATGAGTGAACACCTTCATCACAAGCTTGCATCGATCCATCAGAGCTTGCTCCACGGCAAATTGCCCAGGAGTTTGAGCTGGAGCGACGCGCTCGAGCTCATCGGTCATCTGGGGCAGGTGCAGCCGCACGGAGCCGATGAGTTCGCGTTCGTGGTCGGAGCGAGGCGCGAATTTTTCAAGCGACCGCACGGTCATGAGCTCGGCCTCGAGGAAGTTTCGCGGTTGCGAAAGTTTCTCAAGGAGGCCGGATCGGAAGGGCCCGCGGGTACGTCCGTTCCATCGAGCCGCATGGTGGTCGTGATCGACCACCATGCTGCGCACCTGTTTCACGTTCGCGCCGGAAGTCGGCCGGAAGATGAGATTGCGGTAAAGCCCTACGACCCGCACGGGTTCCACCGCCACTTGATTCATCGCAAAGAGGCGCACTACCAGGGTGACCGCGTCCCGGAGGAGACCACGTTTTACGAAGAGGTGGCGAAGGGACTGGTGCCGGCGAACGAGATCATCCTGGTAGGGCACGGGACCGGAAAAAGCAGTGCGGTCGATGCCTTGGTGGAGTACTTGAAATCGCATCATCCCGACATTGCCCGACGCGTGAAGGCCGTCGAGACGGTCGATCTCTCCGCGCTGAGCGAGCCCGAAATCGAGGCTGTCGCCAAGCGTCACATGACCCCGGCGGTCTAGGTAGAGCGCCGCGGAACGCGCCCGCGACGAAAGTCCGCGAGGATCTCGCGCGCCGCGTTATGGCCGGGCGCGCCCGTCACCCCGCCGCCCGGGTGCGTGCCGGAGCCGCACATGTAGAGCCCCTCGAGCGGTCCCCGGTAGTCGCCATGGCCGAGCATGGGACGGGCCGAGAACAGCTGGTCGAGCGACAAGGCACCATGGAAGATGTCCCCGCCAATCAGGCCGAAGGTGCGCTCGAGATCGAGCGGACTGAAGATCTGCCGGCCGAGCACCGCCGCCTTGAAGTTCGGTGCGTGCTCATTGACGAGATCCATGATCACATCCGCGAACGTCTCGCGATGCTCGTCCCAGGAACTGCCGTCCGGCAACTCCGGCGCCGCATGCTGGCAGAAGAGACTCGCCACGTGACGCCCGGGCGGCGCGAGCGAGTCATCCAGGGTCGAGGGGATCAGCATCTCCACGATCGGGCGACGTGACCATCCCGTGGCTTTGGCGTCGAGCCAGGCGCGGTCCATGTACGCAAGACTCGGCGCCATGATGATGCCGGCTGAGTGATGCTCTGCCGGCGCGCGGCCCGGCAGCACACTGAAGTCGGGGAGCTCGGCGAGTGCGACGTTCATGCGGAAGGATCCCGATGCGCAGCGCCAGCGCTGCATGCGCTCGCGAAACTCGGTGCTGAGCGCCGCCGGGTCGATCAAGCGTCCGTAGAGAAGCCGCGGATTGAGATTGGACACGATGCATCGCGCCTTGAGCGTCTCTCCCTGTTCGGTGATGACGCCGACCGCGCGGCCCCGTTCGACGATCACCTCGCGCACCGGCGCTGCGGTGCGGATCTCGACGCCGCGCCCGGCAGCGGCGCGTGCCATGGCCTGGGTGATCGCGCCCATGCCACCGACGGCATGACCCCATGCGCCTTTCTTGCCGTTCACCTCGCCGAACACATGATGCAGCAGCACGTAGGCCGAACCCGCCGCATACGGGCTCGCGAAGTTTCCGACGATGCCATCGAAGCCGAACGCCGCCTTGATCGGCGCGCTCTCGAACCATGCGTCGAGGTAGTCCGCTGCGGACTTCGTGAACAGATCGAGGAGCTCGCGCCGCAGCGGCATGTCGAGCTCCGACAGCCGCCGCCCGAGCTTGAGACCGCGCCACATCTGCGGCAGCGCGGCGCTCCATCCCTGATCAGTGACGTTCGGCGGTGTCTCGAGCACGAGAGCGCGCAGCACATCCGCCACCCGATCGAGGCGCTGCGCGTAGGGTCCGAGCCGCTCGGCGTCGCGGCTGGAGTATTTCGCGACTTGCTCGGCCGTGCGGCCGCCGCCGATCTTGAGGTAGCCGTTCTCCAGCGGCAGGAAATTCGAGAGTGGCCGCTCGAGAACTTTCAGCCCGTGCCGCTCGAGCTCGAGATCGCGGATGACCTTGGGGTTCAACAGCGAGACGGTGTAGGAAAGGAGCGAGTTGCGGAACCCGGGATGGAACTCCTCCGTCACCGCTGCGCCCCCGACCACTCCGCGTCGCTCGAGCACGGTGACCTTGAGGCGCGCGGCGCCCAGGTATGCAGCGCAGGTCAGTCCATTGTGTCCGCCGCCGATGATGATGGCATCGCGCGTCTCGGTCATGAGCCGGGCTTGCGCCTCGGGCGCGGCGCGAGGCGGTTGCGGGCCCGCGCCGCCGACTTGAGGCGCGGGAAGGCGCCGTTGCAGAGCGCATTGACCCAGTCCTCGCAGAGCGCGATCGCCTCGCGCGGCTTGAACGTGCTTGGGCTCAAGCTCAGCTCCCCCCAGAGACCGTCGAGGAGCGCAGCGAGGGCGAT
>Ga0181531_10003213_pt1 | contig 10051 bp, 7 predicted proteins | sample PEATcosm2014_Bin_38_FD_119743 | JGI IMG/M metagenome (GOLD analysis project Ga0181531, IMG submission 119743) | Peatland microbial communities from MTU Mesocosm Facility, Houghton, MI, USA - PEATcosm2014_Bin11_10_metaG | ecosystem: Environmental > Terrestrial > Soil > Wetlands > Peat | place... | reverse complement strand
TCCGCATCCGGCAGCACGCTGGTCACACCGGACGCCAGATTCGAAAGCACAAAGATCGGCAGAGTCGTCAGGTCACTGTCACCCGGACTGAGACGCAGGCTCTCTTGCAGAGCATCCTGTTGCGCAATCAGAAATCCATGCGTGCGCAGCGCAGCCTTTGGCTGACCCGTGCTTCCGCTGGTAAACGTGATCAGCGCCGAGGCCGTGTCTTCAACCTCGGCAACACTCTGCTTTGAGTTCGCGTCTCCACGAAGCGAAACGAAATGAGTTGCCGGAATTCGCGAAGTGCAAAATGAAATTGGAACTTGCCGTACCGAGGATGTCCACAGCCGCAGCATCTGTGCCTTCCAACTGCCGAAGAAGGCTCGCGGGGAATAGATGCTCATGCAGCGGTCAACATGCTCCCGGCCGGCTGAGGGATCCAGGAACATTCCCACCGCGCCCACGCGGAAAAGGGCAATGAGGAAGGCGTAGAGCTCAATCGTTATCGGATGCAGAATCAGAACGCCGTCGCCCTGGCGAATGCCGAGCGCCGCAATCTCATTCGCAATCCGCGCGGTAATTGCGTCGAGTTCACCAAAGCTCACTATGCGGTCCCGGCCGTTCTTTGTGTCAATTAGGGCAGGGCATTCGGGCTGTTGCCGCGCACGCTCACACAGCATGGCTGCAATGTTCACGATTGAATCTCCCGGCTGTAAAGCGTATACCTGCGCATGGTTTCCGCATAGTGGCCGCTGATGTTGCGCGAAATATTGTTCTCGTGCATCAGCGCATGAATGCAACGGCGAAAGCCGAGCCGCGATCCCTGTTGTTGCGCGCGCGCAACCAGCACGCTGCCCAAACCACGAAGGTCCGCATTCGGCAGGATGGCAACCGTCTTGATGAGGAACGTATCGACTGGCATTCCGCGAGCCGCCTGGGCCAGATCGGGGATGGCGAAAAGATAACCCGCCAATTCCGTTCCCTGTTCGGCCAGAAGCAAAAGTTCCGGGCGCGCGTAAGGGAGAATCCTCGCATACTGCGCGCGAAATGCCTCTTCGGGAAGCTCTGTGTAAAGGAAGTTCTGCGTGAAGGCAATTCGGCTCACGGCGTAGATGCGGCCTAGTTGCTCATTCAGATTCTCGCCTTCCGCGGTTCGGATCGTGACGCCATGTTCTGCGAGTCTGGTAGCGTGGCGCGCGATTCGTTCATCTTCGAGCGCGAGATTCGTGTTGAGCGCCGAGAAGTATTCAGCGAGAGGTTTAAAGCCCGCACGTTCGAATTGGAGCGGCCATTCGGGCGGATTCGCCGGCTCCAGAAAAAACGGCGGTTCACCGCCCAGTTCTGTCACAAAGCGATAGTGCCGCCAGGTGTTGCCGTCCATGGGTCCAACCGCAACAGTGCAGCCCTGCCGGCGCAGCGTGTTGAGAGCTTCATCAAGCAAGTCAGCCGCGGGCGAATCGTCCACGCTCGCGTAGTGCCCGATCACACCAACACTGTGCGTTCCAAACGGAGGAGCATACTTCCACCACAGCGAGCAGTGTGCCTGAACTTCTCCGGATTCCGCTACTGCGCAGAGATGAAGGTCAGCGCAATGCGCGTCGATCTGGCTCGCGCTGAAGGGCGGCAGGCCAACCGAATCGGCAAGCGTCTGCCGCTCTCGTGAAGTATGCAGCGCGACGATCTTCATAGCAATTCCTCCACGCCTGCCGTCAGTGCCGTCAACAACAGCACCAAAACTCCCTGACGAATCCATCGTCCCGGCCGTACGGAGTATTCCCCTTCGGAGCGAGGCTCGAGCAGGCAGAATGCGGCGAAGCCCACCGCGCACACCCCCAGCGCAATCGCCGCTTCTTCGAGAGAACGACGAGAGATTCCCATAGCAAAAACGTAGGGAAGGAAGATCAGCAGCCAGCATTGTACGACTAGTAGCGGCCCGGTGCTCCATGGAGTCTTCGTCGGATTTCGAAAAGAAATCAAGGTCCAGCCAAGCATGCTCAGGTGCATGGCGTAGCCGGCCGTATAGGGAAAAAGCATCCCTGGTTTGCTCTGGACATTGCCGGCAAATATCCACAAAAGCCCCGCGAATGCCACGCTGGTCACAGCATAAACATTGTGCTTTCCTATCTCGATCGCTTTGCTCGGAAGAAACCAAGTGTAAGTAGCAAACAGGACCGCCGGCGCAAGAAACCAGCGCCATCCCCCAAGCGCCCATGAGGAGTAGAGCACCAGCACCGCAGCCAGCAGCGCGCTTGCTTCAAGCGTGGTGCGCGAGCGGTAGAGCATGACCACAATGAGCAGCAGTACGGCCACCACAAAACGATAGACCAACTGTTGAATCGACATATCTGAATAGATATGCAACAGGAGAAACACGCCGAGCGGGATGAATAAATTATCGAGGCCGCGCCACGCCACCGCTTCAAGCAGCGTAACAATCAGCGCAATATCCATGGCCACCAGCAGCGTTTGTGGCCTTCCCATCGCGGTGTGCAGCAGCAACGGAACATGCACCGCCATGAACGCGACGGTAAAAAAGGCAACGGAGCCTTCGAGGGTCTTGGCGCTGCCCATAGCGTGATAATCGTATCTTCCATAATGCGTCCCCAGCAACGCGCCCACAGCATCGGCAAAGGTCAGCACCAGTATGGGGATGATATAGAGGAGCTTGTCTCCGCGCGCAAGGGCAAAAAGAATCGCAACGGATACCGGGAAATAGAATTCGCCCCAAGATTCCCGATCGACATCGTCCAGCACGCCGGAGAGCCGCGCGCGCATGGGTCGAAGGATGCGGATGCTGACTAGCAGGAGAACCGATAATCCGCAAACGAGATACACCGGCAGGGCGGAAGAGAACATCCAGGGGAAGCAGATGGCCATCGCCCCGGTTGAAAGATGGGCCAGCTTGCGTATCCATTCCGGGCTTGACGGCGCACGCTTCTTATAGGCCTTCAACGACACCAGCATTGCCACGGCAGAGCCTAGAACGAGCGCCATCCACAGCAGGTCGGAGAGCTTCATCGCACACGCTCCACAATAAAGGCGCTGTAGAAAAATGCCTTGTCCCGCGCAAAGAGAGAATTGCTCAGCTCGCCAAGCGGCTCCAGCAATTCAGCCATAGAATCGGGACGGCTGCGTGGCACAAGCATGTTCCAATAAGCGAGCCGCGCCTGTGGCCGTGCGCTCGCAACGATGCTCCGCAGCAAATGCTCGTAGCTCTCCGGCGACATGTACTCAAAGATATCGCTAAGGTTGAAACAGTCAAATCTGTTGTTCTGGTCCATGGCATCTTCGATTGAAACGCATCGCCATTCGAGCTTATCCAGATTCCTGCGAATCGGCTCAAAATTCTCATCCCGCAGCGCAAACGGAAGCACTCCATTATGTGTTCCCGTCAAGATCCATTGGACGTAGGGATTATCCGCTGGTTCCAGTTCGGTGAGTGCGAAGCGCGCGCGTTCCAGAATGCGAGTAGCAACGTCGCCTTGAACGTATTGAAAGAATGCCGGTGAGCGGCCGAGCGCGCCCATAAGCTTCCGCGAAAAAAAGATGCGAAACAACGCCTGCCAGCGCCAGTTGCTCCATTCCTTATCATAAAAAGCAACACGACTCTCGCGCGCCTTTGCCTCGAGTAATTGTGCAATGCGCTTTCGTGAATGGATAAGCGGCAATACGCGCGTGCGAAAGGTGCGAAAGTATTCTTCAAACTTGCCGACTGCGCCAATTCCGCGATCGATCAGCGCGCCGCGCGCATCCCAGAAATCCGTTGCCGCGGGAGAAAGACGCTGCCGGCATTGGCGGTAGAGCTTGGCCCGATCCACACTAGGAACCGACCCGATGAGTTGAAGAAGTTCCTGATGCTGCAGTTCGCGGTAAGCCGCCACGCGCAGTTCCAGGCACGCAAGCTGCGCGGGACTTAAGTCGACGGCCAACACATAATCGGGCGCGCCTGCCAGCAATGCCAGAGTATTGTCGCCGGCGCTGGCAATCGAAAAACATCTCTTTCCCGGCGCCGGTTCAAGCGCAGTCACCAGGATGTCGGCGTCTTCCCAGCATTGCGCGTACCGGATTGCAGAGAAGTCCGCGCGCTTCGCTACCTCGCTAGGCATGTGCGCCCTCCGCGGGAATCCGGCGCACGTGGCCGCGCGCGCCATCCAGTTCAACTTCATCCCCGTCCTGCAGCCAGCTCATCAGTCCCGGAATCGATACCACAGCCGGAATGCCCAACTCCCGCGCGACAATCGCCGAGTGAGAGAGCAAGCTTCCACGCTCCACGAGTAGCCCCTTGGCGGAAGGGAAAAGCATGATCCAGCCCGGATCGGTGTGATCCGCAACCAGGATGGATCCGGCGGGCAATTGCGCATTGCGCGGATCGCGAACCACGCGGACGAAGCCGCGAACTGTGCCAGGGCAGCAGCCAATGCCATTGCGCTCATCCCCGTCCCCGCTGCTGCTCGCGACTGGCGTCTTCTCCGCATAGTCCTGCGCGTAGTTGACTGCTCCAGCCGTTTCAAAGCGCGCCGGAGGCGGATCGGTCCGGCGATAACGTTCAAACTCCAATTGACGCAGTGCAACAAGCGGCTTCAAATCCGCAGTTACGGCGTTGCCGTCGACATAGCCGCGAATCTCTTCAACTTGGCAGTAGAAAACATCGTCCGCGCTTTCCAGGACTCCCATCGCGTGCAATCTCTTGCCCGCTTCGCGAAAGATACGGCGCACGCGCCCGAAGAGCCGGGTCCGTTCAAAACGAAGGTTCTCGCGCTGTCTTACCATCGAGTTCGCGTTGCGCAGCACCCACATGAGCAACATCCACCGCAGCGGCGAACCACGCAGGCTGACGCGCATCTTCTTCACCGCATCAATCGCAACATCGGGATTGGCCGGAGTTCTCTGCGCAGCCCTCGGCGCGCGCGCCAGTTCGCCCACGCTGCGCAACAGCACCAGCGGATTCTCGTGCAGCGTCTCGCTCTCCAGCTTCAACTCTTCCATGCACCGGTCGCCGAACTTCGCCAGGTAGTCCTGATACTTCTTCCTGAATTCCGCGTCTCCGCGCACGGCGTGCAGAGCTTCTTCCATAGGCGCATTGCAAAGTGCTTCAACCAATGCGGTGTCGCCGGCAGCTAGAGCGGCCATCTCACTCACGCGCGCCGCGGGCTCTGCGCTGATCATGCCGCCCTGCCCCCGGATCGCGTCGTTGGCCATCATGCCGTCCGTGTCGCCACACCACTTCTGCGTGAGCTTGCGCAGCGTGCCATGAAAGATCATGGCGAAGAAGTCATTGATCAGCGGCGCATCCCAGTGCGTCAGTAGCTTCTCTTCCAGCGCGGTGTAATGCGCCATCAGTTCATCAAGCCGCATTTCGGCAAGCGGTGGGTCCGGTTCCTTCAAGGCCTCGCGCAAGCGCACGTAAAACCGCTCGATCTGTTTATCCAGAGTTACCAGATTGCCAATCAAAGCCAGGATCATTTCCGCCAAATTGAGCATGTCCGCGAAGCGCTGCTGTGCGGTTGACTTATCCAGGCCAGTGGCAACCTCATCCGGCAGGCTTTCGCGAACTCCCATCATCTGTTCCATGAAGCGGCGATTCGCTGTGAATCCCGGCAGCAGCGCCAGCACCCGGTACCAATTCAGCAGGTTGTAATAGATACGCCCCCGAATCAAGCCCAGCATGCAGCGGAAGGTTCGGTCGTTCGCCTCGATCTTGCTTTTGGGAACGTGTAGAATTCGGCAGAACTGCCGATAAACACCTTCATAACGGAGCGCGCAAAGGAAAAAGTAAGTGGCGTGGTAACTCCGTTGTAACTCTCAGTGATATTACTGTTATCCCATATATTCAGTGCCCCATCGGGATCTGGAACGTTGCGCAAAGTAGTTATGGGCCGGGACTGGAGAAGATAGAGTGTGTCTCCTCCGATTGCCCATTCGATATCCTGAGGCTGGCCGAATTCCGTGGCAGCCCGCCGCGCCAACGCAGCAACGGCAGTCGCTTGATCTTCCGATAACGCTGGCCGATCCATTTCGTCCGGCGGCACTGTCTGCGCGCTGACGCCCTCCTCCGCTTCTCCATCGAAGCCGTGGCGAATCTCCTTGTGAGCGATGGTCTGCTGTTCAATATGCCCCATGCGATCGACCTGGTACACATCGGCATCGGCCTCGCCGCCAACCAATGAAGTCCCAATGCCACGAACTGCGGAGACAACCGCAAGGCCGCGGCGTCCGCTCACAGGATCGGCGCTGAACGCAACCCCGGAAGCCTCGGCGTCAATCATGCGCTGCACCAGCACAGCAGGCGCGCCAGTCGGTGCCGGAGACATTCCCCTCTGCCTGCGATATTCGAAGATGCGCGCAGTAAATCCCGAACGCCACACATCCGCGACGCGGCGCACCACCGATTCCGCGTCGACAAAAAGATAACTCGCAAGCTGTCCGGCAAAGGAACTTTCCGCACCATCTTCATCTGCCGCGGACGAGCGGATCGCAAATCGAGATCCCTGTTCGGACGCCAGTGCCTTTACCGCCTGGATGATTTCGGCAGCGACATCTGCCGCAGGTTCAAGGTCGGCCAGTGCATCGCGCACTCGCTCGAACTGGCCTGACGCAAGCGCCTCCTGTTGTTCAGCTGTGATGCTGCGCGCAAAGGCTTCGGGGGTCACGGCAAACCACTCGGGAATGGGCAACTCCGCCGCGTTGAGACGCGCAAGCGCGAAAGCCTTGCCGCCAAGTACTCTTGCCGACCCACTGCGCACCACGCAACTCACAGCCCCCTCCATGCGCGCAGCGCCAGGGGAATGATGCCCAGGCTGAGATAGAGAACAAGACTCCAGACTCCGGCCATGGTCTCAAGAGCTTTGCCCCCGCCGGACTTTCGCTGTTGAAGGAAAACTGTTCCGAGCACAAACGTCAATACAATAAAGGAGCCAAGACCGATGGCCGCCTGCGATTGAAATGCGATATGCCGCGCGGCCACAACTGCAAATATCCCGGTCGTGGTCATCAAGGCAATCCATACCTCCACAGCCTTTCCACGGCCCCACAGAAAGCTGTAAGTCTCCACCCCGGTCTCTTCGTCTTGCGGCGACCGGATCTTGCGGCCAACTTCAACCACCATGCCGTTGAAGAGGCTTACCACCAGGAACCACAGCAACCCGCGCGGAGGCCGCGCGCCTCCCAGCGGTGCCCAGTCGCACGCGGTCGCGTACAGATCCACCAGGGGCATGATAGCCATGTGCGAAACCATGTAAAGAATGGGCCGGGCCTTCAGCCAGCGCTTTACAAAAAACTCCTTGCTCATCAGGCCCAGATAGAACCATGTGGCGAAAAGCAGGTAAAGCAGCCGCGGCGCCAGCCACAATGCCAGCCCAAATTGGATTGCCATGCACCCGGCCCACAGCCACCCAAGCTCCCGCAAAAGAATCAATCCGCGAGGCACAGGCCGGTAGGGCCGGAATCGCGAGTCCTCCTCGAGGTCCTTGAATTCGTCCGCCAGCCTGAGCTGCAGAAACGTCAAGAGCGAAGTGGCGAAAGCCACCAGGCAAGGCTTCCAGCCCGGCAGCGAAGAGGCTCCTCGCAACAACGCCGAAAAGCTCACTGCGGACAGGCTGAACGCCAGGATAACAGGGGAATGAACCAGGATCGGAAATCGCTCGCGCTGATAAATCCACCAGCGATTAGCCATGGTTCTCCTTGTTCTTCGCTTCGTTGTTCGTCCCCGTGCCGCGTGCCAGTTTCTGGTGGGCCCGCGTAAATTCACCGGCGCAGATGGCGCCCGTTATGGAGAGTTCGCCGGCCAAAGCCAAAGCGCCGCATAACTCAGCAAGCGCCTGAGCTTTACCTACACCCGCCAAGCCCAATATCTCCAGGCAGGCGCGCTGACTCGGCAGTGCCGTTCCCCCTCCCACCGTGCCCACCACGATACTAGGCAAAGTAACTGCGGCGTATAAGTCGCCTTCCTCAGTTACTTCGAATCGTGTAACTCCAACGGCGGACTCTGCTACACAAGCGGGGTCTTGCCCGCAGGCAATATAGAACGCCGCCAGCGCGTTCGCATAGTGCGCCTGAATGCCGATGCTGCCGCTCTGGATTGCGCCGATCGCCGACATCTTCCAGTACCGTTCCAGTTGTTGCGGCGTAGTGTGGAGGCGAGACTGAACCAGCGCCGCGGGCAAAGTCACCTCGGCCGAGACTTTCTTCCCGCGGACTGTGACAAAGGAATGCGCGGTGGCCTTCTTATCTCCGGATAGATTGGCCTCCACGAAGTGATACTGTGGAGTTATCTTTGAGTTAGCCACTATGTATTCGCAGACAGCCTGGGTTGCAATGGTCACCATGTTCTGCCCCGATGCGTCGCCAGTTACAAACTCCAGGATCAGGTAAACGTGGTTGCCCTCCATCGCGATCCCAAGGTCGGTCAGTTCGCCATGCCGCGTCGTAGCGCCGGCAGCCGCGTGCAGCGCATCGCGGTTTTCCATGCACCAAATGGCAAACAAGCCCGCCTCGGTAAGGGATTTGAATGCGAACCCGGGCGTCCGGCGCATCCCCTCGTGCAGCAGGAGGCTCACGCACCCTCCCGCTTCGGTTATCACCTGCGCTCCCCTGGAATAGGAGGCCACCAGTGCCGCCTCCGTCGTCGCCAGCGGCACATAGAAATCTCCCGTGGCGAACATGCCGCGCACCCGCAGCGGCCCAGCAAGGCCCACCGGAATCTGGACCGTCCCAATGCAGTTTTCTATGTTTTTCTCGTAGACTTCAAGCGAAGTGGACGGATTGTAAAGCGCGCTGCGTGTGCTCTCAGCCACGTTCAGCAGCTTCCAACGCTGCTCAAGCGATGCAGACGAAACTGAGCTGCCTCCTGGAACGCGGGCGGGCGCGGGCTTGTCATCGCGGGCCAGCGTCTGCACAATCTCCAGTGCCGACCTCCGCTGCAACAGGCGGCGCAGGAATTTTCCCACCCTGTCTTCGTTGCTCGCCATGATTGTCCCGTCCGCCTGGAAGAATCATTCCCAAAATATGGGTTCATTCTATGGCTTGGGTTCGGCAAATTGCATTGCAAAGGCAATAATCCGCGTCGAAACACTGTCCGGATGAAGGCACGGCATTCCAAGGCACTCCCCGTTACTGAGCCGCGGGCGCTGCTTCCACTGATTGAGCAACCGCCAGCACCTTGCCCTCGGTGGCCATTCCCGTCCCAGAAAACAAGGCCTTCGCATCCGCAAGCATTCCATCCAGGAATGCGTCGTTGTGTGCCGGATCGTGATGGAACAGCAGCAGCCGATTTACGTCCGCGCTCTTCGCAACCTGGGCCGCGTGAGCATAGCTCGAGTGCCCCCAACCCACCTTGCGGGCATACTCCTCCGGCGTGTACTGCGCGTCCATCACCAGCAGGTCCGCATTCTTGGCCGCGCGAATCAGCCCCTCATCGATATTCCGCATCCCGTACTCATGGTCGGAGGCGTGCACCAGTACCTCTCCATCCGACTCCACGCGAAATCCAACGGCTCCTTGCGGATGGTAAAGAGGGAAGGCTTCCACTTTGAACATTCCGGCCTGAAAAGGCTGGCCGCACTCCACGTGGTGGAACTTAGCCTGGGCGCCGATCTCCGCAAATGGCACAGGGAAAAAGGGATCGGCCATCAGCACACCAAGAAGGCTCCTCACTTCGTCGGCCGGGCGGTTTGCATAAAACACAATCTTTACGCCGGACTGGAATAACGGAGCGAAGGACGGCAGCCCCTGGATGTGGTCCCAGTGGAAATGCGTCAACAGAATATGGACGCGCTCGACGGACCGCCTGGCAACCTCTTCGCCCAGGGCGCGCAGGCCACTGCCGCAGTCGATGATTACCGCCTCTTCTTCGCCAGCCGGCCCAATCTCGAGGCAGGCAGTGTTGCCCCCGTAGCGCAGCCGGTTCGCTTCCGGCGTCGGGATAGAACCGCGGACTCCCCAAAACCTAAGATTCATCGCGGATTCCTCCTTGCACACAGAGCCTGTTTTTCGAACTCCACCGGGCAAATCATTGCTTCCGCGGAGCGCCTCGACCAAATTGAGAAACCACCAAAAGCACAAGAATCCCTTT
>Ga0181531_10003211_pt1 | contig 10053 bp, 8 predicted proteins | sample PEATcosm2014_Bin_38_FD_119743 | JGI IMG/M metagenome (GOLD analysis project Ga0181531, IMG submission 119743) | Peatland microbial communities from MTU Mesocosm Facility, Houghton, MI, USA - PEATcosm2014_Bin11_10_metaG | ecosystem: Environmental > Terrestrial > Soil > Wetlands > Peat | place... | reverse complement strand
TGAGTTCCGTGCGGGCTTCGGGCTCTCCGCAAACCTGCCCACCAGTGTGCTCGTGACGGGAGACACCGATCCGGGTCAAACAGGCGACTTACCTGAAGCGGATCTGGATCTCGAGTGGTCGGGTGCCGTGGCACCGAATGCAAGCATCACCTTTGTCATTGGTGGCATTGCAGGCAATCAGGGCGGTGTATTCGATGCGGCTCAATATGCAATTGATAACAACCTCGCACCCGTCATTAGCTTGAGCTACGGTGGCTGCGAAGCCGCGAACGTTACTTTCATTCCGTTCTTCGAGCCTATACTCCAACAAGCCAGTGTCCAGGGGCAGACCTTTCTTGCCTCTTCCGGGGACGATGGCGCCGCGGCCTGCGATGGCACCTACCCAAGCGGTCCGGTCAGCGTTGCGACCTATGGACCTTCGGTGAATTACCCGGCCAGCAGCCCTGAAGTAACAGGTGTCGGCGGGACGGAGTTTAATGAGGGTGGCGGCACTTATTGGAATTGCAATCCGGGCAACTTGGGCACCGCCTGCGGGTACATTCCCGAGATGGGGTGGAACGATTCCGACACAACGGGCACAGGTGGCGTGAACGGACCAGATCTCGCTGCGACCGGCGGTGGAAAAAGCAGTTGCGGGGTCGAGTCCAATGGCAACTGCACTGGAGGATTCCCTAAGCCTTCATGGCAAACAGGAACCGGCGTGCCCGCCGACGGCGTGCGCGATGTGCCTGACGTTGCCCTCTCCGCTTCGGCGAATCATGACGGCTACATTTTCTGTAGTGGCGGAAGCTGTTCCAGCGGTATCGCCAACGCCGTCAATAACAATTCGATCGTCGGCGGAACTTCCGCTTCCACTCCGGTTCTTGCGGGTATCGTCACGCTGATAAACCAGTATGTCGCGGCAAACGGCGGCACCGTAGGATTGGGCAACATTAACCAGAAACTTTACCAGTTTGCCTCTACGGCGACGACGGCCTTTCATGACGTGACCACGGGCAACAATATCGTGCCCTGCCAGTCCGGGAGCACCGGCTGCCCTGGCAGCGGTCAATTCGGTTTTACGGCAGGCACCGGCTACGATCTGGTCACCGGCCTGGGCTCGGTAGATGCGAACGAACTTGCCCGCGCGTTTGCGCCACTTAGCACAACGACGACTTTGAGCCTCAACCCAGCCCCAGTCGGTGGAATTTTGCAGGGAGCGGGTAATCCGGTCGTTAGCGCGCCGATTACCTTCACGGCAACGGTGACTACCTCTGGCAGCGGAACTCCCACGGGAAGCGTTACATTTATGGATGGGTCGATGAACTTGGGTAGCGGAACGCTCGCCAGCGGCAGCGCCAGTTTAAACAATGTCGTCCTCAACGGCGGCACGCACAGCCTCACTGCGGTCTATGGCGGCGACTCAAATTTTCCCGGATCGACATCGACACCGACTGCCGTCCTGGTCACACTGAATGATCCCAACACAACCGCCGCGACGGCTACGCCGAATAGCGGCGCGTATGGCAGCTTAGTGATGTTATCGGCTATCGTTACCGCGACGTCGAATCCATCTGCACCGACAGGAACAGTCACGTTCTCAGTCGGTTCCACCACGCTCGGAACGGCGTCGCTTACGGCAACGGGTTCGACTACATCTTCCGCCAGCTTGCAGACGACCTTCATCCCCACGGGCAGCAATACCATAACCGCTTCCTATAACGGCGATGCAACTTACGGGTTTTCCAACGGGACCACATCCGCGACCATCAGCAAAGCTTCGACCTCGACCGGCCTGGCTCTTTCTTCGGCTACCGTCGATGCCGGTTCGACCGTCACCTTCACCGCCACCGTTCCGCAGCCGGGAGGCGGAGCGGCGCCTTCAGGGACGGTCACCTTCCTGAATGGTTCTACGGTGATTGGTTCCGGCGCCTTATCGAACGGGACGGCCACGCTGTCTCTCGTCGCGGGCGGCGGCCCTTTGATGGCCGGCACGTATAACGTGACGGCAAGCTATCCCGGCGACACGAATTACACGTCTTCGGTCTCGTCTCCCAGCGCCTTAGCCGTGCAAAGCTTTAGCTTGTCCTCTGGAGTGACGATTAACATTTCGGCTCCCGGACAGTCTGGCATGGGCACGCTTATGGCGACGCCCATCGCAGGCTTTAGCGGCACTATCTCCTACTCCTGCACGCTTGTGCTTGCCGGGGCAACCTGCTCGACCGCGCCTACATCAGGCGGCGTGACCGTAACGGTGACGACGACGGCTGCATCGTCCAATCTCGCGACCCCGGGCAAAGGCAGCGGTATGTTCTATGCCATGCTCTTGCCGGGACTCTTCGGAGTCGTGCTTGTAGGCTTGCGCAAACGCACCTACCGAGGCATGCACGTTATCACGTTGCTGCTTATTCTTGGCCTCTCGACGCTGTGGATGGGGGCTTGCGGCGGCGGGCCGAGTGGCGGCGGTGGAGGCGGGGGCGGCGGAACGCCAACCGGCAGCATGCACTTTGTCGTCATGGGAGTTTCCGGGACTATAACCGTTACCCAAACGGTCACGGTGAATGTTCAATAACGAGTCGAAACCGGAGGCGCTCCGCGAACCTGCGGAGCGCTCTTCGTTAGCATAGCTGCCGCCTTTGGTACGTCGCGTTGCTTGTGACTACCTCGGTGATGTATAAGCCAAACATGCGTAAATGGATGCGCGAGCGCGTCATGCGCCGCCGTAAACCGAAAGAAGAAGCCGAAGCCAAACCAGAGACCGCGCAAGCTCCTTTGCAGCCAGCCTATTTTGATGCGGCGCCGACCGCTGATTCTGTTGCGTCCGAGATCGACGGGAACCGCGCCGAGCCGGTCGTGCAACACGAGCAGCCGGCATCGCCGGTTCGCCAGGAATCCCATCCGCCGGCACGACGCGCCCCGGAAGAACAGCCGGGCCGTAGAGATAAGCCTTCCCGCCGTCGTGGTCGAGGCGGCCGTGGTCGTGGCCGGTCCGAAGCGCGCCCGGAAGCTTCACGCGAAGCAGCACCGTCGCCAGCTGTTTCAGCGCCCGTCGCAGCGGCGCATCCTAGCCCAAAAGGGGCTGTCATGCTTGCGATCGGCTTACCCGGATCGGGCAAGAGTTCATGGTTCAAGCGCAATAACATTACCCCGCTCTCGAGCGATATGCTGCGAGCGCTGCTGTTCGATGACCCCGTCGAGCAGCGCTTTCAAGATCTTGTGTTTTCTAATCTGCGATCGATGCTGAAAGCACGGCTCATCGCCAAGCGTCCCACGAGTTATGTGGACACAACGAACCTCACTCCGCAGGAACGACAGAATTGGATCAAGCTGGCGCACGATTATGGCTACGAAGTGCAGGCGGTCTATTTCGATGTCCCGCTCGAAATCTGCCTCGAACGCAATGCCAAACGCCAGCGCGTGGTACCGGAAGACGTCATGCGCCGCATGGCCGCCAAGCTCAAAGCGCCAGAGTTTGGCGAGGGCTTTTCGAAGATTACGGTCGTCCGGGTAAAGCAGAAAGAATGAGGCTGCCTTGTCGGCCTTCTATTCTTTCAAATAAGGCAGAAGCTCTCTAAACGCTGGCGCTGCCGAGCTGCGCATCAGCTCATACATCATCATTTCGGTGGATGAGATCACCGCCCCCGCCGCTTTCATCCGGTCCAAGCCGATTTTCCAATTCCACTCCGTGCGCGAGCTTACCGCATCCGAAGCCACGTGCACGAGATAACCCTCACGTAAGGCTGACAGGGCCGTTTGCATGACGCAGATGTGCGATTCCATGCCACATAGCAGCAGCGTATTCCGTGGTCCCGGTAATCGCTTCAGACTTAAGCAAAACTCGTCGCTGCCAAAGCAAGAAAACATCTGCTTGTCGAAGGGCAGCATCTCGGGCAGCAGGGAAGCGATGTCCGGAACGGTGTTGCCAAGAGCCTTCGCATATTGTGTGGTCACGATCGCGGGAAGACGCAACAGATTCGCTGTACGAATCAGCAATTGGCAGTTTTTCAGCAGCCGCGCTTTTTCAAAGATGGGCGGGATCAATTTCTCCTGGACATCAATGACGATAAGGGCGCAGTTTTCCGCGAGTAGTGGCTGCCGTGCGATATCGGCAGCGTCATGTGGCAGTTGAGAAATGTGTCCGAACGTCGAGTCCATGGCACAGAGTTTACCAGCCCGCGGCCTTCGGTTGACCACCCGGCGGCCCAGCCCATAGAATCATAAAGTTGGTTCCAACCTGAGTGTTGCCCCCTCGTTCAATGGTAGGACAGCAGATTCTGGATCTGCCTATCGGGGTTCGAATCCCTGGGGGGCAACCAAGATTTCGTTAGTCGATTTCGATGTCTCCGGAGCCCGTGCGGATGGTCATGGGAATGCCTCCGCCGCGCACCTTGCCCCGCAATTCTTTTCTGCCCATCGTGCCTTGCACGGTCACAGGCGCGCTCACCGTGATTGAACCGGAGCTGGTTTGGGCATCGAGATCATAAGCCGCATCCGCAACCAGTTTCAGTTGCACGCCGCCGGATCCAGTGTGTAAATTCCACGAAGCGGTCGGCGCGCCTTCGACGTGGATGCCGCCACTGCCGGCCTCGGCGTCCACACTGCCTTTGACTCCACGCAATTCGACATCGCCGGAACCCGTCGTCACGCGTACCGACCCGGGTTTGGTCTGAGTAAACTCGATATCGCCGCTTCCGGAATGGGCTTCCAGCCCTCCCGCCACATTCATGGCATGAACGGTCCCACTGCCCGTCTTTGTTCGCAGGTCGCCTTTGACTTCGCGAATGTCCACATCACCCGATCCCGTTTCGGCTTCGACCATGCTTCCGATGTCCGAAACCCTTAAGTTACCGGACCCACTCTCGACGTTTATCGGCCCTTGAAGGCCACTGATTTCCTGATCTCCGGAGCCGCTGTGGGCATGCAGGCGCGTATCCGGTGGCACCACGACCTCGTAGGAAATGGAAAGGTTGTGCCCCAACATGCCGTCCAGGTTTCCGATGCGAATCGTGTTGCCTGTTTGCTGAATCGGAGGATTCGACTCGATCTGATGGATGCGTTCCTCCTCGTTTCCTCCAAACCAGTTGTTGGCCCGGATGCGCGCTTTAATTTGCACCTGGCCCGCGGCACCGCTGCCAACGTGAATGTCACCCGAGCCTGTCGTGAGATTTAGGTCCACCGGCCCGCTCACACTCAGCGTTCGTTCAAAGCTGCCTTCCGCTGAAGCATGTGCAACCGGAGCGGCTATCCAGACCAATACGGCAATCGCTGCTATTGCTATAACTGACTTCATCGGCCGAATTTTCATATGCCCCCTTGGAAGAGTTCACAAGTGCTTGCAAAACGAAGGGGCACGGCCTCTCTCGTCCGTGCCCCTTGTGGTTCGACTCACGAGCGGCCTATTGGAGGACCACCTGATCGCCCTCTTTCAACCCGCTTAAGACTTCCGTCTTGGCGCCGTTGGAGATACCGATGTTGACGGCGACCTTGCGCTTGCCATCTTTTTGCTTGGAATCGGGAATCTCAACCGACGCTTTCTTGTCCTTGTCGTAAATGATCGCGCCTTCCGGAATCTGCAGCACGTTCTTGTGCTCATCCAGAATGATTTCCGCGTTCGCTGTCATCTCCGCTTTCAGCTCGCCTCCCGGGTTGTTGATAGAGACGCGCACTTCGAACGTGGTCACGTTGTCTTTCTCTACGCCCATGGGCGAGATCTTCGTGACCACACCGTTGAAGGTTTTGTCTTTGAACGATTCAACTTTGATTCTCGCCGGCTGGCCGAGATAAACCTTGCCTATGTCACTCTCGTCCACTTTACCCTTTACGTAAACCTGGCTCGTGTCGCCGAGCGTCATAACCAGGGTCGCTGAAGAACCTAAGACGAGAATCGAGCTGACAGCGTCGCCGATTTCCACGTCGCGGGAGAGCACGATGCCGTCAATCGGAGAAGTGATGTCGGTATAGCTTAGCTGCTCTTCCAACTGCTTCAGGTTGGCGTCGTCTTGGGCCACTGTCGCTTGTGCCTGGGCAATCTTAGCTTTCAGCACCTGCACTTGCGCCTTGGACACATTTTGCTTGTTCAATGCCATCTCGTAATTTTTTTCGGCATCATCGAGGGCCGACTGCGACACCACGCCGTCTTTTGCCATACCCATGGCGCGGTCGTAAGCTCGCTTGAGGAGTGGAACATCAGGTCCCTCGGCATCCACCTTGGCGCGCTCGTAATCAGCCTGCGAACTGGTCAAGCTGGCCTGAGCCGCTTCCAGGGCGGCGCGCGATTGGTCCACGCCCGCTTGAATCTCGGCCTTATCCAGTTGAGCCAAAAGTTGCCCTTGGTGCACCCTGTCGCCATACTCCACGTAAAGCTTCTTCACCAGGCCACTGGCTTTACTCTTAACTTCCACCTTGGTGATCGGCTCAACCTTTCCGGTTGCCACGACGCTCTTGGCCAAATCTCCGCGCTCGACCTTGGACAGCTTCGTAGGATCAATCTTGGTACCGCCGCGCGTAAACGCAAATAGGACGCCCGCGAACACGAGCACGATAGCCACCACGATTCCTGCGATGAGGAGCCGCTTGCGCCGTTTCTTTGCCTGATTGTTACCGTTCACTTCTGCCTCCTGGCTTATTCTTCGGTCGCCCGTCATCCCTTGTTACGAATGCAGCCTAAAATTTGTTCCAGAGATTCGTATCGGCTGCTTGAGCAGACCCAAAATCATTGCATTAGACCGTCCGCAATCGGAAAGGGAAGCAACCAATATCAGCTGATTTTTCGCATCCGCTCAGTGGGGTACCAGAATCGTTATAACTCTGGGATGCGAACCTTGTGCCACCCCTAATTTTACCATCTCGCTTATCCTTCCATTGGAGCGTCTACTCCTTTGGAATGTTAGAATTGCACATCCATGGTCGCCTTTGTGTTGCTCCGGGTGTTCCTGGTTTTGCTGCTCGTGGCCGCCAACGCTTTCTTCGCGGCGGCCGAGTTTGCCCTCGTCAGCGTGCGAGATACCCGTATCCAGCAACTGATTGATGCTGGCCGGATTGGTGCGCGGACGGTGCAGAAGCTTCACCGCAACCTGGACGAGGTGGTCAATGGTGTGCAGTTAGGCATCACCATCGTGAGCCTAACACTTGGCTGGATCGGTGAGCCCATTGTGGCTCACATCGTCGAGGGCATGGGATTCATCGCGGACGTCCCCCACGCGCTCGTTTACGCCCACGGCATCGCCATTGTTCTGGCCTTCACACTTATCACGTGCATGCACGTGATTCTTGGAGAACTCGTCCCCAAGTCTCTGGCCTTACAGCGCGGCGAGCAGGTGGCCCTGGCAGTCGCCGCGCCCATGGACGCCTTTCTAACCGTCACCCGTCCTGTTCTCTTCCTGATGAGCCGGGCAGCCGGCAAAGTCCTCCGAATCTTTGGTTCGCCGCAGGCCCGGATGGGAAGTATTCACTCGCCGGATGAACTGAAACTTATCGCTACCGCCAGCCGCCAGTTCGGCGAAATCCCGGCCTTTCAGGAGCAGATGATTCACAATGCGCTGGAACTCGAAAGCATTACCGTGCGCGAAGTCATGGTGCCGCGGCCGAAAATCTTTTCGCTCCCCGGCGATCTCACGCTCGATGAAGCCCATCAGCGAATTGTAGAAGAGCAACACTCGCGGGTTCCGGTGTACGACCCGCAAATCGGCCCGGAGCACATCATTGGCGTGCTCTATGCGAAAGACGTCATGCGTTGGACACGCATGCGACTCAACGCCAACCCGACGATGGCCCCTCGCATCGCCGCCACGAAAATCAGCCAGATAATGCATGACGTGCTGGTCGTGCCTGAGACTAAGGCCCTCAGCGAATTGCTCGAGGAGTTCAAGGACCGCAAGCGCCATCTCGCCGTTGTGGTGGATGAGTTCGGCTCAACCGCAGGGATGATCACCGCAGAGGACATTCTGGAGCAACTTGTCGGCGAAATCGAAGATGAGTTTGACGTTGCGCCACCGGAGCAGCCGATATTGGAAGGGAAAATTGCCGTTGTCCTCGAAGGCTCGGCCAGCATTCGCGATCTCGAGTCGCAATATGATCTGGCGTTGCCCCGCGATGCGGGATTTGAAACCCTGGCCGGGTTTATTCTTGCCCGCTTGCAAAAGATCCCTGCGAAAGGAGATGCCTTCGACTATGAGGGCCATCGTTTTGCGGTGGAAGAAATGGACGGGCACCGCATCGCAAAGGTTCGTATCGAGAAGCTGGAAGCTTCCGCGGCATTAGGCCACACGGGGGATTGATGAAAGGCGTTGCCGACCGGCGGCCGATGGCGGAAAACTGATGCTACGTTACATTTTCCAACGCGTGCTCTACACGCTACCAGTCGTCTGGCTCGTCGTGTCCGTCGTATTCCTTCTGATTCATCTCGTCCCCGGCGATCCCATTTTGCAAATGCTCGGTGAAGGCGCGCCGGCAGCGGATATTCAAGCTGCGCGCCATGCTTACGGCTTCGATCAGCCGCTGAGCCGGCAATATGTTCACTACTGGAAGGGTGTGCTGCACGGCGATCTCGGCCAATCTGTCCGCTTGAATCAAAGTGTTAGCAAGCTGGTCCTTCAACGCTATCCATACACATTGCAACTCACGCTGGCTGCGCTGTTCGTTGCCATACTGCTTTCCATTCCTGCCGGAGTTCATTCCGCCCAGCGCCGCAATCGATTGGACGACCGGACACTTTCTGTGGTGAGCCTTTTTGGTTTGTCATTTCCAAATTTTGCGCTCGGACCGATTCTGATTTTGCTGTTCGCTATCAAACTGGGATGGCTGCCAGTTTCCGGTGCAGGGAGCTTTGCAAATCTCATCTTGCCGGCCATCACCATGGGCGGCGCCTTGGCCGCTATTCTCACTCGCATGGTGCGCACTTCCATGCTCGAAGAGTTAAGCCAGGACTACATCCGCACCGCCCGTGCCAAAGGCTTGCCCGAGCGTACCGTCGTCTATCGCCACGCCCTGCGCAACGCCATGATTCCCATTATCACCGTGCTCGGACTGCAATTCGGTGCTCTTCTCGCTGGTGCCATCGTTACCGAAACCATCTTTTCCTGGCCCGGCATCGGACGCCTCACCATCACCGCCATCGGCAACCGTGATTATTACCTTGTGCAAGGCTGCATCCTTGCGATTGGGCTGACGTATGTTGCCGTAAATTTTCTGACAGATTTTCTGTATTCCGTCGCCAACCCGAGGATTAGGCAATAACTCAAAATATCTGCCGAGCGAAGCCTGCGATTCGCTGGCACAGTCGAGGGACCTACGGCGGAAACTGCTGTGGATTTTGATTCCCAGAGTATCCGAAAAACGTGCTTGATTTGTATATACCATTTCTTTAAGATGTATATACATAGCAGGGAGGATGCAAAGATGGCCGTTACCATGACATCAATTCGGTTGGATACCCATCTGGCCGATGAGGCAGTGAAAGTGCTCGGGGCGAAGTCTCGAACGGACGCAGTTCATATCGCGCTGCGTGAAATTGTCGCGCTCAAGCGATTCAAGGATCTGCTGAAGAAAAATTCCGGCAAGCTGAGGTTCTCCGGACTGGATGAGTGATTTCGTTATCTTCGACACCTCCGTTCTGGTGGACGAGCTCCGCACCGGGCGCCACCGCATAAGAATCGAAGCGATCGAAGGTTTGGTTCGCACGTCATCGGTGGTTCTCGCGGAACTGGCGCGGGGCGTAGTCAGTTCAGCAGAACGCAAATTTATCCGTGCCCTGGCTAGAAACCATCCGGTGCTGACTCCCACACAAAAGAACTGGCTGGAATCGGGTGAGATGCTGGCGAGCATTCGTGCGGATCATGGATTCACGCCCGGCAAGTTGCGGGACTTGCATTTCGACCTTCTCATCGCTCTTACCGCCCGCTCGCAGGGCGCCCGCCTGATCACGTCTAATCGGGCAGATTTTGAACTCATTCATAGCTATCGCCAGATCAAGCTGGAAGTATGGTGACGGCTCCTAATTTCTTGCCAGTTCCGCTAACCTTTTCGTCCCAGTCAGTCTAAGATTTCTGTCGTCTTTAATCCGATCCCAGGAGACTT
>Ga0181531_10003210_pt1 | contig 10054 bp, 10 predicted proteins | sample PEATcosm2014_Bin_38_FD_119743 | JGI IMG/M metagenome (GOLD analysis project Ga0181531, IMG submission 119743) | Peatland microbial communities from MTU Mesocosm Facility, Houghton, MI, USA - PEATcosm2014_Bin11_10_metaG | ecosystem: Environmental > Terrestrial > Soil > Wetlands > Peat | place... | reverse complement strand
TATCACGTGGGCGCAGGCGTTGACCTCAATCAGTTGATCACGGATTTTGGCCGCACGCGCAATCTGGTCGCTTCCTCATCCTTTCAGGCAAAAGCCTCCGAGCAACAATCGGAGGCGACGCGGGAGGACATCGTCCTGGCGGCGGACCTTGCTTTCTACAATGCTCTGCAGGCGCAGGCCACACTGCAGGTTGCGAAAAGCACAGTCAAGGCTCGGCAAGCGGTTGGCGATCAGGTCAATGCACTCACTGCGAGCAAGCTCAAGTCCACGCTCGACCAGAGTTTCGCGCAAGTCAATCTGTCGCAGGCCAAATTGCTCGATCTCGATTCGCAGAATCAGTTCGATGCCGCAATGGCGAATCTCAACGAGGTGCTTGGAAACGCGAGCAACCAACAGTACCAGCTCGTCGACGACCCGTCGCCCCCGCTGCCGGTCGCGTCCACAGCGGACGGCGTGATTGCTCTCGCCTTGCAACAGCGCCCCGATCTTCGTGCTCTCAAACTCAATCACGAGGCGGATGTACGCTTCAGCCGGGCGCAACACGAGCAACTACTCCCTACGATCTCCGGGCTGGGCACGGTGGGCATCACACCCGTCGGATCCAGCACGTACTTCACTCCTGATTGGTATGGAGCGGCGGGCGTCAACATCAGCATACCGATCTTCGAAGGTTTCAAATTCCACGCCCAGGCTGCGGAAGCCGCCCTGCGTGCCAAGGCGTCCGACGAGCAGAGCCGGGTGCTCATCAATCGCATCGTACGGGATGTCCGCACAGCCTGGCTGCGAGCGAACACTGCGCAACAGAAAATGAGTGTGACCGCGGAGCTCTTGCAAGAGGCCAACACCGCACTGGACCTGGCCGATACAAGGTATCGCCTGGGGCTCAGCTCGATTGTCGAGCTAAGTCAGGCCCAGTTACAACAGACACAGGCGCAGATCGCCGAGGCGAATGCCCGACTTGACTATGAAGCCGACCTCGCCGCATTGCGATTTCAAAGTGGATCGCAACCTTAGGTTGACCTTCGCGGCCAATTTGCTGAGTAGTAAAATATCGGAGTCGGCTCGATCAACATTGTTTCGGAAACTTAGTCCAACCAACTAATCTACAGAGCGCATACAAACGTCCGCGAGAAAGTTGAGAGCGACTCGATGAAGGTGTTCGCCAAGCTTTGCATGATTGGAGTACTTGCGTTTGCAGTCCTGCAACTTGTGCGACCGAGCATTCCGGTTGGGCCCGGCACGGCCGAACTCCAGGCGCCGCCGGCGGTGAAGAGCATTCTTGAGAAAGACTGCTATAGCTGCCATTCGAACCAGCGACGGCTGGCATGGTTCGATGAGATCGTGCCCGCGTACTGGCTGGTTCGATACGACGTACTGACTGCACGCCAGCACCTCAATTTCTCAACTTTGGGTTCCAAACCTGCGGCTGTTCGGACTTCGGACGTTCGTCAGCACGGGTCTCGGACTTATTTGATCGCTACGGAATTGTATGGGCAGCATCGAGTTGGAACGCGGATCCCCGTCTGGTAGCCAACGCCGCCAATTACGATTTCACTTCAACGGGATGGGGACTGATTGCCGGGCGTGCAATCAACCTGCCCGGCAAAGCCATGCTCAAGCCCTTCAGCTCTGAAAGCTCAAAATGATCCCGGATAACCGGTACGAGGCCGCGAGATGATCCGAAGATTGCCATGAACGTCGCTCTGGTTACAGTAGCTTACAACTCCGCCCCGGCCATCCGGCGGCTGGTTGAAACTGCAATTCAGTCCGATCACGACGTCCGCGTGCATTTGTTCTTGCACTCGCAACATCCTGCGACGATGGCTGAGTGCCTCCGCCTGGCAGAGCTTTCGGGCGTGACCTACTATGCTTACGGTTGCAACCGGGGCCTCAGCAAAAGCTGGAACGAAGGAATACTGAATGCATACGATGCCGGCGCCGAAGCGGTGCTCGTGGTCAATGATGAGATTTATTTCCCGCCCGGCGATGTCGACAAGATAGCCAGAAAGGCCGTCGAAAATCGCGATCGCTACATTATTAGTTGCGCAGGTTTTCATCGGCGATTCAACCGGCGCTTGCCCAGCCACGGCTATTCCTGTTTCGCCATCAACCCTGTCGCTCTGGAACGGATCGGATGCTTTGACGAGAACTTCTTCCCCTGCTATTGCGAGGATCAGGACTACGCTTACCGGGCCAAGCTGGCCGGCCTTCAAGAAGAAAACTGCGAGGACACCACGATCTGCCACGGCGGCAGTGACACGCTTTACAACACTCCGGAGCTAGTCGTGCAGAACCGCCTGACCCAAACCAGAAACGTGCTGCATTACATGCGGAAGTGGGGAGGGCCCGGTGAGCGGGAACGATTCAGGGAACCGTTCGGCAATCCCGAGTTAAGCTATCGGATCGAGGCTGAGCGTCGACATTCCCCGTACGGCCCGCTCTATGATCGCGCCGACCAGAACGTAGTTAGGCTGTAAGCGAGTTAGTCGTTATCCAGGTATTCGCCGGGAACGTCGTCTTCGGGCACTTCGCGCGCGTGAACCTCGCTGCCCTCTTGTTCTCCGGCCTCTTCCACGCCCGATACTACCCCGGCTTCGAACGCGTTTCCTTCCTCAATCAATTCATCAACACTTTCCGAATCCGCGCCTTCGACGTCAGATAATCCCTGGAGATCTCCCGATTCCTCGCCCGAACGCGCACTGGATGACTCGGGCAAGAATGCCGGCGAACTTCGTTGGCGATCTCTCTTCGGAGTCTTGCGGGCAACCACCTTTACCGCGGCAGTGGGTTTCTTCGAGATTTTCTTCTTCGCGACAGCCTTGGTCGCAACCGCCGCCTTCTTCGCTGTTTTCTTTGCCGTTTTCTGTGCAGTTCTCTTTGGCGCGCGCTTCTTCTTCGCCGCCACTTTGCGGCCGGCAGTTTTCTTGATTTTCGCCTTCTTCTTTTTGGTAGCCATGGGCGCAGTCTAGCACCGTCAGCTTCGTGCGTGCAAAGGGGAGCGGCCCTGTCAATTTGAGTTGAAGGCTTCCGTCAGAGACATTGTCTTCAGCGCAGTTTTCAGTTCGTCCACTGTTGCCGAAGACTTCAGATGAATCGTAAGTGGCTCCGCCGGAAGCAAATCGAAATAATTGTCGGAGCTTTGAACGTCAAGGTCGCCGAAAGAGACATACACGCCGCGCGCGAGTTTCGCCGACTGCAGCGTGACGTCATAGCCGTCGCCGGCTTTAGTCAGAGTGGTTTCGATCGCCGGCGCAACCGGCAGTTCGAGGTTGTGGGTGACATCGAAAAAGATAAGGTTGCGCGAGACTTTCTTTCCGGCCACTTCCAGGTCGAATACCAGAAAGCTGCGATGTGGATCGGCCTTCGCGGCGAGAGACGCCTTATCCAAGGTAAAGTAAATCGCGTTCGACTGTGCCGGGATTTGAACCTCTTGCTTCAGATCGAGCAAAACACTGCCGGAAAAATCGAGCAGCCGCATGTGGATCGTTCCGGAAAGTGGCTGGAGCTTGTCCGATACCACGTACACGTCTACCTTATCGTCATGCAAAAAGGGAGAGATCAGTACATCGTCATAGAAGCGGCGAGCATAGTAATGCAGGGCCTTCCAGCGTCCGAAGTAATCGATACTCGCCCACGAGGCTACGGGCCAGCAATCGTTCAACTGCCAATAGAGCGATCCCATGGTGCGCGGCCGCTGCCGGCGCAGGTGTTCGGCGCCGATCTTGATGATCTCCGCTTGCTGCACCTGGCTTAGGTAAACGAACGAGGCGAAATCTTTGGGCTCGCGGTACTCGCGCAGCATGTAAGTCAGGATGCGTTCGTTGCCGCCTTTGTTCTTCTGGTGCGCCTGCATCACTGTGGAGCGAATGTTGAAGTCCTCAGGCTTGGCGAACGCGCGAATGGTTCGCATCTCGGGAAAAGATTGGAATCCATATTCCGACATGAAGCGCGGAGATTGTTTCGTATAGTCTGAGGCAGGCGCTTGCGCGTGCCACACCTGCCAGTAATGCATGTCGCCGTTGTCGCCCTCGGGAACCTCCTCAAAATTTGCGCTGGGAGAACTGGGCATGTACGGCACCGGGTCGGCATATTCCGCGACTGCACTCTTGAGGATGCCGGCGAATAAGATCACGTAATCCTGCCAGACCCGTTCGCGAGCGTTCTCGGAAATCGACTCCTTGAATTCCTGGCGATCACCCCAGTGGTGCCAGCCGGTTTCAACTTCATTGTTTCCACACCACAAAACGATGCTGGGATGGTCGCGCAGGCGCTTAATCTGGTCGATGGCCTCCTGCCGGACGTTTTCCTGAAAGGCGACATCGCCCGGAACCATGTCGCCGCCGAACATGAATTCCTGCCAAACCATGATTCCAAGTTCGTCGCAGATGTCGTAGAAATCATCGGACTCGTAGTAACCGCCGCCCCACTCTCGGACCATATTCATGTGCGCGTCGCGGGCGGATTGCAGAATGTTGCGATGCATCTCTGGAGTCACACGGTTGGGAAAACTGTCGAACGGGATCACGTCTGCGCCCTTGGCGAACACGGAAATGCCGTTCACGACGAACTCAAAACTCTTTCCCCATTGATCGGGCACGCGGCGCAGTTCAATGGAACGCAGGCCGGTCTTGCTTTCCGCGTGTGCTGCAACCTCGCGGCCGAAGTGAATCTGCGCCGAGAATCGATAGCGGCTCTGCGTGCCATATCCCACCGGATACCACAACTTTGGCGCGGCGATCCGCAGAGGCACCGACACGTGATTGATGCCGGCATTGAGTTGCAGCGGCTGATTTCCATCGGCGATTTGCGGCCCCGACATTTCATCGTGAGCCAACGTCAGCGTAGCCGTTGTAGGCCGTGTGGCCTCGATTTCAAGCTCGGCCGTCAAATTAGCGAGATCGACAGTGATGTTCCGTTGGTGAATGTGAAAATTCTCGATGCGCACAGCATCCCAAGTCTCCAGGCGCACCGGTTGCCAAATACCTTCCGTCAGGAATCGCGGTCCCCAATCCCAACCGTAGTTGTACGGGGCTTTGCGGGTATAGGGAGCGGTCGCGATATTTTCTTCGTTTCCGTAATTGTGGCTCGAGATCGAAGGCAAAACATAGGGCAGCGTCTTGACGTAGGGCAACATCTTCTCTACCGCCGAATGGAAAACGATTCGCAAGGTGTTCGACCCGGGCTTCAAGAATGCCTTGGCCGGGACTCGCCAACGGCGGAACATGTTATCCGCATGGAGGATCGCCTGGTCGTTGAGGTAAACATCGGCAAAAGTATCCAGCCCATCAAAAACCAAGTCGGCATGATCGTGGGCCAGTCCGGCCGCGTCGATTTGAAATGTAGTCTGATATTCCCAGTCGGCCAGGCCGATCCACTGCAGATGAAATTCGTTGTCTCGATCGAACGGATCGGGAATGAGGCCACTGTGTAGAAGATCGGTTTGGACCACGCCGGGAACCTGCGCCGGATGCCATTCTTTCACGTCGGCTCTGTCGGTGTTGGCGACGGCGCGAAACTGCCAGCCGGAATCCAGATTGCGCGACGAAGGTTCGGCTGCTTGCAGCGGCAGCGCGAGAGAGCAAAACACCAGCAACCCGAAGCCGTGCAATGCGGCCGCGGACACACGGGGAAGCAATCCCAACCGAACTATACCCATCTCAGCCAGCTCCTGCGCGAATTATGAGTCCACGAATGCCGGAAACCCCTTTTGACTCGGCTCCGATGAGTTTCAACACCGTGGCCGGATGCGTCAAGTGTTTTCCGCCAGATGCGGAAGAACTGTTTCGAGAAAGACGGTCAATTCTGACCAGTTTTCTTAAGCCTGAAGTTTGATACTGGCAATTCCGAAGGCTCCCATCCAATGAGGAAACTTCGTGAATCGACTTGGTTTTGTGGGCATTTTTGACCCAGGGAGGTTTTGATGAATCTGAATACGCTGGATCCGAAGCTGATCATTCTCGCCGTCGTGGTGATTCTAGGCATCGCGGCGGTGGTTATCTGGCTGTACATGCGAAAACGCAGGAGTACGACTGCAGGCCTGCGGCAGAAGTTTGGGCCCGAGTATGAGCGGGCGGTGCGCGAACAAGGCTCGGAACGAAAGGCAGAAGCGAAATTAGCGGATCGACAGGAGCGCGTCGAAAAACTTAACATTCGCGAACTTGATCCAGCGGAACGAGAACGTTTTTCAAACCAGTGGGAGTCCGTGCAGTCGCGTTTCGTCGATTCGCCGAAGGGAGCGGTCGCAGAAGCCGATGACCTGGTGTCCGCGCTAATGAAGGCTCGTGGCTATCCCGTATCTGATTTCGATCAGCGTGCCGCCGACATTTCTGTTGACCATCCTCGCGTTGTGGAAAATTACCGGTCCGCGCATGCGATTGCGTTGCGGGCTGGGAAGGACGCAGCCACCACGGAAGATCTAAGGACGGCGATGATTCATTACCGCTCTCTTTTCGAAGACTTAGTGCGGGTAACGCCGATAGTGGAACGGAAACAGGTAGCGTAGCGATCTGAGTAAAGGGTCCCGCGGCAGGAATGAGACAGTTGTTGGAAAAGGAGAACAATAATGAAACCAAGCACAGAAGACCGGACTGAGGGCAAGCTCCACGAAGTGAAGGGAAAGATTAAGGAAGAGGTCGGGAAGGCGACGAACAATCCTGATTTGGAAGGTTCCGGGAACGCAGAAAAAAATGCTGGCAAAGTTCAAAAATGGATTGGCCGCACGGAAAAAGCCGTCGGAGAATAAAGGACACTTGCGAACAGGCAGGAGCAGGAGGAGGATACCGTGTCACAAACCGTAGTGGAAAGAACGGCGGAAAATATTGGCAAGTCAGCGCGCCAGGCTTCGCGTGCAACCAGCGCGGTTGCCGATGCAATCGAAGACGGCGTGGAAGTGGTGAAGCGTGCAGCTAAACAGGGTGGTGACGCCGCCGAGGAATTCTTGAGCGAGACTACCCAGCGTCTGCAGCGCCATCCTGCGTTGACGGTGGCGGCGACCTTTGCAGTCGGTTTGACCGCAGGCGCCTTGATCGGCTGGATGATACGACGGAAGTCTAGTTAGCGCTGAGCACGATTCGCGAGACTCCGGGAAGCGGAAGTAGCTTTCTCGTGTTTCAGTCGCGCGCGATACCGCGCTGGTCTTCTTTTTTATGAAGCATGTTTTCTGAAGAATTCCTCTCGGTACTTCGCGTCGCGAAAGGCTTCCGTACCTCCAGATCGCGTGGTCGAGAACGCTCCTGCCAGGTTTCCGGCCCGCAGGCATGTGGGCAAATCAGCGCCCCGAACATACTGATGGAGAAAGCCCGCATCGAAGCTGTCACCCGCTCCCACCGCGTCCACGGCCTCCACAGTCAGTGCGGGACTGACGAAACGTTCGGTTCCGCGTTGCGCCAACGCGCCTTCGCGCCCGAGCTTCACAACGACCAACGGCACCAACGCGGCAAGCTTCTTCACGGCATCTTCCAGATCGCTGACGCCCGCCGCTTTTTGCGCCTCCCGCTCATTCGGCAGAAAGACGTCGACATAGCGCAGCGCGTCCTGCAAGCCGCCCTCCCAACCGTCATTGGGATCGTCATTCGTGTCGAGTGAAACGCTGAGTCCGGCTTCCTTCATTTTGCGGAATAACTCCGGCACGCGCGGCCGCAGCTCGCGCTGCAAATAGAAAGAAGAGACGTGGAAGTGGCGCGAATCTGTGAGGTAGTCGAACCCCAAGTCGTCCCAGGCCAGTTCGGCGATGGTCCCAGAGTACGTCACCATGTTGCGCCAGGCTTCGCGCTGCAAAACCACGGTCAACCCCGTCTTGACTGCGCCAGGCACGCGGCGCAGCTCTGAGACATCGACGCCGCTTTGCTGCAATGTTTGCAGGGCAGCCTGACCCAGATCGTCGTCGCCGATGCGCGATTGAAATCCCACGCGGCTGCCCAAGGCGGCGAGATTATGTGCCAGGATGGCGGACGATCCCCCCAGAGTCAGCATCATGCGATCGGCCAGCAGTTCGCGCTCGGGCGGAAGTTCGTCGGGAAGTCCGTAGAGAATCAGGTCGAGATTGAGTTCACCGGCGATGGTGATGTCAAATCGTGGCATCGGACTCCTCTGCTTGTTTTTGCTTGACTTGCGTCAGCGGTCAGACAATCGTGACTTCGGTTCCGGCCTGCTTCAACGTGCGCAGATCGGACTTGGCAATGCCACGGTCGGTAATCACTTCCTGCAGCACGGACGGAGGTGCAATCAGCGACAGGCTGCGGCGCCCGAATTTGCTCGAGTCGCACACCGCAATCGTGCGCTTCGCCACTTCGACCATCACTCGGTTCACTTTCGCTTCCAGAAGATTGGGAGTGCTCAATCCATACTGCACATCGAAGCCATCGACGCCGAGAAACAGGAGGTCGGCGCTCAAACGGCGCAACGTTTCCTCGGCGATCGGTCCCACCAGCGAAAACGAATTCTTGCGCAGCGTGCCGCCGGTGAGAATCACTTCTACCGCCGTGCCGGCCAGTTCCGCCGCAATGTTCACCGCGTTCGTGATGATCGTTAGACTGCGGAAATCTCGCAACGCACGCGCGATGGCAGTGGTAGTCGTGCCCGAGTCGAGAATTACGACTTGACCCTCCGTGACCTTTGCGGCGGCGGCTTCCGCGATCCGCAGTTTTTCCTGGCGGTGTAGTTTTTCTTTCTCGCGCAGGGTTGGATCTTCCAAAACACTCTCGCGCGCCGGCAGCGCTCCACCGTGAGTGCGGTGAACCTGGCCGTGAGCGTGCAGAATTTCCAGATCCTTGCGGATCGTAACTTGAGAAGTTTCAAAGTGCCGTGAGAGTTCGGTGACCAGCACGCGGCCCTGACGGTTCAGGATGTCGAGAATTGCGCGCCGGCGTTCTTCGTTCAGCAATCGAGTTTCGCTTTCTGGGCATCGCCTGCGCGGAGCAGGCGAGCTTTTGTTTCGTATTTCCTTTTATAGCGTTTTATTTCGTTTGTCCACTGGAAAGCTAAGCCTGCATCCCTGGGTTTCGCGGAGTCTTCAGCAGCGATTCGCAGAGTTCCAGCGTTGGGATGGCGCGAAATGATCTCGTAAACCCTGATTTTGTCATCAGTTGGGAACCATGCGCGGTGATAACCAACTCAATACCTGCCACTGAAGGACGATTGTTTGCCGCGGAAGTTCTGCCGTACTCTCAATTTGGAGACAAGTGCGGCCGCCTTTCGATCGCGGCGAATGGTACGAAAATCGAACACGGAGGATTGCGGCATGTTTGCTGGACCAGAAGAACAACTCTTCACGCGTTCGCGGAGCGTCGTCTCGCGCGTCGTCGCTGGCGAAACTCTCATCGTGCCGGTGCGCGGCAAGGTCGGGGACTTGGCCTCCATCTACAGCTTCAACGGCACCGGCTCTCTGATCTGGCAATTGTTGGACTCGCCGCGGTCGCTCGCGGACTTGATCGACGCCGTGGAGCGCGAGTATGCCGTTGAGCCGGAGCAGGCGCAGAAAGATGTCACACGATTTCTGGACGACATGGCATCGGTGGGACTAGTTGACCTTTGCTCAACAGTTGCAAGTGTCGAGAAAGAAATGGCTGCCGTAGACATGAGCGTGGCGGAATCGAACCGGCAAGCAGTGTTGGAGACGACGGGCTCGCATTGATCGTGTTCGAGTCGCATCCAGTCAGATCACGGAGAGTTGGGCCAGGAGAAAAATGGATCAACTAAGCTACGGAGCATTCAGCGCGGACCTGCACCAGAAGCAGGCGGGCGAGCGGATGCCGCTGCAGGTTTCCATCGAAGTGACGCGGCGTTGCCCGCTGGAGTGCCAGCACTGCTACAACAACCTGCCCATGGGCGACCAGGACGCCCGCAGCCGCGAAATGACCACGGAAGAACACTTTCGCATGCTCGACGAACTGGTCGAGATAGGCTGCTTCTGGCTGCTCTATACCGGCGGCGAAATTTTCGCCCGCAAAGATTTTCTCGAAATCTACACCTACGCCAAGCAGAAAGGATTTCTGATCACCCTCTTCACCAACGGCACGCTCATCAACGAAAAGATTGCCGACTACCTGGTGGAGTG
>Ga0181531_10003209_pt1 | contig 10058 bp, 6 predicted proteins | sample PEATcosm2014_Bin_38_FD_119743 | JGI IMG/M metagenome (GOLD analysis project Ga0181531, IMG submission 119743) | Peatland microbial communities from MTU Mesocosm Facility, Houghton, MI, USA - PEATcosm2014_Bin11_10_metaG | ecosystem: Environmental > Terrestrial > Soil > Wetlands > Peat | place... | reverse complement strand
CGAACGCGTGCCTTGTTGGACCCCGCGCCAATCGCTTGTTCCTTTTCGCGAGCCAGGATCATGCGTGGTAAGACACCAGGCATGGATATTAGAATCAATGACTTACAGGATCTCGCCAAAACTAAGTGGCATTGCGGCACTCGTGCCGGCACTCGTGCCTGCCGCGACCGCACTCCTGCGGTCGCCTGGTTTACACCTCCTTGCCGGCATACAGCTCGTCGATGCTCTCGCGAAAGTTCTCCATCACACGGGCGCGGCGCACTTTCATGGTCGCGGTCAGTTCCCCGTCTTCGATGCTGAAATCGCGCCCCAGCACCCGGTACCTGCGGATCTGCTCAAAGGGCGCCAATTGCTTGTTCACCCGCTCCACCACCTTTCGGATCTCCTTCTGCACCGGTTCGGCGGCGGCCATTTCGGCGGTCGTGCGGCCCTTCAGCACGTCCATCCCCTTTAGCGTTTCGGCCACCGCTGGGTTGATGGTGAACAGCGCGGTGAGGAACGGAAGGCGGTCGCCCACCAGCATGATCTGGCTGATCAGCGGCTCGAACTTGAAGAAGCTCTCCACGCGCGACGGGTGGATTTTCTTGCCGGTGGACGAGACGATCAGCTCCTTCTTCCGGCCCGTGATGAAGACGAAACCCTCATCGTCGATGAACGCGATATCGCCGGTATGCAGCCAGCCGTCGCGCAGCACTTCGGCAGTCGCGTGGGGATCGCCATAGTATTCGGAGAACAGGCACGGGCTCTTGATCAACAGTTCGCTATCCTGCTCCGCGATACGTAACTCGACGCCGGGCAGCGCCTTGCCGATGCTGCCGGCCTTGGGCTTATCGATGGGGTTGAGCGTGGCCACGCCGCCTTCGGTCAACCCGTAGCCCTCCACCAGCGGCATGCCGATGGCTTCATAGAATTCGGCCAGCTCTTTGCTGAGGGGCGCAGCGCCGGAGCAGGCCAGGACCAGGCGTCCGCCCAGCCGGTCCCGCACTTTCTGAAAGAAGAGCTTGTCGGCAATCTTCAATGGCGCGCGGATGCGCACCGGCACGGTCTTGCCCTGGTGTTTGTAGCGTGCCGCGGCCAGAGACAATCCCAACGCGCCGTAAAAAGCTTTGCGAGCCACGGCCGGCCGCTTCCGCAGTTCGGCGCAAATAGTCGAGTAAACGCGCTCCCACATACGCGGAGGAGCCAGGAACATGGTCGGCCGCACGTCGCGGATATCCTGCGGCAGCTTGAGCAGGCTCTCGGAGAAGCTCACCGGCGTGCCCTGGCGCATGGTCAGCAGCTCCACCACGACGCGCTGCGCAATGTGCGCGGAGGGCAGGAAAGCCACCGTGGAATCCTGCGGCCCGATGGGCCAGGCGGCGGGCGCCATATCCATGTTCGCGACCACTGCCGCATGGGTGACCAGCGCCATTTTAGGCTCGCCCGTAGCGCCGGAGGTGAGATAGAGAATGGCGTAATCGCCGGGAGTCACTTCGGCTTTCAGCCGGGCCATGTACACCGGGTCCTCGGCCAGCGCCAGGCGGCCGCGCGCGCGCAACTGGTCGAGCGATAGCGCGCCCTCCGCCTCGCCTGTCAGCAGAACGCGCGGCATTTCGGGTGCCGCGTGCAACGCTTGCAAGGTCTTCGGATCCTCGACGAACAGGGCCTTGGCGCCGCAGTTCTGAATCGTCCGGACAATGTCGGCCGGCGGGTAACTGGGATACAGCGCGGCCGCGATACTACCGGCAGCCAGGATGCCCAGATCGGCCAGGTAGAACTCCAGGCGAGTCTCGGAATCGAGCGCCACCACATCGCCTTTACGGACGCCGATCGAGCGCAGGCCGGCGGCGATCTCCTGCGCGGCCGTTTTGTACTGGTTCCACGAGTAGGTCAAATACTCGCGTTTGCCGTCTTTGCCCTTGCTGGGCTGGCGCAATGCCGGGGCGTCGCCAAACTGTGCCGCGGATTCTTCGAGGACCTGATATATGGTGCGCGAATGCATTCGGCTCAATGCTATCACGTGGCGCAGGCACTCATGCCTGCCGCGACCGCACTCCTGCGGTCGCCTTGGTGCCAAGTGGAACTCCACTGGCATCCATTGCGTAACTCTAATCATGCCCTGGGACTTACGTTATCGGACTGCCATCATGCGCACGACGAAAAAGATCCTGCCGCTCTTGGCTGTGCTTCCCGCGGCGGCGCTCGCGCAAACGATACCCAACGGCGCCGCCATCGACGCCGAAGTGACCCGGATCATGAACCGTACCCACGCCAAGGGCATGGCCGTTGCGGTCATCGATCACGGCAGAGTCGGCTATGTCCACGCCTACGGCGCGCGTGACGCCAAGGGAGATCCGCTGGCGACGGACACCGTCATGTACGGCGCGTCGCTGACCAAGACGGTGTTTGCGTACATAGTGATGCAACTGGTCGATCAAGGCAAGCTCAAGCTCGACACGCCCATCAAGGACGATCTCGACAAGCCGCTGCCGAGCTATGGCCCCGATCCGGTGTTCCCGGACAAGTACGGGCCCTATAAGGATCTGGCCGACGATCCGCGCTGGGAAAAGATCACGCCGCGTATGTGCCTGATGCATTCCACCGGCTTCAGCAACTTCTGGTTCATCGAACCCGACCAGAAGCTGCACATCCATTTCGAGCCCGGCACGCACTTCAGTTATTCGGGCGAAGGCTTGATCCTGCTGCAATTCGTCATCGAACACGGCCGCAAGGCGCAGGGGTTGGGTTTGGATGTGGGCGATCTGGCCAAGACCACCTTCGACACGTTGGGGATGACCCGCACAAGCCTGGTGTGGCCTAACGGCGCGAAAACCAATGTCGCCGACGGCTGGAACGATCAGGGCCAGCCGCAGGCACATCAGAAGCGCAGCAAGGTGCGGGTGGCGGGATCCATGAATACTACGATTTCCGACCTGTCGAAGTTTGCCGCCGCCCTGGTCCGAGGCGATGGCCTAAGTGCGGCCTCGCGCGCGGAGATAACGAAACCGCGGCTGCATATCGCCACTGCGCACCTGTTCCCCCTTTTCCTGCCGGACCTGCCGCTCAGTGAGCAGCGCAAGGACTTGTACTCGGGCCTGGGCGTCACCATCTTCGACGGCCCGCAGGGTCATGGTTTTTATAAAGGCGGCCACGACGGCCAGACCGCCAACACTCTGGTCTGCATCGACGCCAGTCAGCGCTGCGTAGTGATCCTGTCGAATGATGTTCGCTCGGAGGCGGGCTTTGAAGGACTGGTGAGATTCATCCTTGGCGACACTGGCGTGCCCTATGACTGGGAATATGGCGACCACGCCGGTAAGTCGTGAGCTCAGGTCTTGTCGTAGCGCAGACTCTTAGTCTGCCGCGCCGGCACTCATGCCGGCGCTTGGGCCGGTCACGCCAAGACAAGAGTCTCGACCGGCGGGCAAAACAACGCTACGAGATGGCGGGGCTTTGTTAAAATGAGGCGGTGGACTGCGATCATGTCATTGCGGCGCTACGCGGTCACGAGCCGGAACTGAGGGCTGCAGGTGTGGTGCGGCTGTCTGTGTTCGGGTCCACGGCACGCGGCGACGGCCGCCCGGATTCCGATATCGACTTATTAGCCAGCTTTGACGAATCGCGGCGGCTATCGATCCTGGATTTGGTGGGCATCGAGTTGCGGATTGCCGGCTTGCTGGGCCGGCCAGTGGACCTGGTAGAGGAAGGTACGCTGAGGCCACGTGTGCAGCGAAGCGTAGAGGCAGAATCCGTTCGTGCCTTCTAAAGACCCGATTCAGCGGTTCAGCGACATTCTGGATAATATTATCCGGATCGAAGAATTCACAGCGGTCATGGACCTGAATGCCTTCGTTGCAGATCCCAAGACGTACGACGCTGTGGAAACGCTGCCTGGAACGGATCAGCGGCTACGACCGAATTAGTGGCCCGCGCATCTGGTTCGTGGTTGAGCGCGACATGGCTCTGCTGAAGGGGGCCGTCCAGTCGGCTCTCGGCGATCTGTCGGCGAAAGAGGGTGAGGCGTAGCGGGGCACTAAAACCACTCGACGCCCATATTGTCGTCGGTGAAGACGCGTTTGTCCCGTGTGCGCAGCCGGATCGTATCGCCGTACTCCATGGGGGCGTTGGCTGCCGATCCGGGCTGGCCGAGGCCACCCGCCATCGCCAGGACTTCGGCCAGCCTCTGGCGGTCGCGCGCCAGTTCCAGGTTCAGCACCGGCTTGCCTTCGATGCGGTAGGAGACCAACTCCTGGCGCCACGCTTCGGTATCGACCACCAGCGGGCTGTCGCTTACCGCCAGGAAATTCATGACGCGCAGCGCATAAGGGAAGACGGCCGTGCCGGTGCGCAGGACATCGTCGGAGTCCGTGGTGTTGTAGTAAAACACGCCGCCGGGCGCCAAGTGCCGCCGGATGATGCGCAGATAGTCCGCGGAGAGAAGATTGGTAACGTGCGCACGCCAATGGAAGGTCGTGTTTTGGACGATCAGATCGAATTTCTCGTCCGGCTTGCGCGCCAGCCAGCGCCGGCCATCGTCGATAACGATGTTCACTTTGGGGTTCCGCAGCAATCCGGCAACCTCGGGATATTGACGGATCAACTTGAGATACGAGGGGTTGATCTCAACGATGGTGAAATGCTCGACCTGGGAGTGGTTGGCGATCACCTGGGCCCAGGAGCCTGAAGACAAGCCAATCATAAGAACGCGGCGCGGATGGGGATGAAATGCGCCGATCGCGTAGGCGCGGACGATCCAGTTCCCATCGTCCAGCAGGCTGGTATTGAACCGGCCGTCGTACATGCCGCCGCCATACACTACTTTCTGGCTGTCGACCGCCACTACGCCGCTCCTGGACTCCAGCAGGTGAGTGAACCGCATGCCAGGGCGATAGTCACCCTTGAACTGCATCCTTTCATAAACGGTTCCAAAGATCGCCGGTGCGATTAAGATCGCGGCAAGGGCTGCGGCGGCGATGCCCCCAAGGAGCAGAGTCCGTGTTCCATGCGTGGCGATACGCGCTTGAATGGCGGCGGCCGCCGCCAGCCCAAGCAGCAACAGAAATAACGAGATCTGCCCGATAGACCAATGATCCATCAAGACAAACCCAACCAGGATCGTGCCGGCGGCCGAGCCCAGGATATTGGCGAGGTACATGCGGCTGAGGCGTGCTCCGGCGCGGTTGTCCGGAGCTATGGCGATGTGGGTCAACAGCGGGAATACCGCGCCCAGCAACCCAGCCGAAATGGCCAGCAAAGAAAAGGTCGCGTTGAAAAGCTTCCATTTCATGCTGTACGCCAGCAGCGGGACTACCAGGAATCCGAGGGCGTTCGCCGCGACGAGGAGCCCGGAGACGTTCGCCAGCACCCGCTCGCGATGTTCCGAGCGGGCGAGACGGGTGCACAGCGCCTTGCTGTAGAGCGATCCGAACGCTACCCCTTCGAGATATGCGCCGAGCAGGAGGGCAAATGCGCTGGCCCGGCTTCCGGAAGCGTACGAGTAGGCCCGGTACCAAAGCAGTTCGTATGACAGCGCGATGAAACCGGAGAGGCCGACCAGACAGAGCGCGATTGGAAAGGGGAACAGGCCGTTGGCGGGCCGGTCCGCCAGGTCCGGGGCGACATGCGGTCCTGGCTCGGGACTGGCTGGCTTGGCGCGCAGCAGATGGGACGCCAGCGCGGCCGTCCCAACGGTGAAATTAATGCCAGCGGCGCAGGCCACGCACCCGGATTCTCCCAACAACCGCATCAGGAAACCGGCGGCGGCCAGACAGGCCATCGCCGACCCGAGGGTGTTGACGGAGTACAGCATGCCGACCGCGGAGCCCACATTCGAGGAGATCCGCACCAGGTGGGCCACGAGGATCGGGAGCGTGGCGCCCATCAAGGTCGTGGGCAACAGCACCAGCATGAACGTCAGCGCCGCGGTTGCGGGTAATGAAGCGCCCGCGGTGTAAGTACCCGCCCAGTGAAAGATGTGCAAAGAAGCCGTGCCGAAGATGCCGATGCAAAGCTCGATGGCGCCGAAGACGGCCAGCATCGGAAGCCTCGGATTTCGGGAGATGACGCCTCCGCACAAGCTGCCCAGGCCCAGGCCAAGCATGAAAGCGCCGACCACGATCGTGACGGACTCGACGTTGACGCCGTAGATGGTGAATAGCGCGCGCTGCCAAACGATCTGGTAAATCAACGCCGGCACGCCGGAGACGAAGAACAGGATGTAGATCCACCGCATCATTGGAGGAAGTCCCGTTCGATGGCGAAAACTCTCCGACTTGTTGGGCGCCTTGGTTTCGGCGGTGGGACCCGGGTTGGGTATCTCTTGAGTCTGCATGGTTGAACGTCCCACGGGGGTTAACCAAGAAGTTAGCAGACCAAGCCCGGTCGGTAGCTAGATGTCTAAAGTTAGCAGTCCACCGAGCGGAACCTATTCCATCATGATGGGGCCTTTGTGCGGCCCGACCTTCTTGATGAAAAACATCAGCGGGATCACCGCCAGGAAGATAATCCCCAGCAGCCAGAAGCTATCCACAAACGCCATCATCGACGACTGCCGTTGCAGCATGCCGTACATCATGCCCTGGGCCTGGGCCGCGGCCTGCGCGGCGCTGGCGCCGCGGGACGCCAGCATGTGGGCGGTGCCGGCCAGCGCCTGCGAGTAGGCCGGACTGAAGGGCGTCATGTCGCCCACCAGCCGGGCCTGATGGAACTGCGTGCGGCGCGCCAGCAGCGTGGTCACTATAGCGATTCCCGAACTCCCGCCGATGTTGCGCGCCAGGTTGATGAGGCCCGTGGCGCTGCCCATTTTCTCCCGTGGCACGGTCGCGAACGCCATAGTGTTGATGGGCACGAACAGAAACGCCAGGCCGGCGCTCTGCAGCACGCGCGCCATCATGGCCGTGCGGTAGTCCACATCCAGGTCGAAGTGCGCCATGTGGAACAGCCCGAAAGACGAAACGATCAAGCCGAAAATCACTAACCAGCGCGGCGCAATTTTCGACAATAGAAAGCCCACCAGCGGCATGGAGAATGCAATCACCAATCCGCCCGGCGAAAGGACCAGACCGCTGCGCATGGCGGTATAACCTAGCAACGTCTGCAGAAAGACCGGCAACAACATAGTGCTGGCATAGAGCACGAAGCCCAGCAGGAACATGGTGGCGGTGGAAAGCATGAAGTTGCGATTCTGCAGCATGCGGAAATCGACTACCGGCTCCTTCTGCCGCAATTCCCAGAGCACCACCCCCACCAGCCCGATCACGGCGAGTACGGCCATGGCGACGATGAAGTTCGAGCCAAACCAATCGTTCTTTTGACCGTCGTCCAGTGTGATCTCGAGTGTGGCCAGTCCCAGACTCAGCAAGCCCAGCCCGACGTAATCCACCTTCATACCCTTCCAGGCTTTGCGCACCAAATAGACCGGGTCCCAGATCAGCAACGAAGTCAGCGTCAGTGACAAAGCACCCACCGGAATGTTGATCAGGAAGATCCAGCGCCAGCTATAGTTGTCCGTGATCCACCCGCCCAGCGTGGGGCCGATGACGGGCACTACCACCACACCCATGCCGTAGACCGCCATGGCCATGCCCTGCTTATGGCGCGGAAAGCTCTCCACCAGGATGGCTTGCGAGATAGGCTGCAGCGCGCCGCCGCCGATGCCTTGCAGAACGCGGCACAGAATCAGGATGGTCAGACTGGGAGCCAATCCGCAAAGCATGGAACTGACCGTGAACAGCGCCACGCACGACATATAGAAACGTTTGCGGCCGATCAGCGAAGAGAACCATCCACTGAGCGGCAGCACGATAGCATTTGAAACCAAATACGAAGTCAGGACCCAGGTGGCCTCATCCACGGTGGACGAGAGGCTCCCGGCGATGTGCGGCAAAGCCACGTTGGCGACGCTGGTATCCAGCACCTCCATGAAGGTGGCCAGCATCACCGTCACGGCGATGACCCACGGATTGATAGCGACACCTGTATTCTGGCTGTCTGACATGGCGATATGCCCGCTACTTAATGAGGATAGTTGCGCCCACGTTCATGCCGGGGCGCAGCACAATGCCGTCCGGTAATGAATCGAAGACGATCTTCACCGGAATGCGTTCCACCACCTTGACGTAGTTTCCAGTGGCGTTCTCTGGCGGCAACAGGCTCATCCGGGCGCCGGTGCCTCCAGCGATGGAATCCACCTTGCCCTCGATGGTACGGCCGTACATGTCTACGTCGATCTCGGCCTTTTGGCCGGCGTGTACTTTAGCTAACTGGGTTTCCTTGAAGTTGGCGGTCACCCATACGTTCTTCAGAGGGATGATCGCGAGCAGGGCCTGGCCCGGCTGCACGATCTGGCCGGGCTCGACCGATTTCTTGGTGACCACGCCATCGGCGGGCGCGACGATGGCGGTATAGCCGAGATTCAGCTCGGCGGCCGCCAGGTTCGCGCGCGCTTCCTGAACCCGCGCGGCGGCCGATACTGCCTGCGCCGAGCTCACCAGCACCTGCCGCTCGCCGGCCGTGGATTGCGCGACCTCCGCCTGCATCTGCTGGACGCGCGCCCGCGCCGCATCCGCCGCGGCGCGCGCCGTGGCTATGCCTTGCTCGGAAAACCGCACGCGATCCTGGGCGGCCTTCAACTGGGCCTCGGCCACCTTCGCGGCGGCTGTATAGGAATCGAACTCCTGCTGCGAAATCTCGGTCTTGGCCACCAGCGGACGCATGCGGGCCAAGTCGGCCTGCGCCTTCTGGTTGCTGGCTTCGGCGGCCGCCGCGTTCGAACGGGCGACAGCCAGGTCGGTCGAGGCCTGCGCCGTTGCCGCATCCGCCTGCGCCACTTGCGCCTCGGCGGCGGCCTGGCCGGCAGACACGCCAGAAGTGCCGCTGTGGGTAGTATCGCGCGTGAGCGGCACGGTGACCCGCGCGGCGTCTTCCTGGCTTTGGGCCAAGGCTAGCGCGGCCTTTTCCTGGTCGACCTTGGCCTGCAGATCGCGCGGATCGATGCGCACGAGCACATCCCCGGCCTTCACCGGCTGGTTATCGTTCACCGGGACATCCAGCACACTGCCGAAGACCTTCGCGGACATCGGGAAGATGTCGCCGTCCACCTGGGCGTCGTCGGACGAGACGCGATAGCGGTAATGCAGCCAGAATCCCGCCGCCACCAACACCACGATCAAGCCTCCGCCGAGCACGACGAGCAAGGCCCGGGATCGCTGTCGCGGATTCCGCGCCACGGCCTTGGAAGGCTGCTCGACTTGGCTCCCCTCTTCAATCATCTGAGTTTCCATACTATCCTCTCATGCCCTACTTGGCGTAAACAGCTTCCATTTGTCCGGTGGCGCGCGCCAGGTCCGCGCGCGATTGGTTGTAGCGATAGAGCGCCACGATCTGGTTATCGTTGGCGCGGGCCAGGGCATCCTGCGCGCTGATGACTTCAATGTTGTTGGCCACGCCGGCCTGGAATCGATCGCGCGCCTGCGTCACCTCTTCGGCGGCCAGGCCGACGGCCTGGTTGGCGACGTCCACCTCGCTGCGCGCAGCGGTCATTTGCGCAATAGCCGTTCTGACCTGCAGCGCGATCTGGTTGCGCTGATCGCGTTCCTCCTGCGACACCTTGCGCAGCTCCAGGTCGGCGCGCGCGCGCTGGGCGCCGATACGGCCGCCGGTAAACAGCGGGACATTCAAATCGAAACCGAAAGTGTATGCCGGGATGGCCGTGGCGGGCGACAATCCCTGCTCGGCCCAGTAGCCATCGAAAGCCAGGGTGGGATAGCGGCTTTCCGCGGCCTGCTGCCGGGCCAACTCCACCTGCCGCTCGGTGTGCAGGAGCGCCTTCATCTCCGGGCGGTTGGCGTAGGCGGCTTCCAGGCTGCGATCCACCTCTATGGCCGGCGTGGCGAAGAAGCTGACCTGGTCCGCCAGTTCGATTTCGCGGTGGGGATCGACGTTCAAGAGCTGGGCCAAGCCATAGAGCGACGTCTGAAACTGGGTTTGCGCTTCGATCAGCCGCTGCCGCTCGTTCTGCAGTTCCACATTGGCGCGCAGGGTGTCGATGCCGGTGCCCACGCCGTTCTTCTGCAGGTCGG
>Ga0181531_10003208_pt1 | contig 10061 bp, 11 predicted proteins | sample PEATcosm2014_Bin_38_FD_119743 | JGI IMG/M metagenome (GOLD analysis project Ga0181531, IMG submission 119743) | Peatland microbial communities from MTU Mesocosm Facility, Houghton, MI, USA - PEATcosm2014_Bin11_10_metaG | ecosystem: Environmental > Terrestrial > Soil > Wetlands > Peat | place... | reverse complement strand
TGCCACTTTCTGCGGAACGTAGCCCAATTTCACACCGGGCGACCAACGGATCTCGCCTCGGAAGGGCAGCAAGCCGAGCAGTGCCTTTAGCAGGACGGTTTTGCCCGCGCCGTTAGGCCCGATGATCGCAACGTTATCACCCGCATCCACGGCGAAACTGAGGTTGTGGATGACACTGCGATCGTCGAACTGAATACTCAGCGCCTGCACTGAAAGAATGGTGCCCGTCGTCAATTTGCTTCCATCCTATTCTCCGTAGCGGTCGGTACCTGCGCGTAAAGCATTTCTACGTCTCTCATCGTGCTCATGGCACAATCACGGCAGATCCATTCTCCGTTTCATCCTTCACGGCCATCAGTGCCCGGTTGGCCTGATCCAGAGAAAAGACAGAAACGCACGGTTGAATGTTGAGCTTGTGCGCAAGTGCAAGGAAATCGCGTGCGTCGACTCGCGTCATGTTCGCTACGCTGCGTATCTGTCTTTCTCCCCATAGCAATTTGTCATAGTCGAAGGCCGGCATTTGGTTCAGATGAATGGCATTGATGGCCACCACCCCACCTTTGCGAAGGCTCGAAAGCGCATCAACTACCACCTTGCCGCTCGGTGCGAAGGTGATTGCACAGTCCAGCGCAACTGGCGGTCTGGCATCTTCGTTACCAACCCAAGTCGCGCCGAGTCTGACAGCCGCCGCACGGTGCGTTTCGCCTCTCGTGACGACATACACCTCGCATCCCCAGGAATGGAGCACTGGAATCGATAGCGTCGCGGAACTGCCGAAGCCGAAGAGCCCGACGCGGTCTCCAGGCTTTACACCCGCAACCCGCAAGCTGCGAAACCCGATAATGCCAGCGCAGAGCAGTGGCGCCACGTGGGTAGCATCGAGCTCCTGCGGAAGAGGATAGGCGAAGTCTTCTCGCGCGAGCGCATATTCGGCATACCCTCCGTCGACTGAATAGCCGGTGAAGGTCGGGTGGTCACAGAGGTTCTCCATTCCATGCTGGCAGAAGAAGCAATCGCCATCTGTACCACCCATCCACGAAACGCCTGCGCGAGTCCCCAAAGGTAGACTCGCGCTAGCGCCATCAATCACCTCTCCCACAATCTGATGGCCAGGTATCAGTGGTTGGTGGAGCACCGGCAGATCCCCCTCCACGATGTGCAAGTCTGTTCGGCACACGCCGCATGCGAGCACCCGCAACAGTACATAGCCGGGCACCACCTGCGGGAGAGGCACATCCTCAATCCTCAAATGGAACGCGGCGCTCCTTTTTCCTGGATCGAAGATGGCAGCCTTCATAAACGCTTATCTACTCCTTTAAGTTGATCGATTCCGTCCCGCTAAGCTGCTGGAGCGTAGAGATGGGTTTCTCCAGGGCACTGCGTTTGATTCGTTTGAATAATGCGCGATTGACGTGCCTGGCTGTCGAACTGCGGCCTAAGGCGTCATTGCCCCCTAAAGTCTTACACCTGCCCTCTGCCACCGCTGAGCAATCGGACACTACCCTGTATTCCGTCATGGGAGGCAACCATCCGAGAGGTGAATCACATGCCAGCCAGGGCGATCCCAATCAGTTGTGCAATTGGGAACAACATTGTAAGTCGACAATGCCCAAAATGGTCTCTGGGTTTCTTCGCGGCATGAAGTTGTCCAATTCATACCGCTCTTTTCGAATACATTCCATCTGCAAAAAGCAAGTGACATCTAGGAGGCAACCTAATGAAGGGTAGTACACAGCAACTCAGAGTGGTTCCGGCAACATCCGAAGAGCATGAAAATAAAGCTGAAGTCGCTCACATCCTGGAAGAAGACGAGATCAAGCAAATCTACCGGGACAGAGGTGCGGAGGACGCTCTCGACGAAGCCGAGGAAAATGAAGCTGCAGCAGAAGAGGAAGACGAGGAGTCGGAAGAGGAAGACGAAGTAGTTCGGGCCGCAGAAGCAAATCAGAATTAGGCCCCTTCATCCTATTGGCAGGCAAGCTTGAAACAGGAAGGGCGAGAGAAATTACGATGACAAAGCTTACATATGAGGAGCGGAAGGAACTCCCCCAGGGGGAGTTTGTCTATCCGAAGACGCGGCGCTACCCGATTGAGGATGCTGCGCACGCACGAGATGCGCTGGCCCGGTCCAGCGGAAAGCCGGAACACGCGACGGTCGTTGCAGCGGTCAAACGGAAGTATCCAGAGATCGACGTAGAGAAATAAGAAGTGGACCGCTGCGGAGGCGTTGGCCGGGCAATGAGGCTTGTGTCTTGCAGCAGACGACCGTTTATGCCGCCCGTTTCTTTACAGGCCTGGCTCCCTCGCTCTGAACTCTAACCCATCGAGGCAATGCTTTCTTATTGAGCCTTGACTGTCCAGATATGCTCACGACTGCATCGTCTCGTTGACTGCGCCGCCATGCCGGGCGAGTGCCCGTATAACCCCCATCATACTCAGTGGTCCGTATTGCACAGCGCAACCCTTGTAGATAGGCCACATTGACATGTCCCGTGGTGGCGGATTCTTGCCCTGCGGACGGCCTGCCGTGATGTTGCGAACGAGGCAGGCGTGGAGTGAAATGCACTTCGTTGGCCCACACTCTTCACATTCGCAAAGCCAACCTTTCCCAGCAAACTGTAATACAACAACTCGTTGGGCTGAATGGAATGGTGACCTATGACTACCGCAGTGGATCCGATCCACATGAAAGCACCGATAGTCCTGCCGATTGCCGTTTCCGACAAACCAGTCCCGATCAAGCGCAACTACCACTGGATGCGGTGGGCATTGGCTATCGGTTTAGTAATTGGGATCGCAATTGCGTGGCAGTTATGGCGAACTCATGTGCAAAATATAGTGACCTATCAAACGGTGCCCCTGGAGCGTGGGGCTGTGCAATCGAGCGTCAATGCAACCGGCTCGGTGAACGCTGTGGTCGATGTGCAGGTGGGAAGCCAGGTGTCGGGCAACATCAAAGCGCTCTACGCCGATTTCAATACTAAGGTGACCAAGGGTCAACTGGTTGCTCTGATCGATCCCGCAGTCTTCCAGACTCAGGTCGACCAGGCACAGGCATCACGGAGTTCCGCGCAGTCCGCAGTGGCCACTGCGGCCGCACAAGTACAGAAAGCAAACTCGGATCTTTCAGGGACGATTGCCGGAGGAAGAAGTGCGGCCTCTGTGATGGCGAAGGACCGCGCCGTCGCCGTGAACGCGCAGGCCCAATTCGGGAGACTCGACAGCCTTTTCAACGATGGAATCACTTCCAAGCAGGACCACGAGGCCGCGAAGGCAACCGCAGATGCCGCTACCGCGCAGGTAGCCGCAGACCAAGCTCTGGTAGATGAATCGAAACAGACAATTCAGTCGGCACAGGATCAAGTCACGGTGACCCAGGCGCAACTTGGCTCTGCCAAGGGTCTTGAGAGCCAGGCAAGCGCGTCGCTGGCGCAGGCAGCTCTCAATCTCGAACACACGCGCATCACCGCTCCTGTCGATGGCACCGTAATAGCTCGCCGCATGGATGTTGGCCAGACTGTGGCGGCGTCGTTTGCGTCGCCGACGGTTTTTGAGATTGCTCAGGACCTGACGAAGATGCAACTGGATACCAATGTGGACGAGTCCGACGTGGGCAACATCCAGGTTGGCCAAAAAGCGACCTTCACTGTGGATGCCTATCCCGCAACCACATTCCAAGGGGAGGTTACGGCGGTTCGGAAGGCTCCGATTATCACGACGAATGTCGTAACGTACGATGTAGTGATCGCGGTCTCAAATCCAGATCTCAAGTTATTCCCTGGAATGACAGCAAATGCGCGCATACTGACGGCGAAAATCAGCGACACGTTCAAGGTGCCAAATGCTGTGCTGAGAATCCACCCATCCGCCGCCGTGCTAAAGCAGTTTGGGTTATCCGCCGCGCCGGCGGGTAAGCAGCAGGTTTACGTATTGCAGAACGGGAAGCTCAAAGCAGTTCCGGCGGAGTTCGGGATCTCCGATGGGCAGTATACCGCGGTCTCTTCTACCGGCCTGAATGCCGGCGACCAGATCGTTCAGAGATTTAGCTCAGCCTCTACCGCAACCGCCGCAAGCGCTCCATCGTCATCGCCTGGCAGCAGCACTGGACGGACACCTCGTCTGTAAGACAATGCAAAGGACCAAATCGTGAGATCTCTCATCGACGTGCGCGATCTACGCAAGACATACCTGCTGGGGGAGATTGTCGTGAACGCGCTCCAGGGTGTGACGCTCTCGATTGAACGCGGCTCGTTTGTCGCCATCATGGGCGAGTCAGGTTCGGGCAAGTCGACTCTATTGAATCTCCTGGGCTGCCTTGACCGGCCCACATCCGGACGCTACCTATTGGATGGCACATCGGTAGAAGGGATGAACCGCGACGAACTCGCCGAAATCCGCAATCGAAAAATCGGCTTTGTATTTCAGAACTTCAATCTCCTGCCCCGCATGGATGCGCTGGAGAATGTGGAGCTGCCCTTGCTCTACAAGGGCAGCGATACTCCAAACGAAGATGAACTCGGTTTGCGTGCCTTGACAGACGTCGGGCTTGCAGGGCGAGAGCACAACCTTCCTGCTCAACTGTCGGGAGGACAGCAGCAGCGCGTAGCGATTGCACGCGCCCTGATCAACAAGCCCGAGATTCTTCTCGCTGACGAGCCGACCGGGGCGCTTGACTCGCACAATGGCGCCGAGATCATGAACATCTTCCAGGCGCTGAACCAGACCCAGGGAATCACAATTGTGATGGTTACCCACTCGGACGAGATCGCCTCGTACGCGGCCCGCATCATCCGCTTCCGTGATGGCCTGATTGTGGCGGACGCGGAGGTTGCGAAACCAGTCAAGGAACCTCTGGCGGTGGCAATGACGCCTGTTGCAACGGAGGTGGTGGGATGAAGCAGCTTATCTCTGCCATCCGAATTGCATTCCGAGCGTTGAGAATGAACAAGCTTCGTTCGGCGCTGACCATGTTGGGAATTGTGATTGGCGTTGCTTCCGTGATTGCAACACTGGCCATCGGGTCAGGAGCAACGCAACGGATCCAGCAGCAGATTGCCAGCATCGGCAGCAATATCATTATCGTCATCCCAGGAAGCATGAGCAGTTCAGGAGTGCGGCTCGGTACAGGCAACGCGGTGACGCTGTCAGAAGCGGACGCCAGGGAGTTGGTGGCACAATGTCCGGATGTTGCTCTTGCGTCGCCAATGGTGCGCGGCGGAGCACAAGTGGTGAACGGGAACAACAATTGGGCTACGAGCATCCTTGGCATCACACCGGACTATTTGACCATTCGCGAACTCACGGTCGCAGAAGGATCGGAGTTTGCGCAGCAGGATGTGGATAGTGCCAACAAAGTCGCCGTGCTTGGCCAGACGCCGGTAGACAACCTCTTCGATGGAGCTGATCCAATTGGACAGACCATTCGCATCAAGAACGTTCCGTTTAGTGTAGTTGGGGTTCTGATGCGCAAGGGGCAGTCTTCGTCTGGACAAGACCAGGACGATGTGATTCTGCTTCCAATTTCTACCGCAAAGCGGAAAGTCATCGGTGTCAAGCAGGCCAACGCTGACGCTGTGGATACGATCATGATGCAGGCCAAATCCGGCGCTCAGATTCCGGCCGCGCAGGAAGAGGCTACAGCCTTGTTGAGGCAGCGCCATCATCTACAAGCGAACGATGACAATGACTTTTCAATCCGCAACCTGGAAGAGCTGTTCGCGGCGCAAGAAGCGTCTTCGCACATCATGGCTGTGATGCTGGCAGCGGTGGCATCGGTGTCTTTGGTGGTCGGCGGCATCGGCATCATGAATATCATGTTGATTTCAGTTCAGGAGCGCACGCGGGAGATTGGGCTGCGCCAGGCGCTGGGCGCAAAGACGCGCGACATTCTTACACAGTTTCTGGTAGAGGCGATCACGCTATCCGTCGCAGGCGGGTTGATCGGAATACTCATTGGCATTGGCGCATCGTTCCTGATTTCAAAGATGGCAGGTTGGGCAACATCCGTTGGCCCGGGATCAGTCCTGCTCGCCGTCTTCTTTTCTGCGTTGGTAGGTGTCGGCTTTGGTTATTATCCAGCAAGAAAGGCCGCGTACCTTGATCCGATCGAAGCACTGCGATACGACTAAGCTACCCTTACCCTCTGAGGCGTCAAAAGAGCATCTCGGCATAGAAGAAAATGAAGCTTCATTTCCGATCCACAATCCGATCCACAAAATGCGAGGTCTTAGACGACTTGGGTGGTTTTAGGCGTTCCCCACGGGTTTGTAAGTCGTTGAAAAACCTCAAAATCCAAGACTGTCACGGCAGAGGTCGAGAGCAAGTGGATGGCGAACAAATTGGCCAATTCTGCTAGGGCAGAGGTCTAGGGTAACTGGTGTCAAAGATCTTTTATCAACTTTCTGCTTGTGTGCCACGAGATTTCGTCAGGAGCGTGCGGTAGGAATGGTGTCCTCTGACGATCAGCTGCTCGATCAGTAGTCTCGCCTCCTCAGCGCTCGCTTCGCCGCCATCGAGAGCCGCCGCAAGGATGATTTTGGGATTCTCGTCCCATCCGTAGATCTCGTAGCCTTCCTTATCGCCTTCGACCAAGTAACGCAGAGACTCAATAGCGGAAAGCGGGTTACGGACGCAGACTTCTGCAAGCTTCTTAACCACAAGGTGGCTCGGACTGATCGTCTTGACGATACTCAGCAGGCGCTTCAGCATTTGTATCTGCCAATCGATCGGAAGCGCGTCGCTGGCAAACCAGAAACCGAAGGCGCTCAACTCTCCTCGGTGAGCAGTTGGCTTCTCTTCAGCTACTCCGAGTCTCGATTCCCAAAGGCGCATCAGTCTGTGCTGCGTCTGTCCATCCAGCTTGTCTTTGGAGTCGTATGTGCCGAAGCCAACATCACGAAAGCCTTGTTCGAGCGCTTCATCGGGAGCATTTGCGAAGAAACCACGCATGATTTCGGAGTCATCCGGTTCGATCCCCCAGGCATAAATCCGAATGAGGTGCCTTGCCAGCCCGGCGTTGACATTTTTTTGCACCTTTTCGGGCCAGGATTGCATGAGTGTCGTCGCGCGAAGATAGGACTCTCGCAAGGGACGAAAAACCGCGGTGAAAGCGTGAGTCGTCACGATGAACGACTGCCAGGTAAAGCGATAGATCGGGTAGAGCTGTTCCTGTGATGGAAACAGCTGCGCTTCCTTCTCACCAAGCCACTTGTCATCAAGATACGAGATTTGCGGTAGCCAGTGACCCAAGGCCTCCCGGATTCCTCGTGTCGTTTGGGCGCCGGGGTCGGCTGCACGGTCCAGAAGATCGAAGACCTCCGGCAGTCCTGCTCGGCCAGCCGGGAGATCGGGGATGCGGGAGCGTACCCATAAGCCGTAACGAACGGCGGCTTCAATGCCCTCGGTTCGGGCATCATTATCGAGCGAGATCGGAGTTTGCTCCTCTTCATCTGCGGGGGCATCTGTAGAGCTATCGGTCGCATTTACGGGCTGCATAATGAGCTCGATTGTGCTCCAGACCTTCGTGCGACAGGTAATCTCCAGCGGCAGTGATTCCTCTTTGGCAAGCATATTGACCAGCAGCATCCCAACGGATTTAGCGGTCCAACTCCACCCGGGGTCCTGGTCCCATGCCTCCCCTCGGACAGAATTCTCCCGGCTCGCCTGCGTAATGCCATAGAGCGCCAAATCGAGAGCAAGGTCGGCGCCAACTTTCTTACCCAGCGAAACCGCATAACTCAAACCGTCGATCGCTGAGCGGACATACGTGGGTTCACCGCCGATCAGTGACGCTTCATCTCCTGAAGCGCTTCGATGGTGTATTTGACCTCGTCGCGATCAATGAGGTCGGCATGATCCGAGCAGAGCCAGATAGCGTTGTCTATATGCTTCCGCTGCGCCGTCGTCATCTCGCTACGGTAGCGACGGCTCCCACGGCCCGGAGCGGCTGCCGATATATGCGCGGCCTTTCCGATAAGCGTAACGCTCTCCGTAGACTCCTCGCTCGGTCCCACCGTAGGCCGGCCGCAGTCTTCGAAGGAGCAGAGGTAACCTGCGCGCAGTGCCACGGCGCGCTTTGTTCGTTCACGGAATTCATCTCGGCTACTCATCGGTTTTACTGATCTATCTTCGCAGAGTCCTTTACACGCAAAGGAGTGCGGTGCCTTCCTTGGCTCTGCCTAGCGCTTTAGGTTCTTCACCGTCCTAGAGTAATCTTTGCGCAGATTGCTAGGAAAGCGCAAAAGGTAGTTGACCGCACTTCTGCGATGATTCCCATGGAGCGCTGGGGACAGGCCGACGATCTCGCGAAAATGATGCTCTTTCTGTCGTCGAGTGTTGCTTCCGTCCCCGTCGGGTCAACTGCGGAGCCGCCTGGGTGGCGAGCAGTTCATACTGGCGCCTATGGCGCTGAAAGATATTGTTGCTCAAATTGATGAGGAGATTGCACGCCTGCAACATGCTCGGTCTCTGCTTACGGCCTCGGGCATCTCCGTGACTCTTCCCCCGGTTGGCCGGGGCAGGCCCCAGAAGAATGCGGGAACACCTGCGGCATCCATACCGACCAAGAAGAAGCGGAACCCGTCTCCCGAAAGCCGCGCTCGGATTGCCGAGGCGGTTGAACGGCGCTGGGCGAGGCTGAAGGCCAAAGGGAAGTTGAACGGTAAGGCGTAGCTGCTTCTGATTATTCCTCAGTGGCTACGAGGAGCAGACGATAATACTTTCGGAGCTTCTTGACATCGTCGGTCTCAACGAGCCGAAGTATTCTCGCGCGAAGCTCTTCTGGCGAGCCATCGTTTCCCTGAAAAAAGAGCAGGTCACTTATTGATATATCCAGATTCTTTGCGATCTTCGCCATGGTAACCAGGGGAACGGTCTTGATCCTACCCGTCTCAACCCGCATGACGTAGTTGCTGGCCTTCCCGAGTTTGGCCGACAATTGCTCCTGCTTGAGTCCCTTCCCCTTCCGTAAAAAAGCAAGGCGTTCGCGGAACAATTTCGCGTCAGTTGGGCTCAGACTCATCTTGTTGTAGGCTAGGGAGTTACGGCCATCGAATAAAGAACATGAGCTGTCCTTTATTGTTGACAAATATGACGCATTAGGTATTATCGGATTCAAATGGGCTCAGAGTGAGCGCTCAGAGTACGCTTTGGATTGTTCCATTCGCAGTACAAGGTCTGAAGGCCGAACCTTCAAGTATTTGGCAAATCGAGCAATCATGCGAATAGTCGGACTTTGGAGCCCTCTCTCAACGGCGCTGATGTAGGTGCGATCAATACCGCTCGCCTCGTACAAATCCATCTGGGAGATTCCGCACTCTTTGCGGGTCGCCCGTAGTGCCTCTCCGAACGCTCTTTCCGGTCCAGATAGAGGTTGAATTTGTTTGCGCGCTTTCGCCATCTAGGATTCATTGTTCTAGCCCCGATGGTTATAAACCAACGGATTATAACCAACATTCTCTTGAACAGGTGATTGCATGAGTTCCGAAGCCGCTGCCTATTTCCCGGATGCACTGGCGAGCGCACCCGAAGCGCGTGAAGCGGCCCACTATGCGCCTGAAATCCAGACAGAACTTCCCGATGAAGCCCAATCCCCAGCCGACCTACCGGCTCATTTTGCAGCCTCTGTCATCGAGATCTCTGAAGTCTCCGACGAATTGCTTCTGGAACAGGTTCGGGATGGCGCCAGAGAGGCTCTCGGCGTTCTCTTCCGCCGCCATGCGCGTTCCGTTCGCAACGTCGCCTATCGTATCCTGCGGAACGAAGCGGAGGCCGACGATCTGGTGCAGGAGGTTTTTCTCTTTATCTTCCGCAAAGCCGCCTTGTTCGATGTTGAGGGTGGAGCGGCGCGTTCCTGGATCTTCCAGGTTACTTACCACCGTGCCTTCGACCGGCGCCGGTACCTTACGACCCGCCATTTCTATTCGACCAAGGAGCTGGAAGACACGGCTTTCCGCCTGGCCGACCACAGGGAAGAGCCTCAGTTTCACGAGTTGTCCATCGAAGGCATTTTCGGGAAGGAGTTGACGGCAAGATTCAATGCCCGGCTCACGGCCGAGCAGCGG
>Ga0181531_10003206_pt1 | contig 10068 bp, 6 predicted proteins | sample PEATcosm2014_Bin_38_FD_119743 | JGI IMG/M metagenome (GOLD analysis project Ga0181531, IMG submission 119743) | Peatland microbial communities from MTU Mesocosm Facility, Houghton, MI, USA - PEATcosm2014_Bin11_10_metaG | ecosystem: Environmental > Terrestrial > Soil > Wetlands > Peat | place... | reverse complement strand
TCTGGTTGCGAATGCGGGCAACCGCCGCGGCGAGCGCCGTTTTGCCTGCAAGCTGGGCGCGGAGGTCTATCGCGTGGGCACCAGCGTTCCCAACCGCTGTACTTTGTCCGATATCAGTGAAGGCGGATGCTACGTTGAAATGCCATCCCCGCTTACGGGACAAGCGGGCGTCGAAATTCTGGTGCGCACCACTGACACCAAATTCAAGATCCGAGGGGAAGTGCTGGCGACCCATCCCGGCTTCGGCATGGGCGTGCGTTTTGTTTTCCGCGATTCAGCGGAGCGGGAAGAGATCCTGCGGCTGCTCGCCGTGCTTTCGACCGGGCCGCAACTGGACGAACAACTGCGCTAGGCGATCGCTCCGTCGGCCACCGCCTGACGGAAATACTCCAGCGACAATTTCAAGCCGGCCCTGAGCGGCACCTTCGGCTCCCAGCCCAGCAGGCGCTTCGCTTTTGAAATATCCGGCCGCCGCTGTTTCGGATCATCCTGCGGCAACGGTTCGAACTTGATCTTGCTGTTGGATCCAGTGGTCGAAATTACTTCTTTCGCGCACTCCAGAATCGTGAACTCCGTCGGGTTGCCGATATTCACCGGTTCGTGTTCCGACGATCGCGCCAGCCGCAGAATTCCATCCACCTCATCGCTCACATAGCAGAAGCTGCGAGTCTGGCTGCCGTCGCCATACACTGTCAGATCTTCCCCGCGCAGGGCCTGCCACATGAAGTTTGGAATCACCCGTCCATCGCGAATCTGCATGCGTGGTCCATAGGTGTTGAAAATGCGCAGGATCCGAGTATCTACCTGGTGATACCGGCGATAAGCCGCTGTCACCGCCTCCGAAAACCGCTTGGCTTCGTCATACACCGACCGGGGACCGATGGGATTGACATTCCCCCAGTAGGTCTCGGTTTGCGGATGCACCAGCGGATCGCCGTAGCACTCCGATGTGGATGCCATCATGAAACTCGCGCCGCTGCTGCGCGCCGCCTCCAGCGCCTCAAACGTCCCATAGGACCCCACGCGTAAAGTTGCAATCCCGTGTTCGGCATAGTCCACCGGACTCGCCGGACTGGCGAAGTGGAAGACGAAATCGAGCGCTCCCCATGCGTGCGGCTCGCAGACATCTTTCTCGATGAACTCAAAGCGCGAATCGTTGCGCAAGTGCTCGATATTCGCCAGTCGCCCGGTCAGCAGATTATCGGCAGCCACCACTCGATAGCCTTCGCCCAATAATCCGTCACACAGGTGCGATCCGAGAAAACCTGCACCCCCGGTCACGAGCGCTCGTTTTGTCCTGGAGTCCGCACTCATTCTTCTAAGCTCGCTCCTTTTTCGCGCGCGCCGTCGCCGGCAATTCCTCGCACAATGCCGCCGGACGCCCGACGCTGTGATAGGAGAATCCGTGCTCGACCATGGCCGACGGCTCGTAAAGGTTGCGGCCGTCCAGCACAATCGGATACTTCACCACCGACCGCAAACGATCGAGATCCAGCGACGCAAATTCCTCCCACTCGGTCAGAATCAGCACCGCGTCGGCGCCGCTTGCGGCGGAATAAGCATCGCTGGCGAAATCGACGCCAGACGTTAGCACTTCTTTGGCGCGATCCATCGCCGCCGGATCATAGGCGCAAACGCGGCAGCCCTCGCGCACCAGTTCCTGCACCAGCAACACCGCCGGAGACTCGCGAATATCGTCCGTCCCGCCTTTGAACGCCAGGCCCAGTACGCCCAGTCGCTTTCCGCGGAAAGTCCAAAGCACGCCGCGCACTTTTTTCATAAACCGGCGGCGCTGCTCTTCGTTAATGCGCATGACTTCTTCGAGCAGACGGAAGTCGTAACCGCTTTCCCTGGCAACCGCCCGAAACGCCATCAGATCTTTCGGAAAGCACGACCCGCCATAGCCGATACCAGGATTCAGAAAGCGCGGGCCGATGCGGGAATCCGTGCCAACTCCATCGCAGACCTGCTGCACATTTGCGCCCACCGCTTCGCAGATCGAGGCAACGGCATTCACGAACGAGATTTTCATGGCCAGAAATGCGTTTGACGCGTGCTTGATCAACTCCGCGCTTTTTGTGCTGGTAATAATCAGCCGCGGCGGCACTTTCGCGGATTCCGGCCGCGGAATCGCTTCCGCGCGCCCGTAATACCATCCGCTGGTCAAGGGTCCGTAAACCTTGCGCATCACCTCCGCCGCGCGCTCGTTTTCGACACCGACAACGATTCGGTCGGGATACAGAAAATCGACCACCGCGGTGCCTTCGCGCAGAAACTCGGGATTTGACGCGACATCGAACTGCCCCGGGTCGGCGCCATTTCTCGCGATAATGGTGTGGATCCACAGGCTGGTGTAAACCGGCACGGTGCTCTTTTCCACCACGACTTTGTAGTCGTTGACGCCGCCCGAAATCTCCCGCGCCACCGACTCGACATACGACAGATCGGCGTCGCCTTGCTCGGTCGGCGGCGTTCCCACCGCGATAAAAACAACTTCGCTGTCTCGCGTTGCCGCCTGCAGGTCGCCCGAAAAGGTGATGCGTTCCCCGCGATGCCGCGTCAGCAGCTCAGGGAGAAATTTTTCATGAATCGGAACCTCGCCATTGCGGAGCGCCGTCAGCTTTTTCTCGTCGTTATCGACCAGCACGACGTGATGCCCCAGATCGGCGAAACACGCTCCCGTCACCAAGCCCACATACCCAGAACCGACTACCGCTATGCGCATAGCGAGCCTTCTCCTTCATATTTACATTTACACATCCGGCTCGTCGGTGTGCAGAATCTTACTGTAGCAGTCTTTACTCTTAAGGAGCCTGACGATTGCCTTCCCGTTCACGGATGTCGCTCAGGATCGGGAATTCGAATCTCACACCGAACCGTGTCTGGCATCACGAAGCGGTTTCTTTCCGACAGACAAAGACGAAGCCGAGATAAGGATCAAGACGCTCGCGCCAGCTACATCGATGGGCGTAAGCTACTGAAAGACGATCTCGATTCCCCGCGGTAACTCGAAGGGCACGTGCTGACGAACCTTATCCCGCAAAAGTATGCAAGAAATTGCGCTCACCCCAAAAGTGGGATTGCGATTCCACGGCTGCGGGGTGTATAAGACCTGATTATCGTTACATTTTCAGTAAGCCCGCCTCTTCGTGGTTGGACCCTTCCCCGGCGTTCCAAGTGCTACTCAGGTTTCTTAAGCAACGGTGTGCTCTTTTGGAGGTCGAAGGCGATGCGACACTTTTTGTCACAACTACCTGTTAACAATCATTCTGGAGTGTCTACGACCTCCCGCAGTTCGGTCGCGCTGGCTGCTCGCAGCTTGTGCCTGATCGCGATCTTCGCCATCGCATTTGTCTCGTCTTCGTTTGGACAAGTGTCGATGCTGACCGCCCGCGTGAATAATTCGCGGTGGAATGCCAATACCCAGGAGACGATGCTGACGCTGTCCAATGTGAATTCCAATAACTTTGGCCACCTGCTCAGCCTTCCTGTCGACTACGTCGTTATGGCCCAACCGCTTTATGTCGCGAATGTGAGTATTCCCGGACAAGGGACGCACAACGTCGTGTACGTCGTAACTCAGAAAGATTCGGTCTACGCCTTCGACGCCGACACCGGCGCGCAGCTCTGGTACGCGAGCATGCTCTATGGTGGCACCACCGCCAGTGGGAAATATCTGCCATGTGGCACCGGTCCCGGTTTCAACCAGGAAGGCATTGTGGGGACCCCGGTCATCGACCCTGCCACCAACACGATGTATCTCGTGGCCAAGACACTGCTCAATACCACCGTGCGCCATCATATTCATGCTCTCGATATCACCACCGGAGCTGAGCGTCCCGGCAGCCCGGTCCTGATTCAGGCACAGTCGACCAGCAAAAAAGGGCACGTCATGGTTTTCAACAGCCAGTGGCAGAAGAATCGTCCTGGACTGTTGCTGCTCAATGGCGTGATCTACATCGGTTTTGGTTCGAACTATTGCAACGGTAATGACAGCGGCTGGGTTCTGTCTTACAACGAATCGAGTCTCACCCAGATCGGTGTGTTCAATACCTCGCCGGACTACGGCCTCACTTCGATCTGGCAAACCGGCAATGGCCCCGCCGCCGATGAGGAGGGGAATGTCTACGTCGAAACCGCCGAAACCGGCGCCAATGGATACGATGTCCCGAGCGGCGGACAAACCTTCTGCAATAGCGTCGTAAAACTCACGCCCAGCACCGTCGAAGTTGCCGACTATTTCACGCCCTGGAGTGTGGCCTATCTCAATACCCACGATCTTGACTTGAGTTCGGCCGGAGCCCTGGTTCTTCCCGATCAACCCGGACCCTACACTCACGAACTCGTCGCCGGCGGCAAAGAGGGCATGGTCTACGTTCTCAATCGCGACAACATGGGAATGTACTCGACCAACGATACCCAGATTATCCAGGAATTTGCCCTGGTGCCCGGCACTACTAACGACGTTCTCTTTGGCTCGCCGGCGTACTGGAATAACAACGTGTATCTCGCTCCGAACGATGCGCAGGTGATGGCGTTTCCAATCCAATCGAACGGAACCCTCGGCACAGCTGTCGAAACCGCCAAGACTTATCCGGGAAGCCATTCGCCATCAATTTCCGCCAACGGAAACGCTAACGGAATCGTTTGGGTGCTGGAGAGCAATCCGGCCCAGATGCTTGCCTTTAACGCTACGAACATGCAGTTGCTCTACGCCACCGGACAAGCGCCAAACAAGCGCGACCTCCTGCCGCCCATCGGCCATTTTGTGACGCAGACGGTTGCCAACGGCAAAGTCTATGTCGGCACACAGGCAAGCCTTGAAATCTATGGCTTGCTTACTTCCGGCACTCTTACCGGAGGCGGCGGGCAAAGCGGGACGGTCGCTACCACTCTCACAAATCCGATTCAGGTTCGGGTCTCGAACCCCTATAGCGGTCAGCCGCTGGTCGGCGCCACCGTCAACTTCAGCGACGGCTGCATCAAGGCGGGAGCCATCACTTGCGGAACGTTCAATCCCGCTTCCGCGGTGACCGATTCGAACGGAAACGTTTCGTCAAACTATACCCTCCCGGAAAAGGCCGGAACTTATACCCTGACCATGTCGGGGACCGGCTTTGGCAGTGCAACAACGACTGCCACCGGAATCACCGGCGCAGCCACCAAGATCATTGCCTATGGCGGCTCGAAACAGTCAGGGCCCGTCGGTTCCACACTGCCAAATCCGGCGGTTGTCCAGGCGCAGGATGCCTACAAGAACGGTGTCCCCGGAGTAACCGTCACCTTCGCCGCCAACCACGGCGGCAGCGTCAGTCCAACATCAATTGTCACCGACGCGAGCGGGATGGCGCGCGGCACCGTGACGTTGCCCACGGCCCCGGCAACCGTTACCGTGACTGGCTCCTCCACCGGTTTCAAGAACGTGACGTTCAGCGAGACCGCTGTGGTGGGCGCTCCGAACACTTTGGCCGTCGTGAGCGGCAATAACCAGACTGCGCCCGCTGGAACGCAACTGCCGCTGCCCTTGACCGTGCTCATCACCGATAATTACGGCAATCCGGTCCCGAACATTGAAGTCAGCTTCACCGATAATGGCGCGGGCGGAACGTTTTCCACCAACACCCCGACCACGGGATCGAACGGACAGGCGAGTGTGACGTACACGCTGCCCACAACTCCGCAGTCGGTCACAATTACGGCGAGCTCCACCGGAGTGAGTTCCGTGCAATTCGTAGAAACGGGCCACTAGAAACGATCGGAACGAGCACAGCGCGCGGCCGCTACCACGGGCGATGCGCCTCGCGCCTCGTCCAAGTTTGCTAAGCGTCGATTTTTCAGGTTCTTGGCTCGCAGAACGAAAATCTTGAAGTGGGGGTCAATTCACGACCGGCTGATTGACTTCCCGCCGGTTTCGCGGGAAACTCCAATTTGAGCCTGTTTTCCCCCGATTTCCCGCAGGCTGCCGGAACACCACATGTTCCCGCAATCTATGTCGAGGCCTGAGTTTCGCCCTGACGACTCGCATGCCGATCCGGCCCATGCGATCGAGCAGCATATTGAGGCGGGTTTCCCGCCCGACCTCGCCCTCGATTTAGTCCTCAACGAACTGGTCATCCAGGCAGCGGAAATGACCCATGCCAGCGCGGCCGCCCTCGCACTGTTTCGCGGTGAAGAGATGGTCTGCCGCGCCGCTACCGGGCAACTGGCTCCCGATCTCGGCGTCCCACTCGACATTCGCGATGGCCTCTCCGGCGCCTGCCTGCAAACTCGCCAGCCGCAGCTTTCCGTCGACACCGAATTCGATCCTCGCGTCGATCCCATCGTTTCGCAACGCCTCGGCATCCGCTCCATTCTTATCGTGCCCGTGTTCGAGAGCACCGACAGCAATGCCCGGTTCGCGGGAATCCTGGAAGTCTTTTCCACGTCGCCCGCGGCGTTTTCGCACACCGAACAGACGACGCTCGAAGGCTTTGCCGCTCAATGCGCGCGCGCTCGTCGCGCCGCCATCGATATTGTTGGACGCACTCCCGGGCGCGCGCTGCTCTCGCTCGACCCGCCCTTGGAAAACGAGCATGTCTTTCGCGCCCCGGAATTGCTTCCATCCGGTTTCGCGACCACCGACCTGCCGCTCCCCATCACCCCAGCGCCGCGCCGGTCGCCCTACGAGCTTTGGACCCTGCTGCTGGGCGCTCTTACCATTCTTGCCGCCGTCGGCATTAGTTTTCTGATTGGCTCGCGCATCGGATGGCTGAAAACAACGGCATCCGCGCCCGCCGAGATCACTCAGCCAGACGCATCCTCGGAAGCGGCCGCCAACGCCAACACCACTCCGCCTCCTTCCGAGAAACGTGCAGAGGAAAAAAGCACATCGGAAAAATCTGTAAGCAGAAACTTACATCGCGCCGCGGAGAAAAGCACTCGGCCGAAAGCGCCGCCTCCATCGGAGTCGTCCGACGATTTGGTGGTTTACGATAAAGGCAAGGTCATTTTCCGTTTGAAGCCCACGCCCGCCGAAGCTGCCGCCACGGCCGAACTCGAGAGATCAAACAACAATGCAGAGTCGGCGCATGCGGTGATTCCCAAGGAGCCCGGCGCTCATGACCGTTCCGTGGCGCGAAGCAGCTCCCCGATTGTTCCCGCTTCGTCGACTACCCGCATTGCCTCGCCCCGCACAACCTGGTTGCCGCCGGAAAAGGCCGAAGACCGTTTGCTCAACCGCGTCGAGCCCGATTATCCCGCGGATGCGCTGGCTGAGCACCGCTCCGGCAACGTGGTTTTAGAAGTCGATGTCGCGGAGGATGGAGCCGTCTCTTCGGTGCGTCCCAAGAGTGGAGATCCGCTGCTCACCGCCGCTGCCGTGCAAGCGGTCCGCAACTGGCACTATCAGCCATTTCGCAGCCACGATCGTCCGTCCCGCTTTCAGACGGAAGTCACACTGACTTTCTCGCTGCCAAATTAACCGACGCTATCGCCGCTCGCTTACGAGAACGCCAGTTCCTTCGCCCGCTGCACCGCTTTGACTACGGCCTTGATGAGCGTGACGCGCAGCTTGCCCTCTTCCAGTTCCATAATGCCGTCAATCGTGCACCCGGCAGGCGTCGTTACCGCATCTTTCAAGAGTGCCGGATGATCTCCGGTTTCGAGTACCACGCGCGCCGCTCCCATCGTGGTTTGCGCCGCCAGCAGCGTCGCGATGTCGCGCGGCAAGCCGACTTTTACGCCCGCTTCCGCCAGCGATTCCAGAATGATGTAGATGTATGCCGGACCGCTCGCCGATAACCCGGTCACCGCATCCATGTGCTTCTCGTCCACCACGACGGTTCGGCCGACCGCGTCAAAGAACTTCGTCGCCAGATCCAGGTGTTGCTTCGCCGCGAATTTCCCCTTGCACAGTGCAGTCATGCCCGCGCCCAGCACGCAGGGAGTGTTGGGCATCGCTCGCACCACCGGCACTTCCTTCTCGAGTGCGCGTTCGATCATCTCCGTCGGCACCGATGCTGCCACCGAAATGATCAGCTGTGACGAGTCCACGTGCGCGCGAATCCCGCGCACCACATCCGCCACCACCTGCGGCTTTACGCACAGAAAGATGATGTCCGCCTCTCGGACCGCCTCAACATTGTCCGTGCCGGCGTGCACCTTGAGCTTGTCCTTCAGCATCCGCGCCCGCTCCGCGTGCGCCACTGTCGCCCAGGTTTGACTGGGAGCCAGCAATCCATCGCGCAAGAACGACTGCAACAGGATCGCTCCCATCTTGCCCGCACCCAACACCGCTACCTTTTTCTTGGAACCCGAATTCTTTGCCATGCACTTCTCCCATTACATCGCGCCATCCGCTTGAAAGAATGATTCCCTAGATTACACGACTGCCACCGGCTTGCAGCTCCGGAGGCGCATTCAAATTCTGTTGTCAAAATAGAGTTGTCATCCCGAGCGAAGCGAAGCACCGCTGCAGTCGTTTCACCGAGCGTTGCGCTAGCCCGTGATTTCTCGCGGCACCATCTTGAGAATCTCGCGCCCAATCGGCAGTGATGCCGTCGCCGCCGGAGACGGCACGTTGAGCACATGAAGAAACCGTTCCCGCCCGACAAAACGGAAGTCATCGACCAGGCTGCCATCAGGCGCCACCGCCTGAGCCCGCACGCCCGTTCCTCCGGCCGACATGTCTTCCATGCGCACCTCTGGAATCAACCGTTGGCAACCGCGAACAAATTGCCGCTTGCTGAGCGACCGCCGGAATTCCGCCAGCCCGTTTTTCCAGTGCATCCGCGCCATCGCCCGAAACCCCGAGTCGCTGAAGATTTCCATCGCTTCGCCCGTGTCAAAATCGCGAAACCGATAGCCCTCGCGCCGGAAGGCCAGCACCGCGTTCGGCCCCGCATCGACCTTGCCGTGGATGCGCCGCGTGAAATGCACTCCGAGGAACGGATAGCGCGGGTCGGGCACGGGATAGATCAGATTGCGCACCAGGTATTTTCGTGTTTCGGCCAGGTCGTAGTATTCGCCGCGAAACGGAACCAGCATCATCCCCGGATCATCGCCCGCCATTCGCGCCACACGATCGCTGTACAATCCGGCGCAATTGACCACGTACCGCGCCGCGAAATCACCCGCCGCCGTCCGCGCCACGATTTCGCCCGCGCTTCCGTTATTTCGCGTTTCAAATCCCTGCACGCGCGCGTTCTTCTTCACTTCCGCACCGCGGCCAACGGCGATTTCGGCGTACTTTGCCGTCACCTGTGAGTAATCCGTGATTCCTGTCGAAGGCACCTTCAGCGCCCGGACCCCGCCCACATGCGGTTCGACCTCGAGCATTGCCTCGCGAGCAAGCATCTCCAGCCCTTCGAGGCCGTTCGCTATGCCGCGGGCCAGCAAATCATCCAGGCGCGCCGATTCCTCGCCATTGGTTGCGACAATCAGCTTCCCGCAAACGTCGTACGGAATTCCATGGCGCGCACAGAATTCCACCATCTCGCGCGCCCCGGCCACGCACAGCCGCGCTTTCAGCGATCCAGCCTTGTAGTAAACACCGCTATGAATGACCCCGCTGTTATGTCCTGTCTGGTGCTGCGCCACCCCCTCCTCTTTTTCGAGAACAACGATGCGCAGGCGCGGAAATTGCTCGACCGCCTGCATAGCAAACGAAAGCCCGACGATTCCGCCGCCGACCACCGCTATGTCATACGTCATAGTGGGTATGGGATAACCGCTCCGCTGCCTGATCGCAACCGGGCGGTATCTGAAACAGACGATCCTACCTTATCGGGCGATTGCCCGGATGTGATCCGGGCAGGGAACTACTGCACCGTCAGAGTCACCGTGTCTCCATGCGCCGAACCGCCGGCGGCCGTTGCCGACACCGTAATCTGCGACGTGCCAATTGCAGTGGACGCTTCCACCGTGATGTTCGCCGTCCCGGGCGAAGCCGCGGCCGCCGAAGTTGCCGTCACCGTCACCATTGCCGGATTCGGCACTGTCGCCGGAGCCGTATAAACCCCGTTCGCGTCGATCGTGCCATAGCTGTCGCCGCCGGTCACCGACCAGGTGACAGTCTGGTCCGAAGTGTTG
>Ga0181531_10003205_pt1 | contig 10069 bp, 12 predicted proteins | sample PEATcosm2014_Bin_38_FD_119743 | JGI IMG/M metagenome (GOLD analysis project Ga0181531, IMG submission 119743) | Peatland microbial communities from MTU Mesocosm Facility, Houghton, MI, USA - PEATcosm2014_Bin11_10_metaG | ecosystem: Environmental > Terrestrial > Soil > Wetlands > Peat | place... | reverse complement strand
CGGAAGAACACGGGCAAACGGTGATTATTTTCTTCCTGGGTTGGCAGACGGTTCGGTTCGGCCCGGGATTCCATGGCCAGCCAAAAGAACCAAAACAATATAGACAACCTGCATAGCGATGCGCGGAACAATTCCGGGCATTGGGAGGCCTTCTATGTTCTTACCAGCCACATAGATATTTGCGGGAACGACTGCGACCATCATGATGGCGATGCAGAGGGCTGCTGCGCGGCGGAGTCTTGGGATAAAGAGGCCGATGGCGCCGGCGATTTCAAAGATGCCCGTAGTGATCACCAGGAACAAATGTTCAGGGAAAATGGGCGGAATAATGCCGGCTGTGAGACTTGCATGAAAGAAGTGGAGAAATATACCGGAGACGAGCAAGGGAAGCGCTGCGATGACGCGGAGGATGATCTGGAAGGCTCCAAAATCAGCATAGCGTCCACGGGCGATGCCGAAGAAGGCAACGATGGTGAGGATCAGCACGGCAATAGGGATCGCGTAATTCATGGGCTCGCTTGAAGTGATTCGTAAGCTCAGATATGTAGAGTGTATTCTCGGCGAAGGTGAAGGTTCCATGATCTTTGACTTCGCGGGCGGCGTGGACAAAGGCCGTTGTGACTTGACGCATAGGATGGCCGCGTTTTGAAGCATATGATGACGGTTCCACTGCACTAAACCCTTTGAAGCCGCGGCACCGTTGGAACCCTGCCAGACCGTTGTGAGCCGTAAGTTGTCAGTGGGTCTGAAATGTGGGCATAAAGTGACAGTAAGCGAATTCTGTGCGCACTGCGACTTCACGAAGCTGCGCAATAGAACGCCATCGTCCCATAGTTTTTGCCGAAAAGCGGAGTGGATGCCGATCGGGCTGTCGGAAAAGGGCGGCATCTCGGATTCGAAGCCTGCCAGATTGAGGTCCTCGATTGAGCGTTCAGACGATTGTAGATTCTGTTCATCGTCAACTGCGCCTGATGGGTTCTGGACCTGCCCCCATATGGGGCAGGAAACGATGAGCATCAATACGAACACGACGAAAACACAATGGCGTTGCGTAATCCGGCACTTGAATCTCCAAAATCCCGGCCTGCGTATTGCGTGCTGTCAGGCCCGCACTACTTTCCGAGAAACTCCAACAGGGCCCGGTTGAACTCCACGGGTTTCTCGATTTCCGGGGCGTGGCCGCACTCCTCAATTAAAACCAGTGTGGCGCCGGGAATGCCGTCACGCAGTTTCTCACCGCTGACCAGCGGAATCAACACATCTTGTCGCCCCCACACCACCAATGTGGGCGCATGAATCGAAGCAAGTTTTGTATCCTCAAACTGGGGTGCGGCCCACCCAGCCATCGTGCGTTGAATCGTATACGCCTCGCTGCTGCGCACGTGGTTGGTGAAGGCTTGCAACACAACGTCGTCGGTCAGTATCTTCTTGTCGTAGAAAACTGATTCGAGCATCGCGCGCATTTCGGCTACGGACGAAGGGTTCAAGTCAGCCGGAAACGCCTGCGTCCAAGGCAGGCCCGCGGAATCGACCAACACGAGTTTTTCCACCGTCCCGGGGTGATGCACGGCAAAGTCCAGCGCGATCCAGCCTCCCAGCGAGTTCCCGACCAACGTCGCTTTGGGGATGTTCTGCGCCTGCATGAATCCTTGAAGAAAGTCCGCGAAGGTTGCGATCTTGTAGTCGAGCAGCGGTTTGTCGGAATGGCCAAAGCCAATCTGGTCGATCGCGTAGACGTGATACTGTGCGGCAAGCGCGCCGAAACTCGCCATCCAGGCTTCTTTGCCGCCCCCCAGCCCGTGCAACAGGATTACGGCCGGTCCTTGACCAGCCTCGAAGTAATGAATGTTCTGGCTGAAGACAACAGCCACTTTTTCGGTTGGTGGAGCGGGCTGGTCTTGCGGGAAGGCGAACGGCGCAAGGACGGCCAAAACCGCGGAGGGCAACAAGGAACGGAAGCGGATATTCATTTCGACCTCATTTGGATTGCGAATTTTCACAGATTTTTTTGCCAAACTCCGGTAGCGTCGGTTCCACGGCCAAATCGGCTGTCTTGTTGAGCTCGACGAGCACTGAATTGCTGCCTGATAAATGCGTCATAAATGCGCATTTTCGATGCAATACCGTCTTCACCGGTTCATGTTTCGGCATCTCAACGAGCTGCCGGCTTCGAGAGCCGGCAGCTCATTTTCATGATCAAAAGGATCGGCAGCAACGTCTTGGCAGTCTGCGGGTTGTAGCAAGCCGGACCGAGTCTCGAAGTCGACACCGGTTGGGCTGATCGCGTGCTGGTAGGCCCACGACACCTCCGATCGGGACTCCGTAACCGAGGTGGTTGTCAGCCATGAGCGCAACCTTGTCGGCAGTGCGGGCGCAGACACGAATCTGGTTGAGTGTACAGTCATCAGCCTCTCCGAAGACCGGGATGCCGTTGTCGAAAATCTTCACGGCGCTCTTCCCTCGGCCCCGGTTTTGGACTGCCCCCGCCCGTGTCCATACCTGCGTGCCTGTTACGATACCCACTTCTTTCTAGCTTCGAGGGCCGCGTCACGAAATGCTGTATGCAACGGGTCAAACGCCGAGTGCGAGATCTTTTCCACAACAGGCGTGGCATTCTCCGGCTTGCCAGGCCCGAATGGTGGCTGCGGGTCATATTCCAGAGCCAGCGTGAGGAACCGCGCATAGTCCTCGCCCCGCAATTGGGCAGCGACGCGAAGGCCGAAATCAATTCCCGCCGTGATGCCGCCGGCAGTGATGCGGTTACGGTCCTGCACCACACGGTTGACAACAAGTTCCGCTCCAAGCTGCGGCAGGATGTCACGCACCGACCAGTGCGACGTCGCTTTGTAGCCGCGCAGAAGGCCGGCTGCGCCGAGAACCATAGATCCTGTGCACACGCTGGTCACGAGCTTGGCGGTCTTTCCACGCCGCGCCAGAAAATCGAGGGTTTCGCTGTCCGTCATGAGCGCCACAGTGCCACCGCTGCCTCCTCCTACAAACAGGATGTCGACAGGATCGGCACAATCCGCGAAGGTTTTGGACGGCTGGATGATAATGCCAGTGTCGCTACTCACCGCGTCTTTCGTCTTGGCGACAAGCTCCACCTTGACGCCTGGGAGATAGCCAAATACCTGCTGCGGACCGATCAGATCGAGCGCTGTCATGCCCGGATAAATCAGCATCGCGATTTCTGCCGGCTTCTCCGGCATGGAATGTTGCGTGCTGCTCGTGTCCTGAGTTTGCTGCTGTGCAACGGCCATCCTGGCGATGGCCGCGGTCAAAGCCGCGCCGCATAACTGCTGGCTGAATTCACGCCGGTTCATATCGATTCCTTTCGGTGCTTTGTTTTGGTGTGCCATACGGTTGGGGCCAATTCCATCTTCGCCAGAGCAGCAGTAATCGGGCGCGAGGCTGCTAAGAGCACTACTCGCGCCACGCCTTAGCCATTGAACGAATTCATTGACCGCTATGAGTCCCTGGATCCTGGAAACGGGTCTAGTCTTATCCGACCCATGCCTCCCCATCCCGGAAAGGCTAGCTAATACAGCGTCACATCCCGTTGCTTGCTGCTGACGGATAGCCGGCCCCACCGAAATAGCACTCAAGGGCCTCTACCTTCCCATCTCTTAGCCGGAGATATTCCACGTTCCGGAATGATTTACCGTTTGTTGTGTGGCAAAGATATTTAACAAACGCTTCGTTGCCACTTGTGATGACTCGCTCCAGATCGGATCGCTCGATAAGCTTAGCCTGCGTATCCCAGCATTGCGTTTTGAAGGTGCTCCTACTTATGTGGTCGTCGCCGGCCGCGCTACTGAAGGTAAAGTTGTCGGTCATCAGGGACTCGAATTGAGCCTCGTCCTTTTCCACCCACGCCTTGTACCACTTCCGGATGATTTCTTCGGTTGCCGTGTTCGACCCAGCTTCTGCGTGCGCCCTTGAGGTGACCAGGAGTCCCGCCGCTCCAGCCAGTGCGCAAGCTCCCACTTCGAGCGCCTTCCGCCGTGATACTCCGATTTGTGTCATGTCCATTCTCCTGTTCCGGATTCTTGGGTTATTGGCCTCTGGGGCCGATCTGAGTGTTTAGCAAGTCACCGCACTTGGCGTCCAGTGCCTGCACATACCGGGCTGCGTCTTACTAAGTACAGACCGGTTGGTATGTAACAATGTCGGCCCATCTTGCACCATCGGATCAGCCCCGCTTCCGGCTGCCCGGCGGGCGTAAAGACCGCAGCCACTCAACGATGTTTCTGATCCCCTCTTCCATCACTTTCGCATCCTGGGCATTCTTTGCAAGCGAGCCGTAACCTTCGACCATGGCAATCAACAACCCAGCTGCCTGGGCGGGTTCCAGGTCTCGGCGCACCTTTCCATGTTTCTGACCATCCCGCAAAGCAGCGGCAACGCCATCCTGCCAGTTACGAAATATTGTTGCGAGCCGTTGGCGAAAACCCGCGTCAAGAGGAGACATTTCCTGCGCAAGATTGAGCAAAGGACAGCCGCCGCGCACAGCCTCGGGCTTAACTGACAAGTCTTGAACAGCGTCGATCAAAACGTCGATAGGGTCCTCGCAGTTCTCGAGAGGCCGCAACCACTGGCCGCGATTGTCGGGGGCGATGATCTCTTCGACGATGGCGTATCCCAAGGCTTCTTTGCTGCCGAAGTGGTGGTAGAGCGCCCCCTTTGTGACCCCGGCTGCGGCCAGAATGGCATTCAGGCCGGCACTCTGGAAGCCCGATCTGTATACTTCGCGGAATGCCGCCTGCAGCAAGCGCACCCGGGTTGACTCCGGATCGCGCGGTGCAGCCCCGCTGCGTCTCGGTCTGTTTCGACGCACCAACAGATCCATCGTACCCTGCAACATACCAATCAGTATGCAGATTATGATTCAATTCGTCAAGGCAGATACTGCGTTTGACCTTCAATTGAACAATATACAAACTGGTCGGTATGTTAGAAGATTCGCTTGCTTATTTAGTTGTCGCTCAACCACCAAGGAGCATTTCGTCCCAATGTGCATTGATGAACGTGGCAATTTCTGGCTTATAGCTCGTCACGTCCCCTTTGCAGGTACATCGATGACAACTTATGACTACGGAGATGACGACTTGTGCTTTAAATCACAGCCGTGAGGGAAGCGCGTCGATGACGCGGAGGATGACCTGGAAGGCTCCAGATTCCGCATAGATTCCACGGGCGATGCCGAAGAAGGCAACGATGGTGAGGATCAGTACGACGATAAGGATCGCGCAATTCATGCGCTCACTTGAAGAGATTCGTAAGCTCGGACATGTAGAGGGTATTTTCGGCGAAGGTGAAGGTTCCGTGGTCTTTGACTTCGCGGGCGGCGTGGAGGAAGGCGGTGAGAGCCGCGCGGCAGAAGCCGGAGCCGATGCTGATTCGGCGCACTCCTAGCGCCGCCAGTTCCTTGACGGAGAGCGGCGGCGCGCCCTTTAGGCCCATGAGCACATTTACCGGCTTGCTGACCGAGGCGCACACGGTGCGGATGTCGTCTGGGCGCGTGATTCCGGGAGCATAGAGGACGTCTGCGCCGGCGGCTTCATAAGCCTGCAGGCGGCGGATGGTGTCGTCGAGGTTGGGATGGCCGTGAAGATAATTTTCAGAACGGGCAACAAGCATGAAGGGAAACGGTAGCGAACGGGCGACGGCCACGGCGGCGGCTATGCGCTCGACGGAGTGCTGGAAGTCGTAGATGGGATGGGCGGGGTCGCCGGAAGCGTCCTCGATGGAGCCACCGACGAGGCCGGCGGTTTCCGCGGCGAGACGGATGGTTTCCGCAGCTGTTTCAGGGGTGGGGTCATAACCGTTTTCGAGGTCGGCGGCAACGGGGAGCGGGGTGGCGTCGACGATGGATCGGGCGTTGGCGAGGGCTTCGTCGCGGCTGACGCTTGCGGTGGCATCGCGGCGGCCAAGGGCAAAGGCGAGGCCGGCGCTGGTGCTGGAGAGCGCGGAGAAGCCGAGGCCGGTGAGAATGCGCGCGGTGCCTGCGTCCCAGGGATTAGCGATGACGAGGGGTTCTGAGCCTTGGTGGAGGGCCTGGAAGGTGGCGGCTTTTTCGGCTTGGGTGGGCATGGGGTTCTACTCATCGGTGCGAAGACAGCGCCAATGATATACATGACCCTATGGCGCGCGGGGGGACGTGACAAGATAGCACCAGATCAAAAGCCCTCGCATCATCGCGGGCTCTGTTTTAGATTGGGCGTATCTCTTACGCAGCCAGGGCGACGTTGCTCCATTCATTGTCATCTATCTTCTTCATAATGACCTTTTGGGTGGTCCGTTTGGTCCAAGTGAGAAGCCAAGATTGAACCATTTGCATGACGCTATTTAATAGCTGCGAATCGCCCGCAGAAACGGCGTAGACCAAACGGATGAGCTTATCTAAAGGTTCAGGAATCGAAAGCCTGTCATTTTCGAGTCGGGATAAATGATCTGGTGTAATTCCGAGCTCTTTGGCAAAATCGGAAGCTTTCTTCCCAAGGCGTTTTCTCAGAAATCGAACTTCGTCGTTCGTTAGAGAAGAATTGCTTTCAACCAAATCCCTCGCGATGACGGTCATAAGTTGTTTCATTGCAGGAATCTCAGCGACAACAGCGCCGCACTTCTCACAGACAAAGTATTTGATTCCTATGAGGTAAACATTGGGCAAGCCGCTATCGATGAAGTGAAACGGGTCTTCGTAGGTAGCAAACCGCTCTACCCTAGAAGCAATACAATTATGTTCTGTCATTCTCTCCATCTCGTGATTACCTCGAATGAGCGGTTCGAAGTATCAACTGCGATGACGATGAGGAGGCCATCACCGTCAATTGACTCCGTGGCTATGTAGTACTTCCACTGCCACTCTGTTTTATTAAACACGGGCGGCCGGTCAAAGTTCCATGTTCGTTCCAACCCATGGATGACGTCGTCATGGGATAGGTTTCTTTCGAGGTGGTCAAAACGAGCGTGAAATGTATCGTTGCCCTCGTTGGGACCATTCTCCAGGGCATCGACTACAAGTGCCCTTAGCTCTCCTTCATTGAGGCAAGGAGGAATATACCCTGTAGTTGACATAATATCAAGTCCTTCATCCTGCAACAAACAATTCTCTGCCGCTATTATGTGATTCGAAGCTTAATCAATACAGTAGTGGGCCAAAACGAGCCGCTGCCCGAATCGGACCACCAGGGCCTTTACGCAGAGCGCTGAATGTCGGGGCCTCTCCCAAGGGTGCCACCCTCACTTGCTCCGGGTCGGTCAGCGCAGCCCTCAACTCCTCCTCATATCGCTCCTCCTCAAGCGGCCTAAAACGGAATGTCGTCGTCGCTAATCTCGGGCCGTTTCCAGCTGAAGAATACGCGGGATCGCTCGTCTTTCTCACGCTCAACTTCCTTGGAATCCTCTACAAGCCGACCAAGGATCTTGTAAATCGAGGCCATCGGGGCCGTATATCCAGATAAATCAAATCCTTTTTCCGCAAGCGCACGCTGTACGTCTGCCGCCGACATCTTGACAGGAGCCCATTGCAAGACGGCGCGTATCGCATCAGTAATTCCCAACTTAGCAACGTCATCTCCGTTGGACATTCCGGCCAACGGTGACAGGTGCTCCAACACCTCATCCAGATGCGCAATCCGAGTCTTGATCTCGCTCAGCGTCGTTTCGAGATTCGTGCGCGCATCGATGAGCGAGTCCCTTTCGCTGTTCAACTCCCAGTAATGCTTTTTATAGTCTTCCGGTTCCATAACGACGAGCTTAACAAATGTCTGTAGACAAATCAAGCATGAACGGGAAAATGGCCGAAGACATTGGGTCATAATGCTAGATCCTAGGCTTAAAGACATATTTAGAGACATGCAAGCAAGAAATTGTCTTTCTATATAAATCAATTGGATTCTTCAATGAAGATGCTGGAAGAAGTGTTCTATTTCAATGATGGGCGAATATTTAACGAAAAGACATTGAGATGCTTAACCTCAATATGGGGCGACCGTGCAGACGGGCGGCTCAGAAGAATCAGAACGGAAGATGGATAGGCCCGATTGCCGAAGGTTGGCGTTCGTGCTTTCCCACTCATCGACCAAAAAACGCTCGATGAATGGGGCACGGAGCGATTGCAGGGCACCCAAAGATTCAATTCGCTAGTGCCTGTGGTGGAAGGGGAGCACGATCATGAGGGCGAGGGCAATGGCCGCGGCGAGGGCGAAGCCGATGAGGGAATAAATGAGGGCGAGGTTTGGACCCGGCGAAGGATTATCTTCACCTGGGGATTGACCCGGTTCAGGTTTGGAGGCGGCAGGGGGCTGGAGAGGACTACTCATATTTGAGCGCCTCAACGGGGTCCAACTGAGCCGCGCGGGTGGCGGGGACTGTGCCGAAGATGACGCCGACCAGGGTGGCCGAGGTGAGAGCAATGACGATGGACCATGGCGAGATGGGTATGGCGTATTCAGTAAAGGCGCGGACGGCCAGGGGTGGGGCCAGTCCAATGACAGTACCGACAACTCCGCCGGTAAGGGAGATGATGACCGCTTCGGCCAGGAACTGGAGTTTAATTTCTCGGCGGGTTGCGCCGAGGGCCTTGCGGATGCCGATTTCGCGCACGCGGGCGCGAACGTTGGCGAGCATGATGTTCATGATGCCGACGCCGCCGACAGCCAGGGTGACGCAGGCTACGGCCACCAGCAGCCAGGTGAGGTCGTTGGCGATATTCGCAGCAACAGAGAGGTATTCCGTGAGGGTCTGCGTGTTGTAGACCGAGTCGGTCCGATGGCGGGCCTGGATGATGCGCTTGATCTCTCTGGCGGCATCGGGGACCTCGTCCATGGAGCGCATGGAAAAGTAAATCTGCTTCACGTTTTCGGTGTCGGCAAAGAGGCGGCCGACGGAATAGGGAATGAGGATGGTCTGGTCGGCGATTTCGGAGTTGCCGAAGTCGTCCACAGCCTCTTTGAAGACGCCGATGATGGTGAAAGGGATGTGGCTGATCTCGAAGGTCTGGCCGACGGCCGCGTCGGAACTGCCGAAGCGAGCCTTGGCGAAGGGTTCAGTGACCACGGCGCATTCGATGTGTGCTGAGTCGTCCTGATCGTCAAGGAAGCGGCCAAAAGGGACAAGCAGGTTGCGGATCTGCTGATATTGGGGGCTGACGCCGAGGACGAGGGTATCCTTGACGACGCCTCCACCGAAACTTATGCGGTCATGCATCTCCAGAATGGGGGATGAGTACATGACTTCCGGCAACTGGCTTTTGACTGCCTGTTCGTCCTGAATGGTGAGGGGGTCGTTATAAAGGACGCGCTCAGCGGCGGTGGCGCCACCTCCGGCGTATTCCAGCTCAACCGAGTTGGTTTCGATTTTCTGGAGTTCTTCCAGGATGAATTGCTTTCCGGTGAGCCCGATGGTGACGACGAGGATGACCGAGGCGGTGCCGATGACCATGCCGAGCGCAGTGAGAGCGAAGCGCATCTTGGCACTTTGGAAACTATCGATGGCGAGCTTGAGGATCTCGCTCCACATCATGGTCCGGCGGGCGCTGAGGAGCGTCTGCTGGAAGTTTTTTTCCCGTGCCTGATCGATGGGATTCATTTGGTCTGTTATCGAGATGCGCCAGGGCGCTCTACGGCTTCCTTAATCCTCTCAGATTGGGGGCGGTTACACGGTGAAAACAGTAGGGTAATCGCCTTTGAAAGACCATACGCTGGGATTTCGAAGAAAGGCCGCTTGCGAGACACAGAACAGTCCAAACAAATAGGCCAGACACGCCCCGAAATGTGGCAGGGGCTAAAGCCCGACACTTTTTATTGAGCATTTTGCGGCACGACTGAAGTCGTGCCCTAAAAAGAAACTACTCTTCGCCGAGGTTGCAAATGATTGATTTCATTGAAAAGCGCATCTGTACAGATTTCACGCCGTCCCCACGGGACGGAGACCTCTATTGAAGTCTGTCCCAGGACTGCGTCCGCCGCGGCGGACTTGTCCTGGGCTATTATCCTTCGGCCCCTCCGGGGCGAAATCCGCGGTATTCCGTTTCATCCATCGGGGTCGGCTTTGCCGGTGGACGACT
>Ga0181531_10003204_pt1 | contig 10071 bp, 8 predicted proteins | sample PEATcosm2014_Bin_38_FD_119743 | JGI IMG/M metagenome (GOLD analysis project Ga0181531, IMG submission 119743) | Peatland microbial communities from MTU Mesocosm Facility, Houghton, MI, USA - PEATcosm2014_Bin11_10_metaG | ecosystem: Environmental > Terrestrial > Soil > Wetlands > Peat | place... | reverse complement strand
TTGGCGCCGCGGGGCGCGGTGAAAGCCGTGCCCGACCACTGCTCGGCGTACAGCCCGTAGGCGCAGCGCTGCGGTGAATTTTGCCCGACCGGCAGCGCGCCGGGCAGCGCCTCGGTGGCAAATTCGTTGCCGAAGCCGCTTTGGTACCTCAAGGTCGCGGACATGGCCGCATTCTACCCGCAAGGGCTCTGCGTGGGACGCGGCCGCCGCGGAGCGATGACTATGCGATGACTATGCGATGACTAGGCGAGGGCGCGGCCGGGCGCGGGAGCTGCCCCGCGCTCACGTGGTTCGGCGGACGGGCGCCCGAGCTCGCGCGGCCCGGCGGAGGGGCGCGGGCGTCGGTCCGGACTCAAGAAGCTGAGCAACGGCGCGCCGCGCGCCGAATTCTCCGCGATCACCTTCAGAACCACCAGCGCCGGGGTCGCGAGGATGACGCCCGCGAGACCCCAGAAGAACCCGCTGAACCACAGCATGAGGAACACGAGCAGCGGCGCAAGCTCGAGCCGGCGTCCCACCAGGAGCGGCTGAACGCAATGGCTCTCGAATGCCGTCAGGCCGAGGAAACAACCTGCCACGGTAGCGACCCGCGTAAGATCATCGAACGACACGAGCGCGATCGCGGTCAGCACTATGAAGCTCGCCGTGGGTCCCGCATAGGGGATGAAATTGAGCAGCCCCACCACCGTGCCCCACAGAAAGGGATTCGGCATACCACAGAGCCACATCGCGACGCCGGTTGCGAGCGCAAGGCCGACGTTGATGAGCGCCGTCGTCACGTAAAAGCGCCCCACTTCATGGCGCACCTTCTCGATGAGACACAGCACGTGGCTCGCATTGAGATCGCTCACCAGCGCGGCCGTCATGCGCGCGAGCATCGGCGGCCCCGCGGTCAGCAAAAACAGCGTGAGCACGAGCACCGTGAACAGGTCGAGGGCGATCTGCGCCGTGGCATCGAAAATCAAGACAGGCGTGGGCGTACTCGCGGCAGGCGCCGGCGTGTCCTTGACCGGCATCGCGGGCACCGCGGCCGCCGTGGGCTTCGCGGCCGTCGTGGACATCGCAGCCCCCGCGGGCGCCGCGGGCAGCGGGCTTCCCATGCGCGTTGCCGCGAGCCGCAGCTCCTCGATGCGCACGACCACCAGCTGGACCGGCCGAACCTTGCGGGCGACCACACGCAGGGTGTGCGGGGCGTCGGCAAACCAGTGCTTGGCGGGTTCCGCCAGCAACGTGACGAGGCCTGCCACGACCGCGCCGATGGCGAGCAGCAGCAGCAGCGCGCTGAACGCTCGCGGCACCCCGAATCCGCGCAAACACTCGACCGGTCCGGAGAGCACCAGAGCGATGAGCGCGGCGAGGGCAACGGGGATGAAGGCCGCGCGCCCGACGTAGAGCAGCACGCCCGCGGCGATGAGCAGCAGCACTCGAACCGCCTTGTCCGCGGGGAGAGCGACCTTTCGTTCCCGGGCCTTCGTGGGTGTGAGCAAGTTCGTGGGAGTGAGCATCTGCATACCACGATGCGCTGCGATGCCGCTGCGCTGTAGAGTCGCACCGGACAAATTGGCGTCGGAGACCGCCGACTCTAAAGGCCCCCGGGGCGCCGTGTTCTTTGGACATAATACGAGCATGAACGCGACCCTGTCCTCGCCCCGCGCTCCCGTCTCCGGACGGCCGAGCCTGCTCAAAATCATCGGCGATTCCCTCGTGGGGTGGGTCAAAGATGGCGCTCCGAGCATGGGAGCCGCGATCGCCTTCTATAGCTTGTTTGCCGCCGCCCCGATCCTTCTCATGGTGATCCAGGCGGCGGGCCTGGTCGTCGGACCGGACGTCGTCCAGGAACACGTGCTCGGGCAGTTTCATCGATTGCTCGGTAACGCGGGCTTCGCCGCCGCGCGCGCGGTCATCGGTGGACTCAATGCGGACGCGCACGGCCATTTCTCGACCGTGGCGGGCCTCGTGACGCTCTTGTTCGGCGCGAGCAGCGTGTTCGCAGAGCTGCAGAACGCTCTCAACCGGATCTGGCGGGCCGAGCCCCGTTCGGCGGCGCAGGGACTGCGTCATGCCGTGCGGGCACGCCTGCTCGCGTTCGCACTCGTGTTTGCGGCGGGTTTTCTCCTCATGGTGTTGCTCGTCGCAACCTCGGGCCTCGCGATGCTCGCGGGCTGGCTCGGCACCGTCACCTCCGACTCCCATCAGGTGGTGTGGCTGCTCGACGCCGCGCTGGGCTTCGCGGTCGCGACGCTGCTGTTCGCCGTGATCTTCCGCTACATCCCGCAGCAGCGCGTGGCATGGCACGCCGTCTGGGTCGGGGCGCTCGTCACCGCGGCGTTGTTTTCCGCGGGACGGCTGGTCATGGTTGTGTATCTCGGCCGCACCGCGCTCAACTCGCTCTACGGTTTCGCGGGATCATTCCTGCTGTTGCTGCTCTGGGTGTACTACTCGGCGCAGATCTTTCTGCTCGGTGCGGAGTTCACTTACCGCTATGCGGCTGCGCGGGATTGCGCGCCAGCGCCCGTATCAAACGGTACGTGAACTCGATGCTCTCATCGAAGGCTTCGATTCCGACGCGCTCGTCTCGACCGTGCGCGCGATTCTCGTTCTCATCGGCCCAGATCCCGCTCACGTCATAGCTCGGGATGCCGGCGTTGCGGGTCTGGCGGTCGTCGCTGAAGCCCGTCGCCATGGTGGGCAAGAGGGGCACAGCCGGCCACATGGAGTGCGCCACCGATCCGACCAGCTCGAGAATCGCCGGCGTCGGCGGGGATTCCGGGCTGACGATCGGGGGCGCATCGAGCGTCACTCGAACGGCGGGATCCGCGAGGGTTGCGACCAGTTGGGCCTCGACGTGCTCCGCGCTGTCCCCCGGCATCATGCGACACTGAATCGTGGCGCGTGCCCGCTGCGGCAGCGCATTTTCCGCATGGCCGCCGGAGATCAACGTGGCAACGCACGTCGTGCGCAGCTCCGCGTTCATGCGCACGTTCTGGCTCAGGCGGTCCGCGGCCGCCGCATCCGGGGGATCGTGTGCCACGGCGCGCAGGTCGGCGCTCGAGGGGCCCGGGTCGAGCTCGGCGAGTTTCGCGAAGGAGAGACGTGTGGTCGCGGTGAGCATCAGGGGGAAGCGGTAAGCCTCGAGCCGCCCGAGGCCGTCGGCGAGCCGGTAGATGGCATTGTCCGGGCCGGGGAGCGAGCCGTGGCCGCCCGGACTCTTGGTCTCCAGTGTGAAAGTGACATAGGTTTTCTCGCTCGTGCCGATCTCGAAATACAGGCGCGCGCCGTTGCGCAAATCGCCGCCGCCGCCGTCGAGGTTGATGGCGAGCGCGGCATCGATCAGTTCACGGTGCTCCTTGAGAAGAAAGGCGGGCCCATTGGAATCACCGCCGGCCTCCTCGTCCGCCGTGAACATCGCGATCACGTCGCGATCCGGCACGAAATGCTCGCGGCGCAGTCGAATCAGCGATTCGACCAGCGCTGCATCACCGTCCTTCATGTCAATCGTGCCCCGCCCATAAAAGAAGCCATCTTGCTGGGTGAGCTTGAACGGATCGAACGACCAGTCCTCCGGCTTCGCCTCGACCACATCGAGGTGCCCCATGAAGAGCACCGGCCGGCCGTGGCCGCGTCCGCGATAGCGCACGATGACACTGCCCTTGGTCGGATGATCGGCGGGGGCGATGAGGGTCACGTCCTCGCGGGCGAAGCCCGCACTCAGCAACCAACCCTGGATCGCCTCGGCCGCCGCGGTCGAGCCGTGCGCATGAGTCGTGTTGATCTCGACCAGCGTCTTCAGCATGTCGCGCGCCAGCTGCCGATCGGCCGGGGGCGGCAAAGGCGGACTTTGAGCGGAGGCGATGACGGAAAGCAGCAAGCCGAGGCAGAGCAGGAGGGAGTGCAGGAGACGGGGCAGGCTTGTGCGCATTGCACCATGGTACCGCAAGCAGCAGGGCGCGCACCCCTAGGAGGGCCGGCTCGAGTGTGCGATGCTGCGCGGCCCGCTCGACTTCAAGGACTGCGAATGGCACGCGTGGAGTTTCACTGGGACGACCCGCTGCTCCTCGATGAGCAACTCTCGATGGAGGAGAAGATGGTGCGCGATGCCGCGCGCGATTACGCTCAGGAGCGACTCGCTCCGCGCGTGCTCGAGGCGTTTCGCGAAGAGCGCACCGATCCGGCTATCTTTCGGGAAATGGGCGCCCTCGGGTTGCTCGGGCCCACGCTTCCCGCAGAGTACGGGGGCGCGGGACTCAACTATGTGAGCTATGGCCTCATCGCGCGCGAGATCGAGCGAGTCGACTCCGGGTACCGCTCCATGATGAGTGTCCAGTCCTCGCTCGTGATGCTGCCGATCTTCGCCTTCGGCACCGAGGAGCAGCGGCAGCGCTACCTCCCCCCGCTCGCGCGCGGCGAGCTCATCGGCTGCTTCGGCCTCACCGAACCCGACCATGGCTCGGACCCGGGCGGCATGGTCACGCGCGCGCGCGCGGTGTCGGGCGGATATCACGTGAGCGGCACGAAGACCTGGATCTCGAACAGTCCGATCGCCGATGTCTTCGTGGTCTGGGCCAAGACCGAGGACGGGATCATCCGCGGCTTCATCCTCGAGAAGGGAGCGGAAGGCTTGAGCACACCGGTGCTCCAGGGCAAAGTGGGCTTGCGTGCCTCGACCACGGGTCAGATCGTGATGGAGCAGGTGTTCGTTCCCGAGACTCAGCTCCTTCCGGGGGTCGGCGGCCTCAAAGGCCCCTTCACCTGCCTCGACTCGGCGCGCTACGGCATCTCCTGGGGTGCACTGGGGGCCGCCGAGAGCTGCTGGCATACCGCGCGCGACTACGTGCTCGGGCGCAAGCAGTTCGGCCGTCCACTCGCCGCCAACCAGCTCATCCAGAAGAAGCTGGTCGACATGCAGACCGAGATCACGCTCGGGCTGCAGGGGGCGCTGCGCCTGGGTCGCATGCGCGATGCCGGTCTCGCGGCGGTCGAAGCTACCTCGCTCCTCAAGCGCAACTCCTGCGGCAAGGCGCTCGAGGTCGCGCGCGCAGCCCGCGACATGCTGGGTGGCAACGGCATCTCGGACGAGTACGGCGTCATCCGCCACCTCGTCAATCTCGAGGTCGTGAACACCTACGAGGGCACGCACGACATTCATGCGCTCATTCTCGGCCGGGCACAGACCGGCATTGCAGCGTTCTCTTAGGAGAGGTACCCGATGCAGAGCTCGATGCAAACCCGAACGCTCGGCACGCAGGGACTCAAGGTGTCCGCGCTCGGCCTTGGCTGCATGGGACTTTCCGATTTCTACTCGAGCAGTGGTGCGAGCGAACCCGACGCCATCCGCTTGATTCAGCGCGCCATCGATCTCGGTGTGACGCTTCTCGACACGGCCGATGTCTACGGTCCGCACACCAACGAGGTGACGGTCGGCAAGGCCATCGCGGGCCGTCGCTCGAGCGTCGTCGTTGCGACCAAGTTTGGCATCGTGCGCGAGCCGGGCAGCGCCGGCCGCGGCGTCGACGGCAGCCCGGAATACGTGCGTGCCGCCTGCGATGCTTCGCTCGAGCGGCTGGGGATCGACACCATCGATCTCTATTATCAGCACCGCGTCGACCCGCGCATTCCGATCGAGGAGACCGTGGGCGCCCTGTCGGGTCTCGTCGCGCAAGGCAAAGTGCGCTTCATCGGGCTGTCCGAGGCGGCGCCGGCGACCATCCGTCGCGCCCACAAGGTGCATCCGCTCACGGCCCTGCAGTCCGAGTATTCGCTCTGGAGCCGCGATCCGGAGGATGCGGTGTTGCCCACGGTGCGCGAGCTCGGGATCGGCTTCGTCGCCTACAGTCCCCTGGGCCGCGGCTTCCTCGCCGGCCGCTTCCGCTCGATCGAAGATCTGGCGCCCGATGACTGGCGGCGCCAGTCGCCGCGCTTCCAGGGCGAGAACTTCGTGAAAAACCTCGACCTGCTCGCGAAGATCCGCGAGATCGCGCAGGAGAAGGGCTGCACGCCCTCGCAGCTTGCCCTGGCGTGGCTGCTCGCCCGCGGCTCGGACCTCGTGCCCATCCCCGGCACCACACACCTCGAGCGGCTCGAGGAGAACGTCGCCGCGGCAGGTCTCCAGTTGAGCGCAAGCGACCTTGCGCGCATCGAGAGCGTTGCCCCCCGGGGCACCGCACAGGGTGAGCGCTATCACCCGAACATGATGGCGCTGCTCAATCGCTGACCGCGCCGGCTGACGCGCCCCGGGGCGCGAAGCACCAGCCCGTCCATGCCTCACTGCGTCTCCACAGCTCCTCCTGCCGGTCCCGATCTTGCGCCTGCGCGGCGGCCGCGCGCACCTCGCCGTACTCGTCGAAGTACTCACCGCTCACCGCGGCGAGCTCGGGCGCAAGCGCCACCTTGAGCGTGGTGCGCGCGCCGCGCTCCTCGTCGAACACCTCGCGCGAGCGCAACCGCTGCAGCACTCGCACCCAGAGCGGCAGCAGGTGGGTCGCGACGACGCCCGGATGCAGGCAGTTCACCGTGACGCCGCTCCCCTCGAGCCGACGCGCAAGCGCGAAGGTGTGCATCACATTGGCGAGCTTCGAGCGCGCGTAGGCCGCAAGCGGCCGGTAGCGTGCGCCCGGATCGGTGACGGTGTCGAGGTCGAGCTCGCCACGCACGTGCGCCCGCGAGGCCACATTGACGATCCGACCCGCGGGCGCCATTCGATCGAGCAACAATCCGGTCAGTAGAAAGGGCCCCAGATGGTTGCTCGCGAAGGTGAGCTCGTAACCATCCGGTGAGCGCCGCTGCGTGAGGCTCGCCATGCCGGCGTTGTTGACGAGCAGCGCAATGGCGGGCGCGCGCTCGCGCACGGCGGCCGCGGCGGCGCGGACCGAGCCGAGCGCGGCGAGATCACATATGAGCCAGTCGACCGAGGCACCCGGCACCTGTGCGCGGATCTCCGCGGCGACTGCGGCCGCGGCGCCGCCGTTGCGACAGAGCATCAGCACGCTCGCGCCGGAACGGGCAAGCTCGCGCGCCGTGACGCGGCCGATTCCGTGAGTCGTTCCGGTGATGACGGCGAGGCGCGCGCCGGCGGCGGGCCCCGGGGTACTCATGGCGAGACGGCCGGTGAACCGGACCGCGAGGTGGGCGGCTCGGTGCGATCCTGTGTGCCCGGCGGCGGCGGCGGCGGCGATGCGGCAGGGGAGGCGGTGAGGGCGACGGTGCCGTGGGAATCGACTGCGTAACCGGCGGCGATCCACGCGTCCAGTCCGCCCGCGAGCGGGCGCACCTTGCGGAAGCCGTGATTCATGAGCACACGGGCGACTTGCGCGGCGGATGCCTCGCTCGGACAGGTGCAGTACAAGATGATGTCCCCATCACGCGGCAGATGAGCAAGCTGCGTGCCCACCTCGGGCAGCGGCACGTGCAGAGCGCCCGGGATCCACTGCGGCTCCAGTGCGCGCGCCGATGCCGAGCGAACGTCGATGATCACGGGCTCGCCGCCCGCCTGGATCAGATCGTACAGCTCCGCGACGCTGATGCGGGCCATGCGCAGCAGGCGATGAAAGCGCGCCCGCTCGAGATATTTATAGCCGACGTAGAGCGCGAGAAGGGCGGGGATCATCCACAGTGCGATGCTGCCGATGCGATCGAGCGATAATAGGAGCCGGCGGATCTGCGCGTGAAAGAGCGCACCCGCCGAGAGGCCTGCGCCCACCCAGAGCAGCGCGGAGATGGTGCTCAGCGCCACAAAGCGCAGCCGGCCGATGTGCATCGCGCCCGCGAGCGGCGGTGTGATGACGGCAAGACCCGGTACGAATTTGGCGATGATGATCGAATTGCTCCCCCAGCGGTCGAATTTGATTTGCGTCTGGCTCACGCAGGAATCGGGCTCGAGGGAGATGCGGCAGAGTGTCTTCAACACACGCAGCCCGAAGCGCTCGCCGATCAGATACCAGATGTAATCGGCCACGAGGCAGGCAAGCACACCGAGCACGAGCAGCGGTAACGGGTCGAGGCTGCCCTGCGCGGCGAGCGCGCCGGCGACGATGAGCATCGGCATCGCCGGTACCGGCAACCCGAGTTGATCGAGCAGCACGTTGCCCGCGACCACGAGGAGGCCGTAGCGCGTGATGAGATCGAGCAGCTGCGCGGTCACGGCAGGTCCGGCTCAGGTTCGCTCGAGCCGCGGCAGGAATGCGGCGGCGATGCCGAGCAGCGGCAAAAACGCGCAGACCCGATAAACGAACTCGATCCCATAGCGGTCCGCCACGACGCCGAGCACGGCGGCGCCGATGCCTCCGAGCCCGAATGCAAGACCGAAAAACAGCCCCGCCACCGCGCCCGTCCTTCCCGGCAGCAGTTCCTGCGCGAACACGAGGATGGCCGAGAACGCCGAGGCGAGGATCAGGCCGATCAGAAAGCAGAGCACCCCGGTCCAGGCGAGGTTCGCGTAGGGAAGCATGAGCGTGAAAGGAGTGATGCCGAGAATCGAGAACCAGATGACCGTCTTGCGTCCGAGGCGATCGCCCACCGGGCCGCCGATGAGGGTGCCGAGCGCAACGGCGGACAGAAACACGAACAGATAGATCTGCGCGCTCTCGATCGCCAGATGGAAGCGCTCCATCAGATAAAAGATCAGATAGCTCGTGATGCTTGCGAGATAGAAATACTTCGAGAACAGCAGCACGATCAGAAGCGACATGGAGCGTGCGACGATCCGCCGCGACTTTTGCGACATGCGCGGCGCCGCGGGGTGCGAGGTGCGCCCCCCGAGGTGCGCCCGCTTGTACCAGTTGCCCACGTTCCACAGCACCGCGACGCCGAGGAGAGCGAGCAACGCAAACCAGGCAAGGCTCAACTGTCCATGCGGCACGATGATCGCGGCGGCGAGCAGCGGCCCGAGCGCCTGCCCGGCGCTGCCGCCCACCTGGAAGATCGACTGCGCGAGCCCATGGCGCCCGCCCGAGGCGAGACGGGCGATGCGCGAGGATTCGGGGTGGAAGATGGCGGAGCCCGCACCGACCAGGGCCGCGGCGCCGAGGACGACGAGATAGCGGTCGGCGAGGGCGAGCGTGACCAGCCCTGAGAGCGTGAAGCCCATGCCGACCGAGAGCGAGTGCGGCTTCGGGTGGCGGTCGGTGTAGAGCCCGATGAGCGGCTGCAGAATCGAGGCGGACAGTTGATAGGTGAGGGAGATGATGCCGATCTCGGCGAAGCTCAGGTGAAAGTTCGCCTTGAGCAGGGGGTAGATCGCAACGATGAGCGATTGGATCAGATCGTTGAGGAAGTGCGAGAAGCTGATCGCACCCAGCACCTTGAAGCGCGGCTCGGCGAGCGCGTGGGCGGGCGGGGCGACGGCGACTCGTTCTTGCATGAGCGGCTCGATATCGATGCGTGCGACGGGAGTGAAGACTCTACCCTACTAGCACGCTCATCGTCTGTCCTGCGAGAATGCTGCGATGAAGCGATTCGAGCCCTACGTCTTCCTCAAGGAGCTGGCCTCCCGCTGGGACGTGATCGCGTTCATCGTCGTGCTCGGCCTCATCGCATTTCTGGGCGAGGCGGCCCGAGGGCTGTTCATTCCGCTCGATCAACTCGAGATAAGGCCGATTTCGCTCGATCCGGCTCACCTGCCGGAATACGCCGCGCGCACCACGGTGCGCATGTTCGCGGCGCTGTTCTTCTCGCTCCTGTTCACCTTTACCTATGCCACCTGGGCGGCCAAGAGCGAGCGCGCCGGCAGGCTCCTCGTGCCGATCTTGGACATCCTGCAGTCGGTGCCGATTCTCGGATTCATCTCCATCACGAGCGTGTTCTTCCTGTCGCTCGCTCCGGGACGCGTGCTCGGTGCGGAGTTCGTGGCCATCTTCGCCATATTCACGAGCCAGGCCTGGAACATGGCCTTCAGCTTCTATCAGTCGCTGCGCACGGTGCCTGTCGAGCTCACCGAGGCGGCCGAATCGTTCCATCTCTCGGGCTGGATGCGGTTCTGGCAGCTCGAGGTGCCCTTCGCGCTTCCCGCGCTCGTCTGGAACATGATGCTCTCGATGTCGGGCGGCTGGTTCTTCGTGGTCGCTTCCGAATCGATCA
>Ga0181531_10003203_pt1 | contig 10076 bp, 6 predicted proteins | sample PEATcosm2014_Bin_38_FD_119743 | JGI IMG/M metagenome (GOLD analysis project Ga0181531, IMG submission 119743) | Peatland microbial communities from MTU Mesocosm Facility, Houghton, MI, USA - PEATcosm2014_Bin11_10_metaG | ecosystem: Environmental > Terrestrial > Soil > Wetlands > Peat | place... | reverse complement strand
TCATATCCCATCAGCGTGGGCAGGTCGAATGCGACCGAAAGACCGCCGCCGCCATGCTCGAGCAAATACTTGTAGCGCTGGTTGGTTTCCTCAGGAGACGCGAATCCAGAGAACTGCCGCATGGTATAGAGCTTGCCGCGATATCCGGTGGCGTGAATGCCGCGGGTGAACGGAGGCGCTCCGGGGAATCCCAGATATTTTTCTTCGCTCCAGTCCTCGGGAAGATCGGCCCGCGTGTAGAGGCGGCGTACCGGGACAGCCGAAATCGTCGTGAAGCGGGCGTGCCCGTGCTCATCGAGGTTCACGCCGGTGGGCGCGCCAATCGGCTGCTCGGGAGATTTCTCGAGCGCAGGCGCCAGTGTCTTCTCGGCCCATGCTTTTTCTGCGGCGGACGGATGGCGGTTTTCAAAGACCTCGGCGATAGGACTTTCGGCAACCTGCGGCTTAGACGGCTTCTTCTGTGGCATGAGGCCCCCAGCGTTCTCTTGTGATGATAGGGAAGCGAGCGCCCGCGGGCAAGACAGCAGCGGCCAACCGGCACGACCGGTCGGTCAGTGCCTGACCGTGCGTCACTTCGACGCATTCCGCGAGAGTTCCCAAGCCTTGGCGTATTTCCACGATACGTAGCCGGCGTGGTAGAGGTGCAGCAGCAGCCCTTCGCGGCCGTCGAGGAATCCGAGCCGGAAGAAGTAGTTGTAGGTGAACGTCGCCAGCGGCCGCAGAACGATGTTGGTGAAACTGAAGCTGCGGTGACCCTTGGCAATCGCCAACTCGGCGCCCAGCGAGGAATAACGGTTCATGTGGCCGAGGTAAAGAGTGAGCGTGGGGTAGGTGTAGTGAATCAACGCATTTTTAAACTGTTCCGTCCGTTGCCGCACTTCGGGCCTTAGTTCGCAGCGGTCGTGCGGGTCGTGGCCGGTGACAAATCCCTGCCGACGCCTGAACAGCCGCAGCTTGGGATCCGGGTAAAAACCGCCGTGACGGATCCATCGGCCCAGAAACAGATTCTTCCGCGGAAGTTTGTAGCCGCTTGCAGCGTTCGGGTTTGCGATGGCGGTGCGAATTTCATCAGCCAGGCCCGGACTCACTTCCTCATCCGCGTCCAGCAGCAGCACCCAATCCTTGGTGCACAGCTCGATCGCATACTGCTTTTGCGCCACATAGCCGCGCCAGGGTTCAACCGTGACTTGGGCTCCGTGCTCGCGTGCGATCTCGCAGGTGCGGTCCCTCGAGCCGGAATCGACGAGCACGATTTCATCGGCCCAGCGTACGCTGGCCAGCGTGCGGCCGATATTCGCCTCTTCGTCCATCGCCACGATCGCCACGGAGATTGTCATAAGAAAATTGCTGATTGCGAATTGTTGATTGCTGATTGAAACCAAACACTCTGTTTCTCAATCATCAATCTTCAATCATCCATCAGGAATCAGCAATTGACTCCTCCGCCACCGCTTTGCGGCTTCGCACCTCCGATAGCAAAAATACGATCAGGATGAACAACTCAGGTTCGATGGGGTGACGGTAGCGGGCATGCGGGAACACGAAATAGTAGACGGTGGGATAAGTAGCGATGAGTCCGCCGAAAAGCCAGGCTCCGGGCCGCTTTTGGCGAAGCGCACGGCCGAGTCCCCAGATCCCCACCACTGACGATGCCAGGAAAAGCGAACTGCGGAAATCCCAGGACGCAGTGCTGTCCGTCGGCCGGGGCACTCCGTTCCAGAAATAAAAGAAGCGCTTCGCGCTGATCAGTGCGAACCGCTTCGGGTGCTCGCGAATCCACTCGAACGCCAGCCGTCTGCAGTCGGCCTCGTAGGCAATTTCTCCCATGCGCTGAAACTTTTCGAGTTCCAGTTTATTGAGATTCGGCTGCAGGGTCGCGATCAGCATCCCGTCGGCCATCTTGTTGTTGCCGAGACGAAACTGCAGTCCGAAATCGTCACGAATAAAAACAAAGCGGCCGAAGACCCCGTAATTGCGAACTAGCCACGGAGATAGAACCAGAAAGAACATGAAAGAGGAAAGTACGACGCCAGCGAGCGACTGCAGGCCGCGCCGGTATCTCCGCCGCCACACCCCAAGGCCGCAGAACGGCAGAAAGGCGAGCATCGCGGGATTTGCCAGAGCTCCAACGCCCCACAATATTCCCAACAGTGTCCATCCGCGCCAACCCGGCCACTGCTGCAGTTCGAGCGAGACCAGGAAAATCAACGCCAGCATCAGCGGCGTGAAGGTCGTATCCCAGATCCAATGAACCGACCAATACCAGACATACGGATTAAGCGCCCATGCCCCGGCCGACCAGAGTGCCACGCGCGGGCCGAAGGTTCGGTATGCAATCAGAAAAACCGGAAGGGTAGTGAGCGACGCGAACAGGCTGTTGATCGAAAGCAATACCCACGCGGATGCGTAAGTGTAAATGCCAAAAACTTTGAAGACCCCGCCAATCAGGTAGGGATAAAGCGGCGGTTCCCAGGCGGTGGGACCAGTATTGCCTCCGTAAGGATTGCTGAAGCCCTGCCCCAGCGCGATGGATCGACCCACGCGGCCCATCTCAAAGCCAAAGCCGAAGTTATCTTCTCCTGAGCGTGTGCGGTATTGGCGGAAAATTCCGATCGCCACCAATTGCAGAAGAAACGAAAGCAGCACCATCCACAACACCGATCGCGGCATGGCAGGCAGTCTCGCTCGTTCCATCACGGGGGAGTTTATCAGGTCTAAGCAGGCGCCTCGCGCAACCTAGGGTTGCCCTCCCGACGACGGCGGCGACTGCACAGGCTGCTCCGCCGGATTCGTGTCTTGCCGAGGCACGACGTAAGGAACCTTGGGCAGGTGCGTGACCTGGCCGCGCGTGGCGTCGGCCACGTCGATGCCGGTATGGTCAAGCAGCAATCCCGTGGCGCGATCCAGTTCGATGCGCGACTTCACATAGGCCGCCTTGGCCGAGACCAGATTCGACTCGTTCGTAGTAAGGATCGAGGCATCCTGCAGGATCGCGGTGGTGGTGGTGAGTCCGACTTTCAACTTCTGCTGATCGGCATCGAGAGTCTGGCGGGCGAAGTCGACCGCGTACTGGGCGGCTTGGACGGCGGCACGATTCTGCTTCACGTCAAACTGCGCGTTCCGCACTTCGATGCGTATTTGATTTTCCAGTTGATGCAGCCGCACCTGTGCCTGGCGATACTCGAGTTCCGCTCGCACCTGGTTGGCCTGCGCTTCGCGATTGCGCAGCGGAATCGTCAGGGTGAGTCCGACACCTTTGTCAGGAGCGGTGCCGTTAAATAGCTGGTTCAGCGTGCTGCCATAGCTGACGGGACCGCCATTGGAAAACGGAGGCGGAGCGGTGGAGCCGCTAAAACAGCTTGAGACGGCAGGATTACAAGGTGGCGTCAGCACAGCGGGATTGACGTTCCCACCCACTCCCGATCCGCTGTAATAGGCGAAGGCATCCAGCGTAGGCAGCAAGGCGTTGCGGACGGCTTTGCTGCTGAGGTCGCGGGAACTAAGATCAATGCGCGATTCGACCAGTTCCGCACGATGATCGAGAGCTTGGTTGATCATGTCTTGAATGGGAACCGCCGCTTCTTCCTGCGGAACCTGCATGGCGGAAGTCGGAATCATATCGGCGTCAGCCAGCACCGGATCGTCCATACTGCGGCTGAGCGCGTTCTTCATCAGCAACTTTTCCAGTTCCAGATTGTTCTGCGCCAGAATCAGGTTCTGCTCGTCCGTCGAAACCGTGCTCTGGGCGCTTACCACCTGAATCGGAGGCACAGTGCCGACTTGCGCTTGCTGCTTCGTATCGGTGAGCGCCTTCTGCGCATACGTGAGAGCTTCCTGCTGCACGCGGACGTTTTCGTAGGCGTAGACCAGGTCCCAATACATATCTTCGATCTGATCGACGGTAGTGATGATCTGCAGACGGAAGGCGACGTCGGAAATCTCGCGATTATTCTTGGCAATGCGGATGAAGCGGGTATTGGGAAGAGATCCAAAACCCTGCAGCAGGTTCTGCGTCACGCGGAATTGGAAGTTCGAAGTGATGCCCGGGCTTAACAGACTGGCGGGACTGTTGGTAGCGAAGTGAGTATTGTTGAATCCCGCGTTCAGAGTAGTTCCCCATTCAAATCCCTGGGTGTAGCCGAAGTTGGCAGTGTAGGTGTTCTGAGAAAGTATGGGAGTGCTGTCCACGGTGGTCGATTCAGCATCATCCTTGTCGAGTTGCAGCATGCTGGTGACGATCGGATCGAAGCTGGTGATGTTCGAGCCGATCCCGAGCGTCGAACTGACCAAGCCGTTGGTGCCGGTGCCCACGCCGCTCGGGGCTACGGTGGTGCCTCCAGTGCCGGAGCCCACGGTGCCGCCGAGGCCGCCCACGCCGCCACCCGGAGTGTTCTGCACGATGCCGGCATTGACGCCGAGAATGTTTGCGCCCGACTTGGCCCGCAAGTAATCAGTGTCGGCGATGTTGAGGTTGTAACGGGCGATATCGATGTCGAGATTGTTTTCCAGAGCGAGGGCGACGGCGTCGTCGATCGAAAGATAAATCTTGCCGTCGCGCATCAGCGAATCGATGCGCGGCGAGTTGCCTAGATTCGGTTGCGCCACCTGCTGCGGCTGGTAGGGCCGCAGGAAATGAGGAAAAGCCGAGCGCGGCTTGGAATAATCCTGCAGGTGAACCGTCTGCGGCTGGGCGGGGGCTGCCGAAGTCTGGGGCGTGGTCTGCGGGGTAGGAGCGGCGGGAACATCCTGAGCCCGCATGCACGGCCGCAGCTGCAGGCAGGCCAGAAGGGCAGAGGCCGTCAACAGCAGAGCTGGCCGCCGGCTGGCCGCGGTCATTCGGGACGGAAGCAAGAGCATGATTCGTCTCCTTGAGTAAGCACGGACGTCCATCGTGTTAGAGCGACAAATATGGATTTTGAGAATTGGATGTGGAAAACATAAAAGCGTCACTCCATCTTAGCGGGACGGAGCGGATGAAGTGGACGCCCGTTGCAAAGATTATTGTAAAGAATTGTGAGGAAGAAAAATAAGGCGCGGTGAGAAACCGCGCCTGTTTTGCCCGCTACGCGCTACTGTGGTTGCTGCGCAGGTGCCGCCTGCAAGGGCTGGGTCACGGATGGCATATCCGTGCGCGGGGCGATATAAGGCACGCTCGGCAGGCGCGTGACCTGGCCCCTGGCTGCATCATCAATGCTGATTCCGTCATGATCGAGCAGCGCCCCGGTGGCGCGGTCCAGTTCGATCCGCGACTTTTCATAAGCGACTGTGGCATTCACCAGAGCTGATTCGGACGTTGCCAGCTGGCTTTGATACTGCAGAACGAGCGTGGTGGTCGAAGTGCCGAACTGATATTTTTTCTGCTCGGCGTCCAGCGACTGCCGCGCCAACTCCGCGGCGGCTTTCGCGGAGTCAACACTGGCCCGGTTTTGCTGCACGGCGTACTGCGCGTTGCGGATCTCGATCCCCACCTGATTCTCGATCTGCTGCAGCCGCATCTGGGCCTGCCGGTATTCCAGTTCCGAACGGATCTGTACGGCCTGCGCGGCGCGGTTGCGCAGAGGAATGTTGAGTTGCAGGCCAACGCCCTTGTCCGGCGAAGTGGAGTTGACGAGCTGGTTCAGAGTGGAGCCAAGGCCCGTCGGGGAAGCTGTGAAGTCCAGCCCGCTGGGACCGCCTGTAGAACTGGCGCAACCGAGGGCGTCCTGGATCGGAGTCGGATTGGGGGTAGCGCAAAGGTCAGCTGAGTTTTGTGTGCCGCCGAGTCCAGCACCACCGTAGTAAGCGAACAGATTGAGTGTCGGCAACAACGCGCTGCGGACCGCTTTGTTACTCAGCTCGCGGCTGTTCAAGTCAATACGCGATTCGACCAGTTCGGGGCGATGGCGGAGCGCGTCATTGATCAGATCCTCCGCCGGCACGACCGGCTCCTGAGCGGGGATCTCCATGGTTGAGGTGGGAATTACGTCGGCAGTGGCGAGCGCGGGGTCCTTCAGAGTTCGGGTGAGCGCATTCTTCATCAACAGTTGTTCCAGTTGCAGGTTGGTTTGCGCAGCCGTCACCAGTTGCTGATCCTGCGCGACCGTACTTTGCGCACGCACGGTTTCGATAGGAGCCAAACTGCCGATCTCGACCTGCTTCTTCGTATCGGAAAGGGTCTTCTGGGCAAAGGCCAGCGATTCATTCTGTACGCGGGCATTCTCGTAGGCGTAGACCAGGTCCCAGTAAATGTTTTCAATCTGGTCTACCGAATCGATGATCTGCAACCGAAAAGCCACATCAGTCAGCTCGCGATTGTTTTTAGCGATGCGAATGAAACGCGTGTTGGCCGGGAATCCGAAACCTTGCAGCAGCGGCTGAGTGATGGTTGCTTTAAAGCTTGAGTTGAGCTGAGGGCTTAGAGAAGAAAAAAAGCTGTTTGTGGTTTGCCGGGCGTTGCTGAACGACACGTTCAAATTCATGCCCCATTGAAACGCCTGGCTGTATGCGAAATTAACCGTGCCGGTGTTCTGAATCAGGCTACTGCCGGGAAGCACACCCTGAAAGATGGAACTTGCCTCCTGGCTGAAATGATCTTCCTGCAGCGTGCCGGTGACGACCGGGTCGAAGCTGTTGATTACCGGCCCGAGGCCAAGAGTCGAACTGACCAGGCCGTTGGTGCCGGCGCCGATGCCGCCCGCTCCCAGGCTCGTGCCGCCGGTCGACGCTCCGGCAGTCGCGCCGATACCCCCGACACCTCCGCCCGGCGTGTTCTGCACCACTCCGGCATTGACGCCGAGAATGCTGGCTCCAGCTTTCGCGCGCAGCACGTCGGTGTCGGCAATGTTCAGGTTGTAACGCGCGATGGCGATATCCAGATTATTCTCCAGCGCAAGAGCAATCGCATCGTTGAGCGAGAGATAGAGCTTGCCATCGCGCATGAATTGGTCAATGCGCGCCGTGTTGGCCAGGCTCGGGTCGGCCAGATGCCGCGGCTCGTAGGGCCCAATCGGGTTGGGAAAATGCGATACCGGCTTGGAATAATTCATCACCGGAAGCCGCCGTGTTTCCGGCGTATTTTGCGGAGTGGGCGCAGCGGGCGGTTCCTGGGCCCAGGCTGTGACGGCCCAACCTGTAAGCGTCAGCGTTCCCAATAATACCTTAGCCATGGTCAGAGGGATATTTGCGGTTAAGCGTGCGAATGGCATCTACTCATCTCCGTTCGTAAGGACCAATTCGTTAGGACCAGTTCGTTAGCATCAATTCGTTAAGACCGTTCAACATGAAACTTGGTTGTACGTGAGACAGCCCGGATTCACGCAAAATGGCGGTTCTACTCAGTCGCGGTTCTACCCAGCTGTGGTTCGACTCAATCCTTGATACGGAAGCAGCGGCGCCTTGGTTCCTGAAAATATGTTCCTGAAAGCATTCCTTAAGAACTATGAAAAAGCCTAAGCGACGCTAAGCAGACGAGACCTTAAAGGCACCAGTATATCTGAACCCCGCCGCCTCTCTTTCGAGTTCTCCGTGGCGTCGAAACTGATAAAGTTGCTGGCAATGGTCGAGCCACTCTCCGGAGAGCGAAATCACGGCCGCGCAGCGATCCCGTCCCATGAAATGACTTGGATGAACCGGCGCGGCTGCAAGATTTAAAAGATCGCATGCGAAATCTCAAACTGATTCTGTCCTATGACGGCTCAGACTTCGCCGGTTGGCAGGTTCAGCCCGACGCGTTGACCATCCAAGGTACGCTGGCCTCAGCCATTGGACGAATCACCGGGGAAAAGGTATTGCCGCAGGGCTCTGGGCGAACCGATGCCGGAGTGCATGCGCTGGCCCAGGTGGTGACGTTTGCCACGGAATCCCCGGTCCCCACCGCAAATTTTGTCAAGGCGCTGAACGATATTTTGCCGGCGTCGGTGCGGGTTCTGGAAGTAGAAGAGGTCGCATCTGACTTTCACGCGCGCAAGTCGGCGCGGGCGAAGACTTACCGGTACCGGATTTATCGTGCAGCGGTCTGTCCACCATTTCTGGCCCGATATGTCTGGCACTATCCGTTTCCGTTGGATGAGCAGGCGATGCAGCGGGCCGCCGGGCTGGTCGAGGGCGAGCATGATTTTACTTCGTTCGCCGCAGTGGACCCGGAACGTAGCGCCGGCGTCCCGCCGGCTTTCACAGATGGCGAGAATGCCCCAGGACGAGCAGGTGCCCCGGTCTCGAATGTGCGAAGGATTTTCTCTTCAAGCTGGGAGCGGCAGGGAGATGAGTTCGTCTACGCGGTGAAGGGATCTGGATTCCTGCACCACATGGTGAGAAATCTGGTGGGGACGTTTATTCTGGTGGGAAAAGGGACGCTCCCAGTAGAAGATGTTACGCGGATACTGGAAGCGCGCAGCCGTTCCGCCGCAGGCGCAACCGCGCCGGCCAGCGGCCTCTTCCTGGTGAATGTGGAGTACTGAATCGTTCATGGCGACTAACCTGCACATCGCGGCGCGCAATGTTTCGTCGGTGAATCCAGCGACCGGCAAAGTTCTGCGCGACTTCGAATGTGCAGGCGCGGATGAAGTTCAGGCCGCGGTAGCGCGGGCGCAAGCAGCGCAGACGGCGTGGGGTGATCTCGGCGCGAAGAAGCGGATCGCCGTGTTGCGGGAGTTTCAGCGCAGGCTACATGAAAAGAAAATCGAAATCGCCGAGGCGATCACGCGAGAAGCTGGCAAGCCTGCGGCTGAGGCGCTGACCACGGAAGTGCTGGTAGTGCTCGATGCGGCGCGGTTTCTGATCGACAACGCCTACCGCCTGCTGCGCGATGAACCCCTGCCTCACGGAAATCTTGCGACGAAGTTCAAACGCGGGCGGCTGCTGCGCGAGCCCTATGGCGTGGTGGGAATTATTTCCCCATGGAATTATCCCTTCTCAATTCCCGCGACCGAGACGCTTGCGGCTCTGGTGGCGGGAAATGCCGTGGTGCTGAAGCCCTCGGAGTTCACTTCTCTAGTCTCTATGGAACTGCGATCGCTGCTGCACGCGTCCGGCGTCCCCCAGGACGTGTTTCAGGTTGTGATCGGCGATGGAGCAACCGGCGCCGCGCTGGTTCATTCGAAAATCGACAAGTTGGTGTTTACCGGCAGCGTGGCGACGGGCAAGCGCATTGCGGTTGCGGCGGCAGAGCGGTTGCTGCCCGTAGTGCTGGAGTTGGGCGGCAAAGATCCCATGCTGGTGCTCGACGACGCCGATGTGGACGTGGCTTCGAGCGCCGCGGTCTGGGGAGCGTTCGTCAACGCTGGTCAGACCTGTTTGTCAGTGGAGCGCTGCTACGTGCATCGCAGTCTGTACGAAACCTTTCTTCGCGCCTGCGCGGAGAAGACGAAGAAACTGCGCGTAGGGCCCGGACTGGATCGCGAAACCGATGTCGGACCGATGATTCATGAGCGGCAGTTGCGCATTGTCGAAGCGCACGTGGAAGATGCCGTGGCGCGCGGGGCAAGAGTTTTGACTGGCGGGTCCCGCTTGCAAGAACTGGGGGAGAATTTCTATAAGCCCACCGTGCTGGCCGATGTCACCCACGACATGCTCATCATGCGCGAGGAAACGTTTGGCCCGGTGCTGCCGGTGATGACATTCGACAGTGACAACGAAGCGGTGCGTCTGGCCAACGACTCCGAATATGGGTTGGCGGCAAGCGTGTGGACTCGCGACCGCGCCCGCGGCGAGCGCCTGGCGCGGCGCATCAAGGCAGGCACCGTCATGGTGAACGATGTGGTGTCATGCTTCGGCATCAGCGAAGCACCGCACGGTGGTGTAAAGTCGAGCGGCACGGGACGCACTCATGGCCGCTTCGGGCTCGAAGAAATGGTACGGTTGAAGTATGTAGATGTGGACCTGATGCCCGGCATGAAGAAAGTCTGGTGGTACGGCTACGGCGCGAACTTTTTGCAACAGATGGAAGGTTTCCTCGACATGCAGTTCGCACGCGATCTAGCGGCGCGCCTGCGTGGAGCACGAAAGGCGGTCGGTGTGGTTGGACGCAAGCAGTTGTGAAAGAGAGCACCCAGCACCTAGTACCTAGAATGAAAACTGAGAACTTAACTTAAGAGGTGATT
>Ga0181531_10003202_pt1 | contig 10076 bp, 8 predicted proteins | sample PEATcosm2014_Bin_38_FD_119743 | JGI IMG/M metagenome (GOLD analysis project Ga0181531, IMG submission 119743) | Peatland microbial communities from MTU Mesocosm Facility, Houghton, MI, USA - PEATcosm2014_Bin11_10_metaG | ecosystem: Environmental > Terrestrial > Soil > Wetlands > Peat | place... | reverse complement strand
GTCGTGTTGATGTCGATCCCCATCAGCTGCGCGGCGTCGCGGTCCTGCGCCGTCGCCCGCATCGCTTTGCCCAGCCGCGTGCTACGGACGAACGCCTGCAAGGCGATCATCATCACCACCGCCAGCACGATCACCAGGATCTGCTTCATCTGGATGGCGACCACGCCGGCGGCGAAGGTCGGATTGGGGATGACGTCCGGGAACGGGATGGGCGAGGGCCCGTGCCAGTACTGCATGAGGTTCTCGAGGATGAACGACATCCCGATGGCGGTGATCAGCGGCGCCAGGCGCGGCGCGTTGCGCAACCGGCGGTACGCCAGGCGCTCGATGACGACTCCGACGATCCCGCACAGCAGCATCGCGCCCACGATCGTCACCAGCACGACGACGATCAGCATCGGCCCGCTGACGACCCCGGTCACCCCCAGCAGCGTCAGGATGGCGAGCGAAAAGAACGTCCCCAGCGTATAGACGTCGCCGTGCGCGAAGTTGATCAGCTCGATGATCCCGTAGACCATCGTGTAGCCGAGCGCGATCAGCGCGTAGATGGCACCGAGCGAGAGCCCGTTGACGAGTTGCTGGAGGAAGGTTTCCACGCCGGGTCAGTCGGTCAGCGTGAGTTGCGCGCGCGTGACCGGCTTCCCGTCGACGACTTGCTTGAGGGTCAGGATCGGCGCGGTGGTGTCGCCGTCGACATCGAAACCGACCGGCCCGATCGGCGAGCTGAAGTTCTTGGTGGCGGCGATGTTGGCGAGCACGGCAGCTCGGGTCGGCAACGCACCGTTGTTGGCGGTGATCGCCGCCGCAATCGCTGCCAGCTCGATGTTGATCGCCGTAAAGGCGTTCGCCGAATAGGCGCCGACGTCGGTCTTGAACCGCTTGCGGTACGCGGCGACGAATGCTTGCGCGCTCTGCAATTTGGTCGCGTCGGGCGCCGCCAAGCTGTAGTAGGTGTGGTCGGCCATCGGCCCGGCGATCTTGAGGAACTCGCTGGTGCCGATGCCGTCGCCGCCCATGAACGGCACGTTCTGCAGGCCGACGTCGGCCATCTGCCGGCGTAGCAGCGCCCCCCCGGTCGAGACGTCGCCGCCGTAGAAGACCGCGTCCGGCTGCAACGCCTTCGCCTTGGTCAGCAGCGCCTTGAAGTCTTGCTGGTTGGCGGTGATGTGGTCGTGGCCGAGCACGACGCCGCCGATCTGGCGGAACGAGGGGTCGAACACGTCGGCGAGGCCCTTGCCGTACGTCTCGTTGTCGTCGACGACGTAGACCTTCTTCCAACCGAGTTGGCGCGCGAACTTCGCGAGTGCGAGGCCCTGCCGGCTATCGCGCGTGCAGACGCGGAAGTACGCGATCGTGTCGGGATGCGCGGAGCGCAATCCCTTGGCGGGATCGCCGATGGTGAGCGAGTCGTTGGTGTTGGCCGGGGAGATCTGCGCCAGACCCGCCTCGTTCGTGATCGGGATCTCGGCCTTGGCGACGTTCGAGTTGTACGGCCCCATCATCGCCAGGACCGCCGCGTCGGCGACGAACGTCTTGACGTTCTGCGCGCCGGCCGCCGGGTCGTGTTTGCCTTGGACCGTGTCGTCGAGGACGTCGGCCTCGATCTTGTACTTGCCGCCCGCGAAGCCGGCGGCGTTGGCTTGCTCGACCGCCAGAATCGCACCGTTGGCGGTCGGAACGCCGATCGCGGCGTCGGCCCCGCTCATCGGGAGATCGATCCCGATCTTGATCGTGTTGCCGCTCGCGCCGCCGCTCGTCCCCGAGGACGAGGGTGCGCTCGAGCAGGCCGTCACTGCGGCCGCGAGGCCGACGACGAGGACAGCGCGGAGAGGGGACCAACGCATGCGCGACTCCTGCAGCGAACCGGGAGCGAGTTGGGCCCAAGTACGCCCGGACGGATCGGGCGCCCTGCGGTCGATGGTCAGGACGGCGGCAGGGTGATTTGGTCGACCGTCACGGCCTTGCCGCCGACGATCCGCACCAGGCTGAGCACCGGCGCGGTCGTATCGCCGTAGCGATCGAAGCCGATCGCGCCGATCGGCGTGCCGAGATCGTGCGTCGCCGCCACCTCGTGCAGCACCTCGGCACGCGTGGGCAGCGCGCCGTTGCCCGATGCGATCGCCCTGGCGATCGCCGCGATCGCGACCTGCGCCGCGGCGTATGCGTTGGCACTGTACGGCCCCACGTCTTCGCCGAAGCGTTTGCGGTAGGCGGCGACGAACGCGCGGGCCGACGGCAGCTTCGTCGCATCCGGCGCGGCGACGGCGTAGTAGGTGTCGTTCGCCATGCTGCCCGCGACGTCGACGAACGACTGGTCGCTGATGCCGTCGCCGCCCAGCATCGGCACCGCCGCGAGGCCGACGTCGCCCATCTGCCGGCGCACCAAGCCGCCGCCGGTCGAGGTCGTGCCACCGAAGAATACCGCATCCGGGCCGAGCGCCTTCGCCTTGGTGAGCAGCGCCTTGAAGTCTTGTTGGTTCGCGACCAGATGATCGCGGCCGACGATCTGCACGCCCAGCCGCCGCGCTTGCGCCGCAAAGACGTCGGCGAGGTCCTTGCCGTACGTCTCGTCGTCGTCGATGACGTAGATCTTCTTCCAACCCTGCTTGTGCGCGAACGCCGCGAGCGCCGCGCCCTGCCGGCTGTCGCGCGTGCAGACGCGGAAGAACGCGTTGACGTCGGGGTGTGCTTCGCGCAGCGCGACCGCATCGGGACCGACCGTCAGGCCGTCGCTCACCGTCGAGGGCGCGATCTGCGCGAGCCCGGCATCGTTGGTCAACGGGATCTCCGACTTGGCGACGTTCGAGTTGAACGGTCCGATCATCGCCAGCACGCTCGCGTCGGCGATGAACGTCTTGACGTTCTGCGCGCCCGCGGCCGGATCGTGCTTGCCCTGCACCGCGTCATCGAGCAGGTCGGCCTCGAGTGTGAAGGCACCGTGTGCGAAGCCGTGAGCGTTGGCCTGCTCGATGGCGAGGATCGCGCCGTTGGCCGTTGGGCGGCCGTCGGACGCGTCGGCACCGCTGAGCGGAAGGTCGATCCCGATCGTGATCGTGCCACGGCTTCCGGACGCCGCCGGCGAGGCGGCACCGGACGAGCCGGCGCCGTTCGACGAACACGCCGCCAGCGCCAAAACGAGCACGGCTGCGCAGCGCCGACCGACGAGGAAAACCATGCCGACCTGCCTACGCCCGCTCACTGCGGAGCCCCTCCGAGGTGCACCTTCCGTGAACCGCAAGGAGTCGCTCCCCGAACGCAGCATACGTCACCCGCGAGGAGACTGCGATGCACACGACGTGCGCTCCGATCCTGCGCGCAGCAGGTGCGCTGATACTGTCGACCACGCTGCTGGCAGCGACCACGCCGCCGTCTTCGCCCGCGCCGCCACGCGCCTCCGCTCCGCAACGCGTCGAGGCTCCGCGCGCGTACACGCCCGATGCAAGCGCGCGCCGCGGGTACGGGCCAACGCTTCGCGCCGCGCCCCCCATCTCGCTGACCCGCCCCGGTGCGCCGCACGGGTCTGCGCCGGCACCCGGCAACGCCGGGTGGAGTGGCGGAGGCGGCGGTTGGATCTCGTTCGATGGACCGTGGGGCGATGATACGGCGGGGATCGGTTACGACGCCGGCGACCTCGGCGTGCCGAGCGACGTCCCCGCGACGAGCGGAACGGCGGTCGACAGGGCGCTGCGCAGCTATGGCCTCGAGCAGGCCGACTGCAACGCGCCGATGCCGCTGGTCGTCATCGACACGCCCGAACATCATCTCATCTGCGCGTTTCCGAACGCCGCGGTGCGGGCCGGCTACTACACCCTCGACCGCAACGCGCACACGCTCATCCCGGCGTGACGTGAGCGATCTGCGCGGGACCGTTCAGATCGATGCGCCCGCCGCGCGGGTGTGGGACGTCATGCTCGACGTCGAGCGCTGGCCGGAGTGGACGCGCACGATGCTCGAAGTGCGGCGGCTCGACGCCGGCCCGCTGATGGTCGGAAGCCGCGTGTTCGTGCGCCAGCCGCGGCTGCGGCCGGCCGAATGGACCGTCGCGGAGCTCGATCATGCCGAACGGACGTTCACCTGGACGACGCGCAGCTTCTCCGTCCTCGTCACCGCGCGACACCGCGTCGACGAACGCGGCGCGGGGAGCACCGCGACCCTCTCGGTAGGCCTGAGCGGAGCACTCTCGCCGGTCGTGCGCGCACTGACGCGGTCGATGATGAAAAGCTATTTGCTGACCGAAGCGAGCGGCCTCAAAGCGCGCTCCGAATCGGTCCTGGTCGGATAGGGGAAGCGCCACCAGAGCAGGGCGCCGAGCGCGAGCAGCGCGAGGACGGTGAACACCGTCGCTTCGGGCCCCGCGCTGCCGCCGGTGATCCACGCCGGCCCGTGGATCGACGAGCGCAGCAGCGGGTGCTCGATCGAAATACCGCTGTCGGGGACGTTGTAGACGAACGACTCGCCCCAGTCCCACCCGGCGTGGATGCCGACGGCGAGCCACAACGTGCCGGTGACGCGCAGCGCGAGCACCATCACCAGCGCGAAGAGCGCGGCGTTGATGATGCCGGTCGCCGACTCGCCACCGTTCTGCAGGTGCAGCGCGGCGAAGGCGAGCGAGAGCACGACGCCGGCCGGCCAGAACCCGATCCCGCTCGCGAGCGTATACTGCGCATAGCCGCGCACGAGATACTCCTCGACCAGCGCGACGAGCACGAATCCCGCCGTCCACGCGAGCAGCGCGAGGACCAGCGTCGTGCCGGTCGTCGCCAGGCCGGTGATCGCATAGCCATGGAACGCCCACTGCGCCAGCACCACCAGCGAGATCGCCGCGAAACCCCACCCGAACCCGAGCCAGACGCGCGAGCGCAGAACGCCGCGCAGCGGCAACCCGTAGACGCCCATCGGTCGCCGCTCGATGCGCGACATGACCCACGTCGCGAGCACGATGAACAGCAAACCGACCGCTTCCGGGAGCGCCTGCATCGGCGAGGCGAACGCCGTTGGCTTGGGGGGATGCACGTGGGCCGCGTTCAGAGCGAACTTCACGACGAAGTTGGCCACCACCAGCAGGCCGACGAAGATCGCCAGCCGCCACCCGGCCCGAATGCCGTTCGAGCCAAGGAAAACCCAGCGGAGCGTCTTCTTCACGGCCGACCTACGCGCTCAGGCAGCCCCAGGTTTCAGGCCGGCCGGACAAGTCGCGCCCGCAGTCGGGCGGCTCCGGCCAGCGACGCCTCGCTCCGCGCGCGCATCGACGACGGGACGGTGTATCCGTTGACGAGTCCGATCATGGTCGCGTTCGACGACGAGTTTGATGCCGGCCTGCGCGATCGCGGTGTACGCCGGCGTCGAGGGCTGCCCGGTCACATAGTACTGGTCGAACACGATCCGCGCGCCGCTGTACGCGACGAACGCCAAGCTATTGATCGTCGCCAAGGGAAACGCACGCACACCCACCTCCAACCCGGAAAGGACGAACGACTCTTTTCTCGCGCCGGTGGCCGGCTCCCGTCGGCCAGGGGACGGGAAAGCGCCGCTGGAACCGACCGCCATGGCACGATCACCGCTGGTCCTGCTCATCGCGCTCGGCGCGGCGCTGCTGCCGCTGGCGGCCCAGGCGCAAGGCGAAGTGCGCATCGAGCAACGCGACGGCTCGAACAAGGTCTACCCCGGCGTGCGCATCGACGCCAAGGGCGACACCGTCACCTTCAGCCTCGAGAACACCGCGCACACGCTCGTCGTCGTCGGCTCGCACTGCGCACGGGAAGGCGGTGTGCGCGTGTGCAGCAGCGCGGACGTGTGGTTCGATCGCTACGGCGTGAACGAAGAGTTGCGCGTCACCAAGAGCTACGTCTTCGTCAACGACACGCACACGATGCTGCACGTCAAGGGCTCGCGCGTCGACCTGAGTCCCAACACCGTCATGGTCGAGATCCTCACCCAGCGCGGCACGTACATCACCGGCCGCGGCTGGATCGATGCTCCCGGTGGCCGGTAGTGAGGTCATGATGTCGACGACGTTCGGTTCGATCTCTCGCATCGCAGCGCTCGCGCTGGCCCTCGGCCTGGTCGGCGCCGCGCCACCGCATCCGGGTGGTGGCGCGCCGCCCGTCGCGCCACGCGCGCCGCAGCCGGTCATTCGCGCGCCGCAGCCGGTGATTCGTGCGCCGCAGCCCGGCTTCGACCTGCACGGCGACACCGACAACAGCGGTCGCATCGCACGTCCACAGCAGCCGGCTGCGCAGCCGCAGGCTGTGCGCGGCGTCCAGCCGATCGCGCGTCGAGCGGGCATCCCGAACTTGCATCGCCCCGTCATCCACAACCCGCACAACCACCCGATCTGGGGTTGGCACGGCGGCGCACCGTGGGTGCCCGTCCTCACCTTCTGGGGCGGTGCCTTCTGGGGGAACTACGGTTTCGAGAGCATCGGTGCGCAGTATCCGATCGATTTCGTCCCGGTCGCCCCGGGAAGTCCCGGCGCAGAACTGCTGAGCGACTACGGACTCACGCAGACCGACTGCAACGCCGACGACCTGGTCGTCATCGACGGCCCCGACGGCAGCGTCATCTGCGCGTATCCCAACAACGTCGTCGCGCCCGGCACCTACTTCGTCGACCCGACCACGCTGACGCTCGAATCGACGTAGCTCCCCCGTTAGACCGCGGCCAGCTCCCGTGTCGCGGCGGCGTTGAAGTACGCCGCGCGCGGGTGGTGGATCACGATCGCCGCCGTCGACTGCTCGGGCGTGATCTGATACGCCGACGTCAACGCAGCGCCGATGGCGCGCTCGACGTCGAGCAAACGCCAGACGATCTCGTGCTGGCTCAAGTCCGGGCAGGCGCCGTAGCCCCACGAGTAGCGTTTGCCGCGTCCTTTCGGCAACCCCAGTTCTTCGCGAATGCGCTGGTGGGTGCGCTCGGCCAACGCTTCCGCCGCCTGCACCGCGAAGCCGTGCAAGAAGTACGACTCGCTGTAATCGCCGCGCTGCTGCGCGGCGTCGACGCGGCGTGAAGGTTCGTCCCCGACGGTCACGACTTGCAGCGCGATCACGTCGCTCGCCCCCTCGTGCGGTTCGCGCACGTAGTCGGCCAGGCACAAGTGCTCGCCGCCGGCCTGCCGCGCAAACGGAAATCGCGCGATCTCTCGGCGCGGGTCTTGCGGATCGTAGACGATCACATCGTCGCCGCTGCCCGCCGCCGGGAAGTACCCGTAGACCACGCGCGGGTCGAGCATCGGCTCGCGTTCCGCCAGCGATTGATAGCGCGCCAGGCGCGGACCGAACTCTTCGCCGACGAGCTTGTCCCACGCCTCGCCCTTGGTGCTCGCGCCGCCCCACGAGAGCCGGTAGAGCGACTTGAGGTCGTAGTTCGGCCACAGCTCGCGCACGTCGACGTGCGGCAGGGTCCGTGCGCCCAGGAACGGCGGCGAGGGCACGTCGGCGACGCCGACGTCGGCGCGCGCCGTGCGGCGTTCGCCGCTCGGCGCGGCGATCGCGCCGTGGTCTTTCGCGCGCAGGGCGATCGACTCGGTGCGCACCTGCTCGACCAGCCGCTCGCGCGCTTCGGGCGCGGTCAGCGCGTCGAGGATCTCGAGCCCCTCGAAGGCGTCCTTGGCGTAGAAGACGCCGGGATCGAAGAACGCGTCGGTGGCGAACGCGGTGCGCCGGCCGAAGTCGCGGTTGATCGCCGCGCCGCCGATGACGACCGGATACGCAAGACCGCGTGAGACTTGCTCCTTGACCAGCGTCGGCATCTGCTTCGAGGTGGAGACCAGCAGCGCGGAGAGGCCGATCGCATCGGCGTCGACTTCTTGCGCGCGCTCGAGGATCGTGCCGACCGGGACCTGTTTTCCCAAATCGTGCACGGTGTAGCCGTTGTTGGAGAGGATGGTGCCGACCAGATTCTTGCCGATGTCGTGGACGTCACCGAACACGGTCGCGAGCACGATGACGCCCTTGCTGACGCCCTCTTTGCGCTCGAGGAACTGCTCGAGGTGGGCGACGGCCTTCTTCATCACCTCGGCCGACTGCAGCACGAACGGCAAGATCAACTCGCCGGCCCCGAACTTATCGCCGACTTCCTTCATCGCCGGCAAGAGGACGTTGTTGAGCACGTCGACCGGGTCGCGCTTGGTGAGCGCCTCGTCGACCTTGGCCTCGATGCCGTCCTTGCGCCGCCGCAGGATGGCTTGATGGATGCGCACCTCGACCGGCTGGTCGGCCTCGTCGTCGACCGCCGCAGCGTCCTCGCTGCCGACCGTCTTCGACTCGAAGTGCTCGATCACGCGCTGCAGCGCGTCGGGTCGCGTGTTGAAGACCAGATCGTCGCACAGCGCGCGCTCGACCGCGTCGATCTCGGGATACGGCTTGACGTCCTTGGGGTTGATGATCGCCATGTCGAGCCCGGCCTGCACGCAGTGGTGCAGGAAGACCGAGTTGAGGGCGTGGCGCGCGACCGGCTTGAGCCCGAAGCTCACGTTGGAGACACCCAGCGAGGTCAGCACGCCCGGCAACGCCGCCTTGATGGCGCGGATCCCTTCGATCGTCTCGACCGCGGAGTCGAGATACTCCGCATCACCGGTTGCGAGGGTGAAGGTGAGGTCGTCGAAGATCAGCGCGCCGGCCGGGATGCCGTACTCGCCGACCACGATGTCGTGGATGCGCTGCGCGACCGCGAGCTTGCGGGCGGCGGTCTTCGCCATCCCCGCTTCGTCGATCGTCAGCGCGACGACCGCGGCGCCGGCCTCTTTCACCAGCGGCAGCACCGAGTCGACCTTCTCACGGCCGTTCTCCAGGTGCACCGAGTTGACGACCGGGCGGCCGGCGTAGATCTTCAGCGCGGCTTCGAGCACTTTGGGTTCGGTCGAGTCGATGACCAGCGGGGCCTCGACCGACTGCGCGAGCCGCTTGACGATCGTCGCCATCTGCGCGTCCTCGTCGGTGCGCTCGGTCAGCGCGGTGCAGATGTCGAGCAGGTGCGCGCCGCCCTCGACTTGCTCGCGCGCAACCAGCGTGATCTCGTCGTAGTCGTCGGCGAGCAACAGGCGCTTGATCTTGCGTGAGCCCTGCGAGTTGACGCGCTCGCCGATCATGAGGACGGTGCCTTCTTGGCGCAGGGCAACGGCGGTCATCGCCGAGGCGGCCAGCTGCAGGGGCTTCTCTTCCGGTTGGCGCGGCAGGTAGCCGTCGGCCGCGAGCGCGTCGAGTCCGGCACGGAAGCCGGCGATGTGCGCCGGCGTCGTGCCGCAGCAGCCGCCGATCGCGTTGACACCCAACTCGCGCACGAACGCGAGCAGTTCACGGCTCATCTCGGCCGGCGTCTCAGGATAGATCGTCTCGCCCTTGGGTCCCATCCGCGGCAGGCCGGCGTTGGGAACGACGCTCACGAAACAGCGCGAGTTCTCGACCAGATAGCGAATCGGATCGCGCATGTGGGCCGGTCCGGTCGAGCAGTTGAGCCCGATGACGTCGATCGGCAGCGCGTCGAGCGTCGCGCAGACGGCGCTGATGTCGGTGCCCAGCAGCATCCGGCCGGTGACGTCGAGCGTCGCCTGCGCTTGGATCGGCACGCGCCGCACGCCGCGCGCGAACGCGCGGGTGATCCCGGCGATCGCAGCCTTCATCTCCAAGAGATCTTGGCTCGTCTCGAGCAGCAGCAGGTCGACGCCGCCGGCGATCAGCGCGTCGGATTGTTCTTCGTACAGCGTGGCGAGTTCGTCGAAGGTGATCTTCGAGAGCGCCGGATCGGACGAAGAGATCAGCATCCCGGTCGGCCCGAGCGAGCCGGCGACGAAGCGCGGCCATTCCGGCGTCGAGTAGCGGTCGGCGGCGCGGCGCGCGATCTGCGCGGAGGCGACGTTGATCTCCCAGGTCTTCGCCCCCAAGCCGTACTCGTCGAGCTTGAGCCGCGAGGCCGTGAACGAATCGGTCTCCAGGACGTCGGCGCCGGCTGCCAGGTAGTCGTCGTGGATCGCTTCGATCACGTCGGGCCGGGTCAGGACCAGCGCCTCGTTGCACCCGTGGTATTGGGCGCCCCCGAAGTCCGCGTCGCTGAGGTGGCGCGCCATGAGCTGCGTCCCCATC
>Ga0181531_10003200_pt1 | contig 10087 bp, 8 predicted proteins | sample PEATcosm2014_Bin_38_FD_119743 | JGI IMG/M metagenome (GOLD analysis project Ga0181531, IMG submission 119743) | Peatland microbial communities from MTU Mesocosm Facility, Houghton, MI, USA - PEATcosm2014_Bin11_10_metaG | ecosystem: Environmental > Terrestrial > Soil > Wetlands > Peat | place... | reverse complement strand
GCCAGAATCTCCGCCGGGCTTGAAGTGAACTCGGCCACCATGCGCGCCGCGCCCACAATCAACGATACCGCCATCGCGGCCTTGAGTCCCTTGCCGCTGACGTCTCCAAGAATCACAAGCGTCGAACCGCCTTCCAGCGGAATGATCTGAAAAAAGTCTCCGCCGACCTCTTGCGCAGGCCGGTATGCGCTGGTCAATGCAAATCCGGCCAACGAGGGCAATGCCTCGGGCACAAGCACCTGTTGCAGCTCGCGCGCGTTCTTGAACTCCTGTTCCAGCACACCCTGACGCCGTCGCTCCTCGACAATGTAGCGATAAACCGCGTACACGAGCGACACCAGGAGACATACCTGCGCAATGCTTGAGGCATTAATCGAATTGCCATTGACGACAAACAATGGCGCCGCGATTTTGTCGGAAATGGTCCAATGCGTGAACCGCCGTCCCTGCTCGAACCCAATACGTACTACGTTGATCATGTCCAGGGTGAAAGCAAAAATCGCTACCAGCCAGCGCGATAGTTCCAGGCGCTTGCGCTGGATAACCGCATAGGCCACCAGCACCAGTGAAAACGACTCACAAATCGTAAAGATGGCGGTGCAAATGCCGTCGGCGATTTCAACTTGAGTTATCCAGGACGAGGCCCCAACCGGAAAGGAAAGCAGCCCGTCAATCGACGTGACCACCATGTTCAGGATTGCGAGCCATCGGGCGAAACGAACCAGAGGCCGGTTTCCATGCAGGTCCAGCAGCCAGATCAGAACGAACCACAGCGAAACATCGGTAAGCCCAAAGCACGGTTGCGCCGCGCCGATCGCAAAATTGAAAGACCAAGGAATCCGCAACCCCAGAAAAAACAGAACCAGCAGAGGTCCCAGGCAAAAACCGGCAATCCAGAACAGCACCCATTGCGTTCGGTCGCGCAGCCAGGCAAATAAGGAGAGGAACACCACCAGGGCATACAGAGAATCCAGCCCCCAGGTGAATTGCCGGCTGCGCATCCATCGGTAATCGCTCGCTGCCTTGAGCGCGGCAATAGCGTCAGGCTCCCCTGCGATCGGCGCTGCCGAAAAACCTCCCAGTTCGCCTGAGTCGAACGAAACTGGAGGCGCTTTCCAGAATCGGAATGCCAGCACTCCATCCCGTATCGGACCCAGCCCAAAGGTCCGCGGATATGGCGCGTAATACCACACAGGATTCGGGGGAAGTGTGCCGTAGCGCGCCACCAGAACGCCATTCCAGTAGACCTCGCACGCATCCTCAACCGGCGGAAGATACAGGGCCACATCGGGCGCTGCGCCAGGCGCGGGCGCAATGTGGATGTGGCGCCGGTACCACGCATACCCGCTGTAATTCGGATGTGTCTGCGCACCCCAGGTTTTGTCCGCGGCAAGCTGCTCCCAGTGTGAATCGTCCATGCTCGGCGAAGCCCAGCTCGAGTTATCGCCCAGATGGAATTGCCAGGGTCCGCCCAAAGCGGATGTGCCCTTGCCCAGCCCGTCAAGCAACAGGACGGGAACAGTTGGAACCGGCGCATCCGGTTTTTGCGCGGCATGAGCCAAGATAGTTAAACCGGCAAAAACCACAACCATCGGCAGGCGGAGGAATCGCGAGCAGCAGGGAAACATGACGCAAGCATATCCTGACGATGATATTGGAAGTAAAGAAGAATCTGCGCGGTTCGCATCACTATTGTGTGCACTCGACCCGCCCTGGATGACGTTACGATAGGTGTTGGAGCAAATGATGCCAACCATTCTCGATGGCACGGCAATCGCCGAGGCCATCAAGCAGGAAGTCGCGGAGGAAGTGAAGCAGTTGGCCGCCCAGGGCATTCGCCCCGGTCTTGCGGCCGTTCTGGTAGGCCATGACCCGGCATCGCAAATCTATGTCCGCAGCAAGGTGCAGACCTGCGCCGAGCTCGGCATATTCAGCGACCTGATCACCCCGCCCGACACCGTCACCACAGAAGACATGTTCGACCTGGTAACCAGCCTCAACAACCGCGACGACATTGACGGGATCCTGATTCAGTTGCCGCTGCCAAAGCAGGTCGATGCGAAAGCACTTCTGGATGCGGTTTCTCCAGATAAGGATGTGGACGGCTTTCACCCCGTGAGCGCGGGCCGGCTGCAAGCTGGAAGACCGGCATTTGCGCCTTGCACTCCGGCGGGAATCATCGAAATCCTCAAGCGCAGCGGCATTCCAATCGCCGGCCAGCACGCGGTGGTGGTGGGCCGCAGCGATACGGTGGGCAAGCCGGCCGCGCTGCTTCTTCTCCACGAAAACGCAACCGTGACCATCTGCCATTCCAAAACGCGAAACCTCGAAGAGATCACTCGACAGGCCGACATCCTGGTAGCCGCCATCGGCCGTCCAGGGTTTATCGCTCCTGACATGGTTAAGCCGGGCGCGACCCTGATCGACGTAGGTATCAATCGGATCACAAGCCAGGAGGAGTTCGACCGCTACTTTGCCGGCAATGCCAAACGCGAGGCCGGCTTCCGAAAGAATGGCTCCACAATCGTGGGGGACATCCATCCCAGGTCCTTTGAGCTGGCCGGCGCTTACACGCCCGTTCCGGGAGGAGTGGGCAAGCTCACCATCGCCATGCTGATGTCCAACACCGTGCGCGCCGCCAAATTGAGAAGAGGGCTGTAGCCCATGCTTCGTGTCGGCCTCACAGGCGGCCTCGGCAGTGGCAAAAGCACCGTCGCCGGCTATCTGCGCGAACTCGGTGCACAAGTCATAGAAGCCGATGCGCTGGGCCGCACCCTCATGGAGCCCGGCCAGCAGGTCTATAACGAGATTGTCCGCGCTTTCGGCCCGGAAGTGGTCGCATCTGACGGCCGTCTCAATCGTGCTCGTCTGGCCGAGTTGGCTTTCCAGGGTGGCCGGCTCAACGAACTCAACGCCATTGTCCATCCCGCCGTCATAGCCGCCCAGCGCCAATGGATGGACTCCGTCTTCGCACACGATCCCGCGGCGGTCGCCGTCGTCGAGTCAGCCTTGATTTTCGAAGTCGAACGCGACGCCCGTGCCCGTGGCGAAAGCGAGAGCATTCTGGCTGATTGGCGTCGGCGTCTCGACCGGATCATCGTGATCACGGCACCCGACGAACTAAAAATCGCTCGCTATGTGGCGCGCGTCAGCCAGTCTCCGGCTGCCCGCGCCGCCGCCGAAGCTGACGCCCGCCTCCGCCTCTCCCATCAGATTCCCGATGCCGACAAAGCCACGCGCGCCGACTATGTTCTTGACAACACGGGGGATGAAGCGACACTCCGAGTCCATGTCGATGCGCTTTGGCGGCGTCTCAAAGCTGAGAGCAACAAATTCCCGCAAAACTTGTCTTTAGAATAGGATCAGGCAGTCGCGCTTTCACCATGGAACCGGATCGCGCGCCAGCCGTATCTGTTGTTAGGGATCGTTTGTCAGGCATCGGGAGAGCCGCCGCGGCAGCCACTTCTGAAAACTGACCACTGATAACTGACAACTGATCCAGGAAGGTCGTTCGAGTTTACGAGCTATGAAACATTTTCGCCCTGTTCTCCTGGTTGTTCTGCTGGTGGGTGGGTTCTGGTACCTCACCACGCATCTCCCTGCGCACCTGAAAACCGTGTCGTTCTTCAATGCGCATGGCGCAAATTCTCCGCTCCAACTTACTGAGGCTCAGGCCGCGCCCACCTATGACGCTGAAGAGCAGAACAACATCGCCGTCTACAAGCGAGTGCTGCCCTCGGTGGTCAACATCACCTCGACCACCCTTGTCTTCAATTTCTTTTACGGCACTGTTCCTCAGCAGGGGCAGGGTTCGGGATTCATCCTCGATAAGACTGGGCACGTCCTCACTAACTTCCACGTCGTGGAAGGCGCCAACCGCGGAATTGAAGTTACTCTCAGCAACAAGCGCAAGTATGCCGCCAAGGTGGTAGGCACCGATCGCGTCCACGACCTCGCTCTGCTCCAAATCGACGCGCCTAATCTTGAGCCCGTAATATTGGCTGATTCCAGCGAACTGAACGTCGGTCAAAAGGTCTATGCCATCGGCAATCCCTTCGGCCTCGCCGGAACCATGACCCGCGGCATCATCAGCGCCATCCGTCCCATTCGCAGCGCCAACGGCGCGCCCATTGAAGACGCCATCCAAACCGATGCGGCCATCAACCCCGGCAATTCCGGTGGCCCCTTGCTCAACTCCCACGGCGAAGTCATCGGCATCAATACCATGATCGCGTCCAACGGCGCCGATCAAAGCTCCGGCATCGGCTTCGCCATTCCCATTAACACAGCCAAAGCCGTGCTCGCCGATCTCACCCGCTACGGCCGCGTCAAGCGCCCATCCCTCGGTATCGTTTCGTTTGCCATCGGCCCCGATCTGGCCTCCGAGATGGGTCTTGCCGTCGATCAGGGCGTGCTCATCCAGAAAGTCATTCCCGGCGGCGCAGCCGACCGTGCCGGCCTCCGCGGCGGCCATGAGCAGGCTTATGTCGGCAACACTCCCATCATGCTTGGCGGCGACCTCATCGTAGCCATCGATGGCCAGCAAGTCGCCGATCCGCAGGACATCAACGCCCTCATGGACAAGCACCAGGCCGGCGACACCATCAGCGTCACCATCTACCGCGGCCGCAAGGAGATCACCATCAAATTGGTCCTCGGTGAAGCCCACGAAACCAGTACCTAGAGCGGGCGAAACCTGCAACTAATTTAGTGTCCTAAAAATTGCATTAGCAGAAAGCTGGATGCCCCAAGTCCCGGGCCCCCACGGACAGGTCCTAGTCGTGGGGTGGAGGTCCGGATACTCGGGCCTGGGAAAATACAAATCTAGCCGGCGCCAGGGGTCTTGCTACCGGCCACTAGAATCCCGCCTGAACCGCGACAGACTCCGCTTGCATTACCTGCATCCGCGCCAGTTCCACCGGCTCGCCGTAATGCCCGGCCACCATGCGAGCCGCCGTCTCCTCATCCATATACCGCCGCACCGCCGCCATCTTCACCCCGGAATCCGCCGCCATCCGCGCCACTGCCGTCTTGCTGCTGACCGATTGCACCAACGAAAGCATCGCAACCACAATCGTGGACACCGCTTGAATCGCGGCCAGTGCATGTTGCTGGCTCGCCGGGTCCACAATCTTTACCGTCTGCAGCAGCGCCGCGTTCACCTGTTGCTGAAACGTCACCACCTGGTTCTGCAATTGCGCTAGCACGCTAGCCGACGGATTGGCCAGATAGGCCTTTGCCTGGGTAACCAGCAGGTTCGATGCAATATCGAATCCAACCGTCGCCGCGACGAAAACTGGTGCGTCCACCGGCGCCAGCAGCTCCGCCGTTGAATCGACTGTAGCCACCGCGCTCTGCAATGTCGGCGTCCAGTTCACGATGTCCTGCGCCACGGTTATCCCCGAGCACCCGATCAGAAACGGAAGTTGGAGCAGCAGGGCAATAAGCGCCCATGCACCCAGCTTCGCAGTTGTCCCGCTCGACAGCCTCGTTGCAGCCGGCGCCGCCGTCCCTGGGTCCTGCGCCAGCAGCCCCAGCAGTGCCGTGGCAATGGCGCACACAAGCGTAATCACTGTGCCGGTCCCGGCCGTACCCAGCGTTACGCCCTGCTGCGAAAGCACGCCGGCAATTGTCGCAATCGCAATCAGCAATCCTGCAACCGATGTCTTAGGATTGTTCCAGATATTCGAAATTAGATTCATACGAAAAGCCCCTTCCAAAAGCAAAGGGCGGCCGGAGCCGCCACTGTTTTCTTGAGAAATTTTGAAACGCATCTCGTCGCAGCGTGCTTCAGCCGTGGTTGCAACTGAAGCACACTGCGCGCAGTCAAAACCAGAAAGACACAGACAGTCCCGCGCCCCGGCGCACTCCGCAAGTTGGAGGGCGTACTCATTCGCCCGGCGCGGTATCTCCGTCCGTTGTCTGGTTATCTTTGAGCCTACGCAATTGGAGCCTATCTCTCTGCAAGGGGCTCTGTAGAATTAGATACCTATAATTAACGACTTACGACATCCACATAAGACACGCCCCTTGACAGCATTTAAAACCGACAGATTTCTAGCGCGCGCATCGAGTCCCTAGTCCCTAGTCCCTAGTCCCTGCTTCTTCACATACCGCCGCCCACGAATCTCATACTCCCCGCTCGCCACCAGCCCAATCGCCTGGCTGTACGCGATATGTTCCTCCGCCAGAACCCGCTCCGTCAGCGTGTGCGCATCGTCGCCTTCCAGCACCGGAATCGCCCGCTGCACCACGATCACCCCATGATCCAGATCTTCATCCACAAAGTGAACCGTGCACCCCGCCACTTTCACCCCGTACTCAATAGCCTGCGCTTGCGCCTCCAGGCCCGGAAACGCCGGCAGCAGCGAGGGGTGAATGTTCAATATGCGATTCGGAAACGCCGCCACAAACGCCCTGGAAAGCAGCCGCATGTAGCCCGCCAGGCACACCAGATCCACGCCGTGCGCCCACAGGCAGCCGATCATCTCCGCGTCATGCTCCTGACGCGCGCGCCCCTTCGAAACAAACACATGGCATGGCAATCCTAGTTCTCGCGCCTTGGCAATTCCCGCAGCCTCGGCCACGTTCGAGATCACAACCGCAATCGCCACGCCCGTCAACCTTCCGATTCGAATAGCCTCCGCAATTGCCAGAAAATTCGACCCCCTGCCCGAAAGCAGAATGCCAAGCCTCAATGCAGGCTGCGTGGATGAGTGAGAGTCCATTACCGTCGGCCCGTCGTCCTATTCCCTATTCCCTGTTTTTACGTGTAATGCACCCGGCGCTCGCCCTTCACCACTCGCCCAATCACAAAGAACTTCTCCTCCGCTCGGTCGAGCAGGTTCTTAGTCCGGGTAAACTTCTCCGCCGGAATGGCCGCGATCAGCCCCACTCCCATATTGAACGTACGCAACATCTCCTCGTCTGAAACCTGTCCCAGCGTCCGTAGGTGCTCAAAAATCGGCAGCACCGGCCACGACCCCAGCTCCACCTGCGCCCCAATATTCTTTGGCAGGATGCGAGGCAGGTTCTCCGTGATCCCGCCCCCGGTAATGTGCGCCATTCCGGTCGTCACGCCCGCGGTCACAAGCTTTTGAATAACATGCAGATAGCTGCGGTGCGTCTTCATCAGCGCCGCGCCGGCTTTCTCCTTGATCGCCGTCACATATTGCGTCGCCTTGTACCCGGCAACCTCAAATAACAGCTTCCGCGCCAGCGAGTAACCGTTGGTATGCAACCCCGTCGAAGGCAATCCGATCAACACGTCCCCGGCTTTGATCCCTGCGCCCGTCACCATCTTGTCGCGGTCTACGGCGCCCACAATGAATCCAGCGAGATCGTACTCTCCATCGGTGTAAAAGCCCGGCATCTGCGCTGTTTCGCCACCAATCAGCGCGCAACCGTTCGCCTTGCATCCTTCGGCCAGCCCGGTCACCACGCTCTCCGTCACCTCCGGGTCCAGCCGCCCGCTCGCCAGATAGTCCAGAAAAAACAGCGGCGTCGCGCCCTGCACCGCGATGTCGTTCACGCAGTGGTTCACCAGGTCCACGCCCACAGTCTGGTGCAGGCCAAGCTCGAAAGCCACTTTCAGCTTGGTCCCCACCCCATCCGCAGAGCTCACCAGAATCGGATTCTTCCACCGCTGCAGGTCCAGCCGAAACAGCGCGCCGAATCCCCCAATGCCTCCCAGGACATTGCGGTTGAAAGTCTTTTGCGCCAGATACTTGATCCGATCCTTGGCGCGGTCCCCACTGCTGATATCCACGCCTGCATCGGCGTAGGTCACGGGTTTTGTTTTGGATTCGTCAGGCACTTTGAGGACTTTCTGCGGATGGATTTCCCTTGGCGGCTCACCGGAAAGCACGATTCTAGCAGGATTTGAGCCGTATGTACGTGCCCTACAGAAACCTTCCCCGCTCCACGGCCGTGGGTACCGGACAACTCTCCAGCCGGCCCCCGATGTGGTGCCGCCATCGCGCGATAACCCTATACCCTGCATCACGCACTGGCCTTGGAATCCACCCGAGCACGATGCCCTCGCTGGGCCACGGCTGCGGTAATTCGGTCAGGATTTCCAGGACCGCATCCGACCGCAGGAATACCTGTTCCTCCGGCCCATCCGGATCCCGCACAACGACTATCGTGTCCGGTCCGCTTTCCGCACCGGACGCGCCCAAGCCATGCCGCGCCAGCAGCGCGCTAACTCTCGGCGACTCCGAAGCCACAAATCGCAGTCGATCCTTGCGGTCGCGATGCAAAAACCACCGCACCGAGCGATTGCAGAATCCGCAATTGCCGTCGAAGACAACCAGCAACCGATCCCCGATCTCGTTCAGCTCATTCACACTTATCCTGATGCCTACACAGCGGCGAGTGATTCAACTCACTCATCGCGCATCCCTATACCTTCTATACTGAACCCATCATGAGCTTGCCCCTGCCAACGCTTAATCACACAGAATCCCTGGCCCTTCAGCAGCGCGCCGAGCGCTTCTTTCCCGGCGGCGTCAACTCGCCTGTCCGCGCCTTCCGCGCTGTCGGCGGAGCGCCTCCCTTCATTGAAAGGGCTGAAGGCGCCTACCTGTATGACGCCGATGGCAATCGTTACATCGACTACTTTGGTTCCTGGGGTCCCATGATCCTCGGGCATGCCTTCCCGTCCGTCGTCGAAGCTATTCAGCGCGCTGCACTTAGCTCCGCCAGCTTCGGCGCATCCACGGCTGCCGAGGCCGATCTGGCCGAGCGGGTTGTCGCCTGCTATCCCGCCATTGAAAAGCTCCGCTTCGTCAGCTCCGGGACTGAAGCCACCATGTCGGCCATCCGGCTTGCACGCGCCGCCACTGGCCGCAAAATCATCATCAAGTTTGAGGGCTGCTATCACGGTCATTCTGATGGACTTCTGGTCAAAGCCGGCTCCGGCGTGGCAACCTTTGGTATCCCCGGTTCGGCCGGCGTCCCCGAGGAGATTGCCCGTCTCACGCACGCCCTGCCCTACAATGACATCGCCGAAGTAGAGGCCGCCTTCGACGCGCATCCCGATGAAATTGCAGCGGTTATCCTCGAGCCGGTTGTTGGCAATGCCGGCTGCATTCCGCCTGATCCCGGCTATCTTGCAGGGCTCCGCGCCCTGACACACAGGGAAGGCGCGCTGCTCATTATCGACGAAGTCATGACCGGATTCCGCGTGGCGCTGGGCGGCGCGTGCGAGCTGTATAACATTGATGCGGATATAGTTACGCTGGGCAAGATTGTTGGCGGAGGGCTTCCGGTTGGGGTCTTTGGCGGCAAGCGCGCCTACATGGACCTGCTGGCCCCGCTGGGACCGGTTTATCAGGCCGGAACCCTCAGCGGAAATCCATTAGCCATGGCCGCCGGCATCGCTACCCTATCGCACTTACAAGCCCACGCGGCCGAGGTCTATCCAAAGCTCGAAGCCACCGCCAAAGCGGTAGCCGAAGGCGTGGCAGCCGAAGCCGACAGCGCGGGCATCCCTTTGACTCTAAACCGTATAGGGTCCATGTGGACGTGGTTCTTTGCTTCCAATCCGGTGAGGAATTACGAGGAGGCGGCCCGCTCCGACACGGCTGTTTTTGGACGATTCCATCGGGCGATGATGGCTCAAAATGTGTGGCTTCCGCCGTCGCAATTTGAGGCGGCATTCCTGGGAACGGCGCATGGAGAAGAAGAAGTTGCCGCCACGATTTCCGCCGCCCGTGAGGCCTTCAAAGTTTGCCTGGATGGTGAGGGATAGGTACCGATCGTCACCTCAGAGGGTTGCGATCAGGCCCGAATGTTCGCACAGAAGGTTAGAGAAATTCTGATAACTAACCAGGGAAATGAACCAATCTACCTGGCATATAACCTGGGAAATGGCCGGATTGGCGCGATGGTTCCCAGAGAAATGAACCCTTATTCGCGGGATCGGGATGAAACAGAAGGAGACGTAGGCGAAATGGCAGGAAAGTGTGCCGGCTTTTGGTGTTTGCGCCGACTGTGAGCAGGCGAAAAGTGTGTCTGCATTACGACAAATAGAGTCGAGGGATACTTCGGGATATTGAAACGTGGCATGAACGAGGTGTAACAT
>Ga0181531_10003199_pt1 | contig 10089 bp, 5 predicted proteins | sample PEATcosm2014_Bin_38_FD_119743 | JGI IMG/M metagenome (GOLD analysis project Ga0181531, IMG submission 119743) | Peatland microbial communities from MTU Mesocosm Facility, Houghton, MI, USA - PEATcosm2014_Bin11_10_metaG | ecosystem: Environmental > Terrestrial > Soil > Wetlands > Peat | place... | reverse complement strand
TCTGGGCCACGGATGGTGCGGAGGAGATCGGCACCGGAACGCACGAGCGCGCGGTGGTGATCGTTGCCCGCATCGTCGAGAAGATGCTCGCCAAGTACGGCCCCGAGCCCACGGCCTGAGGGAATCGCCCGCTCGCGCCGGAGCCGGGCGGTATGCGGCAGGTCCTCCGATGAACAAGGTCACGCCCCGAGATTTTCGCAACGCATTCCTCGCGGTCATGCAAGCCGAGCGCGACGAATTTCGCACCGCCGTCGGCTTCGAGACGAAATCCTATAACTACTTCATGCGCTCCCAGATCTACCCGAGGATCGGCAGGCAACTCGGCCTGCTCGCCTGGAAGCAGGAGTACTACACCCTCGATGGCATGTTGTACGAGGAGCGCGGGCTCGATGACACCGGCAAGTACGCCACCTACGCAAACTGGGTCTCGGTGGCCATCGAGCATGAGAACGAGGCTTCCAAGGCGCACGAGACGATGAACAAGCTGCAGCTGTTCAATGCGCCGCTCAAGGTCTTGATCACGTATGCGGTCGACGGAGCCGCCACCGAGTCGCTCCTGCGCAAGTACGAAGGCATCATCAGGGCCTCGGATGTGTTCAACGACGTCGCCACCCTGCGCCAGCAACTCGTCGTTCTGGGAACACCCAAGACAGCGCTCCCTTGGCGCTTCTACGCGTATGAGAATGAAGGCTTCGTGCTGATGTTGCCGGCCTGATTTGGTTCCGCAGCGATTCTCGAGGTGATTCGAATATGAGCATGGCGAGGATCCGACAATGGCATTTCTATATCGGTCTTTTCATCGCGCCGAGCGTTCTGTTCTTCGCGCTGACCGGAGCGGTGCAGCTCTTCAGTCTCCACGAGGAGCACGGTCGCTATGTTCCCCCGGCCATCGTCGAGAAGCTCAGTTCGGTCCACAAGGATCAGGTATTCGTCCTGGGCAAGCACCACGCGCACCCGGCGGCCCCAGAGGCAGATGCAAAGAACCCCGCTCTCGGCGCGCCGCCCGCTCTCGGCGCGCCGCCCGCTCTCGGCGCACCGCCGGGGGGCGGCACGGAAGAGGACGTCGATAAAACTGCGCCATCGACTCTCATGCTGAAGGGATTCTTCTTGCTGGTGGCCGCAGGTCTCGTCGTCTCCACGACGTTGGGACTCTGGATGGGTTTGACGCTGGCACGCCGAAAGCGATTACCGTGGCTCACGCTCATCGCCGGCGCGCTGATACCAACGGGCCTGCTGCTGTTCGGATGAGCGGGAGAGCCGGCCCGCGGCGAGCCGCGGCCACATGGAAAGGGAGGCGCATCGCCGCAGCGGCGCGCCTCTCCTGAGTAGCAGCACCCCTCAGGGTGCGTTCGAGCTCACTCGGCGGCTTGCTGCCGCTGAATCTCGAGCTCGGCCACGGCCCATCCGAACTGCGCGGGGCTCAAGCGGAGCGCACAGGCGGTGAGCGCGTCGATAGCCTTCGCCTCATCGGGCGAAACATTCTCGACGGTATGACGAATCACCGTCGGGTACTTTTCCATACCGGCCCACAGCGCGAGATAATCTGCTTTCTGCGAGGACGGATCGTAAAAGAACCGGTACTCCGCCTCGGGTCCCTGCACCTCCTTGCGATCCTGCTTGAGGAACTGACCGATCGCCGAACCGTTCGCGGATGTTTCCAAAAACCGCGTGAGCTTGCGCTCCTCATCGATCCGATCGATCTTGTCGCTGTAGTCGTCACGTAACCAGACTCGGTCAGTGGTGACGTTCTTGGGCACCTTCATTCGCTTATCCCTCGCTTGGGGTTAAAAAAGCCAGCGCATGATACTCTAAAAGAAATAAATTGCATGAGTTTCAGGAGTTTATTGTCAACTCATCGGATAGGATCGAGGTTCTCCTCGCTCGAGCCATGCTGGGCGGGCGCCCTCGCAGCGGCTCGGGGCTGAATGTTACCGGGCTTGCATGACGAGGCCAAGTCGCATTGGCCCGTCGGCCAGCCTGCTCGGGGCCTAAGCCGGCAGCGGACCCGGCGCCGACGACGGCGCGTCGGGCGGCAGCGGGGTTTCGGCCGGCGGCGGTACCCCCGACTCTCCCGGCGATCCCGCGCGGGGCCGCCAGTAGCCACCGGTTCCGAGGGCGCGCCAGGCGCGCGGCAGCCAGCGCGATAGCGCGAATGCGAGCCACAGAGCCCAGAGCAGCATCGCCGCCTTGTACCACCCCAACGACAGCGAGAGCACCCAGGGCCGGGGGAGCAGTGTCGCCTCGCGATCGTTGAACCAGTGCAGCGTCCCATCGAAGCTGACGGTTCCCGCGATCCGCATGTCGGGATTCGCGAACAGGCCGTACGGAATCGCCGCGAGCAGCGCGACGAGTGCGGCGATCGAGAGCGCCATCAAGAGGACCTGCAGCAGCTGAAAGCGGCCCGCCTCGAGGAGATCGACGCGCGCCGCCTCGCGCCAGCGCAGCGCGAAGATCCAGACCGCGAAGAGCAGCAGCACCCCCCACGAGAAGGTGCTGAGTCCCAGCCCCAGGATGAGCCAGTCGCGCATGCCGAGCGGTGTGCCCTCAACCCGCCCGATGAGCAGCGCGAACGCGACGAAGAGCGCGAGCTCGCCCCAGTACAGGATCACCGGACCCACCCCCGCGCCACCGACGAGCAGCACCCAGCGTGACTCGGGGAGCCGCACACCGACATCGACGTTGCTGCCCGGAGCGTGCAGATCGATGGCGGGCGTCCTCGTGACGAGGTGCCCGCCTTGCTCCGATTCCCAGACGATGTCGACGGCGTGCGCGCCGGGCACGAGCGCGAGCGGCAGCTCGCTCTTCTCCATTCGAATCGGTATCCGTCGGCCATCGACGCTCACGCCGGTGACACGCGCGCCTGCGGGCAGCGCGAGCACGTGTCGGCCGCCCTGCGTGCTGCGATAGTCGAGATGCAAACTCGTCTCGCGGCTACGCCGCCCGATTTCCTCGAGGAGCGCGACGTGATCGAGCGCGAGGGTATCGCCGGCAGCCGCGGGCGGGCGCGTGACATGCAGCGTCAGCGTCTCGCCCGGACGCGGATCGTACTCGAGCGCCCAGCGATCGGGGTGCGGGTTGTCGGGCAGCACCGCCGGCAGCCCCGCGAACTCGACATGCCAGATCGGGCTCACCGTGAAGAGCCACACCTCGCTCTCCGGCGCATCGCGCGGCGCCGTGAGCGCGAGCGCTTCGCTCTGGGGCAGCGCGGAGCTGAAGTGAAACTCGCGCGCCTGCGAGTCGAACGTCGCGATCACCTGCGAGTCGCCCACCGTCGCCACGCCCGGCGTCAGCACCCGCTCACCCGGCAGCAGAGCGAGCGGCACGGTGAACCCGCCCTGCTCGGGCGCGAGGCGCTCGACGCTCGTCTCGACCGTCCAGTCGAGCCCGAGATGCAGCGCGCGCGAGACGCGCACGAAGGGCGCAAAGGGCGTGCTCGCTTGCGCACCACCGCGCTCCCTCCCGGCGCTACGCTCCGATCCGCCGCCACGTTCCGTTCGGCCGCCGCGCTCCGTCCCCCCGCCGCGCCGGCGCGCGAGCGCGAGCGTATTGCCGAGCAAGGTTCCCTCGTGCACGCCGGAGAACTCCCAGCCACTGCCGCCGGCGTGAATCGCACGGGGTATCCACGGAAAGAGCACCTCGACCGCATCCGCGCCCGGCAACGGCCACGCGATGCGCACATGGTGCGCGCCCGGTTCGAGCGGGATCCAGCGTCGACCCTGCTCATCGCCCAACACGCCCGGCACCGGCTTGCCGTCGACACTGATGAGATCGGGCTCGAAGCTACCCACCACGGGCAGAGGCACCGCGACGCGGGCGAGCGCGGCCATCTCGAGCTCGACCTCGAGCCGCGTGGGAGTGGTCGAGACCTCGGCGTACATCGCATCCGCGCAGTCCGGTGCGCAGGGAGCAGGCTCGGTGAGACGCGACCTGAGTTCCTCGAGGAGCTCGGGCGAAGGCATGTTTTGCGCGCGACCCGGCGTGCTCGCGAGCGCGGTGGCGGCGACCAGGAGCGCGACTCCCGCGCCGCGCGGCCACCACGCGCGCCGCGGCGACGACGCATCGTGCGGCGGCGACGCACCGCGCGAGGACGACGCCCGGAGCGGCATCCCGGGGGTGCCGGCGCCGCTGCCGCGCGCGAGGCGCACCACGAGGAGCGTCAGCAGTGCCACGCCGAGCACGCGCCAGACACTGAGCATGAGGGGGCGCACGATCCAGAAGTGCACCGTCTGGGTACTCTCGACCGGTCCGCTCCAGCCGAACTCGTACGAGAGATACTGCCATTGCGGCACGCCCGGTCCGGCCTGCAGCAGCGTCCCGGGAGCATAACGCTCCTCGCCGAGCACACTCGATGCGTCGTCGCGCTCACTCGACGCGCTGCCGCGCACGATCCCTTCGGCGCGCTCACTCGACGCACCCGCGCGAACACTCGACGCGTCGGTGCGCGCGCCCGCCGCACCGCCCCGCGCGATCGCCGCGTCACCGAGCACGCTCGCTACAGCGGCGCGGGAGCCACGCGTGCCCGTCACCATCGCCTCGCTCAGCCCGTCTTTCGCTGCCGCTTGCCGGGCCAGCGCCTGTATCCGCGGCATCACGGGCATCGGTGCCGTCTGGTCGTAGAACTGCCGGCTCGGCGGTTGCGGCGCACTGGCCGCGCGGAGGTCCGACGGCCCGGTCTTCTTGAGAAACTGCGCCGTAAGCGCATCGCTCGACGCCTCGAGGGCAACACCCAGCTGCGGATAGAGTGCGAGACGCAGCTGGGCGAATGCGAACGGAACCGCGAGCACCAGGAGCACACCGAGCAAGCCGAGCTTCACCAACTGGAGCGCCGACCGAGCGCGGCCCATCGGCACGGCGCGGACCAGCGCGACGGCCATGAGCGCGAGCAGAATGAGCCAGGTGAGGGCGTGCTCTTCCTGATGCGTGAGCGCGATCGCGGCGAAGGCGATGAGCGCATAGGGCCACCCGAGAAGGCGCAGCGCCACGACGCTCGACAGCAGCAGCAGAAACACATCGATGAGCCGCCAGCGCTCGAGCCAGGCCTGCGGCGCGCGGTCCGCTCCCCAGGCTGCGAGCAGGCGGTGACCCGGCGGCAGGTGCAGCGTCCCCTGGACCTCATCGAAGCGCTCCTCCCAGCCGCTCGCCGCCATGGCGCCGTGGGGTGTCTCGATGCGCGCGACGGTGCGCAGCGCCAGGTTCGGATCGCGCACCTCGACGCCGGTGCGCGCTTCGGGCGCCTCGGTGATGAGGAGCGAGCCGGTGCTGCTGCTCGCGTGCATCAACCGATACGGAGCCTGCATGTCGAGCCGCCAACCGGTGCGCATCGTGCCGGCGATGTCGTCGATCACGGTGAACCCCGCGTGCGAGAAATCCAAGTACAACGTGCGTGCGAGGCGCAGGTGATTGGCCTCGAGCGCAGAGGCGCCGCGGGCGCGCTCGACGAGGCGCACGGCCTCTCCGGCGAGCACCCGGTAGCTCGGATCCTCGCGCCACTCCGCAGGTACGTTCGCCTGTGTGGGATCGATGGGGTCCGCCCCCTCGAGCGCCGCGACGCGCAGGCGCGGATCGGCCGCGTAGCTCCAGATCTCCTGCCGCGGCCAGGGCGCGGGGCGCGCCGGCACGGTGAGCGTCATTGCCTCGGCTGTGGGGCGGGCCTCGCTCTCGGCGCGGGCCGAGATCGTGACCGTGTACGTGCCCGCCCGCACCTGCACGTGCAGTTGCCCGTCGGGATCGAGGCGCGCGGGCAACGGGCCATCGAGAGCCATCGGCACGAAGCCTCGAGGCAGCACGGCGGGCAGTGTCTCCTCGCGCACGACTCCCGCGACCTCGAGCTCGAGCCGCGTCTGCAATGTGACGGGAATGCCGTCGCTCAAGCGCCGATACACCTGCACGGTGAGGTGCTGCGCGACATCGACGCTGTGCTGCGGGCCGAGCCACACGGCCCCGTCGGTGCGCTCGATGAGCTCGACGGCGTGTGCATTCACGGTGAGCGAGACGAGACCGATCGCATCCGGAACCTTCAACGTCTCGGGCCGCCGGCTCCATTCGAAGCGACCGGCGAGCGCGAGCGTCCCGTCGCCCACCCGCACGGAGGGCACGCCCGAGCGGTTCACGACCGCGGCGGGCGCGCCATTGAGCCGCACTTCCCGCGGCCAGTGCTCATCATCCCCGGGCAACGGAATCCAGCCGGGTGTGTGGCTCACCCAGGATTCGCTGAAGCGCGCGCCCTCTTCACCGACCGTCAGCGCCAGGCGGCCGGGCCAGGCACAGATGCGTTCCTCTGCGGTCGCGCCGCTGCTATTACCGAGAAACGGACAACGGCGAAACGCCTCGCCGTGCAGCACCCAGTCGCGCCAACCCTCGAGCTGCGCGGGGATGCGGTCTTGCGCCGGCGCGCTCGCGGCCACGAGCAGCGCGAGCAGCGCGAGCAGCGGCGCAAACCTGCGCGAGGAACTTGACGCATGACCGTGACGACACACATCTCCTTGAACGGCGCACGCCGGGAAACGGGGTCAAGCTTTGCGCACATTCATTCACGGAGCGTTGCCCATGCACTTCACGGACCGTTGCCATACACGACCCGGCCGCCGAACATCGTCCACACCACCTTGGCATCGCGCATCTCCGCGGCGGGCGCCACCAGCACGTCCCGATCGAGGAGCACGAGATCGGCGAGCTTGCCGGGCGCGAGCGAGCCGATGCGGTCGAGCTGATTGAGCACCCGGGCGGCCTCGCGGGTATAGGCATAGAGCATGGCCTCGCGGGGCATCCGCTCCCGGGGCAGTAGCACGCCCTGCGGCCCCAAGCGCGTCTCGGCCTGATAGATGGCGAGGAACGGATTCGCCGAGCTCACCGGCCAGTCGCTCGCGCCCGCTATGACCCCGCCGCTCTCCAAGATCGAGCGCGCCGGATACATGGTGCGGTAGATCGCCGCATCGATGTAGGGCTTCACCTGCTCGTTGGTGCTCGGGTCGGCAATCGCCCAGAGCAGCTGCAGGGCCGCATAGACATGCAGCTCGCCAAAGCGCGGAACGTCCTCGGGATCGGCGAACTGCACGTGCGTGATCGTGTCCGGCAGCGTGCCCGACGGATTCGCCTTGCGGGCGGCCGCGAAGGCATCGAGTGCCGCCTTCACGGCGAGATCGCCGATCGCATGCACGTGCACGATGAGCCCGCGACGATCGGCCTCGGTGACGAGCGCATTCATGTTCTTCGGCTGAAAGAAAAGCGGTGCCATGCGGCGGGTGTCGAGATAAGGTTTTGTGAGCGCGGCGGTGTGCGAAGGTACCTCCACGACGCCGTCCGCGAACACCTTGAGTCCGGGGATGCCGAAGTCCGGCAGCACCTCGAAGCGAGACTTTAGCGTCTCGACCACGTCGATCTGGCCGAGGCCCGCATCGGGCTTGACCACGGGATAGGCGACCACGTGCGCGCGCAGCTCGCCCGCGCGTGCGAGCGACTGATACACCGGCAGCACCCCGGCATCGTCGGGACGCGCCGGATCCAGGCCCATGAAGTTGCTCGGAGCCGCATCGAGCCAGCCCGTGATCCCGTACTGATGCATGTAATGCAGGGCCGCCTTCAACGCCTCGCGCAAGCGCTCGGCAGAGGGCTGCGGAACGCTCGCATCGAGCTTCTGGTGCGCCTTGTCGACCACGAAGCCGTTCGGGTTCGACTGCGCATCGGCACCGTAATAGCGGCGCTCGTCGGCCGGCAGGCCGCGGATGAACGCCGCGGTGATGCCGGCGCGCTCGAGCAGTGCCCGGTTGCCCCAGGCCGTGTGACCGTCCGAGCCGTACAGCACGATCGGCTGATGCGCGTAGGGGCCCTCACTCAAAGCCGCATTGAGCTCGGCGGTATGGGTCCAGAAGCCGAGGTCGAGATCGTTGATGATGAGCACATCGCCACGCAGGCTGTGCTTGCCCGCGAGCTGCTGCGCGACGAAGCGCGCAAGATCGGGCACCGAATCCTTCGTATCCGGATAGCTCGCCTCGAGGAGCGTGAGGCCCCCATCGATCGGGTGCGCGTGCGCATCGATCATCCCGGGCATCAGAAACCGTCCCTCGAGATCGACCCGCCGGGCGCCCGGCCCGGCAACACGCTCAACGTCAGGCAGCGCACCGACGGCGAGGATGCGGTCACCTCGAATCGCAACTGCTGCGGCGTAAGGGTGCGCCGGCTCGGCGGTGAAAACGTGCGCATCGTAGAACAGCGTCGTGCGCGCGCTCGCGGCGGTGGGTGCGCCGGCGGCCGGCGCCGCCGCGGTCGGGGGCGTCGCAGGCGCCGCGTAGCATGGCAGCGCCAGCGTTCCCGCGCAGAGCATTCCTGTCATCAGGGCGGTGGCAGACATCGATTCGGTGGCGCGAGCTCGCATCACGACTCCTCCATTTTGGGGGGACATCTCTTTTTGACGGATGTTCATTAGGCTCCCTCAGCCTACACGAAGTGAGCGGCCGCGGTCACTCGCGGCGCGGGGAGGTTGGGACGCGCCCGGGGTCAGCGAAAAGGTTCGTCGCGGCGGCAAAGCTCAGCGAGAAGGCTCGTGCACCTTGGCCGCCTTCAGCTGCCAGGCCTGATCGATGAGATAGGCATGCACGGCCGCAACGTCGGCGGCCGAGAGCACATCATCGAAGTGGCCCATGCCGTCGGGTGCATACAGCCCCTTCAGCACGATGTCGTTGAACAGCGCATGCGTGCCGGGCTCGAGCCGGCGCAGATCCGGCAGGTTGCTGCGGCCGAAAACGTGGCAGCGGGAGCAGAAGCGGTTGTAGAGAACCTCCCCCGCCGCGACCTGTTGCGCATCCTGTGGCCGAGGCGGCAGCTCGGGGAGCGGTGCGTCGGTGCGCAGCGGCGGCTGCGGCGGCGTTGCGCCGTCGAGCTTGAGCGCGATTACACGCCCTTCGTTGCCGTAGCGATAAGCGGCCGAGGCGGGATCGAACGGCGCGCCCTGAATCGCGCCGCCACCGCCGAAGCCCGCCACGACGGCGATGTACTGCACTCCGTTCACGCGATAGGTGATCGGCGCAGCCATGATCGAGGTGCCGAGATTGAGCGTCGCCTTCTTCTCGCCGGTGCCGGCGGCGTAGGCCGTGAGGTAGCCGTTCGGATCGCCCTGGAACACAAGATCGCCACCCGTCGCGAGCACACCCCCGATCACGCCCAGGCTCGCGACCGAGGGTACCTCCCACAGAATCCGGTGCTCCGGGACACTCCACGCGCGCAGGAAGCCGCGCGATTCGGTCTTGGTTTTCATGCCTCGCGCCAGATCCTTCAGCGCGGGCACCGTGCCGTACAGCGAGCGCAACTCCTTCGGGTCGTAGAGCTCGGGCGTCATGGCGGGCGTCGTGAACTGTCCCTCGACGAGTCCGGCACGGCGCTGGCTCGTCTCGAGAATGACGTTGCCCGCCTCGATCACCGGGATGTAGGTCACCGCGCGCGTGGGATCGAACGCCATCGGCTCCCAGCTGTGGGCGCCGGCCTCCGACGGAAACACCAGCGCAGGGCCGCGGTCGTAACTTGCGCTCGGATCGATGCGGGGACGGCCCGTGCCCGCATCGATCCCGTGCGTCCAGCTCACGAAAGCGAAGTTATGCGCCGAGAGCAGCGCGCCCGTACGTGCATCGAGCACGTAATAAAAGCCGTTCTTCGCCGCCTGCATGAGCACATGGCGCCGCTGCCCGTCGAGATCGACGTCGGCCAAAATCAATTTCTGTGTGCTGTCGAAGTCCCAACGGTCGCCGGGCGTCGTCTGATAGGCCCAGGCGAAGGAGCCGTCCTCGTGGATCGCGACGATGGAGGCCGCGTAGAGCTCATCGCCCCCGTGGCGTCCACCCAGGTGCATGTTGTAGGGCGCCGCATTGCCCGTGCCGATGTAGATGAGCGCGAGCTTGGGATCGTACGCCATGCCGTCCCAGACCGTGCCCCCGCCGCTTCCCGCATCCCATGGATGCCGCGGGTCCCAGCTCTTCAACGCCGCCTCGAGGTGCGGCTGATCCTGCGGTCCCTCGGCGGGGTTTCGCGGCACGGTGAAGAAGCGCCAGCGCAGCGCGCCAGTTGTGCGATCGTAGGCCGAGACGTAACCGCGCACGCCGG
>Ga0181531_10003197_pt1 | contig 10089 bp, 6 predicted proteins | sample PEATcosm2014_Bin_38_FD_119743 | JGI IMG/M metagenome (GOLD analysis project Ga0181531, IMG submission 119743) | Peatland microbial communities from MTU Mesocosm Facility, Houghton, MI, USA - PEATcosm2014_Bin11_10_metaG | ecosystem: Environmental > Terrestrial > Soil > Wetlands > Peat | place... | reverse complement strand
TGCAAGGCGAGACGCAGCAAAAGCTCGATGTCATTTCCAATGACATTTTCTGCACCACCAGCGAATACGGCGGACACCTGGCCGGCATGGTATCCGAAGAGCTCGACGAGCCCTATCTGATACCCGAGGAGTACCCGCGCGGGAAATATCTGCTGGCGTTCGATCCGCTCGACGGTTCGAGCAACATCGACATCAATGCGCCGGTCGGCAGCATCTTTTCGGTGTTGCGCGCACCGCGCGGCAACGAAGTGCCGCGCGTCGAGGATTTTCTGCAGCCGGGCTACCAACAGCTCTGCGCGGGCTACGCGATCTATGGCGCCACGACGATGTTGGTCCTGACCGTCGGGCGCGGAGTTCACGGATTTACGCTCGATCGCGGCTTCGGCGAATTCATCCTCACGCATCCGAACATGCGGATTCCGGAGGAAACCAGCGAATTCGCGATCAACGCCTCGAACGAGCGCTTCTGGGAACCGCCGGTCAACGCTACGTCGTCGAATGCCTCGCGGGGCGCGGCGGCGTACGCGGCAAGGATTTCAACATGCGCTGGATCGCCTCGCTGGTCGCCGAGGTACACCGCATTTTGATTCGCGGCGGCTTGTTCATGTATCCCAAGGACACGAAGGATCCGACCAAACCGGGTCGGCTGCGCCTGCTCTACGAGGCGAACCCGATGGCGATGCTCATCGAGCAAGCGGGCGGCAGCGTCTCGACCGGGCGCATGCGCATGCTCGACGTCCAGCCGACTTCGCTGCATCAGCGCGTGCCGGTGATTTTGGGCGCCAAAGCGGAGGTCGAACTGCTCGAGCAATACCATCGGGAACACGATCAGGGCCTCGATAGCGCCTACAGCTCGCCGTTGTTCAAAGAACGCTCATTGTTCATTCAGAATTGAGGGGTAGACATGTCCGCCAAGCATCCTGTCATCGCCGTCACCGGGTCATCCGGGGCCGGAACCACTTCGGTCACGCGCACCTTCAACTGGATCTTTCGCCGCGAGAAGATCACGGCGGCCTTGGTCGAGGGCGACTCCTTCCATCGCTATGATCGCAACCAGATGAAGGTCAAGATGGCCGAGGCCACGGCCAAAGGCGACGACCACTTCAGCCATTTCGGGCCCGAGAACAACCTATTCAAGGAGCTAGAGGAACTGTTCCATACCTACGGCGAGACCGGACGCGGGCGCGTGCGCCACTATCTGCACAACGCCAAGGAAGCCGAGCCGTACGGCCAAGAACCGGGAACATTTACCGAATGGGAGGACATCCCGCCCGACACCGACGTGTTGTTTTACGAGGGCTTGCACGGCGCGGTCGTGACTCCCGAGATCAACGTCGCCAAACACGCGGATCTGACGATCGGGGTCGTGCCGATCATCAATCTGGAATGGATTCAGAAGCTGCACCGCGACAAGGAATCGCGCGGCTACTCGACCGAAGCGGTCGTCGATACGATCCTGCGCCGCATGCCGGACTACGTGAACTACATTTGTCCGCAATTCTCCGAGACGCACATCAATTTTCAGCGCGTGCCGACCGTCGACACGTCGAATCCGTTCACGGCTCGCTACATACCGACCGCCGATGAGAGTTTCGTCGTGATTCGATTTGCCAATCCCAAAGGCATCGATTTTCCGTATCTGCTGTCGATGATCCACGACTCGTTCATGTCGCGACCGAATATCATCGTGGTGCCAGGCGGCAAGATGGATTTGGCGATGCAGCTGATCCTCACGCCGCTGATCCTCAAACTCATGGATACCCGCCGCCGGGCGATCGGCGCGGCACCGGCGCGCGCCAGGGCTTGACGCGATCGCTCGTTCGGAGGTGTGATAGCCTCCGAAGAGGGATATCACAAGGGTAGCGGCTGCAGCGAAAATCTGATTTGAATCGATCGGCCCGCATCGTCCTGCGCTGCGCCGCCGGCGCGCTTGCGGCTTTGGCCGCCGCGCTTGCGATCAATACCTTTGCGCACCGATCGCGGCAAATCACGGTGCCGCCGGTGCCGCCCGCGCACATCGATGAACGCGCAGCCGCCGAGCGCCTCGCGGGCGCCGTGCGCTTGCGCACGATTTCGTTCGAGCAGCCCTCCGCAGAGAGCCGTTCCGACCTCCTCAAGCTGCATGCCTACCTCGCCCAGGTATTTCCGGACGCCCACCGCGCGTTGCTGCGCGAAACCGTGGGCGGCTACAGCCTGCTCTACACCTGGCCCGGCACGGATGCCGGCGCCAAACCGATCCTGCTGATGGCGCACCAAGACGTCGTTCCGATCGCACCCGGTACCGAGGCGAGCTGGCACGCAGACCCGTTCGGCGGCGAGATTCGCGACGGATTCGTCTGGGGACGTGGCAGCTGGGACGATAAGGGCAATCTGTTGGCGATGCTCGAGGCCGTCGACCGCCTCGTCGCGTCCGGATTCAAGCCACGCCGCACGATCTACCTCGCGTTCGGCCACGACGAAGAGAACGGCGGCGCAGACGGTGCCGCGCAGATCGCGGCGCTGCTCGCGAAGCGCGGCGTTCACTGCGAATTTGCGCTCGATGAGGGGCTGCTCACGACGATCGGGATCATGCCGGGCCTTTCGGGGCCGCTCGCGCTGATCGGCGTCGCCGAAAAAGGCTCGGTCACGCTGCGCCTGACGGCGAGCGCAACTCCCGGCCACTCCTCGATGCCCCCGAAAACCTCTGCGATCGGAGAGCTCGCGAGAGCTCTCGAGCGCCTCGAGGCTGCACCGATGCCCGCCAAGATCGGCACCGTCGCAGGCGAGCTGCTCGACACGGTTGCCCCTGAAATGCATGGCTTACAGCGCGTCGCACTGTCGAATCGCTGGCTTTTCGGGCCATTCGTCCGCGCGCAGTTGGAGCAGGCGCCATCCACCAACGCCCTGCTGCGCACGACGACCGCAATCACGGTCATCAAGGGCGGAAACAAGGAGAACGTACTTCCCGGTGTCGCCGAGGCGCTCGTCAATTTCCGCATCTTGCCGGGCGATCGAATCGCTACGGTCGTCGAGCATGTCCGGCGCACGATCGACGATGCACATATTCGCATCGATATCGCCTCCGAGCCGGATGAAGCCTCCGCGGTTTCCTCGCGCGAATCGGATGCTTATCGGCTCATCGAGCGCACGATTCGCGAGTTGTTTCCCGACGTGCTCGTCGCCCCGGGGCTCATGATCGCTGCAACCGATTCCCGCCACATGGCGGCTGTCGCCGACGACATTTACCGCTACTCGCCGGTGCGGGCAACTTCCGCGGATTTGGCGCGATTTCACGGCACCGATGAACGCATCGCGACCACGAATTATGTCGAGCTGATTCGCTTCTACGGCGCACTGATCAGACACGCGGCCGGCGACCAATAGCATAACCGGCGGGTATTTGACGCGCGCTACGCGCACGAATATTCTGATTCGGACGAGCGCGGACGGGAAGGAGAGACCCTTGGCGGAAGACTCGAGTCGGATCGCCGAGTTATTGCAGCGATGGGTCAATGGAGACAAAGACGCGCTCGGTGCATTGGCGCCTGCGGTTTACAAGGAACTGCGGCGCCTTGCCCATAATCACCTGAAATCCGAGCGGGCCGACCACACGCTGCAAAGCACTGCGCTCGTCAACGAAGCCTTTCTCAGGCTCATTGGCGGCGCGCCCTTCCCCATGAAAGATCGCGGGCATTTCGTCGCCGTGGCCTCGCGCCTCATGCGCCAGATTCTCGTCGAATATGCACGTGGTCGCCGAGCTCAGAAGCGCGACGGCGGGAATCGAATCGCACTCGAAGAGATCGATGACATCCCGGTCGGCGGGGACCGCGAACTCGTGGCCTTGGACGGGGCGCTCGACGAGCTGTCGCGGATCGACGAGCGCCAGAGCCAGATCGTCGAGATGCGCTTTTTTGGGGGTTTGGCGGCGGCCGAGATCTCCGAGGTGCTCGGCATTTCGGTCGCGACCGTGGAACGCGACTGGTATACGGCGCGCATCTGGCTGCGTCGCGAGATGCGACGGGCGAGCTCGCCGTGACCGCGCCGCGCTGGGATCGCGTCAAGGAATTGCTGCATCAAGCGGCGGAGTTGGGCCCGGAGCCGCGCGCCAAATTTCTCGATGAGGCCTGTGCAGCGGATGCGCCGCTGCGGGCCGAGCTCGAATCGCTGTTATCGGTCGACGCGGGCCTCAGCGACGATTTTCTGCGATCGCCGCTGTCCGGCGATCCTCAGTCGCATCGTGAGGAGTTCGCGGCGGCCTCGCTGTCGGCGGGGCAGATATTCGCGCAGCGCTTTCTGCTGATCCGCAAACTCGGAGAAGGCGGCATGGGCCAGGTGTGGCTCGCCGAACAGACCGCGCCGGTGCGCCGGCCGGTTGCCTTGAAATTGATCCGCGCCGGCATGTACGACGAGGCGGTCGTGCAGCGCTTCCAAGCGGAGCGCCAATCGCTTGCGATCATGGAGCATCCTTGCATCGCAAAGGTCTTTGATGCCGGCTCGACTCCCCAGGGTCAGCCCTACTTCGTCATGGAGTACGTGCCCGGCTTGGCGATCACCGAATACTGCGATTTGAAGCGGCTCACGATTCGAGAACGATTGGAGCTGTTCATCCAAGCCTGCGACGGCGTCCAGCATGCGCATCAAAAGGCGATCATCCACCGCGATTTGAAGCCGGCCAACATATTGATCGTCGAGGTCGACGGCGTCGCGGTGCCTCGTATCATCGATTTCGGCTTGGCGAAAGCGACCACGCCCGACATCACGGGCCAGACGATGTTCACCGGATTCGGTCAGTTCATGGGAACGCCGGGCTATATGAGCCCGGAACAGGTCAATCCGAACATTCACGATATCGACACGCGCACCGACGTGTATTCCTTGGGCGTGGTTCTTTATGTTCTGCTCGCGGGACTGCAGCCATTCGAGACCAAGCGGCGCCGCAAGCCTGCACTCGATCAGTGGCTGCGACAACTGCGCGAGGAAGAGCCGCCCGATTTGAGCAGCAAGCTCACCGCCGACTGGCCGCAGGCGGCGGCAACCGCGGCCGCGCGCTCGACGGAGCCGAAACAACTGGTGAGGATGCTGCGCGGGGATTTGCAGTGGATCACCAGCAAGGCGCTCGAGCGCGAGCGCGATCGCCGCTATGGCCTGCCCTCGGAGCTCGCTGCGGATCTGCGGCGCTACCTGAACCATGAACCGGTGCTGGCGCGCCCCGCAAGCGCAGGCTATCAGCTCGGAAAATTCATCCGCCGCAATCGAGTCGCAGCGGCGTTTGCGGGACTCGTGAGCGTGCTCGCGCTGGTCGCATCGGCGGGTGGTCTGATTGCCGTGCGCAAGCAACACGAGGCCGAATACCAGGCGACCCAGGCGCTGCAGTCCCAAGCGCGGTTGCTCACCGAAGCGGCCGCCGAGCGCCTCAAGGACCTCGACGTCTCCGGTGCCGACGACGTGATCCTGCAAGTGCTGACGAGCGCCCAATTCGCGCCCGCGCATGCACCGGCGGCGATCAGCGTATTTCAAGACGTGCGTGCCGCGGATCTGCAGGTCGCGGTGCTCGCGGGACATGCGGGCGTGGTCAATACAGCCCAATATTCACCCGACGGAACTCGTATCGTCACGGCCTCGCACGACCGGACGGCGCGCATCTGGGATGCGCGCACCGGTATCGAACTCGCCGCGCTGACCGGCCACACCGATCACGTCGGTTTCGCGAGCTATTCGCCCGACGGGACGCGCATCGTGACCGCGTCCGATGACATGAGCGTCAGGGTTTGGGATGCGCGCACGGGCGCTCAGCTGTTGCTGCTCGCGGGTCATCGCGACACCGTGAGCACCGCGGCCTATTCAAGCGACGGCACGCGCATCGTCACGGCATCCGACGACCAGACCGCAAGAATCTGGGACGCACGCTCCGGCGCATTGCTGCGTGTGCTGTCCGGCCATGGTGGCTATTTGTATTCGGCTGTGTTTTCGCCCGATGGCGCGCGCATCGTCACGGCCTCGGACGACAAGACCGCGCGGATCTGGGATGCGCGCAGCGGCGCACAGCTGCTGGTGCTTGCAGGGCATGACGGCATCGTGCTGTCGGCGGCGTTTTCACCGGACGGCATGCGCGTCGTCACGGCCTCGGACGACAAGACCGCGCGGATCTGGGATTCCCACAGCGGCGCTCCGCTGACGGTGCTTCACGGCCATGACAACCAGGTCATTTCCGCGGCGTTTTCTCCGGATGGCATGCGCATCGTCACCGCCTCCGACGACACCACCGCGCGGATCTGGGACGCACACACCGGCACGCAGCTCGCGGTGCTCTCGGGGCATTTGAAAAACGTCAATTCGGCGGCTTTCTCGCCCGACGGCTTGCGGGTCGTGACCGCCTCGGTCGACGAGACGGCGCGCATCTGGGACGTCGACGCGGCCATGCAGCTCGCGGTGTTTTCCGGCAACGGCTATTTTTTCGAGTCGGCGGCGTTCTCTCCCGACGGAACGCGCGTCGTTGCAGCCTCGGCCGACAAGACGGCGCGAGTCTGGGACACGCACACCGGCGCGCAGGTCGCGCTGCTCGCGGGACACGAGAGCTACTTGTTTTTCGCGGCCTTCTCGCCCGACGGGAAACGCATCGTCACGGCCTCCAATGACAAGACCGCGCGCGTTTGGGATGCGGCCACCGGCGCCCAGTTGCTCGTGTTGTCGGGCCACGACGATCAGGTGCTGTCGGCGGCATTCTCGCCAGACGGCGCACGCATAGTGACCGCGTCGACCGACCACACCGCGCGCATCTGGGATGCCTCCAGCGGCGCGTCGCTCGCAAGCCTCACCGGGCATCGCAAGGTCGTGACCTTTGCCACGTATTCTCCCGACGGCAAGGACATCGTGACGACCTCGAGCGACAAGACCGCGCGCATCTGGGATGCACAGACGGGTACACTGCGCAGCGTGCTCGACGGCCACGGCGACTCGGTGCGCTCCGCGGCATACTCGCCCGATGGCGCGCGCATCGTTACCGCGTCCTACGACAAGACCGCGCGCATCTGGGACGCGCACACGGGCAAGCAACTCGAGATCTTGTTGGGACACAGCGGCGCAGTGCATTTCGCGGCGTACTCGCCGGACGGGGCGCGAATCGTCACGTCGTCCTACGACAAGACGGCCGGAATCTGGGACGCAGAATCCGGCGCGCAGCTGGCGGCACTCAACAGCTATGGCGGGGGTGTCTATACCGCGGTCTACTCGCCCGATGGCAGCCGCATCGTCACCGCGGCTCGCGACAAGACGGTGCGGATCTGGGATGCGCGAATTCCAGCGAATCTCGCTGCCCAAATCCTCTGGGCGGCGGCCGCCGAAACCGACCCGCTGTCGGCATTCGACCGCAACCAACTGGGCCTTGTGCCCGAATACCGGGAGAAATCCTGGGCCGCGCAGCCGACGGCTTGTGATCAGAGCGCCGCGGCGATCTACGATCCCGATCGCGTGACCCCCGGTGTCTTGCGGGAACATATCGCGAAGGACATCGGCGCACCCGATTGCAGCGCGCTGATTCGCCAGCGCGAGCATGCCGCACGATTCGACTACGAGATGGGTCGCGTCATGCTGGCCAAGGGTGATCCGGAGGCCGCGCGCCGCGAATTCGAGATCGCGGTGGGCAAAGGTTACCGCGCCGCCCGCATCGATCTGGCCCAGCTCGGCGCAGCCGACCGGGCCGTCGAACTCTACGAGCAGTCGTGGCAGCAGGGAGTGCCGTACGCGGCATTCGAGCTGGGCCGCCTTTACGAGACCGGAGTAGCTGCAAATTCCGCCGACGCCTGGCGTTGGTATCGGCTTGCGGCGGACGCCGGAGAACCCAACGCGCTTGCACGCCTCGCCGAGCGCGAAGAGCGGGCTGCGCTTGCCGAGAGCGACGCGCGCAAGCGCACTGAACACCTGTTTGCTGCGTTCACGCTCTACGCCGCCGCAACGGAACGCGCGCGGCTCGAGGATTGGCCCGACGAGGCCTGGAGGACCTGGCGCTATCGTCGCGCGACGCTCGCGCGTCTGCTCGCGCGCGAGGGCCAGATGCAGCGCGTCGCGAACGGCTACAGCGCGATCATGGCCAAGTGGACTCCGGGTGCTCCCGACTTTGGCAGGCGCATCGAGCAGCAATTCGGCCGCTGATCACCAACCGACTGCACGCGCTGCTGAAGTTTGCAGCTAGACGCCGCATTTCGGCTCGCGGGGGCACGCGCCGCTGCGCGGGCAAATCACGCAGGCCGGCGCATCGAGCGCGGCCGCGATCCAGGCGATGTTGAGCACCTGCGAGACCGCGCGAATGCACTGCGCCGCGAATTCTGGTATCGCCCCGTCGCCTCCGCCGCGTCGACAGGACTCGGCAACCGCCGCGACAATGCCATCCGCGTCGTAGCCCTGTGCTTCGAGCGCAGGCAACAAATCGATGCCCACCGACAGCACGTGCACCGCATCGAGCGCGTCGCGGGTCAGCAGCGAATGGCAACAATAGAGGCGCGCACGCTTGCCGTCCTGCATGATTGAAATCTGCGACTTCGGCTTCTGCAGCGTCGGTGTCGTCGCCGGCGTCTGATGCAACAGCCGGAAGACGGCCCAGCGTGGGCAGGGATCGGAAACCAAACTCATGTTGCCCCAGGGCAGCGGGATACCGTTTGCACGGTAGACTGCGCGCAAAAATCCCGGTGGATAGGCGTCGAAAAAATGCCAGTGCCGGTACGGCGAGACCGCCGTCATGCGGCGCATTACGAGCGCCGGTGTCAGTCCAAGTTTGGTACAGGCCGATACATTGTGGGCTTCGCGAATCAGGAAGCGACGAAACGGAATGCGCGGACAGAGCAGCGCACCGGCGAAAAAGCTGCATTCGAAATCACGCCAGGCATAGAGCACATCTTGAGCACCCATGCCGGCGGTCGTCGCAGCAGGCTCGACTTCGCCCGATTGCGTCGCACTGTGCGGCGAGATCAGCCCGTCGCCATTGTGCAGAATCTTGTGGCCGATGAAGAACGCCAGATCGTATTTCAGGCGATCTTCGAGTGCGAGCAAACGCTGGTTGAGCAGCACCGTGCCGGGCGCCTCGAAGCGCGCGCGCACCAGCGCATCGCCCGGACTCGCCTCGCCGTCGAACCAGCGGATCTCGAGACCCTGCAGCCGGCTGATCTCCAGCAGCTCCTCCACACTCAACGGCATGCGGCGTTTGCCGGCCTCCTCGGCTGCACGTTCAATATCGGGAAAATCGTTGTGCCGGGTTTCCTGCCAGACTCGAATCAGCAGCTGCGCGAATTGACGGCCGGTGGTCCCAGTCTGCGACAAGAGTTCGGGCAGCGCGTTCTGCAGCAGCTCGTGCGAGAACAAAAATGCCGGCTCCAGCGGCATCGCCTCGAGGCCGCCGCGCTCGCGCCGCGCCGGCGCCGCCTCGATGTCGGTATTCTCGTCGAGGAACCAACGCGGCTCCTTGCTGAAGATGCCCGCGAGTATCTCCAGTGTCGCCGCCGACGGCATGCGCTTACCGGTCTCGACCATGCTCAGATAGGAAACCGACGGGGCCGCGGCCGCATCGATTTGAATGCATCGCGCCGAGAGTTCGTCGAGCGTGAGGCCATTGCGCTTGCGCAAGGCGCGCAGCTTCGCGCCGAGGAAATGTCCCTGCCGGATCAGGCCTGCCATCGGGCACACAATTTTGTGAAGTTCACAGTGTGAAATTTCGTGTGTGTAAATTTGCCTCTTCACACTTTAATCTTAGCGCGCCCCTCGAAGCAAGCAGCAATAGGAGATTCCTCGATGCAACACTCTGATGATGGCTCGGCGCGCCTGAAATCCGACTGGTCCGCCAATCCGCGCTGGCAAGGCGTCCAACGGCCGTATTCGGCGGGCGACGTGCTTCGCCTACGCGGCTCGGTCACGATCGAGTATTCACTGGCTCGCCTTGGCGCCGAGAAATTCTGGCGTCTTCTCAAGAGCGAGCCCGTGGTCGGGGCACTCGGGTGCATGACGGGCAACCAAGCGGTCCAAGCCGTGCAGGCTGGACTCAAGGCCATTTACTGTTCGGGCTGGCAAGTGGCCGGCGACGCCAACACGGCGGGCGAGATGTATCCGGACCAGAGCCTCTATCCG
>Ga0181531_10003196_pt1 | contig 10089 bp, 7 predicted proteins | sample PEATcosm2014_Bin_38_FD_119743 | JGI IMG/M metagenome (GOLD analysis project Ga0181531, IMG submission 119743) | Peatland microbial communities from MTU Mesocosm Facility, Houghton, MI, USA - PEATcosm2014_Bin11_10_metaG | ecosystem: Environmental > Terrestrial > Soil > Wetlands > Peat | place... | reverse complement strand
CTTACATCGACGCACCCATCGGTCAGGTACACGGCGCGCTCGGCATAATGGCCGAACTGCGACAGAAACTCCGCTCCCGCCGTAAGAACCCGATGCGGCTGCCCGCAAATCGCCGCCACCCGCCGCGCGATCCGCAGATCCTCGTGCTCGCCGTACATGCTCCCGAAGGTGTAACAAGGCAGCGAGCCGGGGCCAGCCTCCTGGCAGGCCAGAACCATGCGCGTGTCAAGGCCCCCGGTCAGCGACATCCCAATCCGCTCGCGCCCGGCAAAGTACCGCGGAAGGTTGCGCGTGAACGCCGACCGCAGCTCCTGATACCACGCTTCCGGGTCGAGGGTTTCCTGATCCTCCCACTCTTTCGGTTCGAAATAGCTGCTCTTTTGCTCGAGGAATCCGTTGCGAAACTTCCATGCAGACCCCGGAGGCAGGACCTGGATGCCTTCGAACAAAGTCCTGTTCTCAAGCACCGCGCCACAGGAAACAAATTCTCCCAGGCCCTGGTAATCCATCCGCCTCAGCTCGGGCCGCACCGCCAGAATCGCCTTCGCCTCGGCGGCAAAATAGAATGCGTCCTTTGCCTCGTGGTAATAAATCCGGTGCATCCCATAACGGTCGTTGAAGAGAACGGCCTCGCCCCGGCCGCTGTCGGCCAGCAACCCGTGGAATCTCCCATTCAGCCGCGCCGGAAAAGACGGATCGTCTTCATAGAGATGCACCAGATACGACGGTCCATCAGGCTCGACGGCGTGTCCACGCTGCTGCAGGCCTTCAACCGTCCCCGGTTCCGGAAAATCCTCGCCGGCAAACGCCAGGGCGATATCGCCTGTTTCATTCGCCAGCGGCATCCGGTCTGCGAAAGAACCCTTCCGCGCCACCCATCCGATATAGACGCCCAGCGACTCATCCGCCCATGTGCCGGAGACGTACGCGCGCTCGTGCAGCAGCGCTTCCGTCATGCGCCGCACTTCGGCTTCCGCCACCGCCCGAGGCCGGCGCGTAATGCATCCCACAATTCCTGGCATATCTAAAGTCTTCCGCCTTGCACGTTGTTCGGTTCTGCGCCTGACATTTTCTGCGCGTTAGTCCGAATGTCCGGCAACTGCCGGCGTCTTGGGACCTGCGCCACGAAGTTTTGCCTCGTACCAGTTGTTGCGCAGCTTCCTGTACCTTGCCGCCACCGATTCAGGAACCCAGTCCGCCGCCGTGCGATGCAGGCCGAACCGCAGCGCCACCTTCCCCGCCACCGTTAATGGAATGTAGTACCGGGGAATCTCGACCTTCTTAAAGCCGTTGTTCGCCTTGAAGTCGGCCAGACTGTCCCGCTCCTTTTTGCCGTACGAGAACTTCGCGTACCACAGGTGCTGGACTCCCCGGTCCGCGCACGATTTCACCGCCTGGGCAATCAGCGCGTTGGTCGGCGCCTTGTCCCGCTGCCCCACCATCGAAACAATCTGCATCAGCCCCGCCTGGCTTCTTTCCTCGTCCATAACGAGCTTCACAAAGCCAATCAGCCTGCCTTCGAGCGAGGCGCCGATAAAAACACTGCGCTCCAGAAACGTCTCGTTCACCCGGCGCACGGCCTCAAGATCTTTTCCGTAGTGCCAGAAGGGCTTTCCCTGCCGGATCGGGCACTCGTTGTAAATTGCGGATATCTCACGAACCAGCCAGTCGTTGAAAGGAACCTCCGCCACCGTCACGCCGTTTTTCCCGGCCTTGCGGGCCTTGTTCCTGGCCTTGAAATCGATCTGATTCGTCATCCAGTCGTCGAAGGTGGTGATGCGGAGCGCCGCCATGTTGTCCCACTCCATCGCATAGCTGTATTGTGGCGTGGTATTCGACAGCCTCTGGATGAACGTAAACACATCGGCGCGCGACCGCGACTTCCGGACAGCAGCCAGCGCCGCCTCCGGGTCCTCTGTAAAGTCGAATCCTTCCGCATCGAGGCGGGCAATGCGCACCAGCCTCCCCTCGATCAGCCCTTCTTTACCGCAAATATCCATAGTCTCCGCGCTCTTTTTTCCAGGCCCGTCCCCTTGGAACCACAAATCGGGTTCTCTTTATGAACGGGTTCCGATTTCAGGTGGATTTCCGTGCGCCATCCACTGCGTGGTGCGCGCGCTGGCTGCTTCCGCCGCAAGCCTGGGAGCTGATGTTCCCGGCTTCTTCCTGCCGGATGCGGCGGAGGCCTGTAACTGCTTTTTCGAGGCCGGAAGCACAACGACTCCCAGCAGGAACATCGCATAAAACAAGCCGCTCTCAAACGCGGCTTCCGACATGTTGTAAAACAAGAATGCAATCCATACCGCCATACCCAGCACGGCGAGACTGGACGATCGCTTCAACCGTTTGCAGATCCCGTGGTAGCTTTGCGCCAGGAAAACGGCGAGTACCGCAACCCCCACCATGCCCTCTTCGAGATAGACCTCGAGATAGCCGTTGTGGGCCTCGTTCAGAAAGCCCAGTCCGGACTTGGTCCAGACATACTGGAGGCGCCAGCCCAGCCAGAAGGTCTGGTACCCGGTGCCAATCACCGGGTTCGTATGCATGCTGAGCAGGAACGCCCAGATTTTGGTCCGGTCGCTCAGCGTCGCGTTCTTGCCCACTGCCTGCGCCAGGGAGCCATTCATGCCCAGCCCAAAATCGAGGAACAGGTAAGCGCAGAAGAGAGACGGGATCAGGATCTGCACCAGCCGCGGGTGGCGCCGGTAAAACCCGGTGTGCGCCAGCAGCAGCACCATGCATCCTATCCCCAGACAGACATACGATGTCGTGCTCTCAGCTGTATGCAGCAGCCATACCGTCATTCCGAAAAGCGCCGCGTCGATCAGCAAAATCCGCTTCGTGCGCTTTTGCTTCCGGTCACGCCACCGCGTTACGATGTCCCAGAAGAAAAACAACCCGCTCACCAGGCACATCAGCCCCAGCATGTTCTTGCTCGTGCTGGCCCCGGCGTAATAACCAATGCCGGTCCATGGGTCGTATTGCTTGCTGACTTCCGGAAAATACTTGTCGAGCATAATCGACAGCGGAATCAGCAGATAACTCAACCGCCGCAGCACCGCTCGCACCGCCTCGACCGGTCGAGGATCGGAGAGCACTACAAGAACGATCAGGTAAGTCCCGAAATCGCGTATCCAGCGCTTGATTGCGATCAGGGGAAAGTCCGACCAGACCGCGCTGATCAGCGCCAGCGCCAGGAAAGCCGTCAGTGCCCAGTTGGATACGAAAAACCCGCTCCACCTGAACGATCTCGATATCAGAATCCAGATCGAGAGCAGGATCAGGGCCATGAAGATAGCCCGGTCCAGCGGATTTCCATCCTCCAGCGCCGCCGCCGACATCGTTCCCGCGCCGCCAATCCATTGCGAAGGCAATCGTGTCCCGGCGATGAACAGCCAGATTACCGTCAACCACGACGCGGGCGACAGCCTCGCATCGTTGGCGGGGTCGAAAACCAACAGTGCGGCCAGGCAGATAAGCCACAGTACAAGTGCTATAAAAGGAGGCATCCCGGTTAGTCCGCGGCAGCTGGTCCGATGATATCCTGGCAGGCTCTCAGGCCATCTTCGCCCGATCGAGCTTGCCCCGATCGAACTGGCCCCGGCCGAGCAGCCGAGCCACCAGGCTCACCAGTGTCTCTCTCTCCTCCCCCCACGTATGCCGCAGGTACACCTGCTGCCCCCGCTCCGCGGTCGCGACCGCCTCGCCAGGATGAGTCGCCACGTACTCCAGTTTTTCCTCGAAATCCTTCGAATCGCCGGGCTCGAAATAGATCAACGCATCGGCCGCAAAATAATCCTCGATTCCTTCGGTGCGCGGAGCGATGACCGGCTTGCCGAGCGCCAGGTATTCAAGAATCCGCGTCGGCGTATTGATGGCCGTGAAATCGTTGCGCGGATTCGGAACGATGCCCACGTCGCACTGCTCGATCTCCCGCGCCAGGTCTTCGAGTTTCCTCGGCCCCAGATAATGAACGCTGCCCTCGAGACCCAGACCGCGAACCGTCTCCATCACCTGTTCGAGATAGGGCGTGCTCCGCCCATAGATGCGCAGCTCCACATTCGGGAACCTTTTTTGAAATCGCGACAGCGCGTCCACCGCGAGGTGCAGGCCGTTCCGGCTCTCCAGAAGCCCGTGATACATGATCGCCAGCGGGTCGCCCGCATCGCGGACCGGATAGGAACGCGCCGCGCGGCAGGGAAAGAGGCTCTCGTCCGGAGTATTCATCACGACCCCGACCTTCCCGGCCGGGCAGCCGCGCCCGCAGAAGATTCGCTTGAAGGTGACGCTCACCGTGATCACCAGATCGGCGCGCGCAATGCTCCATTTTTCAAGCCGGCGAATGGCCCGAACCCCAAAACTCTCCTTGTCCTTGTTGAAGATCGTCATCATCAACTCAGGCATCGGGTCATGCTGATCGAGTATCAGCTTTGCTCCGAACAATTTAGGAATCAGCCCGCTGATTACCAGAATATCGGGCATGTTGTGCACATAGATCAGATCGTACCGGCGCCGGAGCGAACGCCATAGAAAGATGGCCGCCGACATCAGAATGAACGTGGCATATTGATACGCGTAGGAGAGAAAGCCGCCCCGGCTGTGACGGATCGGAATCCGTATGATCTCGAGTCCGTCCGCCATCTCCCGTTTCGGAGACCCTGCGTCCTGCTCGCAGATCAGATCCACCCGCATTCCTTCGCTCACGAGCGCCTGCGCCGCGCGCCGCGGCCGAGGATCGGCAGGATAGTGAGAAAACACCACCATCCCGGCCCGCTTCCCCGCCAGCCGCTTCCCCGTCGTAACGGTCCTCGCCGGCATCGGTCCCGCGTCCGTCCCCGAGTCCGTCCCCAACGGCCTGTCGCCAGGCCCTTCCGGATCCTCGGTCGCCAGACCTCCCTGTTTCGTGGTCTCGATCATCGGATCACTTCAGCAAGCACCGCTCTGCCCTTCGCGGTTTCCGCGCGCCGCGCAGACTCCGCTGTAAACTCCAGAACCTCCTCGGCGACGCGTGCCTGCTGCAAAGCCGTCAGCTGCGGATACATTGGCAGCGACACAATGCTCGACGCCACCCGTGTGGTCACCGGAAAGTCCCCCGCGCTGTAGCCCCTCCCCGCATAGGCCTTCTGCAGATGCAGTGGAACCGGATAATGAACGCCCGAACCGATCCCTGCCGCATTGAGATGGCTCATCAGCCCATCCCGGTCCGCGACCCGAATCACATACAGGTGATAGACGGCCTTCGACCACGAAGGCTCAAACGGGCACTTCACCCCGTCGTTGCCGGCCAGCAGACGATCGTACTCCGCGGCCCGCTCGCGGCGCTCCGCATTCCATCTGGCCAGATGCCCCAGCTTCACATGCAGCAACCCGGCCTGAATCGCATCCAGCCGTCCGTTGTAACCCTCAATGTCGTGGTGATACTTCTTCGCCTGTCCGTGATCGCGCAGCATTCTTGTCGTGCGCGCTACTTCGGCGTCGTTCGTCGTTGTCGCCCCCGCCTCGCCGCATGCGCCCAGGTTCTTGCCCGGATAGAAACTGAAGGCCGCCGCCCGCCCCATCTGTCCCGCTTCCATCCAGCGGTTCAGCTTCCTCGAAAAGTACTGCGCGCCGTGCGCCTGGCATGCGTCTTCAATGACGGTCAGATGGTATTCGGCCGCCAGACCGAGAATCGCATCCATGTCCGCCATCTGCCCGTAGAGGTGCACCGGCACAACCGCGGTCACCGGCCGCCCGCTCCGCCGGCTGATCGCCCGCCCGGTCGCGTCCCGCGTGCACTCTTCCTCCAGATACACCCGCAGCCTCTCGGCCGACATGTTGCAGGTGTTCTCGTCGATGTCCACAAACTCCGGGATCGCTCCCGCCTGGGAGATGGCTTCGGTCGTCGCAATAAACGTGTGCGGCACGGTCACCACCACGTCGCCCGCCTGAATGCCGCACGCCATGAGCGCGAAGCGCAGCGCGTCCGTCCCGCTGTTCAGGCCGACCGCATAGCTGACGCCGCAGAACGACGCGAAGGCCCGCTCGAACTCCTCGACCATCGGTCCGCCGATGAATCCGGCCGTGCGCAACGCCTGCCGGAATACCCCGGTGAGTTCTTCCTCGAGCTCCATATGCGGAGTCACCAGGTCAAGAAAAGGTATATCGTTCGACTTGTTTTTCGAGTTGTGGGTCATAGCCCCTCTTCACTCTCTTTGAGATAACGCAAAACCCTGGCCGGATTGCCGGCCACGATCGCATGCGGTGGCACATCCCTGGTTACGACACTGCCCGCGCCGACGATCGCATTCTCGCCAACGCTCACGTTCGCAAGCACCGTGGCCCCGGAGCCGATCGATGCGCCGCTCCGGATCACCGTCGGCTCGACCTTCCAGTCCGCCTCGGTCTGCAACCCGCCGCCCGCCGCCGTAGCTCGCGGATAGCTGTCGTTGATGAACGTGACGCCGTGTCCGATAAACACGTTGTCCTCGATGACCACTCCTTCGCAGATGAAAGTATGGCTCGAGATCTTGCATCGTTTGCCGACGCTCGCATTTTTCTGAATCTCGACGAACGCGCCGATTTTTGTCTCGTCGCCAATCCGGCATCCATATAAGTTGATGAACGTCGACAGCCGGACATTAGCGCCGAGCTTTACGTCGTCGGCAACGCAGTTATAAGTGATCATAAATAGACCAGGGAACCCCTCTTGCTCATCGATTCGCTCGCCGCCTCCAGCATCTTGACCACCCTCAGGCCGGCGCATCCGTCGTTGAAAGGCTCCTGCCCCGTCGAGATACAGTCCACAAAGTAGGACAGCTCCTGGCGCAGCGCCTCGATCTGTTCGAGCTGCGGAGACCACATATCCCCCGATCGATAGTTCACCAGCAGCGAGTAGAGGCCTTCGTTGTTCGTGATATTGACGCCCTTGTCGTAGACTTTTACCTTCTCATCGGCCTCGAGGTCGTTCCATACCAGCATCCGCTTTTCGCCGCCGATCAGGGTGGTGCGCACCTTCACCGGCGAAAGCCAGTTCACGTTGATGTGGGCGATCACGCTCTCCGGAAAGTAAAGAGTCATAAAAGCCACGTCTTCGTGGCAGTTCAGATGACTCTGCCCGGTCGCCACCACCGCCTCGGGATTGCCGTCGATCACGTAATCCATGATGGAAAGATCGTGCGGCGCAAGATCCCACAGGACGTTGATGTCATGCTGGAACAGCCCCAGGTTCACTCGCGTGGAGTCGTAGTAGTACAGCTTTCCCAGCGTCCCCTCGCGCAGCAGCTGCGAGATCTTTCTCACCGCGCCGGTGAACAGGAATGTGTGATCCACCATGATGATCAGGTTTTTCTGCCTGGCCAGGTCGATCAGCTTCTCGCCCTGCGCGACATTACTGGTGAAAGGCTTCTCGACGAAAACATGCTTCCCGTTCTCAAGCGCGGCTTTCGTCAGCTCATAATGCGTCCACACCGGGGTGATCACCGCGATGGCGTCGATATCCGGCGACGTCAGCACTTCCGAGGTGTCGGCGGTGATGCGGATGCCGGGATAGGCCTTCCGCGCACGCGCCTGCGCCGCCGCATTCAGCTCCGCAATCGCCAGGACCTGGGAACCCTCGAGACTGGCAAGGTTCCTCACCACATTCGGTCCCCAGTAACCGTACCCGATTACACCGAAGTTCACGTGACTGTCACCACACTTTCCCCAATGAAGACGAAATCAACACCGCTCCGCGCGGCGAGCCTGCCTGAATGGAAACACGAATCGCAATGGAAGAGATCTGCCCGGACGCGAAGGTCTCAATACGCTCCCTTGATTACCGCCGCCGGCGTTTTCATGAGTATTTTCATGTCCAGCCACGGCGACCAGGAAATGGCATACCGCAGGTCCAGCCGAACCATGTCGTCGAACCGGACGCGGCTGCGGCCGGTCACCTGCCACAATCCGGTGATCCCCGGCTTGACCTGCAGCACGCGGCGGCGATGCCACGTCTGATAAGCGGCCAGTTCGTAAGGAACCGGCGGCCGCGGGCCCACCAGAGACATGTCGCCTCGCAGAACGTTCACAAACTGGGGCAGCTCGTCGAGGCTGGTCATGCGCAGGAACTTACCGATCGGCGTAATCCTCTTGTCCCCGACCAGCTTGTAGACACCCTGCCCGTCGGCATTCGCCGGCACCCGTTCCGCGACCCCCGCGATCAGGCGCTTAACGTATTCCTTGTGCACCGTCTCGTCATTGTCGACGCGCATGGATCGGAATTTCAGAAACGTGAAACGCCGCCCATATTGCCCGATGCGATCCTGCCTGAAAAGGATCGGCCCTTTCGATGTCGCCCGAATGAGAAGCGCGATGACCGCGAATAAAGGCATGCACGCGATCAGCATCAGCGTGCTTCCGGCGATGTCCATCGCGCGCTTGGTGCGCAGCTGCGAGCGCTGGTCCCGGCTGGGACTGAAAAGATCCGGGTAAAGGACCGGATCGCTGGGCCGGCCCGAACTGCCCTCGTCCCAGTCATCGGGAAAGAAGTGGAACGAAAACGTAATCTGATTGAATCGCTCCATCGACAGCTCTTCCTGCAGCGCCGCGCTCACTCTCGCGAGGATCGTGCTCAGGACCGAGTTCTTGTCGCTGACCACCAGCCCGGTAAACATCACCCCAACCGTGCCCCGGTCCTTATACCAGCCCACCACATCCGTCTCGCGGGTCGACGACTGCATCGCCGACACGATACCCTCCAGCGTCCTGTCGGCCTTGTCGCCGGTCTGCGAAACGCCCGCTTCGAGCAGCATCAGCAGAAATGGCTCCCTCGACCGTTCCGTGCGCTTCCGCTCGATCGCGATCCGCCGCCTGAAGGCATCTTCGCTCAGAACCTCGCGATCCCCGTGGGCAGCCGCATCGAATAAAGGATCCATCTTGTCTGACACCTTATTGATCCTTGGCAGAGTCACAAACTTGCTCCTCTCTCGAGCACGATTTCAATGTCGAAACGCAAAGCTGATTGGTCAGTTGTGTTTCGTAATCTTATTATGAAAGCCGGTAATTTCTGTAGTACCGAATTATCCGGCCGGATTACCGAGTTATGATCGCCGGCGCGATCGCCTGACGCCCCTGACCTTATTCCGGTCCGGGGTTCGTTCGCGGGCTGTAGTAATAATCGGTGTCCGGCGCGCTGGTGGAGGAGTTCAGCAACGCACCGATCAGTTTCGGGGACTCCACGGCGTCCACAGCCCTCCGCAACTTCCGCTTTTCAGACGTTCCCTGACGCACCACCAGCAGAATGCCATCCGCCTGCCGCGACCAGACGCTGGTGTCGGCCAGGGGCAGGACCGGAGGCGAATCGATGACGATCCAGTCGAACAGCGCGGACAGCTGTTCCAGCAGCATCGCCGGCCTTCCCGACTGCAGCACCTCCAGCGGATTGCTGGGCGAGCTGCCGGCCGGCATAAACCACAGACCCGGACCCTCCAGGTAGTAAATGGTCTCCGCCAGCTGCCGCTCTTCGCGCAGCCATTCACAGATTCCCGGCTTTCGCGAAACAGAAAACATCTGCGACAACGCCGGACGCCGGATGTCGCCCTCGAGCAGCAGCACCCTCTGCTGGGCTCGCAGGGCCATGGAGCACGCCAGGTTGGCCGAACACGTGCTCTTCCCTTCCTGGGGACTCGAGCTGGTGATCAGCAGCTTCTGCAGCGGACGATCGCGGCGCAGATGCCGCAACCGCACCGACAGCAGCCGGAATGCCTCCGCCGCCGGACTGTCCCGGTCGGAAACGCTCACCAGCCGTCCCTGGGCGGGAACCGAAATCTTCAGCCTGCCGAACTGGGTGAAGATGTCCGGCAGGTCCCGCGGAACCGCCTCTTCCTTCAGGGACTGGGGTCTCCCCTTCGCCGTCCTCGCCCGCGATGGCAATCCCCTCGCCGAGGAGGCGATCTCTCCGTTCCGCGCGACTTCGCGCTCCGGCAGGGCCATGGCTTCCTGCTCGGCCGGCGCTCCCGCTTCCCATTCCGTCGCCGCACGTTGCTCGGCATGGCGCAGCAGTTCGGTTGCGTCCCGCCCCGGCGACCTGCCCCCCGACCGTTCGGCTTCCGACCTTTGCAGAGCGTCAAATATTCG
>Ga0181531_10003195_pt1 | contig 10093 bp, 5 predicted proteins | sample PEATcosm2014_Bin_38_FD_119743 | JGI IMG/M metagenome (GOLD analysis project Ga0181531, IMG submission 119743) | Peatland microbial communities from MTU Mesocosm Facility, Houghton, MI, USA - PEATcosm2014_Bin11_10_metaG | ecosystem: Environmental > Terrestrial > Soil > Wetlands > Peat | place... | reverse complement strand
GAGAGATATCGTCGATATCGAAGGCGGCGATGGGATTGTCCACGGAAATGACTTGGCCGCCTTCGGTGGAGACCGCGCGAAGAACGCGCTCTTTTCCCTGCCAAGCGCGGAAGTAAATGCGCGGGCCATCGCTGATCAAGCGCGTGTTGTGCACCAAGGTGCCCAGGTGCGTTATTTGACGGATGCGCGTGACGCGCGGCGCCGGAACCGCCGGGCGGAGAAAAATAAACACCAGGCCCAAGGCCAATAGTGACACGCAAACCGCCAACGCCTTGCGAATGATCGGGCTGGGCCCGGGCCCCGCGACTACGGCTGGCTTGGGCACGGCGTTTGCGCTTTCGGCAGCGGGGCCCTCCGGAAGATTTGCGGCAGCGCCATTACGCTCGACGCACACCACCCGGACCTTAACGGCCAAACGGTAGCCGCGACCCGGAATCGTGGCGATGTAGCGCTGATCCCCATCCATTGGGCCCAGCGTCTTGCGTAGCACAAATATGTTTTGCGCGAGGTTGCCTTCCTCCACGAACGTATCCGGCCAGACCGCCTGCATTAGATCTTCTTTTAAGACCACTTGGTCGCCGTGACGCACCAGAACCAGCAGAGTCTCAAAAGCCTTCAATTGCAGGGGTATGGGCTGATGGTCACGGAGGAGGAGGCGCTTTTCGGGGTCTAGCTGGAACGGGCCAAACTCGAATAACTCCTTTGTGTTGTGGCTCATAGCGCGTCTGATAAATCTTTGAGATTTGTCTAAAGACTTTCCAGAGGCCGTCCGCGCAAGATGCTCGACGGTATCGGTCGCGCACCGTTAAGCGGAAGACCCAAGAAACGTATCACGGTCCCAAGCGCGGGCAAAGACGCGCGATGCGCAAGAGTTCGTGCGCGGCATTGCTACTTTGAAACACCATTCTGGTCACCCCGGAGTTGTGGCATGAAAAAATCTTGGTTCCTATCACCCTTACTTCTTGGTCTTGGCGCTCTTTGCTGTTCGCAAGCTTCCGGGCAGGGTTGGCCATGGAGCCCACCAATCCAATTGACCTACGCGCCTGGTTCCTCACACAAAATCGAGCAGATTACCGGGGATTGCGACTGGCCGGTGTGGGACGCCACGCAGCTACCTGACGGTGCCAAGGTCGCGAATCCGGACCCGGTGTGCGTCCCAACATTGAGCCAAACAGTGACGCGCGCCGACGTGTTGGGACAGGACACGGCCTATTCCTTCGAGCACGAAGACGAGGTGATTTTCCTTTTCGGCGACACGATCGGCGCCACCACCGGACACGGAAACGGAGTCGATTTTTCGCCGTGGACGACAGTGCAAAACGACTTTGATTATCAGGCGGGCGACACGATGGCATGGAGCACCACCCAGCGTTCGGAAGACGGGCTACTGCTGAACTATTTCCTTGCCAACGGCAGCAATCCGAATCACGCGCTTCTGGTGCAGCCGGCCTATCCCACGTCGCAGTGTTATCCGGACGGAACGTGCGGCACCGCTTTGCCGATGGGTGCGGACGACATCCCGAATTCCGGGATCAGCCTGAACGGGCAGATCTACATCGTCGCCAGCAGCGGAACGACCACGGTGACCGTCACGAATAGCGACGGCAGTACGTCGACGATGCACGACCATTCTACCGACTACTCCGTGCTCACAAAGTTCGACCCGGGGGCTCAGACGTTTGCGGCTGGGCGAACGATTTCGCAAGCCAATACGGGTGGGCATTTCGTGTATCTGGCCATGCAGGAGTTCTCGCCCTTTCCGAATGTGCCGCTTCCGTGGCGGGATGACATCGTGGCCATCTTCGGAGTGGGCGACTACCGCCACAGCAACATTTATCTTTCGATCGTGCCGAAGAGCGGATTCGAGAGCGGCGCCGGGACTTTGTACTTCACGGGAACCGATGAATTTGGCTTTCCGACGTGGAACACGAGCGACGATTCAAGCGTAGTACCTGTGGTGACAGATCTGAGTCCGGCGACACCGACGATTGGGAATCTCTCCGTGACGTACTCGCAACAACTCAGGCTCTGGCTGCTGACATTCGATGGGGGAAGAACAGCGGATGCGGACGCCCCCGATGGGCCAGGAACGTCAGGCGTGTACTTCACGTACGCAACCCATCCGTGGGGACCGTGGGCCACGCCGCAGTTGATTGTGAACGCCTGCCGGGACGGAGCGATGGGAAATTACGTTTTTTACTACGCGAAAAGCGCGGCCGCCAACGCCTGCCCGTCCGCACTTCCCTCCGGCACGAATTCATTTCCTGCTGGTGCCGGACCGGGCGGACCCACGATCGGCCCGCAGACAGCTGCGGGAAATCCTCCTCTCTCAACCCGCGGCGGAATCTATGCACCCGAAATGATCGGGCGCTTCACGGAAATTCAGGGTAACACGTTGAAGATCTACTACACGCTTTCGACGTGGAATCCCTACGCCGTGGTTGAGATGGAGTCCGACTTCCAGATTACTCCGCAGTGGCCGGGCGTTCCGTGGTTGAGCGGCGGCTGGCCAGCGTGGTTTCCGCAGCAGTAACGCTGTCAGATTTTGGTTTCTTCAGTATTTAGCAAACGCGCAGTAAACGAGCACCGCCGCCAGTCCCCGCAGGCGACACTCAGAAATAAAAACGGAGAACTCTCATGAAATGCTTTTGTCTTGTATCGCTCTGCATCCTTACATTGATGATTTTCTGTTGCTCACCGGCTTCCGCCCAAGGCTGGCAATGGAACCCTCAGCCAGACGGTTTCCACGCGGGTCCACCGAGCGGTCAGCAAAGTCCTCTCACAACGCTGCCCAGCGCGCCTTGGCAGAATTCCAACCCTTGCGATAACGATTCCGGCTTGATGGGGATATGGCCTGAGGCTGCTACCCTCTTGCGCGCGAATTTTTTCGAGTTTCCACCGCAACCGGCCCCCACCAGCGGATTAAATCCGGTGGACTTCGGGTTCATCGTCTATGACGCCAATTCGGGCGTTTGCTGGCTCGCCGACGCCAATCTGGCGGGTAATCCTGAAATCCGCGCGTTGCTGGGAGTTCCAAACATCAATCCCGACGGCACCATGGACTATCCCACCGCGGTGCTGTGGGTCGCCGCGCTGAATAATTTCGCAGGACACGGATTTCTGGGGCACAAAAATTGGCAACTGCCCGATAACCCGCCAATGGACCCCACCTGTTCTGCGGCCAATGGTGGCAACTTTGGTATCTCGTGCACGGGTAGCGCGATGGGAAATCTTTACCAGGTTGGTCTAGCGCGCACTTTCCCCGACAGCGTCGTGCGGCAATTCACCAACATCGTCTGGCCGCTGCGCAATCTTCAGCCTGGCCTTTATTGGACATCGGATCAAGGTGCCAAAGATTCCGGCCAGCAAACGCTTTCGTTCAACACCGACATCTCCGGATCGAATACCACCAAGTTCAACTACTTTCACGTGCTGCCCATGGTGGCCGGCGCGCTTGGTCCGATTGCCACACCGCCGGCGGGTTGCGGCGTGCTGCCTTATACCAGTGGCGATGCTGCGGGCAAAGCCGTGTATGACAGCTGCACAAACATCTCTTGGACACTCGATGCGAATCTGGCCGCGACCGAGAACTTTGGAATCATCGGGAACACGTCAATTCCTCGCGACAGTAGTGTCCCGCCAGGACCGCCACTAAACCCTCCCCTGATCGATGTCGATGGGACAATGCTGTTGGCAACAGCATTGGTGGTGAACCCCCTACCAGCGCCGCCCACGAACGGCCCGTGGCTCGCCGCTATGAACGAAAATAACTACGCCGGAAGCAACAACTGGCAAATGCCGGCCCTTTCCGATCTGCAAAACTTGTTTACGGACCTCGGTCTCCAGCCGGGCGACCCTAGGTTGGAGTCGCAATGGTTCGTGGGCCCGTTTTGGCATCTGCAGCCCTATTTCTATTGGGCGTGCGAACCAATGAATCCGAATGCCAACGCGCAAGCTCCCTGCGATTACGCCCTCAGTTCTTCGTCGGGAATGGGTAGTCTTGGTATACCGCTGGAATACAGCTTCAACTTCGATAATGGATTCGAAGGCACGGACCTTGCGGGACTAGTGGTGCCGGGACAAGATACCCACAGTAAGCAATTCTACGTGATGGTCTACTACCCTGCGTCGACTCCGGCCCCTTGAGTCGGCGGGTGGCTCAACCTTGAAGCAGTGGCCGGGCGTTCCGTGGTTGAGTGGCGGCGGGCCAGCGTGGTTCCCGAAGCAGTAATGGTCCCAGGCTATGAAGTCACCAGCATGTTCATCAACGCATTGAAGACATGCAATAGACGAGCAGCGCTGGCCATTCCCGATGGCGACGCTCAAAACATCGAAAGGGAAACGTTCTATGAAACGCTTTTGCTTTGTATCGCTATGCACGTTTACGTTGGGAGTTTCTATTGCTCACTGACTTCAGCCCAGGATCTTCCAGCGTTTTGTGACATAGATATTGAGCCATGCACTTATAGGCTTATCGGAGCTCAAATATGAGACGCAATTGTTTCGTCGCAGGCTGCCTTTTTCTTCTGAGTTGTTTCTGCTGCTCGCAGCTTTCCGCGCAGGGTTGGAACGGCCCGTGGAGCCCAAATGGCGTTACCGGTCCAACCGCACCAAAGGGCATTTACTCCTTCTTTCTCCTCGATGACATAGTCAGGCAGGCGCAGACTGCGGCGAATTCGTCTTCCTATCCGGATCCGGCCACGGATGCGATCCTCGTGGAATACTTCACGACCCTCCTCGATAATTCCGCGAGCAGTGGATCCAATTTGGCCTGCCGCCTTACATTGCGGGCTTGGACACCTCGTTCCAAGCTAGGTAGGTGCCGTTCCAAGGCCCTTATCACTGGTTGCTTCAGTGCTGGCGTGCGCCGCCCCGCGCAGTCTAGATGCGTTTGATGCTCGCGCACCATGGCGGAGCGTCTAGCTGATGCCGATTACGATGATCACGCGGGATCTCTCGACGCCCGGTAGGAGCCACCATTAAGGCGATTAGCCCACGGCGAAGATGGCGCGGGTGAAGACAATGCCAAAGTGGACATGGTGTCCAGGTTCTCGCCGGAGAGCTCACCCTGGCCCTGCACCAAGCTAACGTGGGAAATTGCGTTCTTGGTTACTCCGGAGCGCGCTTCTGTCGCGCGCCGGAACAACAGTTCCACCGAATCGCTAACGGAGCCCCGAAACTGCCTTCTGGAACGACCCTTTCCGGTATTTCTGCCTCCGAAAGCGTTGGGGATTGTGGCCACTGAAGTGGAATGCGGGATTGAGTGAAGGCAAGGCCGACTATCTGGCTCGGGAATTTCTGCCCCTCTGAGGGTGAGAGTCAGCCCTGTCGTCGAGATCAGAGAGTCTGAGACAGTGCGAGCCGCAAGAGCTGAGGCCGCAGAACGACGGCACCCACAAAAACCACGGTCGCTTCTCCGAATCGAATTGGCGGAGAGCTTCTCTCGTCGGCTTAAGAAGCGCAGGCCGTGGTGATGCTCGTTAGCGCAGTTATCCGCGGCCGAATTGGTCTGTGCGGGCTGGTCTCGCACAACCTGGCTCTCATGGATTCGGCGCTGCCTCGGGTCTTCGGCCGATGCACTACGCTCTTCCAGATGGACTTGATGAGCCTGGCGGCTTGATCATCCACATTTCCTGGCTGCCGGCGGAAAGGCAGGGCTTCGCGGGCAAGCCAGCGCGATCTCGCGGTATCCGCCGCGCTGCCGAAAAAAGAGGCCGAGGGCCAGGAAACAGCCGAACATGATCGCCGGCAGGACGGCAATGTTCGCCAGCGCCGCCTGATTGGTTTGGGTGACGATTTTTTCCACCTGGGCTTGGTCGCTGCCGGAAAGAGACTTGAGTTTCGCCCTTTCAAATGGCTGAAAAGTAAAACCAAATTTTTGTTGCGTGGGTCCGGCTACAGCGGCATGCAGCGCCGGGTTGACCCGTAGCAGGGTTCGGTCGAGCGATGCATCCTGCAGAGTGCCAAGGAATGGCCCTCCGAGAATGCCGACCGAGATCATCCCTACCGCACTGATGGCATTGAGGGTCAACGCGCCGCCGCGGGGGAATTGTTCGGCCGCAAGACCGAGCATGGTCGGCCAGGACAAGGCAGTGCCAACGCCATAGAGCGTGGCTGCGCCGAAAATAAGGAGTGGAGCGACACCCGCATGGGCGAGACAGAAGAGCCCAGCAGCGGCGATAAACGAGCTTCCGACTAACAGGCCGACCGGGCTGAGGCGACGGGCGAGGGGGCCCGCGAAGAAGCGGAGCCCGAGCATGATGGCCGACGTGTAAATGAGTACCCAGTTGCCGGCGTTAGCACCGGAACCCTTCAGCACCGGCGTGAGCAGAGCCGGGATCCAACTGTTGGTGGCCAGTTCTGTTGCGGCCAAGAGAATCATGACCAACAAAAGAAAAATGAACATGGGGCGTCCGAAAGCGCGGCAATGGAAGGCGAAATAGAGCGTCGGCAGGAGGGCGTAGGCGATCGCCATAAAAAGAGAATGACTGGTGGGAAGAACGCCAGCGCCGAAGATGAGGGCAACCTCATTGAGGGCATAGATAGCGAACGTGCAAACAATCAGGCATCCAGCCCAACCGAATTCATTCAGCATACCCTGGTAGGAAACCTCGGCGGCAACCCTTTCCTGGACGGGAAAGTTCTGGCCGAGCATCATAAGCCCATAGAGCAGAGTGGGGAGAAGGAAGAGGCCGATCTTCCAACGCCAGCCAAGCTCGCCGAGCGCGATTGCCATGAGACCACCGAGCACGAGGCCAGCCGCCCAGCCGGAATGGAGCAGGATGAGTCGTGACGTCTTGTTTTTCGGATAGAGCGTGGCAGTGACCGGATTGACGACCGCCTCGATGGTGCCGTTGGCCAGCGAGAAAAGGAAGGTGCCGATGTAAAGCGCGGCGTAGCCTCGAGCGGTGATGGTAATGATCGCGGAGAGCGCATGAAGACCCCAGGCAAAGGTCATGGCACGGCCATAACCGATGCGGTCGATGACCAGGCTAAAAAAAATAATGCTCAGCGCGAAAGGAAAGAGCCCGGCCCCCTGCAGCGCGCCTTTTTGGCTTTCGGTAAGATCGAACACCAGGCCGAGGGTATTGAGCAGCATCGCGCGCACGATGAAGCCGAAGGCCGTTGCAACGAGCGACAGAAGACAGGCCGCGAAAAGCCGGTTCTCCTTATTCATGAGGAATGGAGCACGAATGGCGGGGGCGGTGGTCACGAAGGATTACCTCGAGGTAAGCCATTTCCAAGCCCGTGGCGATGGTCTGGCGCAAGGTCTCTGCCGCGCAGGGTTCCGTCCGGAAGTGCGCAACGCCAGTTTGCCGGGATCTGTTCCCATTGCGATTCCAAGAAACAGTGCCGGTGCGCTCGTTCGATTGCAGGATGGCCGCGAACCCGGAAACGAACGAGTCCCGGACCGTTGCAAGGCCGGCGCGTTTATGACATCCATCGGGAGTTGGCTGGCGGTGTCATGCGTGCTAAGCACCGACGCGCTCGCAAGCGAAAGCCTCAAACTTGGAAGAAGTCAAGGCTGGACTAAAGAGAAATCCCTGGTACACGCAGCAGCCTTCTCTTTCCAGAAACTCACGCTGTGCTTCGGTCTCGACGCCCTCGGCGATGACGGTGAGGTTGAGATTCTGACCCAACGCAATGATGGTACGGGCAATGGAAGCGTCCTTAGTATTTGTGAGCAGATCCCTCACGAAAGCGCGATCCACCTTAAGTTGATCCAAGGGCAGACGCTTGAGGTGCGAGAGGGAGGAGTAGCCGGTACCGAAATCGTCAACGGAAAACTCGATGCCAAATGCTCGGAGCGCGTCGATTTTGGCGATGGTGTCCTCCAGTTTTTCGAGCAGGGAAGATTCCGTTATTTCCAGCTTGAGCCGGCACGGATTCGCTCCCGATTTCCGGAGTGCGGCAAGAACGATGTCGACGAAGTGCAGATCGAGGAGCTGACGGAGACTGACGTTCACGGCAATACTGACGTGCCGCAGGTTGGGATTCCTGGCCCAGAGTGAGAGCTGCAAGCAAGCGGTCTCCAGCACCCAGCGACCAAGGTCGACAATCAGTCCGGCATCCTCGGCCAAGGGGATGAATTCACTGGGGGGAACCATGCCGCGTTGCGGATGCCGCCAGCGCAGCAAGGCTTCGGCACTGATGACGCGCCCATCCCGATTCACCTGCGGTTGATAGAACAGTTCAAACTCGTTATTCTGCACGGCGCGCCGCAGGTCCGTGCGGAGCACCGCACGGGAGGTGACGTAGGTCTGCATTTCCGGATCGAAGAACGAGAAGGCGTTGCGACCCTTTGCCTTCGCGCGATACATCGCCAGATCCGCTTGTTTAAGCAAGTCCTCTGCGGTGTCGGATAAGCCGGTGAACAGCGTGATGCCTATGCTGGCAGTGCTTTCGCTTTCCTGAACGCGCAAGTTAAAAGGCATCAGAAACGCTGCGAGGATCTTATCCGCGACCAGCTTTGCGGTGGCCCCCGCGGTGTTGGCATCGGTGCTCAATCCCTCGAGCAAGACGACGAATTCGTCGCCGCCCAGTCTGGCCACCGTGTCTGATTTGCGGGTGCAGGAAGTGAGACGAGTGGCGACTTGCTGGAGCAATAAGTCGCCGACATGGTGGCCCAGCGTATCATTCAGGCTCTTGAAATCGTCCAAATCGATGAAGAGCACGGCCCCGCCTGTCTTCTGACGAGCGGCGACGGCCAGCGCCCTGTCCAGCCGCTCGCGCAAGAGCTGACGGTTGGGGAGTTGCGTCAGGGTGTCATAAAAGGCCAAGCGTTCCATTTTTGCCTCTGCGGCCTTTCGTTTTGTGATATCGGTGTTGATGAAAAGAATCGAACGTGGCTTGTCGTCCTGGCCCTTCACCAGAGTCACGCGGCTCTCGACATCCAGAGCGCTGCCGTCGCGACGGCGCTGAACAACTTCTCCGAGCCAAACGCCATCTTTCAAAACGGAAGCGACGCGGGCGTTCATTTCCGAAGTATCGTGAGGAAGGATTTCTGTGGCCAGCCGGCCGATTACCTCTTGGGATGTCCAGCCATAAAGGCGTTCCGCACCTTTGTTCCAGTAGCGGACGCGGCGTTGCAAATCCTCGACGTAAATTGCGTCCTGGGCATTATCGAGAAGTTCCGCCTGCTCGCGGATATTCTCATCTGCGCGCTTGCGATCGGTGATGTCCATGCACACACCGAGCACGGCGGTCTCGCCGGTTGCGGCCACGGTGAAGGGAATTTTGATGGTCTGGAGAAAGCGGGTGCGGCCAGACAAATCGGTCCGCGGTTCCTCCGATACGACCATCTTGCTCCCGGACTGCATGACCGCGAGATCGTCGGCCCGGTAAGCCTCGGCCTGAGCTTTGTCGGCCACCAAATCAAAGTCGTTTTTTCCGAGAATTTCCTCGATGGAAAGACCGGCAATCTCGGCCAGCGCGGGATTGGCGAAGATGTGGCGGCCGGCGGAATCCTTGGCGAAGATGCCGTGCGGCACCAGATTGGTGATCAGGCGCAGTAGCTCCTCGCTTTGCCGCAAGGCCTTCTCGGCAAGTTTGCGCTCGGTGATGTCCTCGGCGATCACCATCAAGGTGCTGACCTCTCCGCCGGGCGCGTGAGTGGCGGAAACGCTGTGGCGCACCCACAGAATGTCTCCGTTCTTTTTCAAATACCGCTTTTCCATGCAAAAGCCTTCCCGCTGACCTGCGAGCATCTCGTCCCGCAACTTGAGGTTGTGGCTGAGATCGTCCGGATGTGTCAGCGAAGCGAAATTCAAAGTGCGCAGTTCGTCTTCCGTGTAGCCAAGCATCTGGCGGTAGGCCGCATTGGCCTGCAAGTAATTGCCGTGAGGTGTTGAGATGGCGATGCCGGTGGCGGAGGCCTCGAAGAGGCTGCGGAACCGTTCCTCGCTCTCGTGCAGTTTCTCTTGCGCCTCCCGCAGCATGCGGGAAGCATTGCCGGGATGGAGCACGGGATCCACTTCGTCTCCCGTCAGGTCCTGCAACGGCTGCTCGGCCTCCCGGAGGGTGAGCACCGGGGCGGCAATTTCGTTTCGGCGAGCGGTTTCCTCGCGTGCAACGGGCGGTTTCATGGAGTTCG
>Ga0181531_10003192_pt1 | contig 10098 bp, 5 predicted proteins | sample PEATcosm2014_Bin_38_FD_119743 | JGI IMG/M metagenome (GOLD analysis project Ga0181531, IMG submission 119743) | Peatland microbial communities from MTU Mesocosm Facility, Houghton, MI, USA - PEATcosm2014_Bin11_10_metaG | ecosystem: Environmental > Terrestrial > Soil > Wetlands > Peat | place... | reverse complement strand
TGGCCGTGACCTGTTGTCCTTTTTCCATGCCGCCGACCATGATCAGACCGCGCGGCGTCACCAGAAGTCCTCGGTGATCCATGGTCGGATTGGGAGTATTTTCGTTGATCGTTTCCCATTCCGAGGACCGCGTATTGAACGCGAACGTGACCGGCGACGGCTCGGAGGGCTGGCCGTTGTAGCCCACGCCATTGTAGTTATAGGGATTGTCGGTGCCTCCGGAGAAATAAATGGTCCCGCCCTTTTTCTCCGCCGGACCGGCGCCCGCAGCGATGCGGTATCGCGCATTGCCCGGATGGGCAGGGAGTTTCGTCCACTCAATTTTGCTGATATCGCCTTTTTTCGATTTAGGAAGCAATCCCATCCAGCACTCGCTCGAGGCAACGTATTTCGGATTCGCTCCATTGGGATTCTTATATGCGCCGTCGACGTAGACGATGGTGTCTCCTACAATGGCGCCGGCATGGCCGAAGACCGGGGTGCCTGGAATCGGCGTAGCTTGGCTCCAGTGGTCGGTCTGAGTGTCATAGACCTGCACATTATTGACGGCATCTCCTTTTTCCGAGGACCATCCGCCGATCACGTAAATGTAGCGATCGCGATAGACACCAACCACGGCATCATCGACAGGCACAGGCATGTCTTTGCCCCGATAGTAGCGATTCTCAATGGGAACAAAGACGTTGAGGTCAGACACGGTGTTCTCACCGCCTTGTGCATCGACAACATATCCTCCGAAAATGAAAACCTGGTCGTTCAACGCGACCGCGGAGGCAGCGAGCCTTCCGGCAACTCCCGGCACTGGACGCTTCTCCGTCCACTGGCCGTTTGACGGATCCATCTCGTAAGCGCTGGTGGAGATCGCATCCCATGTCTTTTTCGCGCCGATACCCATGAACGAGAAAATCCTGGGGCCTCCCTGGTCATGCGAAATTGCGACAGCATTGTTCGAAACGGGCGCCGGCAAGGGACTCAGATTGACTTCATTGTTACCGTGAAAATTGATGGCAAATACCAGACAAAAAAACGCAGGGAGCCGCAAGATCGAAGCTCGTTTCATCGTTGGGATCATATCAGCGTCGACGCTACGGAAAACTTCGTTCGGGGCCTGCGATTGCAGGGGTGATCAGAACCAGGTGCGGCGGCGATATTCGCGGTACTCGTCGCCGAATTTCGCTTCAAGAACGGCAGCTTCGCGTCGCGCGCGCACAATCTGCAGCGGGACTAATACGATGAAAATCGCCAGCAATTCGAATCGGCCGATGATCAGGACCATCCCCAGGATGAAGAACATTCCCGAGACATAAATCGGGTTGCGGATGCGCGAATAAATTCCGTCGGTAACCAGCGCAGTCGCTTTCGCCCGTATTGAGAACGACCTGCCCAGCGTGTAGCGCGAGAGGATGACCCCCGCCAGTCCGATCAAGGCGAGGATCAGACCCAGGTCGCGCTCAAAGCCACGGGGTCCTGGGGCGGCGAAAAATATCCAACCCACACCCACGAGGCCTGCCAGCATCGGCAGCCAGACTCGTCCTAACGTTCCTAGGTCCACTCCTCAGCCTCCACGAAGCCTTGACGCACGGCATGGATGAAATCGGTGTATGCGGGCACTGCTCCCGAAGCCCGCAGCTGCAGTGCAATCTGGCCTCGATGATAAGCCGAATGAAAAAGAACGTGGGTAAGAATGTCGTCCACCCGGCTCAACCACGACTCACCTTTAGAATTTCGATAGTCGACTGTAGCTTCGAGAGTTTTGGCCGTGTGTTTCGATGCCGATAAATAATTTCGCCACGCCGACGCCACTTTATTGCTGAGTTCGGTGCATTCTTCAATCGACAGGTCAGGCCATACCGGCAGGCTCTGCTTTTGATTCAGGATGCGCTCGAGCCACAGCTGCTGCGCGGCAAGAATGTGAGTCATTCGTCCAATCGTCTCCTGCGAAACCGGCTTGGCCGCTTGGATCGCGTGAAGACACTGGCGATTGGCCCAATCATCGTAGGAAAACATTCGTCGAAAATCGCGGATGTTTGTCATTTTCCTGCTCTCCGGCGCAAGTCGCTGCGCATTGCGACTGGTTCTCCAAAGAAGGTACGATGGCTGATACGCAATGATAAACGGTGTGACGGCGAGCGTGGCGAGGCTGGCATGGGCCGGCTGCATGGCGATCGCAGTCGCACTCATGCCGCCGTTGGCCTCCGCCCAAACACAGAAGGCGTCCCAGGAAGAAACCCGCCAGCAACTCTTGCGACAACTCGAGTCAGGACAATTTCGCGAAGCGATTGCATCGGGCCGGGAGGCTGTTTCCCGATGGCCGGCCGACGCGCAAATCCGACACTATCTCGGTCTTGCTTATTTTAAGAACGGCGAGATTCAACCGGCCCGCGAGCAACTCGCTCGGGCAAGGGATCTGGATCCAAAAGATGCAGCAACCCGCTTCGATCTGGCACTCGTGTTCCTGAGCGAGACAGACTATCCTGCGGCGGCAAATGAGCTGGAAGCGGCCGTCAAACTCAATCCTTCGAACCCGCTCTGGCACACCCTGCTGGGTCGAGCCTACTTAAATTCGAATCGCAGTTTGCAGGCGATTGATGAATTCAAAACCGCGCTGAAACTCGATCCCGCGATCAAGCTGGGACACTATCACCTTGGTTTTGCCTATTTCAGCCTGGGCCGCAACGATGAGGCGATCACTGAGTATAAAGAGGAGGTGCGCCGCTCCGGTGAGAGTCGCGCCGTCGCCTATGAATTGGGGCGCGCCTTGTTGGAAAGCGGGCAGTTCGCGTCCGCTCTGACGTATCTGCAACGCGCGTCACAGCTGGATCCTGCGAATTCTGATGTCTGGTACAACTTGGGCAAAGCACAGGAGTCAAACGGAGACGCGGCTCAGGCCGAAGTGTCATTTCGAAAGGCGGCGGAATTGAACCCGAAAGATCCAAGCCCGCATTACCGGCTGGCTCGCCTCCTTGAAAAACTTGGGAAAACGGACGAGGCGCGCCAAGAGCGAGAACGCTTTGCGGAACTGAAAAAAGCGCAACCTGCCTCGGCAGGGATGGCCACGGGGCGGGATCAGTGAATATGTTCGGCCGAACTGGAACGTGGGGATGGAGACTCGCAATGGCGGTTTGGCTCCTTGCGATCTTCGCTGTGCGAATTTCGGCCGGTCAAACGCAAACGAACCAACATCAGGGTGCCGCACCCCGGAACGCCTCGCAGTCCGGGGCTACGAAGAGTTCGCCAGGTGGGTCGCCGTTATTCGTAGACGTGACGCACTCCGCCGGCATCGATTTTCGCCTGACTTGCGGCAGCCTTGAAAAGCTCTACATCGTTGAGACCCAGTGCGGCGGCGCGGCCGCATTCGACTACGACAACGACGGATGGATGGACATCCTGTTGATTGATGGGTCGACCGTCGCAGATTACCTCGCCGGCAAATGCCACCCTCCGCGTCTGTACCACAACAATCACGACGGCACATTCACCGATGTCTCTGCGAAATCGGGCCTGAATTTTTGCGGCTGGGGCTACGGCGTCGCCATTGGCGACTTCGATAACGATGGCTGGGAAGACGTATACATCACCGGCTTTCACGGCTCCGCTCTCTACCACAACAATCATGACGGCACGTTCACCGATGTTACGGCGAAAGCTGGAGTGGGCAACAACGATCGCTGGGGAACCGGCGCCGCGTTCGGCGACTACGACAACGACGGCAATCTCGACTTATATGTGGCCAACTATGTCGATGTCGACATGGAACATCTTCCTCCCTTCGGCGTTGGCGCCTTCTGCCAGTACCGCGGCATCCCGGTGAATTGCGGGCCGCGCGGACTCAAAGGCGCGCGCGATCGCCTCTATCACAACAACGGAGACGGCACCTTCACCGATGTGACAGAGAAGCTCGGCATTGACACCAACAGCTATTACGGGCTGGGCGTCCTCTGGCTCGATTACGACAAGGACGGTTGCGAAGATCTCTACGTCGCAAATGATTCGTCTCCCAGCCTGCTGTATCACAACAATTGCAAGGGAGGATTCACCGAAGTTGGCTCCGAGGCTGGCGTTGCCTATAGCGACGACGGGCACGAACAGGCTGGGATGGGCGTCGATTCCGCCGACTATGACCGCGACGGCTGGCCTGACATCGTAAAGACGAATTTCTCTGACGACGACAACAATCTTTATCACAACGACCAGAACGGCGAATTCACCGATCGGGCCGGCCCAGCGGGCATCGGAACGATCAGCAACCCGTATCTGGGCTTTGGCGCGAAGTTTCTCGATTATGACAATGATGGTTGGCCCGACATCTTTATTGTGAATGGGCACGTGGACCCCCAGGTCGAAGGACAATCGTTTGGAGTGGGTTATGCCGAGCGTCCGTTCTTATTTCACAACCTGAAAAACGGAAAATTCGAAGAAGTCGGCCAGAAGACGACTGGGCCGCTGTCGAAAAAATATGTGGGACGCGCTGCCCTGACCGCCGATTTCTGGAATCGCGGCGTCGAGGACCTCCTCATCACGAATCTTGATGCGTCACCCGTGTTGCTGCGGAATGAGATTCCTTCCCCTGGTCATTGGCTGCGCATCAAGACCGTCGGCGCCAAGTCGAATCGCGATGGCTTCGGCGCCAGGATTGAAGTCACCGTCGAGGGAACAACCCGCACCGCGGAAGTGCGCGCAGGAAGCAGTTTCGAAAGCTCGAGCGATCCGCGGGCGCACTTTGGCCTCGGGAGCGCTACCAAGGTCGATGCCATCACCGTGCACTGGCCCAGCGGGCAGGTCGACAAGATCGGTTCGGAGGCGGCTGACCAGGAACTCACCATCCAGGAATCACGCGGCGTTATCGCCCGCATGCCAGCCTCGAGTCCCAGGAAGTAGCCGGCTGCTCCGTCAAATATACAAAATTCAGTATTTCATCATCGCCAGACCTTCCGTTAGTCATAGTAGTAGGCGGAGCAATGAAGGTAAACACATGAAAAACAAGGCCATGTCGTTTGGTTCCCCAAGTGCCAACATAGCCCAAAAGCACTATTTGTTGGAGTGCAGGCCCTAAATGTCAAAGTTAGCCTCGAAAGAGCGCATCGGGCGGTTTCTCCAGCAAGATCAGAAGCATAGATTGACAAAACAAGATTGACTGGCGCAATATTTTGCGCACTTCGCAAAGCCAGTGAGTGACGCATCCTCGATGATGCGAACGGATTGCTTGGGATTGTGCAGATCCAGGGGCATTTCGCAAGGTAAGGTTCGAGCAAGAAGTTTCGTGCATACGTGCACTTCAACCAAAATCGCGTGCAACAGTTTTCAGGGGGTAGGTCAATGAGAAGATTGCAGTTTTGCCTCGCAGTGTTTGCCGTGCTGGCTCTGAGTTTCAGCGCCTTCGCACAGGTGCAGAACGGCCAGTTTGCCGGCGCCGTTACGGATCCAACCGGTGCTGCGATTGCGAACGCCAAAGTTACGGTCACCAACACGGCGACCGACTTGAACCTCACGACGACGACGAACTCCAGCGGCAATTACACCGTGAAAGAAGTGCCGCCCGGTGTCTACAAGCTTGAAGTGGAAGCGTCGGGCTTCAAAACGGTGTCCAATAATGGAGTGACCGCGAACGCCGGCACGATCTCGCACGTCGATTTCAAACTGCAGATCGGCAAAGCTTCAGAAATCGTCGAAGTGACGGGTGAAGCAGCTGCGGTCGATACCGAAGACTCGAAACTGGCGACAACCGTCAGTTCGACGCAGATCAACAACCTTCCCTTGAACGGCCGCAACGTATTCGACTTGATGCAGTTGAGCACCGGCGCCGTCAACGTGATGGGCGTCGACTTCGAGAACGGCCACAATACGGTCGTTAACGGGTTGCGTGAAGATTTCAACGGATTCCTGATCAACGGTGTCTCAAACAAGGATCTGAGCGGCGGCACGATCAATACGCCGATTCAGGACACGGTCGAGGAGTTCCAGCAGTTGTCGTTGAACATGTCCGCGCAGTACGGCAATAGCGCCGGCAGCACCGTCAACCTGGTGACCAAGGCCGGCACGAACGCCTGGCACGGCAGCGCGTGGGAGTACATCCGCAACAACGATCTCGACGCCAATTACTTCTTCCTGAACCAGACCCAGACCCCGCAGTCGCCGCTGCACTTCAACCAGTTTGGATTCACCGTCGGCGGCCCGATCATTAAAGACAAGCTGTTCTTCTTCCTCGCTCTTCAGGGAGACCGCTTCAAGACGCAAGGCACGCCGCAGACGATTCTGCAAGAGAGTTCCGCGTGGCGTCAGGCGGTCGAACAGGCGAATACAAACACCGGATTAAATTCAACCGCTGCATTGTTGTACAGTGACTTTACGCCGTCCAATCCCGGCACCCCGACCGGTCTCACGGCAGACACCTTCTTTCCAGCAAATACCGTCAACAACACCCCTGACTACTCGTCAGCGCTTTGTTTGACGTCAGGATACGGTGGCTACACTACTTTGCAACACCAGAAGCTGATTTCCATCTTCGGAGTTACTCCGCAGGACGTCACGAATATGGGTCTCGACGGCTGCGGTAGCGTACCGGCGGTGCAGAACGGAACTCTGAGTCGTTCCGCCTCCATTCAGGAGAGCAGCGTCGCCACCTTCGGATCCCAGACTCAGACTCTGGGAAATCTTTTCAACGGCAACGAAGGGTCGCTGCGCATCGATTACAACTGGAATACGAACAATCGTTTCTACGTTAACTACAACTACGATCGCAACACCGATTCGTTTGGTCCCTGCAACGCAGCTTGTACCCGCGGTTTCAGTAATCCATTCCGAGGTCTGTTCCCGCAGGGATCGTTAAGCTTCGTGCACACCTTCAGCCCGACAATCCTGAACGAGTTCCGCGCCGGTTACACCGACAACAATACGCTGATCACGGTCAATCACGGCGGCGTGCCGGCGGTTGGTTTCGCCGATGGGACTGCCGGATTCGGTTCCTATAACGGCTATCCGCAGGCGTTTAAGGACAACATCTACTCCTATTCCGACATGGTTTCGATTGGCCATGGCAACCACAACATGAAAGTCGGAGTGGACATCCGCCGCAACATCGAAAACAGCGAATTCAACGTCGGAAGACCTTCGTACTACTTCTACAACCAGGTCGCGTTCGCGGCTGACGCTCCTTACATCCAGGCGAACGGCGTTGACCCCGGCATCTGCACCGCACCGTGCCCGGTGTCTTCGTATAACCCCGCCCCGTCAGCGGTTTTGAGCGACAACATCCGGCACTTCCGGAATATTGAATTTGGAGCCTATTTCCAGGATGATTGGAAGGTTTCAAAGCGTCTGACCTTGAACCTCGGACTGCGATATGACCTCTTCCAGCGTCATAACGAAGAAGCGAATGTTGCGACGACATTTCTGCTGGGTCCCAGCACGGCAAATCCGAATATTCTGGGTCCGAGCAATGGCCTCCTGAACCGGCTGTATAACGCCAACAATCCGAATAACTGCGCCAATGTTCTTCTGGCACAACTCGCCGGAGGCTGCGGCCCAGGTACGGGTGGCTTCGCACCGTCAGCCACATTAGGTGCAGGCGATCATAATAACTTCGGTCCGCGCGTTGGTTTTGCATGGGACGTATTCGGCGACGGCAAGACCTCCCTACGTGGTGGTTTCGGCGTGGCGTATGAGGGCACTCTGTATAACCCTCTCTCGAACTCGCGCTGGAATCTCCCTTATTATTCGTTCGATGAGGTTATTGGCGGCGTTTCGGTGCAAAACGCCGACGTTGTGTATGGACCAACCATTTGTAGCGGTGCGCCGCCTACAGGAAACTGTCAGCAAAATCCGGCAGTGGCGCCCACGTTCACAGGCCCAGGGAGCAATCCAGGCAATTCGGGACCTCCTTCGCAGGCCCAAAATCAGGGCAATATCAGTGGATGGGATCCGAGCAACCCGAACTTCGCGAACTTGACTGGAATCGTGTTGCCGCAGGGTATCCGCGATCCTTACGTTTACAACTTCTACCTCGACATTCAGCGCGAGATTCTGCCCAAGACGGTTATCGATATCAAGTACGTCGGTACGGCTGGCCACAAGCTGTTCCGCGCGGAAGATATCAATCGTCAGCCGGGGTCGTACCTACCGGACGGATCGACCATCGTCGATAATTTCGGCCGAACATTGTACGGGCTTGGCGGCCGCCTTAACCAGAACTACGGCAAGTTGCGTACCTGGGAAAACTCCGTCAACTCGAATTACAACTCCTTCCAAGGGTCGTTGCGACGGCAGATGTCACACGGGTTGTTGTTCAACCTCGATTACACCTACAGCCATTCGATCGACAACGGCTCGACTTGGCACAGCGGTGCTACTACCGCAAACGGTGCGGCTGCGGGCGAAGGCTACACCACGGATCAAACGCTGCCAGGACTGGATCGAGGCGACTCGATCTATGACATCCGACATCGGTTAGTCATCAACTATGTCTGGCAGTTGCCGGGGCAGAGCTTAAAGGGCGCGGCTGGTGCGATTGCCGGGGGATGGAATTTGAACGGCATCTGGTCCTTCCAGAGCGGCGCGCACTTCGAACCATTTACCTCAGCGCAGCCGAACCTGTGCGAACCGGCGAGCTGCGGCACACCTACCCCGATTCCCTGTACGGTTGCTGACATCCCCAACAACTGCGAGAACGCCGGTGGCGACTTCAACTTGGATGGCGGCACGAACGACCGTCCGAACTCCACGATCGCACGTTATGGTGGTGCCACTCACAACATGTGGGCGAATGGCTTTTATAATGCAGGCTTCTCGCCTTCCACATTCTCCTCACCGTGTCTGGCGTGTAGCGGCAATCTGGGCCGCAACTCCTTCGTCGGACCGGGAAACTGGGGGGCTGATGTCACGCTTTCCAAGACCTTTAGTCTCACCGAGCGGTTTAAGCTGAAGTTCGACGCCAATGCATTCAACGTGTTCAACCGCGCGAACTTCATCCTCGCAACCGCTGGTGGCGGAGCGCACAACAAGTACACCTCCAGCAACTTCGGCCAGGCTGCAGGCACGCTGAATCCGCGTGAATTGCAGATGGGGTTGAAGTTGAGCTTCTAACCAGCCCGTTAGATTCACGGGGCTTGTTCCTGCTTTCCGGGGACAAGCCCTTTTTCCTTTTTCGGTGTACCCTGTACGCCGTGGGGTGATCGCCATGGAGAGATGTCGCATTCTATGGTTTTGGTCGCTGCTGGCGTTCGCTGTAATCTCCGTTCCTCTCTTCGCCCAGCAGAATCAGGTTGGAAAGATCATTGGCACGGTTCGAGTGCTGAAAGGCGACTTCCCTCCGCACCCTGTGCTCATCACGCTCGAAATGCGCGGTGCTCCCATCTCCAGTGCCTATTGCGACGATCAGGGGCGCTATGGCTTCTACAACCTGATCGCCAATGAATATCGAGTCACGATCAACGACGACGAGTACGAGCCGGTTTCCGAGACGACGAACCTCAATCCCGAACAGTCAACCACGAACTTCGTTCAACTCACGATCACTCCCAAAACAAATGCCAGGAAAGATCCTCTGCCGGGCCGCGTCGCCGGCAGCAATCCTTATCTGATCGATCCCGCCGAGTACTACAAGCAATTCCCCAAAAAGACGGTCAAGGAGTTTCAAAAAGGAGTGGATGCGGATCATCACGGCCAACCGGATGATGCGATCGCGCATTACCAGAAGGCGCTGACGTATTCGCCGGACTTTTATCCTGCGCACAACAACCTCGGCTCCGCCTACCTGGGGCGCAGGAATTTCACTGCCGCCCAGACCGAATTCGAATCTGCCTTGAAATCGAACCAGAACGATGTGGAAGCGTACTTCAATCTGGCGAATGTTTTTCTCTCGACGAAGCAGTACTCCGCCGCCGAACATCAGATTGATGAAGGATTACAGCGGCAGCCCGACTCCGCGTTCGGGCATTTTCTGCAGGGCTCGCTCTATGAGCACACGAATCGGCCCGAACTGGCCGAGAAAAGTTTGCAGAGTGCGGTCCAACTCGACCCGACCATGGGACAGGCCCGTCTGCAACTCGTGAACTTGTACCTGCAGCAGAAGCGTACGCCCGATGCAATCACCGAGCTCAATGC
>Ga0181531_10003191_pt1 | contig 10101 bp, 11 predicted proteins | sample PEATcosm2014_Bin_38_FD_119743 | JGI IMG/M metagenome (GOLD analysis project Ga0181531, IMG submission 119743) | Peatland microbial communities from MTU Mesocosm Facility, Houghton, MI, USA - PEATcosm2014_Bin11_10_metaG | ecosystem: Environmental > Terrestrial > Soil > Wetlands > Peat | place... | reverse complement strand
GTTCGGTGCCCCATGACGCTGACCCTCGTTGGAGTCAACTACAAGACCGCCCCCATCGAACTGCGTGAGCGGATCGCCATCTCCCGCGACGATTTGCCGGAAACCACACGCGCCCTGGCGTCAGTGCCGGGAGTGAGCGAATGCATGATTGTCTCGACCTGCAACCGCGTTGAGCTGCTGGCGGCCGTTGAATCACCGGATGCGGACTTGACTGGCTTTCTGCACCGGCATTTCGGCCTCGACCGGGCACTGCTTGAGCCGCACATTTACCAACGGCGCGACCGGGATGCGGTCAGGCACTTGTTCCGCGTGGCTTCAAGCCTTGACTCGATGGTGGTGGGCGAGCCCCAGATTCTTGGCCAGGTGAAAGAGGCATTCGCAGTAGCGCGGTCCTCTGGCACCGTCGCCGGACAACTGGAACATCTGCTGCAGAGCGCCTTCGCGGCGGCAAAAAAGGTTCGCACCGAGACGGAAATCGGATCGAGCTCAGTCTCGATTGCTTCGGTGGCAGTGGACCTGGCGCGAAAGATCTTTGGATCGCTGCAAGGACGGACGGTGTTTCTTGTTGGTGCCGGCAAAATGAGCGAATTGGCGGCGCGCCATCTGGTGCAGCAGGGAGCCGGCACCATTCTTGTGACCAACCGGACCCTGGAACGCGCCCGAACGATGGCGGAGGAGTTTAAGGGCCGCGTGATCCCGTTCGAACAGATTTACGAGACCGTGAGCGAGGCGGATATCGTTATCAGTTCCACGGGCGCGCCCCACCCTATTTTTCGCCGTGAGCATGGCCAGGCGTTCATGCATCGCAGGCGGAACAAGCCGATGTTTTTTATCGACATTGCAGTGCCGCGCGACGTGGACCCGGCGATGGGCAAGCTGGAAGGCATTTTTGTCTACGATATCGACGATCTGCAGGCGGTGGCGGCGGCACATATGGAAGAGCGGAGCCGGGTGGCGAGCGACGCCGAGACGCTGATCGCCCGCGAGGTGGAGCGCTTTCAGGAGCGGCAACGGACGGTGAATGTGGCTCCGGCGATTGTGGCGCTGCAGCGGCAAGCAGAAGAGACGCGGCAAGCCGAGTTGCGCAGGGTGCAGGCGAAGTTGAGTTCGCTGAGCCCGGAACAGGCCGCTGCTGTGGAAGCGCTGACCCGAGGACTGGTAAACAAGTTTCTTCACCCGCCGATGCAGGCGCTCAAGCAGGCTGCGCGGGAAGGGAATTCGGCACGGGTCGATGCGCTTTGCGACGCGTGGTCGATACCAATCGGCGGAGAGGAAATTCCTGATCCGATTGTCTTTGCGGTCGCGGAAAATCCCGCGAAGCCCGAACAAGTGGATGCCGAAGGCGCGGCAGAGAGCGAAGATAGAATGGAGATTCGCCGATGATTTTACGCATTGGAAGCCGTGGATCGCAGCTGGCGCTTTGGCAGGCCAACCATATTGCCGCGCTGCTGCGTGAGCAGGGGTATCAGGTCGAAATCGAGATCATTAAAACAACTGGAGACAGGCTGCAGGAAGTGACCTTCGGTCAGGTGGGGTCGAAGGGAATGTTCACCAAAGAGATTGAAGAGGCGCTTGCGGAAGGCCGCGTCGATCTGGCAGTACACTCACTCAAAGACCTGCCGACCGAGTTGCCGGAGCCATTTGCCTTGGCGGCGACACCGTTGAGGGTGGACCCGCGTGACGCCTTTGTTTCAGTGAAATTTGAGAGTCTGGCCGCGTTGCCACAGGGTGCGCGAGTGGGGACCAGTAGTCAGCGGCGGAGAGCGCAGTTGAAAGCGCTCCGGCCGGACATTGAGGCGCAGGAATTTCGAGGCAACGTGGATACCCGGCTGCGAAAGCTGGCCGAGGGTCAGGTGGATGCCATTCTGCTGGCGTCCGCGGGGCTTGACCGGCTGGAGAAGACCGAATGGGTGCGGGAGCGGCTGGAACCGAAGGATTTTTGTCCAGCCGCGGGTCAGGGAGCGCTGGGAATTGAAACGCGCAAGGACGATGGGGTGACGATTGCGGCCGTTGCTTTTCTCGACGATGCGGCCACCCGGTTTGCGGTAACGGCGGAGCGCGCGGCTTTGGCTGCGCTGGGCGGTGGGTGCCAGGTGCCTATCGGGATCCATTGCAGGGCTGTTCGAGAACACTCTGACGCGCCCTGGGTGGAAATATTTGGCGTTGTTGCCGCGCCGGAGACGGGTTCGGCGGTACGCATCTATCACCGTGCACCGTGGAATGGTACCGACCCGGCGGCGCTGGGGCGGCTTGTGGCGCAGATGCTGGTTGAGGCGGGAGCGGGACCGCTGCTTGAGGCGGCCGGCGAGGTTGCGCGGTGAACTCGTTGTCTTTGCAAGACAAGCGGGTGCTGGTGACGCGCGCCTTGCATCAAGCGGGAAAACTCAGCGATGGGTTGAGGGCGCTGGGCGCTGAGCCTGTCGAAGTTCCGGTGCTGGAGATTCGAGCCCCGGCAAGTTTCGAGGCTCTGGATGCGGCTCTCAGAGAATTCCATATCTACGATTGGCTTGTTTTGACCAGCGCTAACACGGTGCGGGCAGTTTCCGCGCGGGCGGCTGAACTGGGAATTGCGGTTGCGCAGCCCGCTTCAATGAAAGTTACAGCCGTGGGCGAAGCGACGGCGGAAGCGGCACGCAAAGCCGGATTTCGAATTACCTTTGTCCCCGAATCATACGTGGCCGAAAGTTTGGTAACGGGATTGGTTGGCCAGTCTAGAGGCCAGAGGATTTTGCTGGCCAGAGCCGAAATTGCTCGCGACGTGATTCCCGATGCACTGCGAGCGGCCGGGGCGACCGTGCATGTAGCTGATGCTTACCGGAACGTGTTGCCGGAGGCCGCGCCTGAGCAGCTTCGCCAGGTGTTGATAGATGGGATCGACGCGGCGACGTTTACCAGTTCGTCCAGCGTGACGCACCTGGCTGAGGCGGCCAACAAGGCTGGAATCGCGTGGCCATTCGCCGGGGTTCCGGCAGTGTCCATCGGGCCGATTACCAGCGAGACGCTGCGAGAGCATGGCTGGGAACCTGCCGTGGAGGCGAATCCCTCCGACATTCCTGGATTGATTTCCGCCGTGGCAGAATTGTTCCGACACGCAAGCGCTTCGAAACTATAAGCTCAAATTCACGAGTGCCAGGTTTTGTCTTTCGAGTGGCAGAGCTGCTCAAGGTTGCAGCGATCGCATTTGGGCTTGCGCGCGTCGCAAACCTGACGTCCGTGATGGATGAGCTGGTGGGAGAAATCGATCCAGCGGTTCTGCGGGATTACCTTCATTAGTTCCTGCTCAACCTTTTGGGGCGTGTCTCCTTTAGCGAGCCCGAGGCGGCGTGCGATGCGGAAGACGTGGGTGTCGACGACCACGCCCTCGGCCTTCTTGAAGCTCACGCCGAGGACGACGTTTGCGGTCTTGCGGGCTGCGCCGGGGATGGTGATGAGCTCGGCGAGGGTCTGTGGAACCTGGCCGTTGAATTCCTCGGTAATCTTCTTGGCTGCACCTTGAATCGACTTTGCCTTGTTGTGGAAGAAGCCTGTGGTGCGGATGAGCGCTTCGAGTTCAGGCAGCGTTGCTTTGGCCATGGCTGCGGCGGTAGGGAAGCGTTTGAACAAGGCCGGCGTCACCAGGTTGACGCGGACGTCTGTGCATTGGGCGGAGAGAATGGTCGCGACGAGCAGTTCCCACGGAGAGTTGTGGTCAAGGGCGCACTTCACTTCGGGATAAGCTTCGTCGAGGCCCTTGAGGATGGTGGCGATGCGATCGGGGGCGAGATCACCGCGCTGCGTTGGGTTTGCCTTCCTGGCCGGGGTCTTGGGCGCGGCCTTTTTCGTGGCCGGCTTGCGGATGGGTTTTGTGGTCGCGGGCATGTTGGATTTACCTGTAGAAGTTCATGCTATCTCAGGTCCCAAAGGAGGTTCCCGTGGCATCCAGATCGCAGATTTGCAGAGGTAATCAAAAATGTGTACTCTTGAATCGTGAAGAGTTCGGAGTTCAAGCGGTGGCTGGCAAAACAGGGAGTGACTTTCGGGACTCAGAAGGGATCGCATCTCAAGCTTTTCTTCGATGGGCGGCAGTCCGTTCTTCCCATGCACCGTAAGGATATGCCGAAAGGTCTGGCGGAAGACATCAAGAAACAGCTCGGACTCAAGGACAAGGAGTAAACCCATGCGCGGTTATCCAGTGAATCTTCGCAAAGATGGAAAGTTCATCGTGGTCAGTTTCCCTGATATTCCCGAGGCACATACCTTCGGCGTGGATCGCGCTGAAGCGCTGGCAATGGCGAGGGAAGCGCTCGAAGTGGCGATGGATTTCTATTTTGAAGATCAGCGTCCGGTTCCTGCGCCGTCCATACCCAAGCGTGGGCAGGCGGTGGTGGAGTTGCCTGTGAGTGTCGCGGCAAAGGTTCTGCTGCTCAATGAGATGTTGCGCCAGAAGGTTCGGCCTGTCGAACTGGCGCGGAGGATCGGGACAACAAAACAGGAAGTGAACCGGCTCACGGATCTCAAACACGCCACTAAGATTGACCGTATCGATGCCGCTTTGCGGGCGCTGGGAAAGCGGCTGATACTGGACGCTGCGTGAAGATTGCCGGGTAGCCGCGTACACGCTCGATTTAGCTGTAAGGATTCATGCTATCCCAGATCCGAGAATCCGGACTTGGGGCGCGTGGCATTTCAGTGCTAAGATTGCTGCCCATGACGAACTTCCCAATCTCCACTCGGGAGGAATACCGGAATCTCGCGAAGAAATTGATTGATTTCCTTCGCGACAATATTGGGAACACCAACGAGCGTAAGGGGTGGACCAAGCGCAATATTTGCTTGTTGCAAAGGTTTGCCGATAGAGAAGGTTTTGACAGTTTCCCGGATAGGAGAGGGGGAAAAAACGAGAAGCAATTCCTTTGGGACTATGTCTCATATGCCAGATACCGAGGTCTCGTGATCGTGGCGGAATCCGAACACGATAACAAGACTAAGGACAAAATGGTATTCCAACACGACTTCGAGAAGCTTTTGTATGTTCGATCCCCGGTGAAGCTGATGTTGTGCTGGGCGAAGAGTGAGGAAAAGGCAAGCGAAATCTTGGCATGGGTGAAAGAGTGCATGGAACGCCCCTCCAAAGAACCTACCTGCACGGAATTTTCGCCTGCCGAAGTCTTCATCCTGTACTGCACCTGCTCGGACAAGCAAGACTTCGTGTACTGGCTGCAGATTGAAGGCGAACCAATGCATCGACCGATCTGCAACGAGGAATTTGAACAAATGCCACGTGGCGGCGCTAGCTTCATCGAAGCGCATCTCAGGTCATGATTTAGTTGAGCAGACGGGCTCTCTTGCCTTGCGACTTTAGCAAGGACACGGCTTGTTTGTCGAAGCTGACAAACTCCTCAGCGCCCAGCCAGTGGCCTTCGTAGGCAATCACACCATCGGCGAAATCGCCGCCACCCTCGAGCACTTCCAGGCCCGCTTCGACGGCAGGACGGTCCAGCTCGACGTTGTCACCGCTCATCAAAAGGCGAATAGAGACGGCAATCTCCGCGGTGGATCTCTTATAAAGGCGCCGCATCACCCATACGAATTCGCAAAGCGCCGGCGTGGGCACGACGACGAGTTCCGCGCTCTGTAAGGTTCTTGCGGCTATCTGACTCTGGCGCGGGTCGTCGTGTAACGCGTCACGGAGGAGGACGTTCGTGTCTACCGCGATTCTCACGGTATCCCCGCCCATCCGTCAGCGATGGCTTCATTGATCTGTTCGATTGTCAGCCGGGGCGTTCCTTTTTTTGCAAGCGATCCGCTGAAAGCGACGATGGAACCCTTCTGCGAAATGGGCCGAACCAGAAGCCGTCCGTCCGGCAGCATATCGACGCCGACCTTTTGGCCGGGTGAGACGTTCATGTGCCGGAGCAGTTCCTGCTTCAAAGTGATCTGCCCCTTCGCGGTAACGGTAAGCGTCGCCATGAGAACTCCCCTAGTCCATTGTAAGGTAAAACTTCCTTACTGCGCAATCAAGCGGGGTAGGTCCGGCGCTCGCTTACAGCTCCCCTTCGAGCCATCCCCCGAGCTTTTCGATTGGCAACCGCACGCCAATGTAGAACTGGCCGAAGAGGGCGTAGACGGCGCTGACTTCGTCGAAGCGCATCTCGTAGATTAGCTTTTTGAAGATCACGGGGTCTTCGGCGAAGAGGTCGACGCCCCACTCCCAGTCATCCATGCCGATGGAGCCAGAGATAATCTGCTTGACTTCGCCAGCGTAGCGGCGGCCGATCATGCCGTGCTCATGCATCATGCGCTGGCGCTCGGCAAAAGGCACCATATACCAGTTCACGTGCTCACCGCGCTTGCGGTCCATAGGGTAGAAGCAGAGGTATGTTGTGTCGGGGATGGAAGGGAAAAGGCGTGGCGCCATGGCCTCCGCGCCGCGCTTGAGGGATGCGGCAATTTCGGCGTTCCACTCGGCGGAGTGAGGTTCGAAACCCTTGGCCGAGGCGGCTTCGTAGGTCTTGCGGGTGGACTCGTAGAGACCGAGTTCGACGACCGAAACATAGGAGTGGACAGGCGTGAGGAAGTCGTAGAACTCCGTTTGGGCGAGGACGAGTTCTACCCGGTTGAGTGCTTCCAGAGAGTCGCGGAAATGGACGAGGATCAGGTCGCCTTTGTGGCCCAGCTCGGAAAAGAGGGCGGTGTGGATGGGCGCGCTCGGATGGGTCCGTTCCAGGCCCTTGAGCGACTCAACCGCTTCGGCTGCTATGCGTTCACGATCGGCGCCGGGAGTGGCGCGCCATGCCTTCCAGTCGAAGCGAAAGAACTGGTGTAGCAGGCTGGAGCCTTCAAGGGTGAGCGGGACGGGGGGAAACTCGGGCAAGGGACGCACCTCGATTGGGAACTCCTTATGGTAGCAAAGCGGGTATCCGGCTGTTGAGATGCACTTACGGCCTAAGGTCGCTCTGCAGGCTTGCGGCAGCGGGCGGGGAGGCTGCGTATTGCTCGCCCCAGGCCTTCATGGCAATCAGGATTGGGTTGAGTGCGCGGCCTTTGGGTGTGAGCAGGTATTCGGGGCGCGGAGGATGGTGGACGTAGAGGTGGCTGGTCAGAATGCCGTGGGCCGTAAGCTCCTTGATTCGCGAGGAGAGGACGCTGGGAGTAAGACCGGGAAGACTGGATTCAAGGTCCTGGAATCGACGAGTGGGGTACAGGAAGAGATCTCGGAGAATGAGGATGGTCCAGCGGTCCCCGATGATGTCAAGGGTGCGCGCGATGGAGCAACGCATGGAATATTTTCTCGCCACCGGATCGTCTCCTTGGATAATTGCAGGCTACCGTCACTACTATAAACCAAGTCACTACTGTTAAAGAATCTTCAAGAAATGCAGGAAAATGGTGGGAAACACTATCATCGAAGCCTGACTTGGGGCAATGTGGTAAGAACGCCACTGGCACTCGCTATACTCGGTTCAGCATGAGTGAAAAGATTATTTCCTTCCTGGTTTTGTTCGTTACCCATGTGATTGAAGCCGGCGGTTACGCGGGTGTTGCGGCGCTGATGGGGATTGAATCAGCGTGCATTCCGCTACCGTCGGAGATCATCATGCCGTTTGCCGGCTATGTAGTTTACCTGGGGCACATGAACCTGTGGCTTGCGGCGACTGCTGGAGCCATTGGCTGCAATCTTGGTTCGCTGGTGGCGTACTGGATTGGGGCGAAAGGCGGGCGTCCGCTGGTGGAGCGATATGGCCGCTGGGTGCTGATGAGCCACCACGACCTGGACCGCATGACGGAGTTCTTCAACAAGTACGGGTCGATCACGGTGCTCCTGGGGCGCCTGCTGCCGGTGGTTCGCACGTTTATCGCATTTCCGGCCGGCATCGCAAAGATGCCACAAGGCAAATTTCATCTCTACACGTTTATTGGCTCGTGGCCATGGTGCTTTGCGTTGGCTTATGCCGGGATGAAGCTGGGCGAGGCCTGGAACACTGATCCGCGCTTCCATGAGTGGTTCCATCGGTTCCATCTCGCAGTGGAGGTGGCATTGTTTGCGGGAATTGTGTGGTTTGTCTGGAACCATTTGAAGAGGAGTCGGCAGAGCAACGCGGCCTAAGAACAATTTGCGGTTTGTATTTCGAAAAAGCAACGGATCGTGGAGCAGTCGACCTCACGACCAACGGAGGATAAGAAGAGTAGATGGCAACGAAGAAAAGTGCAGTGACAAAAAGCAAACGGGCGACGGCAGGCGTGGTGGAGCCTGCAAAGGGCAAGTTAGGCGTGATGGTAGTGGGCCTGGGGGCTGTTGCTACAACGATGATTGCGGGTGTTGTGGCAGTGCGGCAGGGTTTGGCAAAGCCGGTGGGTTCGCTTACGCAGATGGGCACCATTCGTCTGGGCAAACGCACGGATAACGAGAGCCCCCTGATCAAGGACTTTGTTCCGCTGGCGGATCTGAAAGATGTTGTGTTTACCGGCTGGGACATTTTCAAGGACAACGTCTATGAGTCCGCGGTGCACGCCGCGGTGCTGGACAAGGAAACGCTGGCCAAGCTGAAACCGGTCCTGGAAAAGATCAAGCCGATGCCCGCGGTTTTTGACCAGTATTACGTGAAGCGGCTGAGCGGAACCCATGTGAAGAAGGGCAAGACGAAGCGCGACCTGGCCAACCAGTTGATCGCCGACATTCAGAATTTCAAGAAGAAGGTGGATCGCGTGGTGATGATCTGGTGCGGGTCCACAGAGATCTTCATGGAGCCGACCGAGGTGCACCAGTCGATCAAGGCTTTTGAAAAGGGTCTGGACGAGAGTGACATCGGCATTGCGCCGTCACAGATTTATGCATATGCGGCGCTTAGCGAGGGTGTCCCCTTTGCCAATGGCGCGCCGAACCTGACGGTGGATGTGCCGGCGATGATCGAGCTATCGAAGAAGAATGCGGCGCCGATCTGCGGCAAGGATTTCAAGACCGGACAGACGTTTATGAAGACCGTGCTGGCTCCGGCATTCAAGGCGAGAATGATTGGCGTTTCGGGATGGTTCTCTACCAATATTCTGGGTAACCGGGACGGAGAAGTGCTTGACGATCCGGAAAGCTTCAAGACCAAGGAAGAGTCGAAGCTCGGGTCGCTGGAATATATCTTTCAGCCGGAGCTCTACCCTGATCTTTACAAGGATATCTACCACAAGATTCGGATCAACTATTACCCGCCGCGCGGCGACGAGAAGGAAGCCTGGGACAATATTGATATCTTCGGATGGTTGGGTTATCCGATGCAGCTCAAGGTGAACTTCCTATGCCGTGATTCGATTCTGGCTGCGCCCATCGCTCTGGACCTGGTGTTGTTCCTGGACCTGGCCAAGCGCACACCGCAACTGCGGTCCAAAGGCATTCAGGAGTGGTTGAGCTTCTATCTGAAATCGCCGCAGACGGCTGCGGGGCTTTACCCGGAACACGATTTGTTTATTCAGTCGATGAAGCTGAAGAACACGCTGCGGCACATTATGGGCGCGGACCTGATCACGCACCTGGGCCTGGAATACTACGATTGAGCATCTGCCTTACAGGCAGACGCTCCCGTTGGTCGCAAGTGCAGGTACAGAAACAAAAGCCTCATCCTCAGGGATGGGGCTTTTTGCTGCTCGCAATCTGAACGAATAATGTCTTACCTGGAGGCGGTCTCTTTTAGCTCATCACCTTAAAGCAACTTCGATCTGATATAAAGGCTGCGCAATGCGGCAATCGCAAGAAAGGTCTGCAATCCAATGATTCGTATTTGTGCGGTATTCGTGTGCCTGGCGGGGCTGGGAGTTTCGGCAGTTTTTGCCGCCGATTGCTCCGGTCTCAAGAATCTCAAGCTTGAGAACACTGAGATCAACGTGGCCGAATCGGTGACTTCAGGCACGCTTGCAATCCCGGGCGAAATTCCCATGAGCGGATTGCCTGCAATGTGCCGCGTCACGGGCGTATTGCGGCCCACGGGCGACTCAGAGATTCGCTTTGAATTGTGGATGCCGGAGCAGGGATGGAATGGGCGCTTTCTTGGTGTCGGCAATGGTGGATTTGCAGGCTCTATCGGCTATAACCAGTTCATTCCGTATCTGAAGCGCGGCTTCGCCGTTGCCGGTTCG